>ERZ1370068.10336-contig-9045_pt1:0-65000 | contig 70719 bp, 61 predicted proteins | sample MGYA00561227_ERZ1370068 | MGnify/ENA primary metagenome ERZ1370068 (study PRJEB38410, sample SAMEA6850437) | metagenome | study: Metagenomic assessment of the ecological functions of the soil: analysis of the soil microbiota associated with the...
AAGCCACTTCGTTCAGTTACGTATTGCTGCCCGCTCGACCACGGCGACGACGGCAGCGTCGACCACCCGGTCGCTCGAGGACCCGATGCTGCGGGAGCGGCTGCAGCCGCGCGCGGGCGCAGGTCCGAGCGCGTACGGCGCGCGAGGTCGACGACCTGCGCCAGCGCATCCAGGGAACGCCAGCCAGTCGGTCTCCACCGCTTCGACCGGGTGCTGCGCATCCTCTCTCGGGGCGCCTGGGGGTACGTGGACGGCTGGGAGCCGACCGACGCCGGTCGCCGCCTGGCCGGGTTCTTCCACGAGTGCGACCTGCTCGTCGTGGAGGCCGTGCGCGCCAGGGCCACCTCGACGGTCGCCGATCCGCCGACTTTCGCTGGCCGGCCTGGCGTCGGTGTTCAGCTACGAGCACCGCAGCCCCGACGCGGCAGCTGCCGGCGCCGTGGCTCCCTCGCGCGACGCCCGCAAGCGGTGGGAGGCCATCGAGGTCGCTCGCCGCCGAGCTGCGCTACGCCGTGAGGAGGCGGCGGGCCTCCCGGGTGACGCGGGCGCCCGACCCGACGTTCGTCGCGCCTGGCCCATGCGCCTGGGCGGCCGGGCAGTCGTTGCGCCGGTGGTCGAGGACGAGGACCTGTCGGGCGGCGACTTCCCGTCCGCACCATGAAGGCAGCTCATGCTGACCTGCTGCGCCAGCTGGCCCTGCTGGCCCCGGTCGAGGAGACGCGGGCCGCAGCGAGGAGCGCGGCTGACCGCCTGTTCGCGGCGTGGTCGCCAGTGGGCGGCCCTTACGGCCATCGACGTCGACGAGTCGGACGACGAGGGCGAGCGCCGACGGCGACCATCGCGACCGGGAGTGGGCCCGCCCCGGCCGTGACGGTTGCGACGGGGCCCGGACCTGGGGACGCTGCGCCCGCTCGACTCTGGGCAGGCGTGGTGTGAGGTGGCCGACGACGCCGCCGGCGCCGCGCTCGTCGACGCGGCGCGGCGCGACGGCCGCGCCGGCCCCCGTGCTCGGCCTCCGCGGCGGCGATCTCCGGCGCACCCTGGCGGCGCGCCCGATCGGTCGATCCACCTGGACGACGAGGTGGGGAGTACCCGGTCGACGCGTCGGCCTGGTCGTGCTGGACGGCGTCGCGAGCGGGCGTTCCTCGCCCACCTCGTGGCTCACGGCGGTCGGTGGCGAAGCGGCGATGCGGTGGCGGCGATGAACGCCGAGCACCTTTCGGCGCGCACGACGGGATAACGCCGCGAGGGCACCCCGAACGACGGTGGTCGGCTGACGTGCTCCGCGCACGTCGACCTCGGCCTCGGCGACCGCTGGAAGGCCTGGCGCCGGCTCCCGACGGGGACCCATGCGCCCCTCACCCGGGCATCGCCCTCCGCCCGGCAACGGCGGTCGACCTCGCCGCTCCGGCGGCCCCTCACGGTGTGGCTCGACGGCCGCCGGGCCGGCACCACCGACCACCTGGTCATCCGGACCGAACCCGACGCGCCTGACCGTCTGCATCTGACCGTCCGTATCCTGACTGGGGGTTCTGGCAGCGGCTGCGATCTCACCGGATGCGACGTGATCCTGCCAGACCCCGGACGGGCGCGGTCCGGAACGTGCCTCTGGCGCAGCTGATCGCACTGGCAGCGGCGATCCTGCCAGACCCCGGACGGGCGTCCTCGAACGCGCCCCTGGCGCGCCGGCTCGCACCGGATGCGGACGATCCCGCAGCCGGGACCGAGGCCGGACGCGGGCATGCGTAGCCTGACCGGCACGAGCCGACACGCTCAGCACCGACCTCGAGCGCGCCGGATCACGTCCACATCGGGACCTGGAGCCGCTCGCGTCGGCGGCGACGGCGTCGCCGGGGTGGAGCGCCTGCTCGACCAGGCCGTCGCCCAGGCCGCCGCGCTGGCCGAGAACGCGGAGGCCACGTGGCCGAAAGCCGGACGCCGCCGGGCTGGCCACGCTCTTGGACGGGCTGGCCAAGCTCTCCGAGGAGGACTCCGGACTCCGGGCCGACAGCTGCGCCGGCCTGCGCTTCGCCACCGACACGGGCGACGAGTCGCGCAGCGCGCTGGTCGCCAAGGTCGAGGGAGCGGGCCACCGCGATCCGCACCCAGCTGCTGTTCTTCGAGCCTCGAATGGGCCGCCCCTGGGCGACGAGCGGGCCGAGGCGCTGCTGGCCGACCGCCGCCCCGACGCCGTCCGCCACTTCACCGCGCCGCTCCGCCTCCGGCGGCCCCACCTCCCGACCGAGCCCGGAGGAGCGGATCGCGGCCGAGAAGGACCCGACTCGCGATCGCGGCGTGGCAGCGGCTGTTCGAGGAGCAGGCGGCCGCGCATCGAGGTCACGCTCGACGGCGAGCGCCGGGGTCCCCGAGCACGGCGCTCTCGCTCCTGCACCCACCCGGACCGCGCGGTCCGCGCGGCCGCGGCCGGGCGGTCGACCGAAGGGCTGGCGCCCGGCCTGCGCACCCGGGCCTTCATCTCGAACACCATCCTGCTCGAGCAAGGCCGTCGACGACCGCGCTGCGCCACTACCGACGCACTGGCTGGCCGCGCCGCAACCTCGCTCAACGAGGCCGGCGACGCGTCCGTCGCCGCGCTGATCGACGCCGTGAAGAGCCGCTACGACCTGCCCCAGCGCTGGTACCGGATCGAGCCGAACTGCTCGGCCTCGACCGGCTGGCCGACTACGACCGCATGGCGGCTCGGTGGCCTCCGAGAACCGCCTCATCGGCTCGGTCACGACGCGCACGAGCTGGTGCTCGACGCCTACGACTCGTTCTCTGCCCGAGCTCGGCCAGCATCGTGCCGCCGCTTCCTCGACGAGGGCTGGATCGACGCGCCGGCGACGCCCGGCAAGCGCGTCGGGCGCGTTCTGCGCCTACAGTCGCCGAGCCGCGCACCCGTACGTGATGCTCAACTGGACCGGTCGGCGCCGGAGCGACGCGCTGACCGCTGGCCCACGAGCTCGGCCACGGCGTGCACGGCCACCTGGCCCGGCCGCGAGGATCTTCCAGATGTCGACGCCGTTGACGATGGCCGAGACGGCCTCGGTGTTCGGCGAGACGGTCGACCTTCGGGCGCCTCCTGGCCGACGCCACCGGACCCGGGCCGACCGCCTGAGCCTCCTCAGCGAGCGCATCGACGGCGCCGATCGCCACCGTCTTCCGCCAGGTGGCCATGAACCGGCTTCGAGGACCGCGCATCCACACGACACGGCGGACGGAGGGCGAGCTCTCGGTCGAGCGCTTCGGCGAGCTGTGGGCGAGACCCAGGCGGCAGATGTTCGGCGACGCCATGGAAGTCACCGAGGGCTACGCACCTGGTGGAGCTCCATCTGGCACTGCTTCGGCGCCCCGGGTACGTGTACGCGCTATGCCTTCGGCCAGCTGCTGGCCCTGTCGGTCTACCGGCGCTACGAGGAGGACGGCGCGGCCTTCGTCCCCCGCTACCTGGAGATGCTCGGCGCCGGCGGCTCGCGTGCCCCGGAGGAGCTGGGCCGGCTGGTCGGCTGCGACCTGGCGGATCCCGGCTTCTGGCACGGCGGTCTCGCCATCATCGAGGCCCAGATCGACGCCGCCGAGGTCGCCGCGAGACGGCCGCCAGCCGGCTGAGCGCTCGAGCTGCGCACGGCGCGGATGGCGCGGCGGCGCAGGCCGGCCGCTCCGCCGGCGTTCAGGTGGAAGCCGTCCGGGGCGAGCAGGTCGGCCCGGCCCGCGCTGATCGCGTGCCAGCTCGACAGAACGCCGCCGTCGCGCGAGGCGCGCAGTCCCGCCAGGGTGACGCTGTTGCCCGCCTCCCGACCGGCGGCACGGTGAGGTCGACGATGATGACCCGCCGGTTGCCGAGCACGGCCATCAGCTCGTCGCACGTGCCGGGCTGCACCGTGCCGTTGGTGCCGAGGTGGACACGACGACCGTGCCGGGCAGCGCACCGGCCTGTGACTTCGAGTGACGCGATGCCGGGCGCCTCGCGGAACTGCCGGCCTGACCACTGCGTCCACCTCGATGCCGGGGATGGCGGCTTGGAGCGCGCCCGAGGCGCCCAGCATCACCAGAGTCGCCGAGGCCGAGGACACCCGGGCCGCAGCCGGGCGGCCCGGTCGGGAGCCGGGCCGCACGCCGCCAGAGCGGCGCGACGACCATCACCACCGCGACGCTCCGGCGCCACGAGCCCGCGCCTTCTCGCTCTTCCCGACGCATGATCCCGCTGGTGTACGACGACGGCTCTGCTCGCTGCCAAAACCGCCGCTGACGACCTCACGGCGGCTGCAGCCCGTCCTATGGTGCGGGCGCATGGAGATCGACGAGCTCAAGGCCACCGTGTGCGCGGAGGTCGACCGGTGGGGTGACCGTCTGATCGACGTCGCCCACCAGATCCACGACCACCCGGAGCTGGCCTACGAGGAGCACGCCGCGCACGACCTCTGACCTCGGTGCTCGACGACGCCGCGCTGGCGCCGGAACGGGCGGCCTTCGGCGTGCCGACGGCGTTCCAGGCTCGAGGTCGGCGGTGAGGGACCGGTGGTGGCGGTGCTCGTGCGAGTACGACGCCCTCCCGAGATCGGCCACGCCTGCGGGCACAACGTGATCGCGACCGCCGGCCTGGGCGTGGACTCGCGCTGCCGGCGCCGCTCGCCGAGCGGTGTCGGTCGCCTCGTCGTGCTCGGGACCCCGGCCGAGGAGGGCGGGGAGGGAAGATCGAGCTGGCCCGGCGAGGCGCGTCACCGGCGATCGACGCCGCCATGATGGTCCACCCGGCCGACGCCGACCTCACCCGCGATGGACACCATGGCCAACCAGCAGCTCGGTGGTCGACTACGAGGGCGAGGCGGCCCACGCCGCCGCGGCGCCCACGCGTGGGCCGCAACGCCCTCGACGCCGCGGTGCTCGGCTACGTGAACGTCGCCGCGCTGCGCCAGCACATCGCGCCCGACCGAGCGCATGCACGGCATCTTCACGCACGGCGGCGACAAGCCCGAACATCGTCCTCGCACACGCCGCCATGCAGTGGTACGTGCGGTCGGACAGCGATCCAGCGCCGCTCCAGCCGCTCAAGGCCAGGGTCGCTGGCCGTGCCTGGAGGCCGGCGCGGCCGGCCACCGGCTGCACGTGCACCTCCGCCTGGGAGGACCGCCCGTACGCCGAGATGCGTGGACAGCGTCGCCATGCTGGCGGCCTACGCCGCCAACTCGGCCCGGCATCGGGCGGCCGATGCGGCGAGCCGGACGGGAGCAGCCGGGTGGTGGGCTCGACCGACATGGGCAACGTCAGCTACCTCGTGCCGTCCGATCCACCCGATGATCAAGGTGGCGCCGCGACGGCGTGCCCATCCACACGCCGGACTTCGCCGGCTTCGCCGGCGGCGAGGCGCGGCGACCGGGCCGTCCTCGACGGCGCCAAGGCGATGGCCATGACCGTCGTCGACCTGTGGGCCGGCGAGGCCTGCTCGACGCCGCCGCGCCGAGCACCGGGCCGCCACCGCCGGACGTGCCCGTCCCCATCCGACGGCCAGCCTCGGCCTGCTCGTGCCATCCCCGGGGATCGCGAGGTGCCGCCCTAGTGTGACCTCTCGTGACGTTGTACGTCCCCGGAGTCGTTCACGGCCGAGGAGGCAGGACATCCTCCGGCGGTACTTCACCAACCTCGACGGCCCGGTGTTCGCCCTGGTCAACCTGCCCGAGGTCGTCAAAGGGGCGCTGTTCGCCCGCTACGCCGCAGCGCCAAGAGCCTCGCGCCGGCTGTTCCTCGACGAGTTCGTCGGCGATCTCGACATCGCCGGCGACCAGACCGTCGACGCCACCGTCGGCCTGCAGCGGGCCGAGGAGCTCTACGAGCAGGTGTTCTTCGAGTACGGCGACGACTCGGTGGCCCAGCTCGGCGGCGTCCACCTGGCCTGCGAGCAGGCCTCCAACCTGCTCACCAAGATCCTCGAGTGGGGCCGGCTGGCCAGCTACCTCGAGCAGAGCACCCGCTACATCGCCTACGACGCCCGGCTCGGCGGCCGCTACCGCTACTACCGCGACCCGGCCGATCCTGGCCAGCCGCTCGGCACCCGCTACGTGGGCGACCTCGACCGCCTGTTCGACACCTACAGCCGAGCTGGTCGGCGCGGTCACCGACCACGTGCGGGCGACGGTCGCCCAAGCAGCCCGGCGACAGCGACTTCGTCTACCGCCAGGCCACCCGGGCCAAGGCCCTCGACGCCGTCCGGGGCGTGCTGCCCGCCGCCGCCGTCCGAACGTCGGCATCTACGGCTCCGGCCAGGCCTTCGAGGCGCTGCTCGCTGCGGCTGCGGGCCCACCCGCTGCCCGAGGCCCGGCACTACGGCCGAGCTGATGCTGCACGAGCTGCGCAAGGTCATCCCCAGCTTCCTGCAGCGGCGTCGACGTCCCGACCGGGGCGGCGCCTGGAGCGACTACCTCGAGCAGACCCGCACGGCCACGGCGGAGATCGCCAGCTCGGCTGTTCGGCCGACGAGGAGCCCGCCGGACGCCGCCGACGGTCACCCTGGTCGACTGGGACCCGGACGGCGAGGACAAGCTGCTGGCCGCGATGCTGCTACGCCGCACCGACCTGCCCGAGCACGCAGCTCGCTCGACCGGGTCCGGCGGCTGGCGGCCGACGAGCGGGTGGCGCTCCTGCGGGCCTACGTGGGGGACCGGGACGAACCGGCGCCACAAGCCCGGGCCGGGCCTTCGAGCGCACCGACTACCGCTTCGACGTCGCTCGCCGACTACGGCGCCTTCCGGGACCTGCAGCGCCACCGCCTGCTGACGATCGAGTGGCAGCCGCTCACCCCGGCCCACGGCTACGTCCGCGCCCGAGCTGGTCGACGCGCGCCGGCGGCGCCGCGGCGTTCGACGCCGCCATGGGCCGCTCGGCCGCGCTCTACGACGCCCTCGCCGACGCCGTTCCCCGAGCAGGCGCCTACGCCGTCTGCATGGCCTACCGGGTCCGCTACGTCATGCAGCTGCAACGCCCGCGAGGCGATGCACCTCGCTCGAGCTGCGCTCGGCGCCGCAGGGCCACCCGGCGTACCGGCGCATCGCCCTGGACATGCACCGCCAGATCGCCGAGCAGGCCGGCCACCGGGCGCATCGCCGCGGCGATGCGCCACGTGAGCACGGAGGACCGCGAGCTCGAGCGCCTCGAGTCGGAGCGACGGGCCGAGCGCCGCCGCACCGGCACAACCATCGACCTGAGATCGAGGGTCGAGGTCGAGTGACCGCTCTACCCATCTCATCCTCGACCGTCATCCTGACCTCCAGCCACAGGTGCACTTGCCCTCGACGTGCAGTCATGGTCTAGGGTGAGAGCCTGACGGCGCGGTGGCCAGGAGGATCCATGGCCCAGACCCGCGCTCGCGTTCGCTCTGCACCGCCGCGACCAGCGGCGTGCTCGCCATCGTGGGCGTCGTGGTGCTTCGGCCGGTCCGGCGTTCGTGTCTGACCACGCGGTTCAGCCGGGGAGAACCTGGCCGGGCATGCGCGCCGCCAGCACGGCGTCACCGTGGCCGACCTGGTTCGGATCAACGGGCTCAGCGACCCGAACCACGTCGTCGCCGGCACCACCCTCCACCTCCCCAGCCGCGCGACGAAGCCTGGTACGAAGACGGCGGGGCCGGCGTGCGCCCACCCGGGGGTCGACAGCCGCCAAAGGCCCACACCGCGGGCCGGCACGGGCCTGCTCCACACACTGGGCGACGACCACCGACGCCAGGTGAACCAGCTGCTCGATCGGGCGGCGGGAGTTCGGGGTGAAGCCGAGCCTCCTCCAAGGCGCTGACTTACACCGAGTCGCTGGCACCAGGACGCCGCGTCGTCCGTCGGTGCGATCGGGGTGGCCGCAGCTGCCCCGGCCACGGCGACGTGGCTGGCCGGGCCTGATGGGAGCCTGGCTCGATGTGGGCTCCACCCAGGACAACGTGCCTGAGCGCCTCGCTCCTGCGGCTGCCTGGACCGGACCGGCAGCGCACCGGGCGCGGGTGGCTGCACTACCAGGGCATCGCCGCGCGGTGCTGCAGCGCGGGTCTCGACCGGCGGCGCCCGCTACGCCGCGATCATCACCGCCCGCGCAGCCTGGTTCTCTTAGCCGCATCCCCGCGGGTGACCGCTGTCACAAGGCCCCCGGGCAGCGCTCCGCCTGCCCCCGCGTACACTCCCGGCCCGCGCCGACGACCCCCAGCCACGCGAGGCAGGCCATGGCAGACGACGAGCAGTTCTCTAGGCACAGGACAATTTCAAGCGACGACGTCGAAGAGGAGCCCAGAGGATCTGGCTGAGGAACCCCTCGAGGACGAGCTCGACGAGGAAGCGAGTTCGATCCCGACCTCGACGAGGACGCAGCCCTCGAGACGGACGACGTGGTCGAGGCAGCTGAGGAAGCAGGAGGAGGAGGAGCCCCCGGCGTCCCGTCGCCGCCGAGGAGGAGGAGGACGACGAGGACCTCGTCGACCCCGACGACGTCGGGGCCGATCTGACACCATCCTCAAGGACCGCACTCGTCGCCGCCGAGGACACCCCCGACGAGGACGGAGGAGGAGGCCGAGCCCGAGGAACGGGGCGAGGCCGGTGACCGCCTCCAGCCCAAGCGGGCCGACGAACAGCTCTGCCCGTCCTGCTTCCTGCTCGTGCGCCGCACTGCGCCCTCGTGCCTCATCGGCGACGAGGACTGCCCGCTGTTCAGCTGACGTGGACCGTCCCCGCCCGCTCCGCGTGCTCGCGGGACCTGTTCGCCCGCGCGACCGGTCAGGTTCCTGCTTTCGAGGCGCCGCGGCTCGATGCCCGGGCCCGGTCGAGACCGGCCGGGGAGCGGCTCACCGGGTGCCGTCGCGCGTTCTCGCTCGTCGGAGGCCGAGCGGCGGCCCGCGCCGGCCGTGAGCGGATCGAAATGGCCGCCGACGCGCTGGCACGGCGGGCGACCCCGGCCTCCGAGGCGCCTGCAGGTGCCTGGCCGCGCGTCGAGCAGGAGATCCCCGTCGAGGTGCTCTCGCCGGCCGGCGACGAGGCGTCGCTGGCTATCCCTTCCTACGATCAGCTGGCTGCCTGGCAGGTCGTCGCCCGCCTGGCTACCTGGACGCCGCCGAGCTGGCCGAGATCGAGGCTCACGCCGCAGAGCAGGCACCGGGCGCGCGTACGGTCCCGTCCAGACCGCGCCAGCTGCGCCGGAGGTGATCCCGTGGAGGTGGATGGTTCGACCTGCGGCGTCGCGAGTTTAACTCCCGACGTCGTCGCTACCCTGGTCGCCGACGGCATCGCCGCGACGGCGGGCCACCCGGGGCGCCGAGCTCTGGCGACCGGAGTGGGCGCCGCTGCGCCCCGCCATGCAGCCTGCGGCAGCGGCCGAACGATCCGGCTGCGCCGGCACGCTCGGTGAGGCGGCTTCGACGGCCGCGCGTCTCCGGCGTGCTCCTGCCTCGACCGGCGGCAGATCGTGCGACGGGCCGGCGATCGCCCGCATCACGTTCGTCTTCGTCGAGCCCGAGGCGTTATCGGGGATCGGAGAGGCCTCATCGACGCCGCCGCGACCGGGCCCGCGCGACAGGGTGCACCGGCCTGGACGGCCTCGCCCTCCCGGCGACCGCCACACGTCAAGAACCTCCTCGAGCGGTCCGGGATGACAGGCCCGGGAGCTCACCACGTTCCGGGAGCCTCGGCCCTGAGCGGGCCGCACCCCTGAGGTCTGCAGTCGGCGGCGGCGTCGTCGATGACGGGCGGCTGCCGCCTGGCCTGGCGGGGCCGGGGGCGGGGATCGGCCTGCAGGAGCGTGCCCGGAGGCCGGGTGCGAGTGGGAGTCCCTCGCCGGCGCGGTCAGTGCGGGAGGTGGCCGAGGAGACCGGCCGCTCGCCGTCGTGCCGGCCGGATGGCTGGGCCGGGCGTGGGAGCGCGCATCGACGAGGCACGTCACTTCGTCATCCGCGACTTCCTCGCCCACCTCGCCGACGGCATGGCCGCCGACGAGGCAGCGGGCGGGCGACGACGCCTCAGCCGTGCGGTGGGATCGCGCTCGAGGCGCGTTGGGATCGGGTTGGAGGACCTCGTGCCGGGCTGCATCGACTTCCTCCCGCCGGCACCGAGGTCGTGACCTCGCCCTAGCGGCCCTGCCACTGCGGCGCCCGCTTCTCGATAGGCACGCGGTGAGTGCCCTCCTTCCAGGCCTCCTCGAGCGCATCATCGTCCCATCATCGCCGCTGTCCGTGCAGTGGCCTTGAGGCGTGGCGTCGTCCCCGCAGTCCGGCCGCCAGCACGACGGCCCGGCTCTCCCAGACCGCCAGCGGCGGCCTCGCGAGACCTTGGGCCGCCAGCGCCATGGCCTCGGCCTCGGCCTGCCCCGGCTCGACCAGGCGGCTGACCAGCCCGAGCTGGAAGGCCCGTTCGGCCGGGATCCGGCTCGCCGGTCAGGATGGCCTCCATGGCAGCGCGGCGCGGCCGACGGCCCGGGGCAGGCGGAAGAGGCCACCGGCGCCAGCCGCAGGTTGCTCTGACCTCGGCCAGCCCGAACGCCGAGCGGGTGGTGGCGACGACGGAGGTCGGAGGCGAGGACGATCTCGCACCCGCCCGCCGTGGCGAGGCCGTCGACGGCGACGATCACGGGCTTGCGCCGCTCCCGGTAGGCGTAGCCGGCGAAGCCGCCCCGTGCGGTGTTCAGGCTGCCGCCCTCGCCGGCGTTGATGGCCTTGAGGTCGGCGCCGGCGCTGAAGACCGGCCGCTCCTGGCCTCGGTGTTGGCCCGCAGGACGCCGACCCAGACGTCAGGATCTTCCTCCATGCGATCGATGGCCGCCTCCATCTCGGTGGCGACTGCGCCGTTCACCGCTTGCCAGGGCCGTGCGGGGCGGTTGGAGGCGTGATGAGGGCCACCCGGCCCTGGACCTCGTAGTCGACCATGGCCGCGCATGGTAGGGGCGGCCCGACGAGGGCGCCCAACCTCTGGCGCTCACCCCTCGTCGGGCGCCGGCTCGCTCGGTGCCGGTTGCCAGCTCCTGGGTCGGCTGGCGGGCGACGGAGCCTCCCGCTCCGGCCTCAGCGAGCGCGGTTCGGGCGCGCCGCGGCGCCGGCTCCAGCGCTCTGCTCGCCCCCGGCGCCGCGGTGGCCTCGAGCAGGGTCGGGCTCGGCCTGGCGGGCGCCGGCTCGGGCGTCGGCGGCGCTCGCGGTCGGGCTCTGCCCCGCGGCGCTCACCGTCAGGCTCCGGTGCGGCGTTATGGCGCCGGGGCGTCGGCGGCGTCGGCCTGACGCGGCGGTCACTGCGGGCGTGGGCTCTGCTCCGGCGCAGCGCACCGCGTGGGCGCGCTCGGGGCCGGGGGCGGTGCCATCGCGGGCGCCAGGCTCTGGCGGCGACAGTGCGGCCCCGGGCGCGCGTCGGACCTCGGACGCGGTGCTCACCGCGGCGTGGGCCCTTGGCCCGCGCAGGCCCCGGGCGCAGGAAGCCTCCGGCCTCGCGCTGGCCCGGCGCGGTGCGACACCGCGGCGGGGTCGGCTCGGGCGCGCGTGCTCGCCTGGGCGTCGCCTGGCCTCTGCCCGGCGGGTGGCGGCGATCGACGCGGCGTCCGCGCCCGGGCGTCGACGCAGCCCCGCCGCGGGCTGCGACCACGCCGGCTCAGAGGCGACGATCAGGCTCAGCCGCAGCGCCGATTCCTCGCGCGGTCTCGACCGGCGCGCCTGCCGCGACGGGCTCGTCGTCCGCGGGCTCGGCTGCCGCCAGCCTGCTCGGCGTCGGCCGGCGCCGTCTCTTGGCCGGCTTCTCGGCCTTCCCGCCGGCCGATTCGGCCGCGAGCGCGAAACCGCACGCGCGGCGCGGACGATGGCGTCGGCTTGGCTTCAGCGGACGGCGGGGAGCCGGGGGCGCAGTGCCGGGCGGCTGCCGGGCGGAGGCACCTCGATCCCGCAGCAGCGCGGCGATCTGCGGCGGCGGCCGCCGGCCTCACGCCCTCTTCACCATCGCCCGCAGCTCGTCGGAGACGGCCTCGGGCGGCGCCGCCGGCGCCACCACGGAGTGGACGGGGGAGAGAAGGCGAGCGCCTCGACCAGGGCGGCCCAGCGGTCGCTCGCCGCGCCAGGAGTTCAGCGCAGCGGTGCTGGCCTCGGCCAGCCGGTCATTGGGCCAGCTCGGGCGGGAAGCGCGTACGCCGGCCTTCGGCGGGCGGGAGGGGAGAGACGGAGGGTCTCGGACCACGCGCCCGACGTCGAGCGCGGCGGCTGATGTCGGCACAGCCACCGCTCCGTTGCTCCCTCGTTCTGGCAGCGCCGGTCGAGCGCTCTCGCGCAGCTCGGCTGCCAGCCGCCGGGTGGCGTCGTCGCGCAGCGACCACCGGGATCGGCTCCCGTCGTCACCACGGAGCGGAGGTCGCGCAGGTCGAGCTCGTCGACGACCGCCTTGGCCAAGCGCCGGCCCGGTCGAGCCAATCGGCCCCACACGGACCCGGGGAGCAGGTCCTGCGCCAGCGACTCGATGCCGGTCGGCTTGATCGTCGGCTTTGCCCATCGGCCGCCAGCGTGGCGAGATTCTGGTCCTGGATCGCCTGCCGCGCGCCCGGGAGGCCGGAGCGCAGGAAGAGCTGGTCTGGCGATCGGCTGCTGCTCGCTCGGGGAGCGCCGCCATCAAGGCCCGCCCCATTGGTGCACTGACACCGGCTTCAGCGCGCTTGGGCTTGGGGGTCAGCTGCCAGGGACCTCAGGCACGGGGCGCGAACGACGGCCGCATCGCGCCGCTCCACCTGGCGGGCGGGAGGTCGCGGCCGCACCTTCGCCAGCGCAGAGCCTTGCGGACGGACGTCTCGCCTTCCGGGCGAGGCCGGTCGCCGCTCGGTCGGCGGTCGCCTCCGGCCCGACTTGAAGTCGCCCGACGGGCGTCGGTCGCCCCGGGCTGGGCGAGTCCCGGCGCTCCCGCCGGTCGCCCCGGTCACGGTCGTCCTGGACCGCTTGCCGACGCCAGGCCGGTGGTCACGGCCCGGAGGTCGGAGCCACCGGAGGATCTCGGATGCGCTCGAAGCGCCTCCTGCGGTGTGCGTGCGCGCTGGCACGACCAGAGTGAGTGATCTCAGATCCCGTCGAGGGCGATGGTGGCTCTCGACCTTGAGGACGTCATGCCGACCTTGGCCCCGTCGGAGCAGGACCGACGACACCGACCACGCCCCGGGGTTCCCGGGCGCCGGCGGCGCGCCACGTCCACGTCCCGCGTCCAGGGTGCGCGCGCTCGTGAGCTCGACGCAATCCGATGCGACTCGGCATGGGAACCGAAACCTACCGGCCGGGCGTTCGGCGGGCGAGACGCTTTCGGTCACGGGCACCGCGCCCTTCCGACCCGGCTTGCGACGCCGCCCCGCTACCGTCGCCGGGTGCCCATCTTTCACGCTGCTCGGCGACGACACGCCGGGAGATCCACCCCGACGCCTTCGTTCACACCCCGACGCCGTGGTCAGCCGGCGCGGTCCGCATCGGCGCGAGAGCACGATCTGGCCCAACGCGGTGCTGCGTGGGCGACGGCGGCAGGCCGCATCGAGATCGGCGCCCGGACCTCGGTGCAGGACTGCTCGGTCCTGCACACGACGCCCGAGCACCCGACCGTGGTCGGCGGCGGCTGCACGGTCGGCCCGCATCGTCCACCCTCGAGGGCTGCACCATCGAGGACGGCGTGCCTCATCGGGTCCGGGCCCGGTCGTCCTCCCGCGGCGTCGTCGTCCGCCGCGGCGCGATCGTGGCGCCAACTGCCGTCCTGCTCGACGGGACCGACGTCCCGGCCGGCGCGCCGCCGCCGTCGGCACGCCGGCCATCGATCAAGCACGGATGGGCCCGGCCCGAGGAGATCGAGCGCTGGCCGGGGAGGTCTACGTCGCCAAGGGGCGCGAGTACCGGAAGGGCCTGCGCCGGATCGGCTGGGCACTCGGCCGTGCTGGGGCTCGTGCTCACGGTGCCGGCGAGCGAGCGCCGAGGCTGGCGTCCGATGCGCTGTGGGCGCTCGGGGTCGCGGCCATCGAGGAGCGGGGTGGCTTTCGAGCGGCACGGAGGACACCTGGTCAGGCGCTGTGGACCTCGCTCGGCGGCGGCGCCCCACGCAGTCGCCCGCGCCGACCGAGGGGTTCCCGGCCCGCTGGCGGTGGAAGGGTCGTCGAGGCTCGACCCGTCGGTGACGGAGGCACGTGGCAGGCCACGCCCGCGCCGTGGGTCGAGAAGGATCTGGTCGTCATTGCCCGCGGTGGGTGCCGTTCGAGCGATCCTCCCGGCACGACCGTCGCGCGCATCGAGCCCGGCGCGACGATTCGGCCTCGGGGACCACCCGACCACCGTCCTGTGCCTCCGGGCGCTGCGGGCCGCGCTCGCACGCCGGCGGGCCCGGTGCTCGACGTCAGGAGCGCGGCGGCGTGCCTCGCGGTGACCGCGGCCGCGCTCGGCGCGGCGTGGTCGCCGGCATCGACATCTCCCCGGCGACGCCGACGGTCGCCGCCGCCAGCTTGCTCGAGGCCAACGGGGTGGGGGGCGGGCCGAGGTGGCGACGGCGAGCCACCGCTCTGGCCGACGTCGACGGGACGCTACGACGTGGTGCTCGCCAACCTGCTCGCGCCGACGCTCCTGGCCCTGGCAGCGACGACCTGAAAGGTCGCGCGTCACGTCGCTCCCGGCGGCGCTGGCGATCAGCGAGGCTGCTGGCCCGGATCAGTTACGAGCACGTGAAATGCCGCGCTGGCGCCGCTGCACGCCAGGTCGGCGCCGCACCAGAGAGAGGGCTGGACTGCGATCACGCTGCGCCGCTGACGCCGACTGACCTCGGTGGCGGCGGCCGCCACGCGGCCTCGCAGAAGGGATCAGGCCGGGCGGCGCAGCAGGCGCTCGAGGTCGGCTCGTACCGGGATCGACGGCGCCGCGCCCAGCGAGGTGACGGCCCGCGAGCCACGGCCGCGCGACAGCCCAAACGGGAGCGCGCCGGCTCAGGCGCTCGCGCCCTCGGCGAGGCGGGCGGCGAACCCGCCCGCAGACGCATCGCCGGCCGCGGTCGTGTCCGAATTTCCGCCTCGACCGGGATGGCGGGCTCGTGCAGCGTCGCCTCCTCGCTGACGAGGACTGCGCCCTCGGATCCTGCAGCGTCACGATGGCCACGCCATCAGCCCTGCGCACGCGGCGCGGCACCGGCCGCGGCGGCGTCGGCCGGGGTGGACACCGCCATCTCGGTCCATCGCCGCCGCCTCGTGCCTCGTTCACGACCAGGAAGTCGGATCGCACGGATCAGCGCCGGCCGCCAGCTCGCACCGGCGGCGTGGCGTTGAGGATGGTGTGGGCGCCTCCCGCCTTGGCCTGCCGCTGCAACGCTTCCTCGACCGCATCCCATCGGGATCTCCAGCCGCGCCAGGACGGCGCCGGGCGGGGTGGCGATCCGGGCCCGGTGGTGGTCGATGCAGCGGCCGGGCCGACGACCCGGTCGCGCCGGGCACGACGACGATGTGGTTCTCGCCGCCGTGCGCCACTGCGATGAGCGACCGCGTCGAGCGCACCCGCGCAGCACGCCGTGCGATGTCGATGCCCTCGTCCGAGGGACGGCGGGCAGGTGGGTCGCGCGCCGTCCTGGCCCACCATGCCGACGAAGGCCGTGCCTCGTCCCCGAGCGGGCCGCGGCGACGGAGCCTGGTTCGGCCCCTTCCCACCCGGCACGATCAAAGAGCTCGCGGCCGAGCACCGTCTGACCGGGCCCGGGCAGGCGCGGCACCCGAGCCACCATGTCCTGGTTGATGCTGCCCACCACGGTCACGTCCGGGTGACGGCTCACGGTGCTCTCCTGGCCTGCTCATCGGTGTCGCCGCCCGGTCGAGCTGCCGGTGCGCCCGCCGACGGTAACCGTCCGCCGCGTCCAGTCGAGCGCGGCACGCACGCCGGCGGCGAAGCGCTCGACGTCGTCGCTGGTGGTGTCTAAGCTGGTCATCCACCGCACCTGCCGGCGGCCGGGTCCCAGTCGTAGAAGAAGCTCCAGGCCCGCAGCCGCTCGATGGCGTCCTTGGGCAGTCGGGGGAAGAGGCTGTTGACGGCCGGCGGCGCCGAGCTCGACGCCGGCGACGTCGTGCACCCGCTCGTACAGCTGCGGCCGCCATGGCGCTGGCCTGCGCCGCGCTGCGCAGCCGGAGGTCGTCGGTCAAGCAGCGCGGTGAACTGGGCGGAGACGAACCGCATCTTCGACGGCAGCTGCGTCACCTGCTTGCGCAGGTAGGGGCGGAGCGGGCCAGCGCGCGTTCAGGTAGACGACGGCCCCGCCGTACATCATCCCGTTCTTCGTCCCGCCGAAGGAGATCACGTCCACGCCGACGTCGACGGTGAACGAGCGCACGTCCATCCGGCGGAGCGCCACGGCGGCGCGTTGGCGATGCGGGCGCCCGTCCATGTGGACGGTCATCCCGTGAGAGTGGGCGACGTCGGCGAGGGCGCCGATCTCGTCGGCCGAGTAGAGCGTGCCGAGCTCGCGTCGACTGGGTGATCGACACGACGCCGGGCTGGGCGTGGTGCTCGACGCCGATCGCGTGCGCAGGGCCTCCACCTGCTCCGGGCGGAGCTTGCCGTCCTCGGTGGGCACGTCGATGAGCTTGGCGCCGAGGATGCGCTCGGCGCGCCGGTCTCGTCCACGTTGATGTGGGAGCCCTCGGTGCAGACGACGGCCTGCGCCGGCCCGAGCATTCGAGGCCAGCGCCACGTTGTTGGCGCCGGTGCCGCCCCACACCATCAGCGCCTCGCAGCCACCGCCTGAACAGGTCGCCGAAGCGGGCTCACGAGCCGCCGTCGTCCAGCGGTCGTTCCCGTAGGCGAGAGGCGTGGCCGACGTTGGCCTCCGACAGCGCGGCCATCACGCTCGGGTGACCCGGCCGAGTTGTCGCTGGCGAACGACCGTGGGCGGGCGGGGAGCGAATCCAGCGTCGGGCATGACGGCAGTCTGTCCGCTCGCTGCGGGACCTGCGAAGCGATGGCCGCGGACGCGAGACGCGGTGGCGCCGGTGGCCGAGGCACGCTCACCCGTTCGAGTGCTGGTACGACCGTTCCGGCGAGGGAGCCGGGCGGCGTAGGCTGGCCGGCCCGATGGATGTGGCCGGTCGCATCACCGAATGGGGGCCGGCGCTCACGCCAGCCGGAGCGGCGGGTGGCTGGACGTCGTACTGCAACGCCCGCAGCTGGTCGCCGCCTTCGGCACCGTCGCCGAGCTGGCCAACGAGGCCGGGTCGGGCGCCGCCACGGTCGTCCGCCTGGCCGGGAAGCTGGGCTACGACGGCTTCACCGCACTGCAGGACGCCGTCCAGGCCGAGCTGGCCCACCGCCTCCCGTCCGGCCGCCGAGCGCATCCGCCAGCCGGTCCCGCCGGACGTCATCGGCCTGCACCATGGCCACCGAGCTCGACAACGTCCAGTCCACCCTCGAGGGGGTGGACCGCAGGCCTTCGCCCGAGGCCGTCAGCGCGCTGTCCCAGCGCAGCGCCCAGGTCGTCGTGCTCTCAGGGGAGGCGTCTCCTGCGGGATCGCCCGCACAGGCGGTGGGGGAGCTGGCCCTGCTGCGCGACGGCGTGGAGCTGGTCGTCGGCTCCGAGGTGGCCGTCGTCCGCTCCATCGCCCTCCTCGGGGAGGGCGACGCCTGCCTCGTCGTCGACCTGCGCCGCTACGACCGGTGGGTCCTCGGCGCGGCGAAGCGGGCGGGGAGCGGGGGGCCACCGTGCATCGCGCTCTGACCGACAGCGCCCTCTCCCCTCGCGCTGCTGGCCGATGCCGTCGTTCACCGTCGTCGCGCGCCAGCGCCGGACCCGTTCGACTCGCACGTGGCGACCCTGGCGCTCCTCAGCGCGATGGTCGCGGCCGTCGCCGATCGCCTGCGGTCCTCGGCCACCGACCGCCTCGACCGCATCGAGGCCGCGTGCGCAGGCCGGCGCCCTCATCGAGCCCTGAATCCCCGCCGTCGCCCGCGTCGATCTGCGATGATTCGTCACAGTGACGCAATCCGGCACGGACGACGGGAGCGGGCGATCGGGCGCCCCTGAACCGGTCGCGCGATGCGCATGGTGCCGTCGGCCCCTGCACGGTGGCCTCGGGCCCGGGCGGCCCCGCCGGTTCTGCCAGCAGTCGTGCCGGCAGAGGGACTACGAGGCTCGCCGCCGGGCCCGGGAGCTGGACCTGGGGGACCACGAGCTGATCGTGGCCCGCCATGCGCTCGGACGCGCTGCGCGACTGAGCTCTACGTGCTGGCCTGCGCCGTCGAGGACGTCGAGCGCGACCCGGCCGCGACGGCCCGGCCGACCACGCGGACCTCAGGATGCCGTCAGGTGGCTCCCTCGGCGCGGCCCGCCCGCTCTGCACCCCAGACCGCCCATAATCCTCGTTAGTGTCAGGTCGAGGAGGAGGTGGCAGGCTCTGGGCTCGCCCCATCACCCGATCCTCGCCCGGCCCCTCGCCCGATCCCCGTCGCAGCCGCCCGTCCCCACCTCCGGTTCTGGTCGCGAAGTTGCACCGCGAGCGGGCAGATTCGGATCGCCGGACACGCGGGCGGCGAGCGTCGATGTCCGGCGGGCTCCGCGCTCGGCTCTCCCCGCCTCGAGCATGTGAATCAGGACACAAGCGGGAAGGGTCGCGAGGCCCGGGCGGGGTTAAAGCAGCCAGACGGCGCGGCGCTCGCCTGGGTGCCGCCCAGAAACGGAGCATCCATGTTCAAGCGGTCCCACTCCAGTGATCGCCTCCCACGACATCGCCCTCTTCGACGGCGTCACGCCCGAGGAGCTGGCGCGCATCGACTCCACGTCGCTGACCGCGGTGCGCCTCTGACGCCGGCCAGGTCGTCGTGCACGAGGGCCACTACGGCGCCGAGCTGTCTGATCGTCGCCGAGGGCGAGGTTCGGGTGACCCGCCACTCCCCGCCGGCGAGCAGGAGCTGGCCGTGCTGGGTCGCGGCGACTTCGTCGGCGAGATCGCCCTCCTCGAGGGCACGCCGCGCACCGCCTCGGTCACGACCGTGACCCCGGCGCTCGTCTTCGTGGCCAACCCGCGGGAGTTCGCGGTGCCTGATGTCGGTCCCCTCGGTCGCCGCGGCCGTCCGCCGCGCCGCCGACGCCCGGACTGGAGGCCAACCGCCTGGCAGTCGCGGCCTGAGCGCAGAACGTCCCGCACCCGGTACCCTGCGAGGCCGACAGGCCCGATCCCCAGGGTGCCAGGTGGAGCGAACCGAGCTGATGGAGCTGGCCAAGCGGATGCTGGCCCACGTCGAGAACGGGACGACCGACCAGACGGACGACCTCATGGAGGGGTCCCGGTCAGCGAAGTACGTCGACGCGGACCGCTGGGCGGCCGAGATGGAGGCGGTCATCTTCAGGCGCGTGCCCCTCGCCCTCGGCCCTGACCTGCGAGCTCCGCGAGCCTGGGGCGTACAAGGCCATCGACGTGCTCGGCGTGCCGGTGCTGATCAGCCGCGGGGGCGGACGGGGTCGTCCGGTCCTTCCTCAACGTCTGCCGCCACCGCGGCGCCGCCCTCAAGGACGCCGGGTGCGGCACGGCCGCGCCGCTTCACCTGCCCCTACCACGGGTGGAGCTACGACCAGCAGGGGCCGGCTCGTCGGCATCTACGGCGAGGAGTCCCACGGGCCGCTGGACCGGGACACCCATGGCCTCACCGCGCTGCCGACGGCGGAGCGGGGCGGGTTCGTCTTCACCGTCCTGACGCCGGGCGCGCCGATGGACATCGACGCCTGGCTGGGTGACTGCGCCGAGGAGCTGGACAAGCTCGGCCTGGCCGACTGGCACGTCTTCTCCCGCCGCGAGCTCGTGGGGCGCCAGCTGGAAGGTCTGCTACGACGGCTACCCTCGAGGGCTACCACTTCGCCTCGCTGCACCGGGACACCATCTTCAAGCAGAACATGAGCAACGTGATGGCCACCGGACGCGCACGGCCCGCACCAGCGCATCGTCTTCGCCAAGCACGGGATCGAAGCGCTCCGCGACAAGCCCGAGGACGAGTGGGTGCCGGCTGACCACATCGGTCCCGTCTACATCATCTTCCCCCACGTCTCGATCGCCGGCTGCTGGGGCGAGCGGGCGATGGTCTCGCAGCTCTTCCCGGGGCCGACCCCACGACCGGTCCCGCACCGTCCAGACCATCATCACCCGGTCACCGGTGGAGACCGAGGAGGACCGGGCCAAGGCCCAGACCTACACCGACTTCCTCTACGAGGTCGTGCGCGACGAGGACTACAAGACCGGCCTCGACATCCAGAAGGGCCTGGAGAGCGGGGCCAACACGCACTTCACCTTCGGCCGCAACGAGCTCACCGTGCAGCGCTTCCACGGCTGGGTCGAACGGTTGATGGCCGAGGCCGACGCTGAGCGCTGAGCCGGCCGCGGCAGCCCCACCCGAGGACCCCTCAGGACGGCTTCCCGCCCGGCTTCCTCGCCCGCAGCGACGAGCAACCCGACGCCGAGTTCTACGCGTGGGGACCGCCTCGTCACCCACCTCGACGACCGGGCCATCGCGGCCGTCGGGCGGCTCTACGAGCACCTCGGGATCACGACGGTGCGAGCGGCTCGCCGCGACGGGTGCTCGACCTGATGTCCTCGTGGATCTCGCACTTTCGGACACCGCCAGCCGAGCTCGTCGCCCTCGGCATGAACACGACCGAGCTGGCCGCCAACCCCGCCGCGACGCGGTGGTTGGTCCACGACCTGAACGCCGACCCCGTGCTCCCGTTCCCCGATGGCGACTTCGACGCCGTCACCTGCTGCGTCTCGGTCGACTACCTGACCCGGCCCGTCGAGGTCGTCCGCGAGGTGGCACGGGTGCTGCGGCCGGGCGGACCGTTCGTCGTGACGTTCTCCAACCGCTGCTTCCCGACGAAGGCCGTGCACGGCTGGCTGGCCACCGACGACGAGGGCGCGCCGGCATCGTGACCGAGTACTTCCGCCGCGCCGGTGCCTTCGCCCCGGCCACGGCGGCGCTCTGCACGCCGCCCGCCACCGCGGGCGATCCCCTGTACGCGGTGTGGGCGACCAGACTGGCGGCAGACGATGACCGCTGACCCCTCCCGGCCCGTCTCGAGCGACAGGCGACGGCACCCGGGAACCGCGGGCGCCCGGCGCACGTGAAGGACGAGACGACCCGACCGGTGACCCGAGCCCGATGATCTCCACCTCCACGATGACGCTGCTGTTCGCGACGCTGGCCATCCTGGCCGCCATCGCCGTCGTCGTCCTGCACGCCGTGCGCTGGCTGCCGTTGCCCGAGGCCCGCCGGAGCGCTGGCCCGCCTGCTCGACGGTCAGGAGGTCCAGCTGGCGTTCGTCGTCGCGCTGGTCGCCACGCTCGGCAGCCTCTACCTGTCCGGAGGTCGCCCACTTCCTCCCTGCCGGCTGTGCTGGTACCAGCGCATCGCCATGTACCCGCTGCCGGTCCTGCTCGGCATCGCCTGGTGGAAGCGGGACGCAGGCATCCGGCGCTACGTGGTGCCGCTGGCCCTGATCGGCCTGCTCATCAGCACCTACCACATCCTCGTCGAGCGCTTCCCTCTCCTCGAGGACTCCGGCGTGTGCGAGGTCAGCAACCCCTGCACCATCCGCTGGGTCGAGCGCTTCGGCTTCGTGACCATTCCCACGATGGCCTTCGCCGCCTTCGCCCTCATCAGCGGGCTGCTCGGTCCACCCCGCCCCCGGCGCCGTCACCGCCGCCCCCGGCGAGCCCTCCGCCGCCGAGCCCCTCCCCGCCACCGACTCGACCGCTCCTCTCAGCCCATCGGAGTCCCAGCCATGAGCCCAGCGCCGCAGCCTCGCCGCCGCGTCCCCTCGCCCTCGTCCTCGTCGGGGTGGTGGCCGTGGTCCTCCTCGGCGCCGTTGCCTTCGGGACGTTGCGCAAGAGCGACGGGGCGTCGACCTCGGACCTCGTCCAGGTCCAGCCCGTGAACGTCACCGGCAACCCGCTCCCGGAGTTCCCCGGCAACGGGAGCGCCGATCCGGCGGTCGGCCTCGAGGCCCCCGTGCTCAAGGGGCGCAGCTTCGACGGCTCGAGGGTGACCATCGGCGGGAAGACCGGCAAGCCGACGCTCGTGATGTTCATGGCGCACTGGTGCCCGCACTGCCAGCGCGAGGTCCCCCTGGTCGTGCAGTGGCGGGCCGACGGGACCATCCCCGAGGACATCGACCTCGTGGGCGTCTCGACCGGCGTCATGTCGGACCAGAACAACTACCCGCCGTCCGCGTGGCTCGACGAGGTGAAGTGGCCGGGGCCGGTCATGGCCGACAGTGGCCGGGACACCGCGTCGGCCGCCTTCGGCCTGCCGAGCTACCCCTACTTCGTCGCCCTCGACGCTGACGGGAAGGTCGTCGCCAGGGGCACGGGCGAGCTCGACCAGGCCGCGATGCAGGACCTGGTCGCCCAGCTGCAGGGCGCCTGATCGACGTGGTCCGCGCGTCCGCCGCCGCGCTGCGGTGACCGCCGCTCGTGTCCGCGCTCGCACTCGGGCTGGCGCGCGCGGCAGGTGGCGAGCGGCCAGCCCGCGGCGACCGGGGCGAGAGCACCATCGACCGTGGTGGCCGGGGGCGTCGACCTGCCGCAGCCGGGCAGCGCGGCGCCCGCAGCGCCTGCCACCGGTCCGTCCGCGCTCACCGAGCCCGGGCCGTACCCCGTGGGCACCCTCGAGATCGACGCGCCCAACGGCCCGATCACCGTCTGGTACCCGGGCCAGCCCGGCTCCGAGACCGGTCAGGCCGCGGCGACGTACGACCTGCGCACCTACCTGCCGGCCGGCCGAGCAGGGGAAGGTGGCCGGAGCGCCGTTCCCGATGGCCGCCTACCCCGAGCTCCCCGCGGCGGAGCCGGAGGGCCAGCCGTTCCCGCTCGTGCTCTTCAGCCACGGCTTCTGCGGCTACCGCCAGCAGTCCTCGTTCCTCACGACGACCATCGCCTCGTGGGGCTTCGTCGTCGCGGCACCGGAGCACGCCGCGCGTGACCTCACCGCCTGCCTGAGCGGGACCATCGGCCAGGGTGCGACCACCGACGTGCAGGACCTGCGGGCGGCGATCCCGATCCTGGAGGCGGAGAACCTGAAGGAGGACGGCCCGCTGGCCACCATCGTCGACACACACGCGGCTGGCCGTCGTCGGGCACTCCGCCGGGGGCAGCGCGGCGATCCAGATGAGCGGTGACCCGAACGTCGCGACCTACGTCGCGATGGCCGCCGGCAGCGGTCCGCCACCGGCCGCCACGCCGGGCTCTACGTGGCCGGCGACGCCGACGTGATCGCCCCGGCCGCCACCATCGAGCAGTGGTGGACCACCACGGTCCCCTCCCCCAAGCAGCTGGCCGTGCTCGGCGGCGTCACCCACCTCGGCTTCATGGACCTGTGCACGATCGCCGCCGACCAAGGCGGCGTCTTCCAGGTGGCGGAGCGCTCCGGGGTCGCCATCCCCGACGTCATCGCCCACCTCACGGCCGACGGCTGCTCGCCCTCCCACACCCCGGCCACGACGGCCTGGCCGGCCATCCGCCACCTGACCATCGCGCAGCTGCGGTCGGCGCTTCGGCATCGACCCGGCCCCCGTCGCGCTCGACGCGTCGCTGGCCGACGCCTACCCCGGCCTCACCGTCCGCTACCAGTCGGCCTGACCGCCGGCTCCGCGGACGCGCAGCGGCAGGCTGCCGCGGGCTGCGCCGCCGGCTACCGTGCGCGGCCGTGGGATCGTCGCTGCCCGAGCACGGCCAGCCGGCCGAGGAGGTGCTGGCCCACCTCGAGGAGCTGCGGGACGGTGACGTCCGCTGGCGCGACGGGCGGGCCCTGACCCTCGCCTACACCGCGGGCCGGAGGTCCAGGCCGTGGCCGAGGAGGCCTACCGCCGGTACATGACCGAGACACGCTGAACACCGACGCGTTCCCGAGCCTGCGCCGCATGCAGCAGGACGTCGTCGACATCGTGGCCGGATGGTTGCACGGCGGGCCGGAGGCCGCCGGCTTCATGACGACCGGCGGCACCGAGAGCATCCTCCTGGCGGTCAAGGCCGCCCGGGAGCGGGGCCGGGCCGAGCGAGAGGTCGAGCGGCCCAACGTCGTGCTCCCCGCGTCCGCCCACGCCGCGTCTCGAGAAGGCCGCGCACTACTTCGGCCTGGAGAGCCGGCGCATCCCGGTGCGGGCCGACTGGCGGGCGGACGTCGGGGCGATGGCCGCCGCCGATCGACGACAGCACCGTGCTCGTGGTCGTCTCCGCGCCGCAGTACCCGCAGGGCGTGATCGACCCCGTCGCCGAGATCGCCGCGCTGGCCGCCGAGCGGGACATCAGCTGCCACGTCGATGCCTGCATGGGCGGGGTCACGCTCCCCTACCTCGCCCGGCTGGGCTAGGACGTGCCGCCCTTCGACTTCACCGTCGAGGGCGTCACGTCGATGTCCGTGGACCTGCACAAGTTCGGCTACACGGCCAAGGGCGCCTCCGTCATCGTCCACCGCACCCGGGCGCTGCGGCGCTACCAGGTCTTCGTGACGGAGCGCTGGCTCGGCGGCACCTACGGCTCGTCCGGCCTCTGGGCACTAAGTCGGGCGGCGCCATCGCCGCGGCCTGGGCCGTCCTGCACCACCTGGGCGACGACGGCTACCTGCGCCTGACGCGGATCGCCCGCGCTGCCACCGAGGCCCTCGCCGGCGGGCATCAGCGCCCAGCCGGAGCTCGGTGCTGCGAGCGCCGCCGGAGGCGATGCTGCTGGCCTTCGGCGCGGCCGATCCCGACGCGCTCGACGTGTACGCCGGTCGCCGACGCGCTGTGGCGGAGGGGCTGGTACGTCGATCGCCAAGGTCCCCGCCGTCGCTCCACTGCACGGTCAACGCCGTCCACGAGCACCGGATCCCCGAGCTCCTGCTCGACGTGCGCGCCGCGCTCGACGAGGTGCTCACGGCCGGCGCGCGCGGCGACCGCGGGGCCTACGGGACCGTCGAATGAGCCCCTCGTAGACTCCGGGCCCATGCAGCGCCCTCCCCGATCTCGATCCCGACCTTCGCCTCGCCGGAGGACGAGCGCACCCACCGCAAGCAGCAGCTCGCCGCCGCCTTCCGCGTCTGGGCCCGCGCTCGGCTACGACGAAGGTCCGGCCGGGCACATCACGGTGCGGGACCCGGAGCGGCTCGACCACTTCTGGAGTCAACCCGTTCGGCCTCCACTTCCGGGCTGATGCGGGTCAGCGACCTGCTCCTCGTGAACCACGAGGGCGAGGTCGTCGAGGGGAGCTGGCCGGTGAACCGGGCCGCGTTCTCGCCATCCACTCCGCCATCCACCGGGCCCGACCCGACGTGATCGCCGCCGCGCACTGCCACAGCGTCCACGGCAAGGCGTTCTCCAGCCTCGGCAAGCTGCTCGATCCGCTCACGCAGGACGCGTGCGCCTTCTACGAGGACCACGCCGTCTTCGACGACTACACCGGCGTCGTGCTCGACGTCGGCGAGGGCGAGCGCATCGCCCACGCCCTCGGCTCCCACAAGGCGCGCCATCCTCCGCAACCACGGGCTGCTGACCGCGGCCGGGAGCGTCGGCGCGGCGGCCTGGTTCTTCATCGCCATGGACCGCTCGTGCCACGCAGCTGCTGGCCGAGGCGGCCGATGTCCCGATCTGCATCGACCACCCGAACGCCAAGCTGACCCACTCGCAGGTGGGCAGCGAGATCGCGGGCTGGTTCAGCTTCCAACCCATGTACGAGTGGATCGTGCGCCAGGAACCCCGACCTGCTGGACTGATTCTTCGTCGCCATCCGCCGCTTCGCTTCCGGCTGGCTCCTACTCGCTTCGCCTCGGCAATCCGTCGGGCCGACGCTGCGGCAGCGCCGGCCAAGCCGGACGCGCCGGGTACGCCATCCGCCGCTTCGCTTCGGCTGGCTCCTACTCGCTTCGCTCGGCAATCCGTCGTCGGGCGCGCGCTGCGCGCACGCCGGCTAAGCCGGACGCGCCACCGCCGCGAAGTGTGACACCAGCGGCGCCATGAGGTGGCGCGCTTGGCGCAGTTCGGGCTGGCGTCCCGTCGAATCGACATCGAATCGGTGGATGTCAACCGCGGTTGATGGATTCGCAGGCGGAAGTCCCCGGTGGGCCCCTGCCTACAACCGCGGCGCGCGACGCCGGGTCCGGACCGCCTGCGGCGCGAGCCGTCTGGAGGCCGGCTGCCGCTAACGTCCGGCCCCGTGCCGACCGGGGACCGGCTTCATGACCTCGCGGGGCTTCCGGGTGCTGCTGGGGATCCTCGCCTTCGTCCTCCTCTACCTGGTGGCGCTGGCGCTCTCCATCCCCAAGATCGAGAACAACCTCACCGAGAGCGTCACGGAGCAGCTCGTGGCCGGTGGAGTGACCGGCGTCGCGGTCACCTTCTCCGGCCGTGACGGCACGATGACGGGTCCGCTGGCCACGAAGGATGCCGCCCTCGCTGCGGTGACCGACCAGTGGGGCATCCGTTCGCTGACCTACACCGCGCAACGGCGCCGACGTGGGTCGCGCCGACCACGACCGACCGAGTCGCGACCTCGACCGTCGAGGTCACCGACGACCACGGCCGGCGCCGACGACGACCGCCGCGCCGACGACCACCGACAGCGGCGACCACGACCACCGCCGCGCAGACGACGACCACCGCAGCGCCGGTCACCTACACCGATGCAACCGCAACGATCTCGGACCAGACGATCACCCTCAGTGGCACCGTCGCCTCCAACCGCAGGCGCAGACGCTGTCCGACGCCGCCACCGCCGGGTTCGGGCTGCAGGGCACGGTGGTCAACCAGCCTGACGGTCAAGCCCTCAGACCGCTTCCCCGGCGGTCGACCGGGCCGTCGACGGGCTGGCCGACGCTCATCACGGCCGCCAGCCCGGGCCTCCTCCAGGGGTCCGGCCACCTCGTCAACCAGGGCCTCAGCCATCCAGGGCCAGGCCTTCAGCACCGCGGCGGCCACGGCGTTCAACGACGCCGTCGCCTCGGCGGCCTCGCAGTACGGGCTCGAGGTGACCGGCACGGTGTCGCCGGGTCCGTCGTCGCCCGAGCGACCTGCAGGCCTCCCTGACCGCGCTCGTCGGTCGTTCCGGCGTCAACTTCGCCGCGGGCTCGGCCACCATCGACCAGCCGTCGCAGATCGTCCTGAACTCGGCGGCTGAGACCATCTTGCAGTGCCGAGCGCCCAGGTCCAGATCGTCGGCTAGCACCGACGGCGACGGCACCGCCGAGTCCAACCCTCACGCTGAGCCAGAGCGGGCCGACGCCGTCAAGACCTACCTCGTCGGCCGCAACGTGCCGGCGGACTCGCTGACCACCCTCGGCAAGGGCGAGCGCGGACCCAGTCGCGCCCAACGACACGCCCGAGAACAAGGCCAAGAACCGCCGCATCGAGCTCATAGTGCAGGGGGCTGACTGACCCATGCTGTACGTCGCCGGAGGAGATCCTGATCTGGATGGTCCTGGCCGGGTTGCTGGGGCTGCTCCTCGGTTGGTTCATCTGGGCGCTACCGGTCCAAGGGCGAGGCTGAGCGGGCCGAGCGCGAGACCCAGCAGCGGGTGGCCGCCGCGCAGCAGCAGGCGACCCTGGCCCAGTCCCAGCAGCAGTGAGCTGCTGGCCCTCCGCGCTCGGGACACCGAGACCATTGCCCGGCTGCAGGCCGGTCGCCGCCGCGACCGGCGCGGCCAAGGCCACCGACGCCGCCGAGATGGCCGGGCTGCGCCAGCGGACTGGCCGAGCTGGAGGCGCAGCTGGCCGACTCGCAGGAGGAGCGGGCCGAGGCCGAGCAGCGGGGCCGACGCCGCAGAGGACATCCTCGAGGAGCACGAGGGCTGGGGAGCCCGTCGGCGAGATCCCGGGCATGGAGGAGGCCCACCAGCTGCTCGGCAAGCCGGTCATCATGGACGACCTCAAGATGGGTCGAGGGCGTGGGCCCCACGATCGAGGAGGTGCTCCATGGCGTCGGCATCGCCACCGTGGGCGCAGCTGGCGGCGTCCACGCCCGACCGGCTGCGCCGCCCTCGACGCCGCCGGCCCGGAGTTCAACGCGCACGACCCGACGACGTGGCCCCAACAGGCCAACTCTCGCCCTCGGCGGCCACTGGGAGGCGCTGAAGGAGCTCCAGGAGAACCTGCGCGGCGGGCGGGTGTAGCGCCACGCCCTTCGCGCGACCGGGATCGGGATCAGACGGCGGCCGGGCACCTCGACCTTGCCGGCGGCACGGGCGGCGTCGATGCGGGCCGTCGTGAGGCGGCGGGTGCCGAAGGCCAGCAGGATCAGGTTCGCCGACCACCGGCGAGGACGTAGGGCAGCCGCAGGGCCATCTCCCGCGACGTGAAGGTGTCCGCCGTCGACCACGACGAGTCCGCCCACGAGCGAGCCGGATCGGCATCATCCCCCAGGCCAGGGAAGCGGTACACGCTGTTGACCCGCCCAGGAGGTGGTCGGGGATGATGGCCTGGCGGAGCGAGACGGTGATGACGTTCCACATCGAGCCCAACCCGGCTTCGATGCCGAACGCCAACCAGGCGACGGGCCAGCTGGAGGTCAGTGCCAGCGCCGCCGCCCCGACCGCTCCGCCGACCATCAGTCAGGGCCAGCGACGGACCGGCCCCGATCGCCTGGCTCACCCGTGGTGCGGCGAGGCTTCCCACGATGCCGCCGATGCGCGGCACCGGTCGTCAGGAGGGCGAACGTCCGGGCCGACGTCCTCGAGCACCTCCTGACCGAACAGCACGAAGGTGGCCGCCGTCATCATCCCGATGGCGTTGAGGAAGCCGAGGATGATCGCCATCGGCCACAGCAGCTCGTGGCCCCGCAGCCAGCGGCACGCCCTCCTTCAGCTGCCGCTGCCAGGTGTTGCCGCTGCTCTGACTCCACGCCGGGAGCGCGGAACTGCCCGGCGATGAGGAAGACGAGCCCGGCGGCCACCGCGAAGCGACCCGGCGTCGAAGATGGAAGGGCAGGGCGAAGCGTGATCGAGAGGAAGAAGCTGCTGCCACCACCGGCCCGACGAAGGTGTTGGCCACGGAGCTCGGCGCTCCACATGCGGCCGTTGGCCTTCTCCGAGGAGCGAGGTGTCGACGAGGCTGGGCATGATCGTCTGCCCGCAGTTGTCCCGCAGCACCTCCGCCATGCCGAGCAGCAACGTGGCGATCAGCAGCATGCCGTAGATGGCTGGGACGGGTGGTGTGCACGGAGTCCAGCTGGTCGACGCCGGGCAGGCTGCCCTGGGCGGCGAGGACGACAGAGCGCCACGACGACCGTGAGACCGGCCCGCAGCGTGTCGCAGACGACCATGGTCACCCGCCGGTCCACGCGGTCGGTGATGACGCCTGCGGGCAGGCTGAAGACCAGCCACGGCAGCCAGTTGTGCCACCGCTGACCAGGCCGATCAGGAGCGGGTTGCGGGTGACGGCCGAGGCCAGCCACGGGTAGGGCGATCAGGCCCATCCCGTCTCCCGTGTTGGAGATCAGGGCTGGCCGTGAACAGCTTCCAGTAGTTGGCGCTGAGCCGGATCCGCTCCCTCATCGATCCCCGCTCTCGGCCGCTTCGGCCGTTCGCTGCGGCGCTCGCTCACCCGTCGCCCTCCCGCGGGGCAGGACCGCGTGGCCGTCGGGTAGACGCCGGCGATCAGGCCGTAGACGACGTCGCCCTCACGGGGCAGGCGGGTGAACTCCAGCGCCACCTCGAGCAGCTCGGGCCGCGAAGGCGTCGGCCTGGCTGGCCGGGATGCGAGGCGTGGCGGATCGTGAAGCCGCCCCCGCCGACAGGGTCCCGTCCGGCGAGCTGCTCCGGCCACGGCGATGTCCAGCATGGACCGCAGGGGATGCCCGGGCCCGGTCGACGTCCAGCTGATGGTGCGTCCGGTCCGGCCGTATGAACGGCCTCCGTGATCGCCCGCACCTTGCGGGTGCGCACCACCCGCAGCAGCCCGGCCCGCTGCAGCACCTGGACGTGGTGGGCCACCGTGCTCTTCGGCTTGCCCAGCGCGGCCGCCAGCTCCATGACTGACGCCGCCCGCTCCAGGACCAGGTCCAAGATGGCCATCCGCGCGCGGTCGCCCAGCGCCTTGAGCTGGTGGGGCTGGTCGGCGACGACGATGTCGGGCAGCTCGTAGTCGGGGACCTCGGTCACGGGGTGGGCAGCGGCTCGGCGGCAACGGACGAGCATTCGCCGTATGATCCGCAAACATGGTTCGTTTGTCAAGGGTCCCCGTGTCCGCTCGCGGTGCCAGCGGTAGCCTGGCCTGGCTGACGACCCCGGTCGGGAGAGCTTCACGGCGCGAAGCGCACGGGGCGCCGAAGGAGCAACCTCCCGGAATCTCTCAGGCCAATCGGACCGATCGGGTGAGGCGACGCTGGAAAGCAGGCGGTCCGCCGCCTCACCGACGGGGAAAGCGTCCGGACGGCCCCGGCCGCGAAGCTCTCAGGTGCCGCAGACAGCTGGGGAACCACAACCGGATCGACCGGAGGAGCCCCACGATGTCGTCGCGTCCCACCCTGAACGAGCTGCAGGACCACGGGGAGTTCGCCCGCCGCCACATCGGCCCTGGACTCGGGTGAGCTCGCGGTCATGCTTGGCCACCATCGGCGTCGCCAGCCTGGACGAGCTGATGGACCGCGGCCGTGCCCGAGCGCATCCGCCAGCGCCGAGCCCCTCGGACCTGCCGGCCGGCCGCAGCGAGCGGGAGGTGCTGACCGATCTCCGCGCCGTGGCCCAGCGCAACGAGGTGCTCACCTCCCTGATCGGCATGGGGTACTACGGCACGGTCACGCCGCCCGTCATCCAGCGCAACCTCGCTCGAGAACCCGGCCTGGTACACGGCCTACACGCCGTACCAGCCGAGAGATCAGCCAGGGCCGCCTGGAGGCGATCCTCAACTTCCAGACGATGGTGGCCGACCTCACCGGGCTCGACCTGGCCAACGCCTCCATGCTCGACGAGGGCACCGCCGCCGCAGAGGCCATGACGATGGCCCGCCGCCTGTCGAAGTAGCACGAGCGACACCTTCGTCGTCGACCCCGACACCCATCCCCAGACGATCGCCGTGCTGCGGACCCGGGCCGAGCCGGTCGGCATCGCGCTGCACGTCGGCCGGGTCGAGGACGGTCGAGGGCTGCTTCGGCGCCCTCTCTCCTACCCGGCTCGTCCGGCGCCGTCCCCGACCTCGAGCCGCTCATCGACGCAGGTCCATGACCGTGGCGGGCTCGCGGTCGTCGCCAGCGACCTCCTCGCCCTGGTGCTGCTGAGCGCACCCGGTCGCCACGGGGCCGACATCGTCGTCGGGTCGGCCCAGCGCTTCGGCGTGCCCATGGGGTTCGGCGGGCCGCACGCGGCGTTCCTGGCCACCCGCGACGGCCACGCCCGCTCGCTGCCCGGGCGGCTGGTCGGCGGTCAGCACCGACACCGCCGGACGCCCGCGCTGCGCCTCGCCCTGCAGACCCGCGAGCAGCACATCCGCCGGGAGAAGGCGACCAGCAACATCTGCACGGCGCAGGTCCTGCTGGCCAACATCGCCGGCATGTACGCCGTGTGGCACGGCCCGGACGGGCTCACGCGCATCGCCGAGCGGGTCCACCGCCTGACGTCCATCCTCGCCGCGGCGTTGCGCGACGGCGGCCATGAGCTCGTCAACGACACCTGGTTCGACACCCTGCAGGTGCGGGTGCCGGGCCGGGCGGCCGAGGTCATCGCCGCGGCGCGGGCCGGCGGATCAACCTGCGGCCGGTGGACGCCGACACCGTCGGCCTGAGCCTGGACGAGACGACGACGCCGGCCGTCCTGCAGGCCGTCGCTGCGGCGTTCGGCCTGCCCGAGCTCGACGTCGACGAGCTCGACCGGCGCGCCGTGGACGGGCTCCCCGCATCGGCTCGACGCACCGGCGAGCTGCTCACCCACCCGGTCTTCAACCGCTACCACAGCGAGCACGAGCTGCTCCGCTACCTGCGCCGGCTGGCCGACCGCGACCTCGCGCTCGACCGCACGATGATCCCGCTCGGCTCCTGCACCATGAAGCTCAACGCCGCGGCCGAGATGGTGCCGATCACGTGGCCGGAGCTCGTCGCACCTGCACCCGTTCGCCCCGACCGACCAGGCCGCGGGCTACCTCGAGCTGATCGGCCAGCTGGAGCAGTGGCTGGCCGCCATCACCGGCTACGACGCGGTCAGCCTCCAGCCGAACGCCGGCAGCCAGGGCGAGCTGGCCGGGCTGCTGGCCATCCGCGCCTACCACCGCAGCCGGGGCGACGAGGCGCGACGTCGTGCCTCATCCCGTCGCAGCGCACGGCACCAACGCCGCCAGCGCGGTGATGGCCGGGCTGCAGGTGGTCGTGGTGGCGTGCGACGCCGAGGGCAACGTCGACCTCGACGACCTGCGGGCGCAGGCCGACGCCGCACGGCGACCGGCTCGCCGCGGCCATGGTGACGTACCCGTCGACGCACGGCGTGCTTCGAGGAGGGCATCGGCGAGCTGTGCGACGTCGTCCACGAGCACGGCGGGCAGGTCTACGTCGACGGCGCCAACCTCAACGCTCGTCGGCGTGGCCCAGCCCGGGCCGCTTCGGCGGCGACGTCAGCCACCTCAACCTGCACAAGACGTTCTGCATCCCGCACGGCGGCGGCGGCCCGGGGTCGGTCCCGATCGGCGTGCGGGCGCACCTCGCGCCGTTCCTGCCCGACCACCCGCTGGCCCCCGACCGCCGGGCGCGGTCGGTCCGGTGGCGGCGGCGCCGTACGGGTCGGCCGGCATCCTGCCCATCTCCTGGGCGTACATCGCGCTGATGGGCGCCGAAGGGTTGCTGCGGGCGACCGCAGGTGGCGATGGCTCAGCGCCAACTACGTCGCGCCGCCTCGCCTCGAGACACTTCCCGGTGCTCTACACCGGCCGCAACGGGCTGGTCGCGCACGAGTGCATCCTCGACCTGCGCCCGATCACGAAGGCCACCGGCGTCACGGTCGACGACGTGGCCAAGCGGCTGATGGACCACGGCTTCCACGCGCCGACGATGAGCTTCCCCGTGGCCGGGACGCTCATGGTCGAGCCGACGGAGAGCGAGGACCTCCGCGAGCTCGACCGCTTCTGTGCCGCCATGATCGCGCATCAGTCCGAGATCGACCGCGCGGCCGCCGGCGAGTGGCCGGCCGAGGCCAGCCCGCTCCGCTTCGCTCCCGCACACGGCCGAGGACCTCGTCGCCGACGAAGTGGGACCGTGCGTACCCGCGAGCTGGCCGCCTTCCCGTCCGAGGGGCTCCGGGTCACCAAGTACTTCCCGCCCGTCGGCCGCATCGACGCTGCGGCCGGCGACCGCAACCTCGTCTGCTCGTGCCCTCCGATCGAGGAGCTCGCGACGACCGTCGGCTGAGCGGCGAGCGGCCGCGTCGGCTCGAGCGACGGCCGAGGCTCCTGGTCGGCACCAGCGTCTCGCGGCCATGCCCGGTACGACACCTCCTCGCCCCGCTCCCCGGGGTTGAGCGACCTGCTCTCGCTGTTCGGCTCGAACAACCCGCTGGCGGCGATGTCCCGGTCGGCCGAGCAGTTCCGGACCGCGGTGACGAGCTTCGTCGAGGTCGTCCAGAGCTTCCGCCAGACCATGGACAACCTCAACGCGGTCGCGCTGCGGATGAACCGGATGCTCGACGACATCGAGGAGCCGATGCGGACCGTGATGCCCCAGATCACGGAAGTCGGCGGAGACGGCCAGCCGCATGCTGGCCACCATGCGCAGAGCCGGTCGAGCGGGTGGCGCCCGCGCTCACGCAGCTGGCCGACACGCTGAACAACCCGCTCGATGACGGACCTGCCCCGCCGCATGACCGAGACCATGGACGTGCTCGTCGTCGATCCCCGCGCCTCGGTCCCTCGGTCAGGTGGCCGACCTGGCCGGCGGGTTCTTCGGCAGCCGGGGCCTGGCGCGTTCGGCGGGACCGGCCGACCGTCGTCCTCGGCGAGCCGGACGAGCCAGCCGCCCGTCGTCGTCGAGGCCGTCGTCGTCGGGGAGGCGGCAGCCGCCGCCGGCACGACCACGATGGTCGAGCACCGCGCCGAGCGCAGGACACGTTCCGCCGCTCGGCCGCCAAGCACCCGGCCCCGAAGGAGCCAGCGCCCGCAAGCGGACCACCGCCAAGAGGCCACGAAGCGCACCACCGCCAGGCCGCGAAGGCACCGGCACAGAGGGCACCGGCCAAGGCGACCTCGGCAGAGGCACCGGCCAAGAAGGCGCCGGCGAAGCGGTCCACCGCCAAGAAGCGCCGCCGCGGAAGACGGCGGCGAAGCGGGCGGCGCCCAAGAGGCCGCCTCCCGATCGAGCCGCTCAGCCGGCGCTCGCTGAGCCCGACCGGCGGGGCGACGCCCCGGTCGCCACCCGTGACTCGCCGTGCATCGTGTGGCGGGTCGGATCGGCGAGCAGACCTCACCCGCTCGCGCAGGCCGTGTCCACGTCCGTGATGGCGAAGCCCCGTCGAGCAACGGGGCCAGCGCCGTGCGGCCCGGCACCTGGACGACGAGGCGGGAGGCACCCCGCTTCGGAGGAGGTGGGCGACGACGGCCAGCACGACGGGTGCGGCATCATCCGCGTCGTCGACGGTCGTCTCCAGCACCTCCGTGGTGTCGGGGTGGAAGAGGCGCTGCGGGCTGGCGTCGACGACCAGCGCCGTGCCCAGCCGCACGCCCTCGCGGTCGACGGCCAGCGGTCGGGCACCGAGCGCCCGGTGGTACGGGACGTCGCCCGGCAACGGCCAGTCGTGACTCGTCGAGGGCCAGCTCTCGTATGGCGAGCGCCGGCCACGCGCCTCCCGCACCTGCCCGGCGGTGGCCGACAGGTAGTAGGCGGGCCAGCGGGTCGCATCCGCGCCGGGCGTACGAGGCGATGGCGCGGGGGTCGGCGGAGGCCATCGTGACGCAGGGCCGCCCGCCCGGCAGCACCGTCGTCGAGAGCGCCGCGCCGACCCCAGTGCGACTGGCGGTCGGGCCGGACGAACAGGTCGGAGAGGGCGACACACGAGCCGAGGTCGAGTAGCCCGGCGAAGCCGATGACCTCGCGCGCGCTCCTCGGCCACCACCAGCCGGCCGACGTCGAGGAGGTGTCCGAACCACGGCATGGTGCGGGGTGGCGGCGGGTTCGGGACCCCGACGATCTCCGTGGCGTACCAGATGTCGTAGACGGCGGCGAGATCGCTCGGGCCCGCGCCGCGGAGGATCACCGGTGCAGGTCGGGATCGGTCTGGAAGGCCGGGTGCGCACCGTGTACACCGAGTCGCCCGACAGCACGCCGCCGCGCGAACAGCCAGGCCGTGCCGCCAGTTGGACAGGCCCAGCTCGGGACGGTCGAAGGCGAACTGGCCGTCGACCCAGCGGGTGAAGCCGTCGCCGACGAACGGGGCGTCGACGGCGGACCAGAAGCGCTGCTGCTCGTCCGGGTCCTCCGACAGGAGGCTGGCCACGAGGCGGGGGCTGTACTCGTTGAAGAGGGCGATGGCGGCGTCGAGGTCGTCGACCACGACCAGGCTCACCTCCGGGCTCTCCTCCCACTCCCACTCGATGCCGAGGAGGCCGACGGGCAACGGCTCGGCCTGCTGCTCGCGCACCGGACCGGCTCGAGCGCTGCACGCTGACCGTCCGCGCGAACCAGCCCGGATCCACGTAGCTCCGCTGCCCACGGCCACCCGCAGCTTGGTGGGCGCCTCCGCCGCTCTGCCCGCGGCCTCCGCGGCGGCGACGAAGCGGGGACGAGCTCCTCGGCACGTTCCTTGACGATGCAACAGACGTTGAGCGTGTTGCAGACCTTGCGGTCGAGCGAACGCGTGACCGCGGCGGCGAAGCGATCGGCGTCGGCGCCGACACCGGCGACGAGCCACGCCGCCGGTCCCGTGGAGGCTGACCGGCACGCCGGCCTGGCGGGCGACGGCGCCGAGCTCGGCGACGGCGGGCCCCGAGCCCCGGGCCACCGCGAGGCCAGGCGCGGGTGGGAGAACATCGCGTCAGCCGGTCGCCCGCGATGGAGAGAGCGAGAGCGCGGCCGCGCCCCAGCGGCAGCCCCGCTTCGGCGAGCGCGGGCATCGAGCGCCTGCTCGTGGATGGCGATGGCGGTGCCGAGCGCGTCGCGGCCGATGCGGAAGACGACGGTGTTGCCGCCCCGCAGCACGCCCGTGGCATCGGCGAAGACGTTCGGGCGACCTTCGAACACGAACCCGATCACGCCGAGCGGGCGCGCCGCCGCTCGACCCGCCAGTCCGGGGTCGCCTTCGACGCGTTTTCCGGATGGGCTGGTGCGCCCGACTTTTGCGGCTAGCCGTCCGGGTCCTGGGCGCAGCGTCCACGGCGTGGCGCGCGGTGGACCACGCGCGTGGCGTTTCCGGACGCCCGGCACTGCGCTTGCGATCGATCGCTTACGGTGCTGGCTGTCGCGGGCAGCTCAGAGGCCGCGCCATCGCTGCACCACCCCGGCGCGGCGCAGCAGGGACGATCACCCCGCTAGCCGGAAGGTGGGACGATCGAACAGCTCCACGGACGTTATGTCTCTGAGGCGGTGCGACGCGGCTGGCCCACGACCGCGCCACAGCGATCGCGGCGCACGGTCGCAGCTATCTGGCGCAGGCGCCAGGCGACGATGCCGCGGCATTCGCCGCGGATATACCAGCTCGGCGCGGCGAGCTGTGGCGCTGAGGCGTCCTGATCCCGACCATCATGGAGCCTGATGGGACACGCCGGCGTCGGGAACGGCGACGCCTTCTACGTGACCGCCGACGGCGCGCAGATGCGATGACGCCATCAGGCCAGGCGCGTTCGGGCAGCAGGCGGGCCGGCAGAGCGATCGTGGCGCGTCGCGGCTCCAGGCTGAAATCGTAAAGCGACCCCGGCGGGATTCAGACCCGTTGTTACCTGCCGTTGAGAGGCGGGTGTCCGAGGCTCACCGGACGATGGGGTTCATATTGTGCCAGGGTAGAGCCCAGAGAGGTCTCGAGCGCCGAGCCACCTCGGCTTAAAGAGCCGTCGGTGCTCACCATCGAGCTAGCGAGGCTGTGGCCCTCTCCCGGGCACGTGCGGCTGTCACGGATGATTCTGCCGAGGGCCGAGGCCGCGAGATGGCGGGGGCGAGGTCGGACCATCCCCGCATGTACTTACAGAGGCAGGTGGGCGGCGGATCCGGGTGAGATCTTCGGTTTCCGCCCGTGACCCGGTTAGCTTACCTTGTGGCGCGACATGGACAAGCGTACGGGAAGCGGTTCGAATGTCCCTGTCCGCGTTCCGGCGTTGATGCCGGGCACACGAACACTCATCGTGGACGGAGTTCGTCGAGGATATGTCACGCGACGGCTGTTTCTGCCGACGCCGGAAGCGATCGCGGCCGGGGCATCTCTCGCCAGGAGCTCGAGCTGAGACTGCCGGGAGCACACGCACTGCCACGCTGATGGTCGTGCGTGGTGGTGCACAGCTGGTGGCTGGCCGGGATGGGGCTGCGAGATCAGTCGTCGAGCACCGGACAGCCGGAGCGCTGGCCAACTTCATCAGCGCGGCAGCACGCGACGCTGCGCTGAAGACTAGCTAGGCTTTCCCTAACGATTCGTGTAGCCTGGGGCCTTGATAGAGAGCGCCGGCTGACGCTTCAGGCCATGATGCGCCCTGTACACTGCTCTCGCCGGTGCCGCCTGGAACCTCACGGCCGCGTGGCAAAATGCTGGCGCAATCATTGCGTCGCGTCACGTTGCTTGCGGCCACGCGATGGCGATGACAGCGCGCGAATGCAGCGCGCAAGGGCGATCGCCGGCGCAGAACGGTGCGCCGCGTTCGCGTCGCGGTTGTCGCTGCGTGTGAGTCGCGCTGTATTCGGCGAAGGGGAGCGAGGTTGATACGGCGCGGATCGACGGGTTTGCGCGCGCGCGCCGTGGCTGGTCGTCGTATCCGCGCGTCGAACGCGAGCGAGCGGCTGCTCGCGTTTCATGCGCGTGGCGCCCGACGGGCTGGCGCCGGCGCGGTTCGGCTTGCGCGAGCCGAGCGCGGATGCGCGCGCGCTGATCGCGCGCGATATGACATGGCGTTTCGTCGTGCCCGGGCTCGCGTTCGATCGCTGACGGCGGGCGGATCGGCGCTGGGGCCGCGGCACTACGACGACGACGCTCGCCGCGGCGTCGCCGCGTGCGCTGCGCGTCGGGCTGGCGTTCGAGTGTCAGGCTGGTCGATGCAGGTGAGCGCGCGAGGCGCACGACGTCGCGCTGCGCATCATCATCACCGAGGTCGTGATCTACCGATCGCGAGGTCTCGACCTGACCTGAGTCGTGTGACATGGACGCCGCTCTATCTGTTGGTCGCGGTGGGGCTGGGGCTCGCCGGCGGTGCGTGGCTCGGCACGCGGCTGGGCCGCGCGCGCGGCGACGGCGGTTCGCGCGCGCAGCGCGCGGCGGAGGAAGCCGACGAAGATCCGCGCCGCGGCGCGCGTCGAGATCGACGAGATCAAGCAGGCCGCCGAGGTCGAGGGCAAGGAAGCGGCGCGCAAGCGCAAGCCGAGCTCGACGAGCGAGCTGCGGGCGCGGCGCACCGAGCTGCAGAAGCGCGAGGAGGCGGCTGACCGCAGAAGCGAGCGCGAGGTCGAGAAGAGCCGGCGCGACGCCGAGCGGCGCGCGGGCGAGCTCGACAAGAAAGAGAAGAGCGTCGACGGCAAGATCAAGCAGGCGGACACCGCGCGTCGAGAAGGCGCGAGGCCGCGCAGGCCGAGGCGCGCAAGAAGCTCGAGACGATCGCGCGGCTGTCCGAGGAGCAGGCGCGCAAGCAGCTCGAGGACGAGGTCCGCGGCCAGGCGCTGGCGCAGCGCGGCGGTCGAGATCAAGCGCATCGAGGACGACGCGCACGAGCGAGGCGACCGCGCGCGCCAAGACGATCGTCGCGACGGCGATCCAGCGGTTCGCGAGCGAGTTCGTCCACGAGCGCACGGTCGCGGTCGGTGCCGCTGCCGAGCGACGACCTCGAAGGGCCGGTTGATCGGCCGCGAGGGCCGCAACATCCGCGCGCTCGAGGCGGCGACCGGCATCGACATGATCATCGACGACACCGCCGAGTCGATCACGATCTCGTGCTTCAACCCGGTGCGGCGCGAGATCGCGCGGCTCGGCGATCTCGGCGCTGGTCGCCGACGGCCGGATCCATCCGACGCGGATCGAAGGAGGTCGTCCGCAAGGCGGAGAAGGAAGTCGACAAGGTCTGCAAGGAGGCCGGCGAGCAGGCGGTGTTCGACCTCGGGCTGCACCGCGTGCACCCCGAGCTGGTGCAAGCATCTCGGCCGGCTGCAAGTTCCGCCAGTCGTACGCGCAGAACGTGCTGCTGCACTCGGTCGAGGTCGGCTACCTCGTCGGGGCTGATCGCGGCCGAGCTCGGCGCGAACGTCGAAGCTCGCGCGGCGCGCCGGGCCTGCTGCACGACATCGGCAAGGCGGTCGATCACGAGCAGCGAGGGCGCCGCACGCCGAGGTCGGCGCGCAGCTGGCGCGCAAGCACGGCGAGTCGCCGCAGGTGTGCCAGGCGATCGCGTCGCACCACGGCGACGAGGGCGGGCGCAGCCGCAGGCGCTGCTCGATCCACATCGTCGCGGCGGCGAACTCGCTGTCGGCGGCGCGGCCGGGCGCGCGGCGCGAGCAGCTGGCGTCGTACATCAAGCGGCTCGACGACCTCGAGGCGATCTGCAAGCGGTTCGGCGGCGTCGAGCGCGCGTACGCGCTGCAGGCCGGCCGCGAGATCCGCGTGATGGTGATGAACGATCAGGTCGACGACGCGCAGGCGATCGTGATGTCGAAGGAGATCGCGCGCGCGATCGAGAACGCAGGCGACGTATCCGGGCCCAGGTGCGGGTGGTGGTGGTGCGCGAGACGCGCGCCGTCGGATTACGCCGCTGAGCGTCGGCGGTGCCTGCGCCGACCGGGCGAGCGCAATGCCGGCACACGAGCGCCTCGGTCGATCGCACGTGCGCTGGCACGCAAGACAACGGTGTCAGTTTCGCCGCGACCTGCTGCCCCAGAGCTCGGTCGAGCGCCCATGATCGACGATCGCGGCAATGACCGACGGCGGCTGGCTCAGCGCGTGCGGTGGTGGCGGATCCTCAGGCTCCCTGCTGCGGCATGGTGCATCGACGAGCTCGGCCTCGTGCGCGCCGACGATGAGCTCGCGCAGCGCGATGAACAGCAGCGCGCGGGTCTCCGACAGCGCCCGGACCCACGGGCGCGCGATCGCTGCTGATCGCGCGCAGCTCGCTGCGCGGCTCGCTGCACGCGCCGTCGATCGTCCGCAGGCTGGCGCTGAGCATCCGGCTGGTGCTCGTCGTGCAGCGCGCTGCAGCGCCTGCAGGTTGGCCTCCGAGCAGATCGCGCGCAGCTCGAGGCGTCTCGGGCGCGCGACTCGGCAGGGCGACGGACGCGATCGCGTGCGGGACCGAGGAAGGCGAGCCGCTGTTCGACGGCGCGGTCTGACGTGGCTTGCGTGTTGTTCATGTCGAGCCAAGATACGCATCAGGCTCGACAACCCTTGTCACGGAAACTTGCCTCGGATATGCTTGAAATTGCTTGTATCGACGGGGCGATCTCAACCACATCTCGCGGGCGCTGCGGGTCGCTGGACGAGCTCCGCGGGTTCGCCGCGGCCGGCCGGCTGTCGGAGATCGCGGCGGCAGCTGGGCGCGAGCGAGCGGACGATCCGCCGCGACCTGGCGGACCTGCGCAGCGCCGGGTTCGAGATCGAGAGCGCTGGCGATCGGGGGCGCGCCGGGGCGCGGCTGGTGGAGCGCACGTACTCCGAGCATCGCGATCACGCGGCGCGAGCGCTACACGCCGCTGGCGATCGCGAGCCATGTTCGACGTGCTGCGCGGCACGCCGCTGTGGGAGGACGTGTCGAGCCTGCAGCGCAAGCTCGAGCAGCGGATGAGCCCCGAGGAGCGCGCCGAGCACGCCGTCGCTCGGCGACTCGCTTCGCGTACGTGCCCGACGGCGGTACCAAGGCGTACGAGGGCAAAGGAGGACATCCTCGACGCGCGCTGCTGACCGGGCGTGCTGTCGCGCCGGGTCGGTGCGGTTCGCGTACCGCGACGCCCGCGGCCGCGCGCGGCGAGGGCTACCTCGCGCCGTACACGATGCTGCTCTACAAGCACGGGCTGTACGTGGTCGGGCTGCCGGCTGCGCGAGCCCGGCCGACGGCACGCGCGATCGACCCGGACACGCGGATCGCGGTGTACGCGGTCGAGCGCTTCACCTGACGCCGAGCACGCTGCGCAAGGCGCCGTTCGCGGCGCCGCCCGGAGTTCCTGGATCACCGAGATCTGAACGGCGCGTTCGGGATCCACGTCATCGACGACGCGCGCCGCACCGCGTGGTGATCGAGTTCAGCGCCGAGAGGCGCGCGTTCGTGCGCGCGCGCGTCTGGCACCCGACGCAGACGCGTTCGAGGAGCTCGCCGACCAGCGCGTCCGGCTGACGTTCACGTGCGCGAGCCTGATCCCGGTGGTGTCGTGGGTGCTCGGAGTGGGGCCGCACGCGCGCGCGATCGAGCCGCCCGGGCTGGTCGCCGAGATCATCGCCGAGCTCGACGCAGCCCGCCGCGGCTGCGGCTGACCACGCCGCGGCGATCACCGCCGAGGTCGCGGCGATGCGCCGCGAGCGCCCGGTGCGCGTAAGCTCGCGCAGTGCGCATCGTGGCGGTTGCCGACACGCATCTGTTCCATGACGCAGTTCGGTAGTGCCCGACGGCGACGTGTTCGTCCACGCCGGCGACATGTAGCCGCGGCGGCGACCTGGTCACGAGCTGCGCGTCGCAGCGCACTGGATCCGCGGAGCTGCCGCACGCGCCACAAGGTGATCGTGTCGCCGGCAACCACGACTGGGCCTTCGTCCGCGAGCCCGCGCGGCGCGCGCGCGCGATGTTCCCGGCCGCGCACTACCTCGAGGACGCCGAGCTCACGATCGACGGCGTGCGGTTCTACGGCTCGCCGTGGCAGCCGGCGTTCGCCGATTGGGCGTTCAACCTGCCGCGCGGCCCCGGCGCTCGCCGCGGTGTGGGCCCAGATCCCGCGCGAAATCGACGTCCTCGATCACGCACGGCCCACCCGATGGCATCGGTGATCGCACGACCGTCGCGCGCCGCGCGGGGTGCGCCCGATCTGCGCTCAGCGTGGCCGAAGTCGCGCCACGGCTTCACCGTTCGGTCACATCCACAGACGGCGGCGCGTGGCGCCACGGCGCGACGACGTCCTCGCAAACGTCACGACGTGGGAGTGCGAACGCGCGCCGACCGTGGTCGACCTCGAGCGCCAGCGCGCAATGCACTCCCGGTGACCATTCCGCCGCGCGGCCGGCGGGACGATCGATCTTCACCTCGGCTGGATACTCAGGTAGTCGGCGATCGATCGCACGAACCAGGGGCGACGCGCGCCGCGCTGCCCCTGGCGCCGCGCTGGAGCTGGAGGCCGAGCGTGATCGAGATCGTGCCCGTGCGAGCGTGACCACGCCGAACGCGATCACGAACATGGCTGTCGTCGGCTGGCGCCTTGCCGCACGCGAGCTGCGTCGCCTGGTGGTGGCGCTCGTTCCAGGCGCGACACGATGGCTGCCGCGCGCGCGATGTCGGCGAGCGAGTCGATCGTGCCGGTCTTCGCGCCGTAGATGACGATCTTCTGGATCGGCGAGCAGCTCGCCGAGTGTGCGCTGGGCGGTCCCCGCCGCCTGCACGACGGCGCACAGGCCGCCGTCGGCGCCGAGCACGGTGTTGGCGTGGCCATCGGCCTTCGCGCACGACCACGCCGGGGTCGACCCCGACGGCCGGCGCGCGGAACCACGACGCCGCGAGCCGCAGCGGCCCGGGGCCGGATCGTAGATCACGCGCGCCGAACGCGTCGGTCAGCTGCGCGAGCGGGAGCCCACTGCGTGGACGCCGCGAGCCGCGCAGCAGCTGGAAGTACTCACGGATCGGCACCGCTGGCCTGCGACGGCCGATCGCTCGCGCGTAGAGATCGATCTGATCGGGCCGAGCGCGCGACGAGGTAGCGCGGATCGCGGCCGGGGCCGGCGAGTCGGCAGCGCGCGCGCGCGCACAGACGTCGGCGCGCTCGGCGGCGGCCTCGCAGCGCCCGCGGTCGCCGAGCATGCAGAGCGGGCGGCCGAGCAGCGCCTCGATCCGCGACCACAGCGGCGTCGCAGCGCACTGTGAGCGCGAGGCTGTGGCCGTCGATGATCGACGCCCTTGGCGATCGGCGATCTGCAGCGGCGCGCGTCGCCGGCCAGCTCGCGAGATCGCTGGCGACGATGTCGGCGAGCGATACCGGCTCGCCCTTGACGGAGAACGCGCCGCTCGGCAGCCGAGCCCGAGGACGCCGAGCGCGGCCTGGTACCAGTTGAGCGAGCGCGCACGAGGTAGTCGGCAGGTCGTGCCGGAGCCGGCGCGTCGGCGAGCGACGACGGCGGGCAGATGGCCGAGCAGCAGGATCGACCGCCGCGCCGTGATGGCGCCTTGCAGCCCGCGGCGTGGCCGGCGGCGGTGAGCGCGAGGCTCGGCAGCGCCTGCGGGAACGCCTGCCCGGCGGCGCGCGCGACGATCGGCTTGAACGTCGAGCCCCGCACCGCGATCGGCAGGTTCCACTCGACGCGCTCGGCGTCGGCCTCGCCGCGCGACTCGCGCAGCTTGATCGAGCGACCGCCTCCGCGGCGGCGTCGACCGGCGCGTAGGCGAGCGGCGCGCGGCCGGGGACGGCATTGCCCTGCGCGAGCAGCTCGCCGGTGTCGCCGCGCAGGCGCGCGACGTACGCGATCCGGACGAGGCGTGACGTCGCGCCCGGTGTGCGGCTTGGGGTCGCCGACAGTGATCTGCTCTGGCGATCGCGTGCAGCTCGCGGCGCCGAGCTCGGCTGCAGCGGCGACGCGGCACTCGGTCACGCCGTCAGAGCGAGGCTCGGCGAGCGCGCACCCGATCGCGCGCGGATCGGCGCGAGCGCCGAGCGTGCCGCACGCGGGCGCGGCGGTGCCCGGCCGTGCGAGCGCGGCGTGGATCCAGCCGTCGAGGCCGAGCGAGCGCTCGACGTCGAACGGGTTGACCCAGCCGAGCTCGGGCAGCGCGGCGCCATACGGGTATGGCCCCGGCGCGATCGCGATCGCCGACCGAGCTGGTGTCGTCGGCGAGCAGCGGTGATCGACCGCCGGCGGCGAAGCCGGTCCATTCGCGCGGCGGGCGAAACAGCGCCACGCGGCGGTGCTCGGCGGCCCGGCGGCGATCAGCGTCACGCGATCGAGCAGCACGTCGGGGCCGTGGTCATGCGGCGCCACGCCGGCGGCTGGCCGGGCTCGGCGACGAACAGCTCGGCGCCGCCGTGCAGCATCACGCCGCGCGGCGTGGCGCGCGAGGTCGAGCGCGACGTCGCCGGCGACCACCGACGCGGCTCGCCGGCGAGTCGAGCCCGGCTGGCAGCGCCGCGAGCTCGACCGCCGGCGCCCGGCCGCAGGCCGCACGATCGCGCGGCCCGGCGACCGGCTCGCCGACGTCGTCGCGGCGAAGCGCCCATCGCCTCGCCGACGACGCGGATCCGCGCCGCGCGCGTCGCGCCGCACCGGGGCGCGCATCGCGGCGATCAGCTCCTCCGACAGCGCGACGCTGCACGAGCCGCGAGGCTTGCGCCGGCCCGCCGTCTGCGCGCCCGGCTCGCCGCTCGCCGGCCCGATCCGCAATCGTCGCGACGCCAGCGCGCAGGCGTCGCGACGCACGCTTCGCCGTCGTGCGCGAACGATCCAGCCGCCCGCGCGCGCCGCGCTGCACGACGCGAGCGCCGCGACCAGCAGCGCACGTGATCGCGCAGTCACGCCGCGCGCGAGCTCGCGATCGAACCGCGCGGTGGCGTCGTCGCGCGCGCGTGCCCGGCGACGCTGACCGGGACGACGTCGTCGAGCGTGGCGCCGGCGTGCGCCGGCCACGGGCACGCGATCGTTCGCCGCGTAGCGCAGCGCGGCGTCGATCCGCTCGTCCTCGGTGGCGACCCGCCGAGCGCGCTCGCCCCGGCGCGCGCGACGACGATCACCGCCGCGACCGCCGCGACGCCGAGCGCCGCCGAGCACGATCGCGCGGCGCGCGTCGCAGCCGCGGCGGTGCGGCGCACGCGCTCGTCGTCGGCGCACGTCGTCGTCGCACAGGAAGCACCACACCGCGCCGAGCACGAACAGCCAGAGGTCGGCCGGGCTGTCGATGCCGAGGCCCGGCCAGCTGATGCCGGTCAGCGGCAGCACGCCGAGCGCGGCGAGCGGCTGGTACACGGCGAGCCCGCCGACCACCGCGGTGATCAGCCAGCGCGCGCGATGCTGCGCGGCTGGCGTGGCGCAGCCGCAGGCTCGCGATCGCGCCGCCGCCGACCGCGATCAGCGAGCAGCAGGCCGATCGTCTGGGTCAGCCCGCCGATCGCCGGTCTCGCGCGCGACGAGCACCGGCAGGTAGTCGTTGTCGATCGACCGCGACACGCCGAGATCGCGGACCCGCGCGCCGAAGTAGCCCTCGCCAGCCCAGCGATCCGCCGCGCGCGGCGTGCGGCAGCGCGCGCCTCGCGCCACGCCGACGCGTTGGCGACGAACGTCCGCTCGTCGCGCAGCACCGCGTAGCCCGGATCGAGCACCGCGGCGACCCGGCGCGCCGCCGACGTTGTCGCCGCGCGGTCGCCCGCTCGACGCATCGCATCGCGCGCGCCCCACACCGCGAGCGCGGCGAGCGCCGCGCACAGCCACGGCGCCCAGCCGCGGCGATGCGGAGCGCGCGATCGATCGCCGCGACCGCGAACAGCGCGCTGCGACGACGAGCGGCGCGTGCACCACGAACAGTGGCGCCGTGTCGCGACGCAGCCGCGATCGCGTCGCGACCAGCGCGCACGCGGCCACGCCGATCGCCGAGCACGATCGCCGCCGCGCGCGTGGGCCGGCGAGCAGCCGCGCGTGCTCGCGCTCGAGCATGCCGATCCGCGCCGCCTGCGACGCGTCGTACGCGCGCGTCGTGGCCGGCGACCAGCATCGCGCAAGCGCGAGGCCGATCCCGACGATCGCCAGCGTGACGCCGGCGTCGTAGCGCGCGAGCGCGAGCGCCGCGACCAGCGAGCAGCGCGACGCCGACGCACGCGACCGCGCCAGCGACGTCCGCCGCGACGAGCAGCGGCGCAGCGCGGCGTGCGCGGCGAGCACGAGCGCATACGCCAGGCCGAGCTTGACCAGCGCCGAGCGCGGCGCGACGCAGCTTGCCCGACGACCGCGCGGCCGCGATCGCCACGACGCGCCGAGCTCGGGGCGCCGCACCGCGCGGCGCGACGCGCGACGCCAGACGCACTGCCGCCAGCGCACCGCGGCGCCAGCGACAGCTCGAGCGCGCCCGGCGCGCGACCACCGGTGAGCGGCGGCAGGCCGCCGGCCCCGGCGACGACCAGCCGCCGCGATCGCGCGAGCCACGCGGTCCACGCCAGCACGCGCGGCGAACGCGCCGTCCTGGCGACGGATGCCGCCACGCGACCCAGGGGCGAGCACCGCGTTGCCGGCGAGCGCGGCGCCGATCGCGGATCACCGACAGCTGGTTCTCGACCAGCCGCGGCCCGACGCCGCGAGCCGCGCAGCATGTCGATGCGTACGCCTGTTGCACAGGCGCCAGCCAGCACAGCGCGGTCAGCGACGCGCCGAGCACGCACAGCCGCAGCGCGCCGCCGACGCACCGGATCTGGCGATCGCGGCGCGCCGCGAGCCGCGAGCACGACGAGCAGGATGGCGGTGGCCCGCCGATCGCGAACGCCGCGCGTAGCCTGGTCGATCCACCGGCGGATCGGGCATGCTCGGGCACCAGCGGCACCCGCGGCGACGACGGAACGCGCCGGCTCTCCGAGCGACGGCTGTCGCTCCGGCTGCGCGCGCGCCGGCCGCGCCGCCGTCCGGGGCAGCCACGCTGGCGCAGTCGGTCGCGGTCCGCCGGGATCGCCGAGCATCGCCGCTGCGCCATGCGGCGCGATCACGCCCCATCGTGGTCAGCCCGGCGATCGCGCCGTCGCGCGCCGCCGATCCGGCAGCGCGTCGCCGGCGCGCGCCGTGAGCTGCTCGGCGACGAACCGACCGCGCCACGCCCAGCGGCGGCGACCACGAGCTCGCCGCGCCCGGCGTCGGGCGAACCACGAACGCCCGTGCAGCGGGCCGGCTGCCGTCGCACTCGACTACGCCGCGACCGCGGCGCCGGGCGGCAGCGTGTACGCCGCGTCGCTTCTGGTCGCGCAGCCGCGCGCCGTCGGGCGACCAGCAGCGGCGTCGCCGCCGTGCACCGCGGCGCCAGACTCGCGCTCGCGCACCACTGCGCCACCGCCGGCTGCCGGGCTTTGATCCGGCGCGACTCCGGTGCCGCCCGAGCACTGCCGCCGGCGCCCTGGCGTGAGCGCGACCGCCGCTCGGGCTGCCGTTGGCGCCAGGCGCTGCTGCCCGGGATCCGGATCGCGGCATCCGACGCCGGTGGGCCGATCGCGACCGTGCCGGCGAGCGAAAGCGCGCTTCAGCCGTTCGACTCGCGAGGCGCACCAGCGCGCCTGTCGCGGAGCTGGGTCGCGCGGCCCGTGCGTGGCCGCTTCCCGTCGCCGCCGCTTTCCCACGTCCAGACCGCCGCGCGACGACGACACCCCTGACGTACGCGGCCGCTGGCGATCCCGATGATCGCGCGGCCCGGACGACGTCGCTCGGCGTCGCGCGCCGCCGCGCGCCGACGCGACCAGCGTCGCGACCAGCAGCGCACAGGAATCCGATGGAATCCGCTAGCGGTGCCGCCGTCAGCGACGCCCTCGCCACAGGTCGCGGCACTCGCCAGGCAGCCCGCGCGCTGCCCACGGCTGACCGCACATCGGGCCGGCACCGGACCCTGCGCTACGGCGTGACGCTGCCGCTATTAATAGACAGTGGCGCGTGGCGCGCCGCGCGACGCGCAGCCCGCGAGCGCGCTCGGCGAGGTGCGCGCCGACCGGCAGCTCGTGCGGGCCGCGGGCTCACGCCCTTTGGGAGGCGCGATCAGCGACGGCGTCGATTTTGCCGGACCGGCCGCCTCCGCGCTGCGTTGCGGGCGCGTGGCCGGTGGGTGCCGCCGCTTCGCCGGTGCGCCGCGCTCGCCTCGGCGCCCGCGGCGTGCGGCGCTGCCCGCGCTCGCGGCGGCCGGCGCCCCCGCGGCCGGCGCTCGGCCGCCTGGCTTCGCGGGCGCGCTCCGCGGCGGTGCCGGTCCGCCGGTCGCGCTCGCCGGCTCACCGCTTCCGGCGGCGCGGCGCCGGCGCTCGTGGCGGGTGTGTCGCGCGGACTGCGCGCGGCGGCGGACGTCGAGGCTGATCGGCTTCGGCGACCGGCGCGCGGCCTCGGGCTTGCGCAGGATCAGCAACGCGACGAGCAGCGCGTTGGCCAGCACGATCCCGGCGACCACGCGCCCACAGGATCCGGCGATCGCCTCGCGTTGCTGCACGCCCGCGCGCGACGCGCGCGCGCGCGCTGCTCGAGCCGCTCGAGCTCGGCGGTCAGCGCCTGCAGCCAGTGCTCGCGATCGCGCGATCGATCCCGGCGGTCGCCGGCGCGTCGCGACCGCACCGTCGATCACCTCGCCGATCGCCGCGAGCGTCGCGCTCGACCTGCACGCGACCTGCGCACCTGAACTCGCGACCAGTCGGCGAGCAGCTCGTCGGCGCGGCGCAGGACCTGCGCCAAGATGATCGCTGACATCGTCGAGCGCACGCGCTGCTTCACGCATCGTGTACCTCCAGATCTCGGCCGGGCTCGGCCGCGACGTGCGCGCTGCGACCGCCGCGCGGCCGCCTGGCGCTACGCCTACGGTGGCCCTCCACCACGCGCGCAGCGACGCGGGTCCGCTGCGCCACCGCTGCCAACAACGCGCGTGCGCACCTCGGAGTACCAGCGCGTACCAGCGGGCCTCGGCGATCGCGGCGCCGGCGTCGTCGCCGTCGGCGAGCCGCGCCAGCACGCGCAGCGCGACCAGATCCGGCCAGCCGCGCCGCCGAGCGTGTCCGCCGCCCGCGACCGATCGAGCCGGCCGCGGCCCCAGGCATGGAGCACGATCGACCACGCCGCGCTGCGCCGACCACCGCGCGCTCCTCGGCGGTCAGCGCGACGCCGGACATCGATCGCCTCGAGCGCGGCGCCGACCTGGTCGATCGACTCGCCGCGCGCGGCGGCCCAGCTCGCACAGCAGCGTCCACGCGCGCGCCTGCAGCGACGCCGGCTCGCGCCACGCCGCGGCGGCGAGCTCGGCCACGCGGTCGCGCGCCGCCGCTCGTCGCGCCGGTGCACCACCACACCCCCGCAGCGCGGCCTGGTCCGCCCAGAGTCCGGGCAGGATCCGCTCGATCGACGCGATCCACGCCGGCAGCCGCGCGCTCTCCGGATCGTCGATGCGCCCGGCGCCGCCTGACAGCAGCGCGGGCACCACACCGGTGACATCGCCCCGCGCCTGCGCCGCACGGCGGCCAGCTCTTGCACCGCCAGCTTCGCGGCCGCGCGACTCGGTCGCGAGCGCCATCGTTCCACGGCGCCGCCGGCGGCGGCTCGAGCGATCGCGAGCAGATCTGCCCGGTCGAGCCGATGGCCCCTCGACGACGCTGAGCACGAGGCCGACATAGCGCCGGCCATCGAGCGGCGCGGTCGCCGAGAACACCTGGCCCCACGCGCACCCGGCCGCGCTCGAGCTGCCACAGCACGGCCGGCGGCTCGATCGCCGCGCACGCGCTCGACCAAGCCCGGCCCGGCAGCTCGCGATCGCTGCGGCATCGGAGTACCAGTGGAACTGCCGTCCGTACGCCAGCGGGCTCGGCGTGCTTCTGCAGCCAGGCGTGGCGATTCATCGCACCCCCGGCAGTGTCCTGCGGCCGCGCCCGACTCGGAGCTCCGGCGACGTCACCGCCACCGGCAGCCGGCGGCATCGACAGCGGCGGCGCCAGCAGGCGGCGCGCGCGACACCGCGGCTCGCCGGCGCCCGAGTATATCGACGGGCGCGGTTGCCGCCGCGGCCTGCTGGCGTGGCGCCGGCCAGCGGACCAGCCCGATGACCCCAGTCGCGAGGAACCGCGTGCGCGCCGCGCGCCGCTGAACGCCCGGCCCAGTCGTCGTGAGCGTACGCGATCGCGCGTGCCTCGCGATCGACGCTCGACCTGCGTCTTGATCGCCGTGTCGTAGCGCAGGTACGTCGTCGACGGACGTCCTGGTCGCGCCATCCTCGGCGTCGAGGCAGTTCGCGCGACCTGCTCGCGCGCGACGGCGCGGCGGCGACGCGCCTCGCCGCGCCCGCTCGACGACACCGAGACTACCTCGTCGCGCAGCGCGCCGCGGGCGCGAGATCAGGTCGACCACGGCCCAGCGATTGATCGCGATCATCGGCGCGCGCCGCCGTCTGATCGAGCGCGGCGAACAGCGGCAGCAGCTGACGCATCCGCTCGTACGGACTGCCGTCCGTCGGCGGTACCGAGGCGCGATCGGATTGCAGATCAAGATCGGGCGCGAAGCGCGTACGCGCGGCGGCCTGCGTCTCGGCGCGCCGCCGCCGCGCCTCGACCAGGTGCGCGAGCAGGCTGTAGTAGCCGGCGGCTGCCGCCGAGTGGACCTGCTCGCCGGCGACGTCCCAGAACGCGACCTCGACGTCGCCGGTGCGCGCGATCCGGCGCGGCGCGCGACACCAGCGCTGCGGCCCGATCGGAACAAAGCCCGCTGACGAGGCGCAGCCGCTCGCGCCGACGATGACGCCTCGGGTCCCGCCCCGAGCTCCGCACGCCAGGTGACCGCGCCGAGCACGCCGAGCGCCGCCGCCGCTGGCACCAGGGCGGCGGCCACGCCGGTCGCGCGCGACCTCGCGAGCCGGACGGCGCCGAGCCGGCTCAGGCGAGCGAACAGCCCGGCGGTCCGCATGCGGAACGTGAAATGCGTGCACCACGCCGGGCGGGGGTCGCGCTCTGGCTCGGCCGCGCGCGTGGTCGAGCACCAGCTTTGCGGACGTCGCGGTTGAGGATCTCGTCTCGGGGCCGTCGAGTCGGCGGCGCGCGCGCATGGCGCGGATCGCGTGAACGATGAACTGCGTCTTGCCGCCGCTGCGCGCGCCGATCTACCGCCAGATCGATCACCGCGGCGACGCCAGTCGGGATCGGCCGTAGCGGCGAGTGCCGTCGCAGCTCGCCGACGGGCTCACTCCGCGAACAGACGAGGTCCGCGGCAGGGCAGCACCTTTCATGTGGCCGTAGATCCACGACCCTGGTGTTCCGGTGGACGCAACGGAAAATGATCCAGTGCTTTCCGGCGGCTTTGCGGCGCGCCGGGCGGTCGCGGTAGAAGTTCGGCGTCGATGCCGATCCCCTCGACGAGCTCAACGACCGCGGGGCCTGATCGCCGATCGCCGGCGGATCAGCGACGGACTCCTGCCGCGCCCGCTGGCGGAGCCAGTGTCGTAGCCGGCGTCTACGCGGGCTACGAATCCCGTCGCGTCGTCGAGCGCCTCCGCATCGAATCGGCAACCTCAGGCCCGCATTTCGATCTTCGCTCACAGCAGCTCTCCAGGTCGCTTTCGGGCACCGGCCGATCGTCCTGGTCGGCGGCGCGCACCAGGCATGATCGGCGATCCGTCGGGCAAGACCCTGGCGAGCAGTGGGGCGCACCGTGCCTGACGACGCCACGCTGGCGACCAACGTGCGGCTTGATCCGTGCGCGCAGCTAGTCGCGGCTGCCTCGACCCCGACTGGATCCGAACGACGGGCGCCGGTGGATGACCAAACAACGCCGACTGACCCGGCGGGCGTCAGGTTCTTCCACCGAGCTCCTCCTCCGCTGATATCGGCAAAACACCTCACCGATCAACTGGCATGCCCGGCAAGGACTCGGCAGCTGCAACCGGCCGAGGCCGAGACCCGGATCAGCTACACCGATAAAGCTCTCCCACATGCCGCTGCAGGCGCCGGACTTCGTGCAGCCTGGGCCAGGCTGCACGGCTGTCGGCTGCAGGTCGGCGGCTCCGATCAGTACGGCAACATCACAGCGGGCTGCGAGCTGCAGCACGCCCGCGGGCCCGAAGGTCTTCGGGCAGCTGACCTCGCACCGCTGCTGCTCGACTCCGAGCGGCGAGAAGATGGGCAAGACCGTCGACGGCGAGCGCATCTGGCTCGATCCCGAGCGCACACCGCCCTACGCGTTCTACCAGTACTGGCTCAATCCGCAGACGACGAGGAGACGCGCCGCGCGCCGTCCGGCTGTTCGCGGCTACGCCCGCTCGCCGAGCATCGACGAGCTCAAGTCCGCGCAGCACGACGCCAGATCGCACTGGCGCAACGCCCGGCAGCGCGAGCTCGCGCGCGACGCTCAGCGGTCGTCCACGGCCCCGCGGTGGTCGCCGCGGGTCGAGGTGGCCAGCCGCGTGATGTTCTGGCGACGCGCCTCGACGGCTCTCACCGACGCCGACCTGGCGTGCTCGCGGGCACGGTCCCCACGGTCGACGGTCCTACGCACCGAGCTCGCCACCGGCGTCGGCATCATCGATCTGCTCGCGCGCACGGTCGCCGGACTCCAAGGCGCGCCGCCAGCCTCGGTCACGCACAGGCGGCGCGTACATCAACAACCACCGCATCACCCAGGTCGAGCACCAGGTCACCGCTCGAGCACCTGGCGACCGAGACCATGCTCGTCGTTCGCGGCGGCAAGAAAGACTACTGCCCAGGCGCGTGACCTTGAAGCCTCGATTCAGGCGTCGAATCCTAAGGCGAGCACCAGCCAGTTTGTCCTGGGTGACGTCGAGGTGACTGGGCCGCCTCGCGTTGGAGCGGCGGGGACCGAACCAGCCGACCCATGAGCCCTTCGAGACCGAAGCTTCCAGGTAGTCCCAGAGTGGCGAACATCCCGCTTTGATCGGCGGCCCGACACGTCGCACCACGCGCCGTGTGGCTGATGCCGTTCTCGCGCCAGCTTTGACCTGGCAGCGCTGGCCAGGTTCAGCAATGGCATCGCCCGGTCCAGTTTGCGCAGAGCTGCGCGAAACACGCTTCCGGCGTGTCACCGTGCTCGAACTCCTGCCACAGCGCCAGGAAGACCGCGCCTTGCGGGTCCGGCAGCACGCTTGAAGATCCGGTCACCGCGGCCAGCTCCGCTGCCTTGCGCTCTTCTCCCAGCCGTCCTCGGCGCGTACACGATGGTGTCCCCGGTATCGATCTTCGCCAATGTCATGCACCAGCAGCATGCCCACAACCCGATTGATATCGATCGCGCGTCGGCATGGTGGACCAAGGACACGGCCAGCAGCGCGATCTCGCCAGCCAGCGTTCGCGGAGTTTATAGCGATCGAGGCCCAGCGGGCGGGTCTTGCGCGTCACCCTGAGCTTGTCCAGCTCCAGAATGAAGCCGACGATCTGCCGCACGCTGCTGCCGTCAACGTGACTTCGCTCTTCATTCACCGGTGGGCCTCCGAGCGCAGTTTACTACGATGGTGGCGTTGGTGAGGTGACCGGTATCGCGCGCCACATCGTCGCCGGGACAGCCGCGACATCGTCGTGCAGCTGCATGGCCTCGTGCCAGCGTTGCCAGCCGACGCTCCCAGGAGTGTAGCTGCGCTCGGCGAAACTGGGAGGCCCTGTCTGTACCTCATCCAGAGCAGCCTGGATCCGCGCGAATGCCGTGGCGAGCCGTCACACAAAGTGGCGAAGCGAGATCTTCCTGCAACACAACGATCACACCGACATCACCACGCTGGCTTGGTCTCCACTCCAAGCCAGTGTTCTTCTGACTCCGAGCGTTACCAGGTGACCCAAGTAACTATGACAAAATTGACATACCAGTGGCATCCGACACATCTATAGCGTGCTTGCGATCGGCAGTTCAATTTTCTGCTTTCGTGATCGGCAGTTCAATTCTTCGGAGTAAGCATTGCATTACGCGGGGCATAATGGAGTGTCGCTCTCACACTTAAATTCGTCAATTGCAATAATTCGGGCTTGCGCCCAATGCGGACACTTTGGCACACGCTGCAACACGAAAGGCGCTCTTCACCATGCCCCCGGCGGCGGATCAGGCGACTTTTGTTATGCGACGGCAACGCCAGTAGCGCCACCTACGTCTTGAGCCTTCCAGGTTGCGCCCGCCGCCGCCGTAGGTACTGACCCGCGGCGCGGACCGGCAACGCGCCCCTCTGAGGAATCTGTCATGCGAAGAGCGATGTTTTAATAAAACCCTACATTGCATTTGTAGACCACAGCGACCTTGCTGAAACTGCAACGACTCGGTAACGCCAACCCCATGCGGAAGGAAAAGCGGCACGCCATCTACTCCATCGTGAACCAAGAGAAGCCCTCTTGTCACCAAGGCATTCGTTAACGAAACGAAACGCGACTTCCTCAACGACAGCTGCCTCCCGACTTGCTGTGGGAGGCGCGGGCGCAGCCAATTGTCCAGCGGTTGTTCACGATAATAATAGCCTCACCTACCGTGAGCTCGCAGTGGACCGCAGCGCGGATAAAGGCGTACCTGCAACAATCTCGCAGGCTTGACATCAAAGTCGGGATGTTTGTCGAGCCATCGCTCGAACTGGGATGGTGGCGCGCTCGTGGATCCTTGTTCGCAGGGCAGCGCCTACTTGCTGCCAGGTGTCGCCGGGGTATCCAGAGTGCAGGACCGGCCTGGCTACGATCGAGAGCCAGCCGGGCGGGCGTCATTTTCTGTCAGGACATTACCAAGACGATGCCTCGCAGCGCTGGCGCTGGCGGGGACCAGGATATCGCAGTTACCCTGAACGCGGCCAGAGCTCGCAGATCAACCATCAAAGCCACCTGGGCGGTTCGAGAATCGGCCTACGCCCTGGCAACCTGGCCTATATTATTTACACCTCCGGGGAGCAGGAGCACCGAAAGGTGATGATCGACATCGCAGTCCACCAGATGGCACTGATGAATACCGCCTACAAGCTGAACCGCGAAACAACCGTCCTATAGAAGATCCCGATGAGCTTTGATTGCCGCGTGAATGGGAGATCTGGTTCGGCTGCGGCAGCAAGGTCGTCATGGGCAGCCCCGGCGTACCGGAGACGCCGAAAAAGACTGTGGATCGAGACCATCACGACACCGTGACTAAAGCACCGCAATGCGTTCCTGACCTTGCCGGCGGCGCTGGATATGTCGGTTAGAGTTTCGGCAACTGTGCGTCGCTCATACAGATCTTCAGCGGCGGAGAAGCGCTCTTTGCGGCACTTCGCGCCTCCGCTGTCCCCCGAGAGGCGCTGCCCGCGTGCGAGCTCATCAACCTGTACGGGCCGACCGAATGCACGATCACCCGTCCGCCTTCACCGTCGATCGAGAGACTGTCGGCGATGCCCCAACACGATCCGACGGGGCGCCGGTACACAATACCCAGTATTGGCCCTCGACACTTCGCCCCCGTCGCCAGGGGTCAAACTTGGGGGCGAGCCCTCTACATCGGCGGCGTCCAGCTTGCGCGTGCTACGAGGTACCTGCACCGGCCCGAGCTGACCGCGGAGAGGTTCATCGACAACCCGTTCTGCGCCGACGATCACACGCCGCTGCGCCAAGACCGGCGACTGGCGGCCGTACTGGAACCCGGATGGTACGCAGTTTGGCGCGGCCGACAATCAGGTGAAGTCAGAGTGGTTCTCGGTCACTGACGCGAGATCCGGGATCGCGATCGAGCACGACTGGGGCCAAGAACGCCGCGGTCATCAGAAAGCCACGACGTCCAACGCGTGCTTCCAGAACCTGGTTGCCTTCATCGAGCGGAACCCGGTGGAAGCGCCGCTGATGGACCACGGCAACCAGCGCGCCCACCATCAGTCCAAGGGAGAGCAAGCTCCAGATCGCGCGCAAGCTGGCACGAATCTGGGATGCCGGGACGCGGCGGAGCTCAGCGGCAAGGCGACGATCGACCTCCCGGTAAAGTGGCATCCCAGGCGCACAGACGACAGGTCTTTGCGCGCAAGACCTATCGGTTCTTCGGAGGGCGGCAACGTCACCCAGGCCGAGATCCTGCGCTGCTCGAGCGCGGCAACGTACGTCGCCGCCGATTCCCGCAGCGTGGACGCAGTCTTCGAGCTTCGCCGGCCTTGGCGAGATCCTCAGGTACTTCGGGCAGCAATTTCAGCGAGGAACGATCACGCCGCAGGTACGGCTGGCGTCGCCCGGGTCGTTATATGCGACGCAAATGTATTTCTTTGAGCTCATGCACAAAATCGCCGATCTGAAGCCGGGGTATTACCAGCTATCATCCGCCGATCACCAATTGAGGTGCTCATCAGAGAGAAGCCCGGCAACAATGCGCAGCTCAAGGTCCACTTTATCGAAACGGCGGCGATCCTGCCGGTCTACAAGAATAACATTCCAGGGAGTCCCTCGGTATCGAGGCTGGCCATGATCGGCCTGTTCGAGCAGATCGTCCTCCTCCCAGGGTACGGCCACAGTCATATCAGACCGGAGCGTACGCGGCCGCCACGAAGCGACAACCTGAGTGCGCCGACGACGACTACCATTCAGGTACGTTCGAGATAAATGTACGCGGCTCGGCAGTAGCGACGACCGCTCGACATCTACGCGTGCAGATCCACGCCGATGCAAGGTCGTTGACGGGCTACGCCCAGCCGGCCAGTACCACTGCTGACGGCGGCTTGCAAAGCGGATCCGCCGACGAATTCATCTCTTGAAGAAGCACGTCATCGCTATCAATCCACAGGTCTTACACAGAGAGATCGAGCTGCGACGGTCAACAGGGACCGCACCGCTGGGATGAGCTACATCGACCTCGGCAAGAAGCTGCAACACTTGCAGATGAATAACCCGAGCCTGGGGGTTCATGTCATCGGGATATAGCCCAAGACCGGCAACGACCTGCCGTCGGCGCGCAAGATCGCAAAGACCCGAGGGCCTGCGGCGAGGACGCAGGCCCGTCGTATTTCTTTGTGGTGCCGCGTGAGCAACGAGCAGGTGCGTGTGCAAAGCGAAGGCATGAAGGAAGACGTCGTCCACTACGAAGGGTCCTGCGGTAAAATGGTTCGGGATGACTCCGATCAACTTCCTTCCCGATTACGCTTTGCCGAACAGGGTCATCGTATCTCGACAAGCTGCCGCTCACCGCCAATGGCAAGCTCGACGCCATGGCCTGAGAGGCGTCTCGACCAGGCGAGCGCTTCCCACTGACCGGCCGTCTCGCCACCTCATTTCGAACGAACGAAGCAAAAAGATGGTTTAGATCTGGAAAGTGAGAGATGAAGCGGGGACGCGGCCTCTGGTACAGGACGACTTCTTCTGGAGTCCTGGCGGCAATCTTCATCGCGGTCGCGCTCATGAACAAGATCAACAAGGCGTCCCCGGACATCCTGCCGCTGCAGGCCTTGTTTGAATCGCGTCCCCTCCCATCGAGAAGCTCGCGCCCAAGATTCCAGACGGCAAGAGCTCCAGAGCCTCCTCGCGCCTTCGGTGCCATCACTGTGTTCTAGAAGTGGCCCGAGGAAGCCGATTCATTGCTGGCCTGGCCCGGCAAGTTACACCAGAACTTGAGGCCGCTAGCGAGCAAGCTCGGCGCGGGAACAGTCTTCTTCCTACGGGCGCAGGCGTACCAGGGCATCAACCAGGACGAGAAGCCCTTATCCGACCATCGGGCGAGATGGCGGCAGAGGACATCAAGGTAATCAGGCAGCTCCAGCCGGCGGCCCCTATACAGCCTGGGATATTCCTTCGGCGCTCGGGTTGCATTCGACGCCCGCCATCAGCTCAGACAACCGGCGTGGAGCGGGTCGCCCGCCCTGATCGCGCCAGATCGCCGCGGTTCGCGCTGAAAGACGGGTCTACGCACCAGGCAACGACCCGTCGTTCCAGCAACAAGGGAGATATCGTTGATCCTGTTCTCGTGTGGTGTCGCCGGCAGCATCACCGATTCAGCGCTCGACGCGTGCCCGACGCCTGCTGACGAGGACAGCTCGGCATGTTCATCAGCGGATGGCCCGCTAAAAAACCTCGACCAGACCTGGTAAGGCGGATCAGGATCGTACAGAGGACCTCACGAATTCCAAGTACGCGCCTGCAGCTGGCGGCGCAGGCGAATCACTGCGCGCCAATCACGATTTCAAAGCCCGGGGTGATGATCTTTCACTCATTCATCGGTGGAATAGCAGTCGGATATTTCCCGTCCACGGCGCCGGAATCGTGACAACCTCGAGGCCGATCACCATAGCATGCCTCAAAGAACCAAGCATCGGCGAGCTCCGTGAAGCGCACGCCACCGTCTTCGCAAGGCCGAGGGATAATTTCGGACCGGAACGCGGCGGATCTGCCACTGAACCGACTACATCAGTGGCAAAGACTGAAGAGAACATCGCCGCCGCACGTCAACATCACACTTCCCGGTGTCGCCTCAGCGTAAGAGCAGCAGGCCGAGCTGATCGTATCGAACAGTGGTGGAAGATCGCTTCTGGCGACGCACGCGGAGCTCATTCCATCGCGTCGAGCCAATCGAAAAGGACATGGAACGCGAATGCGTCTACGCCCCCGAAATCGTGGACCGCAAGCAATTCCGCTGCGCAAATCACCCAACTATTGACCATTGATGATCGGTAACGACGATGCGCCGCAATCACCATTAGAAGCGTCCCGCTGGTCCGGGCGAGGAGGCGCTTCTGCATGCGATCAGCACCGGGAAGCCGGTCGTCGCGTCGAACCAACATCACGCACGGCTTGCCATATCCAGAGAATGCGTCACCACGGCCAGAAAGGTGGAGGCAGCCGTCAGGCCGGAGGCGCCATCCCTGCGACGACCGGCATCGACGACGGTCGCATCGTGATCGGAATGTCGGATGCGGACATCGAGCGCTTCGCGTCGACCGGCATCCCTGCGGGCGGTCAGCGCAGCGACAGCGTCGATCGTCCTGGCGAAGGGCGTGGTCGGCGCGACCACGGCTGCTTCTTCGCTGGTAGCAGCGGACCTGGGCCGGTATCTCGCGTTCTTGCGCTGGCGGCATCGGGGCGTGCATCAGCGCGGAACGGACGATGATGCACTTCCTCGATCTGATCCAATTCACGCGCGTTCGCAGCTGCGTGGCGGTCGTTCGCGCGGGCGCGAAAGCATCCTCGGGATTCAACTCACCATGGAGTACCTGGAGACACATTGCGCGGTGATCTCCTACCGATCTGACGACTTCCCTGCGTTCACTGCACCCCGACGGCCAAAGTACCACGCTGTAGGCTGGACGATGACGCGCGACGCCCGCGCCATCGATTACCATTGGGCGCCAGGCAATCACGGCTCGGTCGTGATCACCAACCGAAGATCCGAAGCGAGGACGCGTGATCGACGGACGGGAGGTTGACGCTGGCGTGATGGCAAAGGCGATGCCGCCGCCGATAAGTGACGTGGCCAGGGGCAACGCACTCACGAAGTACTGATGCGCGCGGCTGATCGGTGGTAACGGCGCCGGCGTACCGCCGGCGCTGAACATGTCGTGGTCCCCATCGCGACGGTGGCGTTTGCAGCGCCAGCCTGCGGCAGCACGCTCGAGGCCGTCAGAAGACGTCATCACGCCGGTCGGAGGCCGCCGGCGCCCGCGGGTGAAGCAACGATGACGCCTGGTCATCTCGACCTCGACGGAACTGGCTGGATGCTTCCCACGCGCCGCAGATCGCGGAGATCTACAGCAGCGTTCGCCTCCCATGGACGTCCAGCCCCGTGAGGCCTGGCGAACGGGCGACCATCGGGCTGCTGGCTCGAGAAGGCGTTCAGCGGTTCTGGGTGCGCCGCCCGATGACTTCTCGCCCAGGTACTGCGGCGCGGTGTGAAGCAATACCAGGCTCTCACCAGGGGTGCTCGATCTTGCCCAAGGCAAAGGAGCTGGTCTTCCGGTAGTCGGACGGGCAGCAAGCCTGCAAAGGCAGGATTTGCGCTGGCCGTGGCGACGAGCAACATTACGTGAGCGTTGACGCGTTGCTGAAGGCGGCCGGCCGCGACCACTTCAGCATGGTGGTTGGTGCGGATCGTGACGCAGCCAGAAGCCGAGTCCGAGATGGGGATATTGATCACGAATTCATTGGGTATCAGCCGACCACACCGTGATGGTGGGGACACGACCACGATTCATTGATGGCCAGCAGCCGCTGGCATACGCTCTGTGCAGCAGTTACATGAAAAGTAATACAGTGTGCAGGTTGACGTCGTCAGCTCCGGATGGTTCGCCGATATGTCTGGGACGCTAACTGCATTACACAAGCGGCGCCCGCCGTACCGACGAGTAAACGGTCATGATCGGGCGCTCGACGGACGGCTCTGGCGATCGTACGGCGTGCTCCCGCCTTGATGATCAATTATACACTGCCGTGGCGAGGCATACCACCCCAGCTCTTCCTAAAAAGACACGGCCTTGGAGCAGTGGCGGCCTGCGCCCTCGTCGCGCTGTATTCCAGGATAGCTCGCCCCATGGCCAGAGACGGCCAGAGCAACAAAGCCGCCGCCGGGAAAGGTCCCACTTTGGTTCTATCTGGGCGGTATCTCGACGCTCACACCGTGATTTTGCTGCCATCACGGCAGCGCGCCTGATCGCTGTCGCGGCGCGATCGCGCTCATGCTGGTAGGCCAGGTGATCTTCGAACGTCGATTACCCGGGGTTATTTCTGCACTGAAACGGCGACTCGTCGCCGCCGATCGCCTTTCGAGCACTCGCGGTTCCTGCACCGGGAGCGCGCTATCAGCACGGTGGAGCGTAAATCGTGGTTGTTCATATTGCTTGCGCTGCTTAACGGTGTCGTCACCCGCGGCAATCGAGCGCCGGGCGATCAACGGCGGTCAGCCTCGAACGCGGGCCGTCTGCTGCCGCCTGGAACACACGTAGCCCTGTTCCTGATAGCACTTTGGTCATCGGTGGATGGAAGTTCGACGAGCCCGGCGCCGCCGGCTCTCCGCGTATCTCGGCGGGCTGGCGTTCTTCGTGGCCGTGAACAGCTACGTTCCCCAGGCTCGGCGCGATGAACGCCGTCCTCCCCGTGACATTTAGCGGCCAGATGATCTCTCGCGGTCCCATGACTGGCCTGAACGTAATGACGCCTTACGGCGGGCCTGATGCCTGGGAGTCGCCGTGGTCGTGCTGGGCGTTCATACTTGACGAGATGTCGAGCTCGCCTCGCGACAAGGGGAAAATTCAATGACCGACTCCCAACTGATTGACGCGTTGCTGGGCGACCAGCGCCATCACATCGAATTCAACGGCCACCTCACCAACCATGCCAAACATGCGGTCATCGCCCCACTGGCTCGTAGCATCTCCTATGCGATCAAGGCGTGGCTACGACAACTACAGCTAACGCCCTATGGCTATGGGCTAGAGACACCGAAGACTTCGAAGTACGCCATTCGGAGGCCAACTGGGAGACATTCCTCGGGAACGCAAATCAGCTTTCGGCCTATTGTGTGCCCTTTGACGAGCGCGAGCGAGAAGGCCTCGACGAGCTCGTGAGGCGAGGTGTCCCACCGCTGCTTCTGCGGGCTGGTGCCTTCACGCACGCCACGATTCACCTGATGGTACCGACGCGAACAACCGCTGGATGATCATCGAAGGCTCGCGTACATGGCGTTCTCGTACGTCTCCCGTTACCCGGGGAGAGGTGGCGGGCGGTCCGGAATCGCCGGTTCCAGGCGGGCGTAGCTGGCAGGGGCTCTGCTCGCATCGCGTCTGGGAAGCCAACTGCCGATGCGTTGCAGCGTTGGGTCGAGGCGCTAGATCGCCGATACTGTGTCTGGAACCGCCGCTGGATCCACCCCGAGCTCGCCAGTCACGCAGCATCGGATCGCTGTGGTATTGCTCGGTGATTGCACCCGCTGATCTGCGAGCCCGGCCTTCGATCGATGATCGACGTCTCGACGAGCTGGGCAGCTGTATTACGCCGTTACGCTGCTGTACCTGACCCTGCCGGGAGACTTCGTTCTCCCGTGGCATTTGATCACGTCGCTGCACGCGATGGAGCAGATCGCCGAACGCCTGCCAGCGGCCTGTGTCTGAACGTACGTCGCTGCTTCGGGTCGGGATGCTTTGTGCGAAAGTTTCTTCCCGCGCGGATTTTCCGGCGAAGATAACGCCAGCGTGGCGCGCCGCACGCAACGGTATAGAGACGCGATCGATGAGATGGCATGAGGCCAGCGCCGTGGCTGGGATCAGATCGTTGCGCGAGCAATCGAGGAGGCGAGGAGCACAACCCCAAGATGGCATATGTGCTGCGGCGGTGTGGAAGTGAAACCGCGGGCGGAAAAACAGCGCCGCGTCGCTGCCGTCGCACTTCACCGCGACGCCGTGGAACTGCCCAAGTCCTTCGAGGTAGAACCGCCAACAGAATAACGCCGGAAGCGGTGGAGAGACTCAGCATCATGTCAGCACGACAGAGTTATCGATTGAAGAACGCTACTGGCCGAACGTTCATCTCGCTGCCGCAGACGAAATCACCAGTGCGCGCGTTGCACACACGATCATCCGCGACTGGTCGTGCGCTTCGCGATGACTTCGTCTTCTACCCGGAAGATCTATTCGCTCACAGATTGAAACAGGGCTCGCAGCCTTCATCCCTGAAAGTGGGGAGGTCGAAACACCTGTCAGAAGGAAGTACTTCTATGACGCCTGCGTTTCGCCGAGCAGACATGCAAGTTTCGATCGCGCAAAGCGGGGAAAGCATGCGCTGGAAGCAGGGCTCCAGCGCCGTATGGCAGGTCCATCGGAAACGGCAAGATACTGATCCAAAGAGATGCAAGGTAACGAAGTCTCGCAAGTGTTTGTACTATTCTGCCCTTCCCAACGATACTATTGCGCAGCGCCAGCGTCCTGTTGCTTGATCCCATGCTGGCCACTGGTGCACGGCGCTCAAGCCGCCATCCAGTGGTCTTGCCGACGCGGGGCGTCGCCGAAGAAAAGATCATATTCATTAACCCGGATAACCGTCCCAGAAGGTGCATCACCGCTGTCTGCCGACGGCATCCGAAACAAAGATGCACCCCGCCAACATGAACGTTTGAATGAAAACGCCTGGCTGATGCCGGGCATCGGCGACTGGCGATCGATTTCTGGCACCGACTCCGCAACGCTCTCCATACGCGATCGCACTGAGCCTGAGCGCGCAATACGCCGATGCGCTCTAATTATTTTCAACGCGCGCAGCGCAGCAGTATGCAAAGAGTGAACACCGAAATCCGACGGAGCCGTGTGCCGTCAGCGATGAAGCGCGGCGTCGCAGGCAACTGCGTTGCGCCGAGGCGACGGTCAGTAGTCGCGGAGATCGGCGTTACGGTTCCGGGGGCTGCTTCCCGCCTTCAGCGTGATGGCGCCAGGACGCGATCGGCTTCGTGCCGGGCCGGCGCGTGGAGGCGCGGCGGAGCTGAGGCGTGCCGGTGCTCGCGCGGCGCGATCTCGTGGCACGACGCAGCGGAGGCTGGAGCGGCGTAGATCGTGAAGAGCCAGGCTGGGGCGGTGATGCGGACCGGCAGGCGGTCGGCAGACGTGTCAGGGGACGGCGTGAAAAGGCTGGTCCAGGCCACGAAGCCATCGATGCCGCAGACGCGCGGTATTTCCACGCGCGGTGGCGTGCACGGATGCGCCGCGGCAGGGCGACGAGGTGCGAGCGCCTGGCGCGCTACCCGAGGGCGGTGCGCTTGTGGAGCCCTGGTGGTCGACGATGTGGTCAGTGAGCCAGTGCGCTGAATCCGGGCGCGCATGTTTCGGTCAGATCGCGAAATCCTGCGTCGCGCCAGAGGAACGAGCAGCTCGACCTCCAGAACGAGCGCCCATGCGCGCTTGTCGCGACTCCAGAACGAGCGCCCATGCGCGTTTGATTGCGCGTCGCAGACTGGCTGCGGCGGACCGCGAGCGATCATCGGAAACCTCAGTGTGACTGAGAACGCGAGAAGCGCGGATCGTGGGATCGGCTGTTGGTCTTCCAGCGCAGCACGACGGGCTTTTGGCTGTCACTTCGGTCTGGTGGCGCGCAGCCGTCGTGGAGCCGCGCGAAGGCGACCGTGGCCAAAGCCGTGCCGCGCTTCCACTGTTCCTTCTGCCCGCTCCAGATAGCCGGCGCCTGTCAACGGTCATCCCGCTCGATGCTCGGCTTCCTGCGCCTTGCGCACACGCTTCATGGCTCGCGCCAGGTTGTCGCGTGCGACCACCTCCTCCATCAGCTCGTTCCATCGTGGTGTGCCTCGTCCTTGATCGCCGACGGTTTCGTTCGTTGCCCGTGGGTTCCCGTGGGCTTCACCCACTTCCCCTCGCGCGAGCTCGTTGCCGAGAGACATCTGGCGCCCTCCTCTCGACAGACGGCCTCCCACCCGTGCCCTGTTCGGCCCTTCGCCCTCGACAAAGCTTCCGGTTCCTTCACCGGCTTCGTCGCGACTACTACGGCCTCTGCTGACTCCCTCGCTCCGCTGCAGCCTGCGTCGCCCTTTCAGGCGTGAGGCGAGGCTCCCAGGTGGGGAACGTCCACCGTCAGTGGCTCCGGATCTACGCGCCGTCGGAGCTTGGTTGTCGGAGCTCGCGGCTCACGCCTGCCCGCTCGCCCCTCCCGCACAAGCTCTGTGATCTGGTTCTGTTCATCGGCTCGCACCTTTCGCCCAGGCAGCTTCCTTCTACGGTTGGTCGCTCCCTTCCGCAGTTCGCGCCGCTTCCCGTCTTCAGCTGGCTGCCGCTTAACGGAGGACTTTCACCTCAAGTGGACGCCCATGCTGGGCGCACAGCAGAAGGCCCACTCTCGAGTGGGCCTTCAAAACCCCGGCAGCGTCCTACTCTCCCACAGGGTTGCCCCTGCAGTACCATCGGCCCTGAAAAGCTTAACTTCCGTGTTCGGGATGGGAACGGGTGTGACCTCTCCGGTATAGCCGCCAGGAAAAAATATGACGAAGTGCGAAGCTCGGCTGGCCTACGTGGCCAGCGTGTCAGTCAGACAAGCACTCAGTGTGAGTGCGATCGTTCTACCGTCAAAGAGACAATCACAAGCATGTGTCTTCGATGGGTGCGATCAATTGCTGATGGCTTTGACCTTCTCCCGGCGCGACTCGAACTGCATGAGCTACTGCTGCGCCGGACCAGTCGATC
>ERZ1370068.5235-contig-4265_pt1 | contig 70715 bp, 129 predicted proteins | sample MGYA00561227_ERZ1370068 | MGnify/ENA primary metagenome ERZ1370068 (study PRJEB38410, sample SAMEA6850437) | metagenome | study: Metagenomic assessment of the ecological functions of the soil: analysis of the soil microbiota associated with the...
GTTGTACTTCGTTCAGTTACGTATTGCTAACAGTATCGAGTGGTTCGTGCTCACGCTTTTCTTTTCCGGGCTGGGAATCTTTACCGCCTGTGCTGCGGATTGTCCCTTACCTGATGTGGTGGCACCCTTTGTGTTGCCCTTTCCTACATGCTGCGCGCGCGAATCGAGCCGAAATTTGATACTGTAGCCGCGCGTTTTGCTCGTCATGTTCTGACGCTTCGCCCAGCCGCTTGTCCGCGGCTGGAACCGCCAGCTACCTGGCTGGAATTCAAACGCACCCGCGCGTCATTGCGACTCACGAGGAAGATGCCTTCCGGGGCGGCTGGGCGGGGCAACCTGCGGCGACGCATCTGTGGGTGAGGACGGCGTCGGCGGAATGCGCTCCTCAAATCGATCTTCACCTGCTCGAAGAAGGCTGAACTACTCTGCCGACACCGGTTGGAAGGAGTGGGACATCAATCTACGGGAATTTCTTCTGGAGTATCATCCTCAAACCCGTGACCTGAAATCACGGCGGGACCGAAATGCTAACGAGGTGCGGCTCCTTTACCGCTTCGTCACGAGCACGATCATCATCCAATCTGGCGCCGTTCTCGCGACGATCCTCTACCGGACTTGAACAAGCGCCGGGTGGATCTGCAGTTCTGATTCCCGTATTGCTATTTCTTTCCTCGGGTCGCGGGCGCGTGCGCCAAAGCGGCAGGTGGCGGAGATCGTAGACGTCGCGGCCTACCGACTCGGCCTGCAACGGATCACGAAGAAAAGGACGATCCATGTCGATCGCTAGGCGAGGCGCTCCTTTGGTTCGCGCTCCTCGCCGAGGATCTCTCCTCGACGCTTCACCGTTTCGACGACTGGCATTTTACGCCACGATGCCGGTCAAATTTGTCAGACCGCAGTGCTCTGCGGGATCGCTTTTCATTGGCAGTCTCTTCGCAAAACTGCCGTCAGACGGATGGCGATGGTGATTTTCTGGGTCGTGGCGATTTTCTTGCGGATCGTCGCGCTCCCGCTCAGTGATATCTGGCGCTACCAATGGGAAGGAAAGTGCAGAACGCCGGTTCAATCCGTATGTTCTAGCGCCTAACGACGCTCAGCTTGCGGCGGTCAGGCGCAGTTCGCCGATTGGAACCAGATCAATCACCGCGTTTTCGGCGCGATCTATCACCGGGAACCGAGCTGATTTTCGCCGGGCTCAACTGGGGGCGAGTCGGCTGCTTTACAAGTTCCTCTTCGCCGCTGCTGACCTCTGTGCCATCGCGATTTCTCTTGCGATTGATCGGCGGTCGCGTGCGCCACGCCGACGCTGCCTGGCGTATGCGCGGAATCGCTTCGTCGTTTACAGTTTCGCCGGGGCGGCGCATTTCGACAGTTTGATGATCCTGCCAATGCTCGCTGGCATCTACTTTGTGTGTGCGAAAGCAACTCTGCCGCAGGGCCGACCGACGGTTGGCGCTATGCGATCTTTGGTGCGATCGCGCTGGGGATTGCGATTTCCATCAGAGCTGGAATTACGTTACTCTCTTGCCGGTCTGCTGCGCTCGGCCGTCGCGCGGTATCACCCTTGTCATCCAGCCTGACGATTCCCGCTCTCCATAGCCTGCCCTTTGGTTTCCTCGTGTCCCGATCTGGGGAGTCGCTGGGGCGATTCATTTGCTGTCGCGCGACTGAACGACATGTTTTGGTGGATCATCGAGGACACCTTCTGGCCCAATCCGCGCAGAAAACTATCACTACAACGTAATCATCTTTGTCGCAGTCGTGGTTGTTTCGCTTTCTTCATCCGGAACTGGAAACGCGGATTACTCTGGGCGATGGGCGGCGCTGATTCTGGATCGCGTGCTGCATCCCTGGTATTGCACCTGGATTTACCGTTGGCGGCGGCGCCATCGACGCGGCGGGTCCTTTCAGTTACGATTTTCGCCTACTACCTTTTACTGGAACGAACGGCTCTTTGCCCTGGCACTCAGAACCGCGCAGTTTATCTTCATTCCACCAGTCGTAACCACGCTCTTTGCCTTGCGGCGCAGGGCGCAGCCTAACGAAATAGTGGCGTAAAGGCTGCGTCGGCGCCGCGAAAATCTTTATTGTGGGATCGGCGCTTCAAAAGGAGGCGTTCGTTAGTCCGCAGTTTTCGAGCTTCCATGCGTGCAACGCATCTGCCGTGGCGCCGCGACTCCGCCTCCCATAAAGCGAATCGCCAATCACCGGATGCCCCAGGTGGTGCCAACCCGAATCTGGTGCGTGCGACCACTCTGCAACGCGCATTCGACAAGGCTCAATCCATTTCCGCTTTGCAGGACGCGATATTGCGTTTGGCGGCCCGGCCGCGGCGAAGATCGATAACCGCCATTTTTTGCGTTGCACCGGATGCCGGCCGATCGAAGAGCGTCATGATCGATGCCACGGGAACGTTTGAAGGTCCCGACAACGGCGAGGTAGATCTTCGCCACCTCGCGCGCGCGACGGGCTGCCGCGCGAGCTGCTGATGCGCCCCGTCATTTTCGCGACAACGAGACAACCGCTCGTCTCCTTGTCAGAGACGATGAAAATGCCCGGGACGCTGCTTTCCGCGATCCCGGAGAGGCTGGTGCAATGATGGAGCAAGGCGTTGACCAGGGTGTGCGTCGGTTTCCGGCGCCGGGATGCACGACCAACCCAGGGCTTGTTAGGCACGAGCAGGTCTTGCGTCTTCGAAAAGAATCTCGAGCGGAATTTCCTCCGCTTTCGCGTCATTCCTGCGGCGGCGGCACGGTTAGCCTAACGACGTCGCCGCTGTGGACCTTCACGTATCGCGAGGACGCGCTGTGGTTTTCCCCTGCGGGTACTTCGCCGCACGGATCAGTTGTTGCAGGTGCGAGCGGGAAAACTGGCGGAGGCGCCAACGCGAGAGTAGCGGTCAGACGCAACCCCGCGCGCGATTGTTAAGGCACTGTCAATTTCATCGTTTGATTTTTTGGCTCTCGAAGTCTCCGTCCGACGGTGAGCAACGCCGGCGCGAGGCCATTCGCGAATTGCTCTCACGCAGTCGTCCGCTGTGAAGGGGATAACTGGCGCAGGGTTTGCTCTTTCAAACCGTGCGCGCGTTTTTCCTTCTGCTCCTCGGCGTCTGCGTCGTCGGCTCATTCTCGCCACCCAGCCGCCGTCGAACAAAGCGAGATCTCGCTCATGCTAGCCGCTCTGGCTCGCTCGAGCGGCAGTGTTCTTGCGGGAGATCTACCAGCCGGCGCACGGTCAGAAGCCGCGCTCGATCCGGCAACGAAGAAATCGTTGCTCAGAATTCGAGGTCCGCCGGCGCGCGCAACTGGTCACTGCGTTTGGAAAGCAATGCCTACACCGTCTCGACTTCGGAAGCCAGATCAGGCGAAGGCGGCGCGCGGCGGACCTGCGCGCCGCCCGCCGGGCGGCGCAGATGGAGCGTAGTCCATCGCGGCGCTCCACGGTCCAGTAATCCAGCCACTACAAGCTTCCGCGACCGCCGTCGGCCAAGCACTCTGCCGAGGCCTCCACTCATGCGCGGCCTGCGCGGGATAGTGCCTCTCATGGTTTGCCGGGACGGCTTCGATCAGAGACGCGTGGATGACGCCGGTCTCGAAAACAAGAAATTGATCGTGCTCTATATTTCCAGCACGTTGGTGCGCACCTGTGCCACAGGAGAGGTTACGCCCCAGTTGGCTGACTATTACAATCAAAGGTTGCGCCACGGCACCTGAGTTCAGAAATCATTTTCGCCAGCTGCGACCGCTCGCGCTTCAACTGGGAAACCTACATGCGCGAGGCCCGGATGCCGTGGCCGGCGATCGATTACGATCAGCTCACACCGGACTGGGCCGCGCGCGGCAACCAGGCGGCTGATGGCATTCCGTCAGGTCAGTCCTGCCCTCGATGCCACAGGCCAGCTGCTACCTCCAGCGAAGCTTCTGACGTGCGGAGAATATCTCGGCCCGAAAAAGGTGATCGGGCGATCTGCAGAAAATCTTCAGCCGGTGGCGCAGTTGCGCCACCGCTCGCACAGGCGCGCGATAACAGCTGATCGCCATCGGCTTTGTTTCGATATCATCGAGCTAAGCCAAAGTCGCGCCGAAAGCTTCGTCTGAAGCTGCCAGTCATCGATCCTCTCACACCCGGCGCGCCTCATAAGGTTCGAGAGAGAAATGCAGGATTGTTGCAGCGTGACAAGGCGCAAGCCGAGTATCTCTTCATGGCCTTGATCAAGTGCCGATAGGTAGTCGCGGCTGAATTCGCGGCAGGCCGGGCAGGCGCAGCCTTCCTCGATCGGGCCGCATTTGGAGGGTGAACTCGGCGTTCTTGAGGTTGAGCGTGCCGCTGGCGGTAAAGGCGGTGCCCGTTGCGCGCCAGACGCGTCGGCAGGACGCAATCGAACATATCGATGCCCGCGGGCGATCAACTCGAGCAGCTGCGGTGGCGTGCCGAGCGCCCATCGCATAGCGCGGCTTGTCGTTAGGCAAGAACGGCTCGCTGCATTCCACCGCCAGCATCATTTCCGGCTCCGGTTCGCCCACGCTCACGCCGCCGATCGGCGTAACCAGTCGAAGCCGATCCGCACCGTCGCCTCGGCGCTCGCCCGGCGCAGATCCTCAAACGTGCGCGCCCTGCACGATCCCGAAGAGCAGCTGGCGCGTGCTCTTCGCGTTGAATGTTGGACGTTGAACGTTGACGTTCGACGTTCGCGCTGCTTGCAGCGCTGAGCCCAGCGCGCGGTCAGCTCCAGGCTGCGCGCCGCGTAATCGTGCTCACACGGATACGGCGGGACATTCGTCCAGCACCATCGCGATGTCGCTCGCCGAGCGTCGCCTCGAATTTCCATCGCGACTCTCCGGGCTGATGAAAGTCGGCGTCACCGTCGAGGTGGTTCTGAAACTGGACGCCTTCCTCCGTGATCTTGCGCAACTTCGCGAGCGAGAAAATCTGATAACCGCCGCTGTCGGTCGAGGATCAGGCCCGTCCCAGTTCATGAACCGATGCAGGCCGCCAAAATGCCGCATGTACCATCCATTCCCGGCCTAACAAAAGGTGATAGGTGTTCCCGAGAATGATCTGCGCTCCGAGCTCGCGCAGCTCGTCGCGGGCTGACACCCTTCACGCTCCCCTGCGTACCGCACGGGCGATGAACGCTCGGCGTCTCGATCACGCCATGAGTGCTGTCGTTGAGGCGGCACGCGCCGAAGCCTTGCAGGCGGAAGTCGGTGGTCAACGAGTTCGAACATCACGGCAACGTTCGGGTAGCGACAGCGCTGGCAGAAGCGAGGAGATCCGCATTGGCATCTCGAGCAAAGCGAGGGGACCGGAAATCGCTCGTCTTTGCAGAGTTCTCTGGCCTCGCCTCAGGATGACAGCAAAGGAAAGGCCTCTGATCGGGAGTCGGCGATGCTGCTGTGATCGCATGTCGAGCCCGTCCCAGAGCACCATCGCGAGCGCGACCGAGGTTGGTCGTCCGGTTTGGGAATCAGGTCGTGCTCGATCATGCCTCGATCACCGATTCTGGAAGGCGAGCGCGTCGGGCTGGTCGGGCGCAACGGCTCGGGCAAAGTCGACTTTCTGCAGATCGCCGCGGGTGTGATAGCCACCCGACGCAGGCGAGCGCACAACCGGCGGCGCGATCTCGTCGTCGGCTACATGCCGCAGAGTGTTCGAGCTCGATGAATCTGCCAGCGTGCGCGCGAATATCTGCGTCGGGCGCGCAGCGTGTCTCTGGATCTGATCCGAGAATACGAGCGCTCCGCCGGAAACGCACGCGGCAGCGGATCTGCTCGAGCAGATCGAGCACTTCGACCGGTTGGAATCTCGAGCATCGGATCAAGAGCCTGATCACCAACCTGCACGCGCCCGATCGCGGAGCGCCAGGTCTCGACCTTATCCGGCGGCGAGAGACGTCGCGTCGCGCTTTGCCGCGCGCTCCTGCCCGGCCGGACTTTCTCATTCTCGATGAGCCGACAAACCATCTCGATACCGGCTCGATCGAAATGGCTCGGAAGATTTCCTCGCGCGCTACAGCGGCACTTGCGCTCTTCGTGACGCACGACCGCTATTTTCTCGATCGCATCGCGACCCGCGTGGTCGAGCTTTCGCGCGGGAAGTTCCTACAGCTACGACGGCAACTACACCGATTACCTGCTCTCGCCCGCGCCGAGCGGCAGGCGGTCGAGGAGATGCAGGAACAAGCGTCAGAAATTCCTGCAAGCGCGAGCTCGAGCCTGGGTGCGCAAAGGCTGCCGCGCGCGACGGACGAAATCGGTCGATCGCGATCGAGCGCTGGTTTCGAGAGATGGCCGCACAGAAGGCGCCTGAAGCGGAACTCGACGTTGATCTGCATCATCCGCCCGCGCCGAAGCTGGCGAATCGCGTGATCGAGCTGCGCGACGTCGCGATGGAGCTCGGCGGTCGCGGGTTGATTCAGACGATCTTCTCGCTCAACTCTCGCCGCCGGGCGAGCGCGCTCGGCATCGTCGGCCGCAACGGACTCGGCAAATCGACGCTGCTCGAGATCATGCTCCGGGAGATCGCGCCGACGCGCGGTGCAGGTGAAGATCGGTGCGCGGACCGAGATCAACTACGTCGATCAAAACCGATTCCTGCTCGACGACGCGAAGACGGTGTTGGGAAGAAGTGGGCGAGGAGCAGAATTCGTTCGAGCTGGGCGAAGAGGCGATCACGCTGCGCGGCTATTTGCGGCGGTTTCTTTTCACCGAGGAGCGGATCAACACAAAGATCGACCAGCTCAGCGGTGGCGAGCGCAGCCGGATCTTGCTGCGCGAAAAATCCTCAAGCGCGGCGGCAATGTCCTCAGTCCTCGACGAGCCGACAAAACGATCTCGATCTCGGGACGCTTGCGGTTGCTCGAGGAAGCGCTCGTCGCTTCGGCGGCAGTGTGATCGTCGTCAGCCACGACCGCTATTTTCTGAATCGCGTCTGCACTGCCGATCCTCGCCTTCGAGGGCGACGGCGTCATCGCGATACGCCGTCGGCAATTGCGACTACTACTCTCGAAAACGGGCGCGCCCTGTAGCCGGGGTCGCTGACCCCAGCGCGGGTGGGGATACGCAACCTATCGCTGACGTCGGCCGTCAGGAGGCACCTGCGCGCCGGTCTACGACCCAGGCGACAGGAATGACCAGCCGCGCAAACTCAAAATGGAAGGAAGAACGCGAACTGGAGGGAATGGAAGCGGCCATTCTCGCGGCCGAAGAACGCAGTGCGTTAGGCTGAAGCGATCTTCGCGGGCGCCGGATTTCTACACGAGGCACGCGGCGAGATTGGCGAGAATTGGCGAAGCGCAATTGCGGCGAAGCGTCGCGATCGCGTTGCCGTCTCTATGCCCGCTGGGAGTGACTCACTGTGGCCGCAGATAAGCTGCCCGGTTGCCGAGCAGCGCGGTGGCGCCCAGGCGTACCGTGTGCAAACGACGCGGCATAACAGCCGAGAAATCGCCAAACCCGCCGCAAGCGCCACTCCTGACGACGCTCCGCCATGATCGGAACGGAGCGTGCGCGCGAGCACGGACAGTGCGACGGCAATCCCGGAGTCGCCGAGTGAGCGATACTGGTCGCCGCCACGGCGAGTAGCTTTTCGGCGCTCTGGCCTGACGAGTAGCCAGGCTGCCGAGGGGTCCGGTTTCCCGATTCCCCGTCCGACCCGGCTGCCTCGGAGCGTTTCAGGCTAAAATGTTCTTTGCGACTCGGATGTTTGTTCCTATATTGCGCGCTCTCCGTATCAGGTGCGTGAGGACAGTGGACACGGCTGAGGCGGTTTTTTGTCGTCTGAAGCTTCACGTTTCGCGACCGCAATGCACGAAAATGCCAACGATTAATCAGCTTATTCGCAAGGGACGAAAGAAGGTCTCGGTGAAATCAAAATCACCGGCCCTGAAGAATTGTCCGCAGCGGCGCGGTGTCTGCACCCAGGTCATGACGCGGACGCCGAAGAAGCCGAATTCCGCCTTGCGCAAAGTGGCGAAAGTGCGCCTAACGAACGGCCAGGAAATCATCGCCTACATTCCGGGCGAAGGCCATAATTTGCAGGAGCACTCAGATCGTTCTCGTGCGCGGCGGACGGGTGAAGGATTTGCCGGGCGTGCGTTATCACATTGTGCGCGGAACGCTCGACTCGTTAGGCGTGGATGGACGCCGCCGGAGCCGTTCAAATACGGCGCCGAAACGCCCGAAGGCCGCTGGCGAAGCCGCGGCGCGACAAAGGGCGCGAAAAAAAATAATTCTCAACTCCTTAGCCAAAGGACTCAAATTCCACGATGTCTCGTCGTCGTAGAACCTACAAAAAAGAGGAAAAAGTCGACTCCCGCTACGGCAGTGCGGCGGTGGCCCGGCTGATTTCCACCGTGATGAAGCGCGGCAAGAAGTCGCTCGCCGAGCGGATCGTTTACACCGCGATCGACAAGTCGCGCGAAGGTTCCGACGCGGTCGATCCTCTCGAAGTGGTGAACAAGGCGCTCGAGAATGTGCGTCCGCGTCTCGAGGTGAAATCCCGCCAGGTTGGCGGCGCCACCCTATCAGGTCCCGATGGAGGTGACGGCTTCTCGCCAGGTCTCGCTCGCGATGCGCTGGATCGTGACCTACGCCGACAATCGTCGCGGGATGCCGATGGCCGACGCTCTGGCGCACGAGCTGCGCGATGCGCGGCCGCTGGTCAGGGCAACGCGATCAAGAAGCGCGACGACACCCACAAGATGGCGCAGGCCAACCGCGCCTTCGCCCATTTCCGCTGGTAAAGAATTTTCCCGTCATGGCTTCCGCGACTACTAGAAAGACCTGTGATGACGAATCCGAATTCGCCGAACCGCAAGTTCCCGCTCGAAAGGACGCGGAACATCGGGATCGCCGCGCACATCGACGCGGGCAAAACGACGCTGACCGAGCGCATCCTTTTCTACACCGGCATGATCCACAAGATCGGTGAAGTGCACGAAGGCACCACCGTGACCGACTGGATGGAGCAGGAGCGCGAGCGCGGCATCACGATCACGTCGGCCGCCACGACCTGCGCCTGGACGCAGAAAGCGGAGCCCGGCGTTTACAAGATGTTTGAGGACGTCAAAATGCGGGTCAACATCATCGACACGCCCGGCCACGTGGATTTCACCGCCGAAGTGGAGCGCTCGCTCCGCGTGCTCGACGGCGCGATCGCGGTCTTCGACGCGGTTGCCGGCGTGCAGCCGCAATCCGAGACTGTCTGGCGGCAGGCGAACAAATACCTGGTCCCGCGCATCGCCTTTATTAACAAGATGGACCGTGTCGGCGCCGACTTTCGAAATGTCGATCGACAGCATGCGCAAGAAGCTCGGCGCGAATGCCTGGCCGATTCTGATTCCGTTAGGCAAGGAAGATTATCTCAAGGGCCAGCTCGACGTCGTGAATCGCAAGGCGGTCTTCTATCTCGATAACGACCTGATGGGTTCCACCTACGAGGTGCGCGACCTGCCGGAGGAGCACAAAGCCGCGGTCGACAAAGCCTACAGCGACCTGGTCGAGGCGATTTCCAACATCGACGATGAGGTCGCGGAAGCGGTGCTCGAAGAAAAGCCGGTGACGCCGGAGATGCTGAAGGCGGGCATCCGCCGGCAAACGATCGCGAACAAATTCGTCCCGGTCGTCGGCGGCTCGGCCTTCAAGAACAAGGGCGTGCAGTATCTGGTCGACGCGGTGATCGATTATCTGCCCAGCCCGCTCGATATTCCGCCTGCGGTCGGGATGGAACCCGACACGCACGAGAAGATGGAAGCGCCGACAGATGACAACGGCAAATTCTGCTCGCTCGCCTTCAAGTTGTGGAGTGATCCGTTCGTCGGAAAGCTGGTCTTCTTCCGCGTTTATTCCGGTTCGCTGACAAAGGGCGACACGGTTTACAATCCGCGCACGAACAAGCGCGAGCGCATCTCGCGCTTGATCCAGATCCAGGCCGACAAGCGCGAAGACATCGACACCTGCTACTCCGGCGACATCGCGGCGATCGTCGGCATCAAGAACATCACGACGGGCGACACGCTTGTGCGATGAGGATTTTCCGATCCTGCTCGAGCCGCCTTCCTTCCCTGATCCGGTTATCTCGATGGCGATCGAGCCGAAGACGAAGCAGGACCAGGAAAAGATGGCGATCGCGCTGCAACGACTGTCGGAGGAAGATCCCACCTTCAAGGTTTACACGCACGAAGACACCGGCCAGACGATCATCGCCGGAATGGGCGAATTGCATCTGGAGATCATTCGCGACCGCATGCTGCGCGAGTTCAAAGTGGACGCGCAACGCCGGCAAGCCGCAGATCGCCTATCGCGAAACGATCACCGCGCCGGCCGACGGCGAAGGTAAATTGATCAAGCAATCAGGCGGCCGCGGCCAGTACGGCCACGTCATCATCAAGACTCAGCCCAACGAGCGGGGCAAGGGCATCACGATCGAGAACAAGGTCGTGGGTGGCAATATCCCGAAGGAATACATCCCGGCCTGCAAGAAAGGGCATCGAAGAAGCGATGCTCAACGGCGTGGTCGGCGGTTACCAGGTGATCGACGCCACACGTCGACATCGTCGACGGCTCATATCACGACGTCGACTCGAACGAAATGGCGTTCAAGCTGGCGGCGATTTTCGCGGTGAAAGACGCTTTCAAGAAGGCGCAAGCCGATTCTGCTCGAGCCGATCATGAAGGTCGAGAATGCGACGCCGGAAGAATATCAGGGCGACATCATGGGCGACTTGAATCGTCGCCGCGGCAAGATCGCGAGCATCGAGGCGAAGGGCAACCTGACCATGGTGCAGGCCGAAGTTCCGCTCGCCGAAATGTTCGGCTACGCGACTGCCATCCGCTCGCTTTCGAAAGGCCGTTCGAGTTACTCGATGGAGCCGTCACATTTCGAACAAGTCCCGCAACAGCTCGTCGCGGCCGTGCTCGACCAGAAGGAGACGAAATAATATGGCCGACGCGCAACGCATTCGCATTCGTTTGAAAGCATTCGATCACCGGATGCTCGATCAATCCGCCGTCGACATCGTCGAGACGGCAAAGCGCACCGGCGCCCGGGTCGCGGGACCGATTCCGCTCCCGACGTCTGATCGAGAAGTTTACGGTCAATCGCTCTCCGCACGTCGACAAAAAGTCGATGGACCAATTTGAGATTCGCACCCACAAGCGGCTGCTTGATATCATCGAGCCGACGGCCAAGACGGTGGACGAGTTGAAGAAACTCAACCTGCCGGCGGGCGTGGATATCACGATCAAGATCTAGCGATTTACCACCTAATTTTTGCACGCCCAAGCCCATGAGCATCGGACTTCTCGGAAAGAAAATCGGCATGACCAGCATCTACGATGCGAATGGCAAGCTGCGTCCGGTCACCGTGATCGCGGCGGGCGATAACACGCTCCTTCGTCGCCTGACGAGCGAGAACGACGGTTATTCTGCGATCCAGGTTGGGTTCGATGTGCAGAAGGAATCGCGGGTCACGAAGCCGTTGCTCGGCGGATTCGCGAAAGCTGGTTCAGAGCCGAAAAAATTCGTGCGGGAATTTCGTCTCGCGGCGGATGCGCCGGAGGGCGAGATCGACCTCGCAGTCACACAGTTTCAAGCGGGTGATTGGGTTGATGTCGTTGGCAAGTCCAAGGGCAAAGGCTTCCAAGGCGTGATGAAGAAGCACAACTTCCATGGTCAGGGCGCGGCGCACGGTTCGAAAACGCACCGGCGTAACGGCGCCATCGGCAATCGTTCCACCCCGGGTCGCATTTGGAAGAACATGGGCATGCCGGGTCACATGGGCGACGCGCGCGTGACCGTGCAGAATCTGCAAGTCCTGCAGGTGCGGGAAGCGGACAAGATCATTTTAGTCAGCGGCGCCGTTCCCGGAGCGAACGGCAGCTATGTTGTCGTCCGCCCGGCCTTAAAGAAACCTGCCGCAGCCGAGGCCAGCAAATGAGCGCGAAAGTCTTAACTGTCGCCGCGGCGAAAGAGGCGAAAATCAATTTGATCGAAGGCGGTCGCGGGACCCAGGCGATGCACGACGCGGTCGTCGCGATGCGCGCGGCGCGTCGTTCCGGTTCCGCGAACACGAAGACGAAGGCCGACGTGAATCTTTCCGGCGCCAAGCCGTGGCGGCAAAAGGGCACCGGGCGGGCGCGTGCTGGTTACAAGTCGTCCGTCATCTGGCGGGGCGGTGGTGTCGTGTTCGGCCCGAAGCCGCGCGATTACACCAAGAAAATTTCGAAGACGGTCCGGCGGCTCGCTTTTCAGAAAGCGTTGAGCGAGCGAATAAAAGCCGGCGATGTCCTGACGGTTGACAGTTTCAGCGTGAAGGAGCCCAAGACCAAAGCGTTCGTTAGTCTGGTCAAAGGCCACACCGACGCAAAGAAGGTGCTGCTCATCTCGGACGCATTTGACGAAAATTTTTATCGTTCCGCGCGCAATGTGAAACCGGTATTGCTCGTGACCGCGACTGACGTCAATACCGAGCAACTGCTGGCGTTCGACAAGATCATTGTGAGTGGCAACGCCCTCGCGCAGCTGGCAGAAAGGACGCCCGCCTCAACCAAGGCTACGGCGTGACTTACCCGCTATGAACGAACCCTACGATTTAATCCAGACTGTGCAGTTGACGGAGAAGGCTTCGCTCTTGAGCGAGAAGCTCAACAAGTATGTCTTCCGCGTTAATCCGCGCGCGAACAAGATCCAGATCAAGCAGGCGATCGAGCTGCTCTTCAAGAAGAAGGTCGTGGGCGTGAACACCTGCAATTATGCCGGCAAGAAGAAGCGCGAACGGCGTGCTGATTTTGGCCGCAAAGCGCACTGGAAAAAAGCCATCGTGACCCTGGAGGAAGGCGAGAAGATCGATCTCGTCTAGTTCAATTATGGCACTTAGGAATTTTCGCCCACTTACGCCGGCGCTGCGTTTCAAATCGCTTCCAATGTTCCAGGAAGTGACGAAATCGCAGTCGAAACCGGTCAAGAGCCTGACCGAACCGAAGAAGAGAAGCGGCGGTCGCAATAATAATGGCCGGCTGACTTCGCGTCATATCGGTGGCGGTCACAAACAGAAATACCGGAAGGTCGATTTCAAACGCAAAAACGCGACATCGTGGCCGACGTCATGGCGATCGAATACGATCCGAATCGGACCGCGCGCATTGCGCTGCTCAAATATAGCGACGGCGAGCAAAGCTACATCCTCGCGCCGGACGGTCTCGAAGTCGGCGCCAAGGTGACGGCGGGCGAAGATGCGCCGCCGAAAGTCGGCAACGCGCTTCCGCTCGCGCGTGATTCCGTTAGGCGCAAACATCCATTGCATCGAAATCATGCCGGGCCGCGGCGGACAGATCGCGCGCAGCGCGGGCCAGCAGGCCACGCTGAGCAACCGTGAAGGCGGCTACGCGCTCGTCAAATTGCCTTCGGGCGAAATCCGCCGGATCCACGACAGCGCTTACGCGACGATCGGGCAAGTCGGCAACGTCGATCACATGAACGTCTCGAGCGGCAAGGCCGGCCGCACGCGCTGGCAAGGCCGGCGTCCACACGTGCGCGGCTATGGTCATGAACCCGATCGATCACCCGATGGGCGGCGGTCAGGGCAAATCGAAGGGCGGCGGCGGTCGTCACCATCCAGTCAGTCCGTGGGGACAGCTGGCGAAAGGGTTTCAAGACGCGCGCGAAGCACAAAGCAAGCGATCGTTTCATCCTCGAGCGCCGGCAGAAAAAGAAATAGTTTATGGGCAGATCTTTAAAAAAGGACCTTTTGTCGAGCCGCATCTTCTCGAGAAGATCGACAAGATGAATAGCTCGGGCGTGAAGAAGCCGGTCAAGACCTGGTCGCGCCGCTCGATGGTGACCCCGGACTTCGTGGGTCACACTTTCCTGGTTCATAACGGCAAAATTTTTCAATCCGTGTTCGTGACCGAAAACATGGTTGGTCACAAACTCGGCGAGTTTTCACCTACCCGTATCTTTAAGAAGCACGGGTCGCACACCGCGAAGGTGACGAAGTAGGTCAGTTGATGGTTGCGGTTTGAGAGGATGAGATGAAAGTCTCCGCTCTCAATACCCGGCTGTCATTGGCTTTGGGGTGCCTGGCGCTGGTCTCTGGACTGGCGGCAGAAAATAGTTCTTTGTCAGATTCCAATCTTGAAACCGCTGAGACGAGAGTGACGCCGGAAACGTCGCTTTCGCAGACTGATCTCTTGCGCAAACAGCTCTCGCTCGACCGCGAAACGCAGAAAACGTTGACCGAAAGTCTCGTTGTCTCGAACGCGGAAGCGGAATTGTTTCGCCGGAAATACTCCGAACTGCAGTTGCGAATGGAGGCGCTCGGCGTCGAGGCGGTCAGCAAAGACCGGGCGAAGCTCGAACAGCGCCTTTTGAAGGCCGTGAGCGACCTTCAACTTATGAACAAGGAGAAGAGCGCCTACCGCGAGCAGTTGCTGAAAGTTGACCGAGACGATGCTACGTTTCGTGAAGAGCACGCAGAGCGCCGATCCGCAGGCGCGGATGGAGGTTGAAGCGCAATTGCGCGCGACGAACCAGCTTCTGGCTGCCAGGGACGGGGCCTCGCCTAACGAGGAAGCCGCGCCGGATCTGATGAACGGCCAGGTGATCAGTGTGAAGGAAGAGTGGTCGCTCGTCGTTGAGCAACCTCGGCGCCCAGCAGGGAGTGAAACTCGGGATGCCGCTACGAGTGGTGCGGGCCGGGAAGACGATCGCGACTTTGCGCGTGGTGGATGTGCGCGAGAAAATCAGTGGCGCGGTCGTTCAGGAATTGATTCGGAGAGAGTGAAAATAAAAGTAGGCGATCGTCTCCAGGTGGATGCGCGCCAGAATGTAAGTTTAAAGTAAATGCAAGTTAGCTCGACATATCGTTACGCGAAGATTTCGGCGTTCAAAGCGCGCGAAGTCACTCGCGCCATTCAGGGCCTGCCGGTTTCGGCAGCGCTCGATCTTGTTGCGTATCAGCCCAAAGAAAGCAGCTGCTCTGATCAGCAAGACGCTGAAGAGCGCGGTCGCCAACGCGGAGAACAACGCCAATCTACGCGTCGACGGACTCGTCGTGAAAGAAGCGATCGTGGGCGAAGGCCCGACGATGAAGCGGATGATGACCCGGCGCGTGGTAGCGGCAGTACGATTCGCAAGCGGAGCAGCCACATCCGGATCATTTTGACTGACGAGATCGAAATCAAGACGCGCGAGAAGAAGAAGGGTGGCAAGAAATCCGGGACGAGGAAAAGCACTCGCACGAAAGCCACAAAGAGCACAACGGAAAGCAAGACCGCTGAGGCTCCCGAATCAGAAATCAGCAATCAGCAATCAGAAATTTAGCTCATGGGACAAAAAAGTTAATCCAATCGGTTTTCGTCTTGGTGTGAACCGCGACTGGCGTTCGCGCTGGTATGCGTCGCCGCAGGAGATGCCCGCGTTCCTGCAGGGGGACCTCGAGATTCGCAACTACGTGAAGAAGAAGCTGCAGTTTGCGGCGGTCGCGAAGATCATCATCGAGCGCGCCTGGAACAGCATTCGCGTGACCATTCACACCGCGCGCCCCGGCATCGTGATCGGGCGCAAAGGCGCCGAGATCGAGAAGATGACCGGAAGAGATTTCGCGGATGGCGCAAGGCAAGCAGATCAAGATCGACATCCAGGAGATCAAAACGCCGGAGCTCGACGCGCAGCTCGTGGCTGAGAACGTTGCGCTGCAGATCGAGCGCCGTATCGCCTATCGCCGCGCGATGAAAAAAGCGGTGCAAATCGCGATGGATTTTGGCGCGCAAGGGATTCGTTTGCGCAGCTCGGGCCGGTTGAACGGTGCGGAAATTTCCCGTTCGGAATGGTATCGCGAAGGCAAGGTGCCGCTCCATACCCTGCGCACGCCGATCGATTACGGCTTCGCCGAAGCGAATACCGTTTACGGCAAGATTGGAGTGAAATGCTGGATTTGTAAGAAAGAAGAAGCTCCCGGCCCCGGCCAACGCGCCGGTCGCCGCGCCCGAACCAGCGCCAGCCTAACGAGCTTCTAAAAGGAGATATCGCCATGCCATTGATGCCCAAACGCGTGAAGTATCGCAAGACCCAGCGGGGAAGCCGCAAGGGAATGGCTTCGCGCAACCTTCCGGATCGACTTTGGCGAATTTGGCCTCCAGACCTTGGAACGCGCCTGGATTACCAATACGCAAATTGAGGCCGCCCGCGTCGCGCTCACTCGCAACATGAAGCGCAAAGGCAAACTCTGGATCCGCATTTTCCTCGACAAATCGGTCACCTCGCGGCCGCCGGAAACGCGCATGGGTAAAGGCAAAGGCCAGCCCGAATACTGGGTCGCGACAGTGCGCCCGGGTAATATCTTGTTTGAGCTGGACGGCGTGCCGGAATCGGTCGCGCGTGAATCCTTGCGCCTTGCGGCCGACAAGCTGCCGGTGCAGGACCAAGTTCCTCACCCGCCACCATGTCGCAACCTAACGACTAACGAACAATGAAATTCAAAGAGATTCAGGAAATGAGCACCGATGAGCTGTTGACGAAGAAACGCGACCTGCGTCAGGAGAGTTTGCATCTCCGTCTCCAACAGCAAAGCGGGCAGCTCGAGCAGCCGAGCCGGATGCGCCTTTGCGCCGGGACGTGGCCCGGGTCGAGACCGTGCTCACGGAGCGGAACAAGCCGGCGGCGATGAAGAAATAGTTATGACGGACGAAACGACCAAGCAGGAAACGACCGGCGAGGAGTCAACTCGCGGCACGCGCAAGACACGCGTCGGCGAAGTTATCTCGAGCGGAATGAACAAGACGATCGTCGTCCGCACTGTCACGCGTGTGCCGCACGCGAAGTTCGGCAAAATCGTGAAGCAGCAGAAGAAATTTTACGTGCACGACGAGGAGAACAAGGCCAAGTCGGGCGACACCGTCCGCATTATGGAAACCCGCCCGCTGAGCAAATTGAAGCGCTGGCGTCTGGTCGAAGTCGTCCAGTAGGAGAGAGGATTCTTATGGTTTACCTGAGATCAAGATTGGACGTCGCCGATAACAGCGGCGCGCGCATGGCGACGATGATCGGAGTGATCGGCAAAGGGGCCGCGCAATGCGCCGGCATCGGCGACGTCATTTCGGCAAACGTCAAAGAGGCGAGCGCCACCGGTGCCGGTGAAAAAGGGCGACGTGGTTCGCGCCGTTTTGGTGCGCACCAAGCAGCCGATTCGCCGCGATGACGGTTCGTTCCTCCGCTTCGACAACAACGCGATCGTCATCATCGACAAGGATTTGAACCCGCGCGGCACCCGTATTTTCGGCCCGGTCGCACGTGAACTGCGCGGAGCGCAATTTCATGAAGATCGTTTCGCTCGCTCCGGAAGTTTTATGAACCGGATCAAGCACCATGTGAAAAAGGGCGACCACGTCGAGGTCATTTCGGGGAACTTCCGCGGTTCGACCGGCAAGATTCTCCAGGTGCTGCCGAAGAAGAATCGCGTCTTGATCGAGGGTGTGCGTTTGATCAAGAAGCACCTTCGCAAGTCGCAGGACAATCCCTCGGGCTCGATCGCGGAACGCGAAGGCCCGATCCACATCTCGAATGTGAAACTGGTCGAACGCACCGAGAAGGAAGAAGAAGAAGAGCAAAGCGAAAGCAGCGAAGGAGAAGAAGAGCAGGTAGCTCGCAACTGCGATCATCCGGGGAAGTCGAGGTTTCGCTCGGGATGACAACACGAAAAATGAAAAACGAATTTTATCGCGAATACAAAGAGCGCGTCATGCCCGCGCTGCGCGAGCAGCACGGCTACAAGAACGATCATCAGATCCCAAAGCTCGAGAAGGTTGTGATCAACACTTCCGTCGGCTCGCAATCGGACGTGAAGCAGGCCTTGGAAGACGCCAAGACCGAACTGGCTCTCATCACCGGCCAGAAGCCGGCGGAGACGCGGGCCAAAAAAGCATTTCGAATTTCAAGCTCCGCAAAGAGCAGGCAATCGGGGCGAAAGTCACCCTGCGCGGCGAGCGCATGTATGAGTTCATGGAGCGCCTGATCAAGGCCTCGCTCCCGCGCATCCGCGACTTTCGCGGGGTTTCGCCGAAGGGTTTTGACGGCAACGGCAACTACACGCTCGGCGTTTCCGATCAGTCAATTTTTCCGGAAGTCGAACTCGACAAAATCAAGCGCAACATCGGTTTTGATGTTACGATTGTGACCACCGCGCGCACGAACGAAGAAGCCAAATCGCTTTTAAGCGAGATGGGAATGCCCTTCAGCGACCGGCCGAAGAAGCCCGTTGCCCAAGCCGCCTAACTTTCATGAGATACTGTCACCGATCCTATTGCCGACCTTTTGGCGCGTGTGCGCAACAGCACGCAGGCGCAGAAGGTCGAGATGTTTGTCCCTTATTCCAAGGTCAAGAGCGAGATCGTTCGCATCTTGAAGGAGGAAGGTTACATCACAGACTTTGAGCTCGACACCACGGCCGCGCATCCGCGGATCAAGATCACCAACAAGATTTCGAATCGCACGAGCGCCATCACCGGTTGAAGCGCGTGAGCCGGCCAGGTTTGCGCCGCTATGTCGCGGCGGATGAAATCCCGCGCGTGCTCGGTGGGATGGGCACCGCGATTCTATCCACCTCGCGTGGTGTCATGTCAGGTCGCGAGGCAAAGAAACAAAAAGTGGGAGGCGAGTTGCTGGCTTTCGTCTGGTAACCGAGAGCAATGTCAAGGATTGGAAATAAACCGGTCGAGATTCCGGCCAAGGTCAAAGTGAACATCGACGGCAACGGCAAAGTCGCGGTCGAGGGCCCGAAGGGGAAATTGGATTGGACACTGCCGAAGGGGATCAAGGCAAGCGTGGCCGATAATGAAGTTTCGTTAGTCCGCGATGCCGAAACTCGCAGCGTGAAGGCACTGCACGGTCTTTCGCGCGCCTTGATCAATAACATGGTCGTCGGCGTGAGCGAAGGTTTCACCAAGCAGCTCGAGATTGAGGGCGTCGGCTTCAAGGCCGCGGTCCAGGGAAGAACCTCAATCTCAGCCTCGGATTTTCGCATCCAGTGCTTTTCCCGATTCCGCCAGACATCAAGATCACTGTGACGGACAACACCAAGATCGCGATTCAGGGCGCCGATAGGAAGACTGTCGGCCAGGTCGCGGCAGACATTCGACGCTATTACCCGCCGGAACCTTACAAGGGCAAAGGCGTTCGTTACGCCGGCGAACAGATTCGCCGCAAGGAAGGCAAGACCGTTCAATAGTCATGGCCACGATTAATCGAAAAATCATTCGCGGTCGCATTCACAGCCGCATTCGCCGCAAAGTCTCAGGCACTGCGGAGCGTCCGCGTTTGTGCGTCTATTTTTCCGGGAAACATGTTTACGCACAGGTCGTCGACGACGAAGCGGGCCGGACTTTGGTCTCCGCCGGCACGACGGAGAAGGTTTTGGGCGAACAAGGCAAACATGCCGCCAATCGCGCGACGGCGGAGAAGGTCGGGAAATTAATCGCCGAGCGTTTGCTCGCGAAAAAGATCGACAAGGCGGTTTTCGATCGGGGTGGATTTCTTTACCACGGCAAAGTGAAAGCGCTGGCTGACGCGGCGCGCGAAGGCGGACTCAAACTCTAATATGGCATACGCAGGTAACCAAGGCAGACGAAGCGACTCACGCACCACGGACCGGACGCCTCCGGCAAAGGGTGACACGACCGAGAAAGTCGTGTTCATCAACCGGTGTGCCAAAGTCGTGAAAGGCGGTCGTCGTTTCAGCTTCAGCGCGCTGATTGTGGCGGGCGATCACGATGGAAAAGTCGGCTGCGGATTTGGCAAGGCGAATGAAGTCGCGGAAGCGATCCGCAAAGCCTCGGAAGCGGCGCGCAAATCGATGGAAAAGATGTCGCTCCATGACAACACGATTCCGCATGAAGCCATCGGAGAATTTGGCGGTGGCCGCGTCCTGTTGCGTCCGGCATCGCCGGGAACGGGCGTGATCGCCGGCGGCGGTGTGCGAGCTGTCGTGGAAGCGGTCGGCATTCGTGACGTGCTCGCCAAATCATTAGGCTCGAACAATCACGCCAACGTCGTCAAGGCGACGATCGAAGCGCTGCGTTCCCTGCGCCGTCGCGATGAAATTTTGAAAGCCCGCGGTCTGCGCGTGAGCGGCCCGACTAACGGCGAGGAGGCGCAGCCCCAGTCGTGATTCGGTTGCACAATCTCAAACCGCGTCCCGGTTCCCGCCATCGTGTGAAGCGACTTGGAATCGGCGAAAGCTCCGGTCATGGCAAAGACGAGCGGCAAGGGCCACAAGGGCCAAAAGGCGCGTTCCGGCGGCAGCATCCGGCTTGGATTTGAAGGCGGCCAGATGCCGTTGATCCGCCGCTTGCCCAAGCGCGGCTTCAACAACGCGGCCTTCAAGAAACAGTACGCGTTGATCAATCTCGACGACTTGAACGAGTTTAAGGCCGGCACCGTGATTAACGAGGAAATGCTGCGGGAATCAAAGCACATTCGCGGAAACGTGGCCGGGCTAAAGGTCCTGGGCCGCGGCGAATTGAAGCACGGCCTAACGATCGAGGCAGATCGCGTGAGCGAATCGGCACGCGAGAAGATCGAAAAGGCCGGCGGACCGTGACCTTGCGGCAGCGCCCCTCGCTGGTCGACGGCAAACGCTTCGAAAAGGAAGCAGGAAACCCCTAACTCCAACGGTGGCCAAAGCGAAAGCTAAGGCGAAGAAACCCGCGGCGAGGAAAAAGAAAACTGCTGAATAGGCAGAAGTTCTAAAGCGAGCTTGTCGGATGGTTTCGGCTTTCTTAAACACAGTCAAAATCCCGGAACTGCGCCGGCGTATTTTGTTCACTCTCGCGGTCATCGTGGTCGTGAGGCTGGGTGCTGCGATCACAACTCCCGGCGTCAATCCGGCCGTCTTGCAGGATTGGTTCCGAACGTCATCACAAAGCGCCGGCGGTGGCGTCGCGGCGCTCTTTAATCTTTTCAGCGGCGGTGCGCTCGAGAACTGCGCGGTCTTTTCCCTCGGCATCATGCCGCACATCAGCGCCTCGATCATGCTGCAGCTGCTCACGGCGGTGATTCCTTCGCTCAGCCGGTTGTCGCGGGAAGACGGTGGCCGACAGAAGATCATGCAATACACCCGCTATGCGACGGTCGTGCTTTGCATTTTTCAGGGCTATCTGCTCGCGGTCTCATTCCAGCATCCGGAGTCGTATCACACGATGCTGCCCGGCATCACCGAGACGACGGCGCGATTGGGAATTCCACTGGTGGATAGTCTTGGGTGGTCATTCCGAATCATTACAGTCCTTACGCTGACGGCGGGCACGCTCTTCCTAATGTGGCTGGGCGATCAAATCACCGATCGCGGCATCGGCAACGGCATCTCGCTCATTATTACGATCGGCATCGTGGCGCGCCTGCCCGCGGCGCTGGCGCAGGCCTGGAAAACGTTCGTCCCCTCGGCGCAAACCGGAACGAGTCAGGTCAATCCTGCGATTCTCGTTTTGATGGTGGCGTTTCTCTTTATCGTGATTGCCGCGGTCATCGCCGTGACGCAAGGTGTGCGCAAGATTACGGTGCAGTACGCGAAACGCGTCGTGGGCAGGAAAATGTACGGCGGCCAAGACGCAATACATGCCCCTGAAGGTGAACTATGCGGGCGTCATGCCGATCATCTTCGCTTGGGCGCTTCTGCTCTTTCCGACGACAATCGTCGGTCTGGCCTTCAAGAACAGCCGCACGGCCAAGCAAATCGCCGACATGCTCTCCAACGGATGGCTGCACTACGCGGTCCTCGCGGCGATGATTTTCTTTTTCAGTTATTTCTGGGTGGCGACGCAGTTTCAGCCGGCGCAAATCGCGGACGATCTCAAGAAATATGGCGGCTATATCCCAGGCGTCCGGCCGGGAAAACCGACCGCGGATTTTCTCGATTTCACGATGACCCGCCTGACTTTTGCGGGCGCGATTTTCCTGACGCTGATCGCCATCCTGCCGAGTCTTCTTAGTCAGGGGCTGCACGTCCCTGTAATCACGGCGCAGTTTTTTGGCGGGACCAGTCTGCTCATCATCGTCGGTGTGATTCTTGATACGATGCGACAGGTCGAGACACACTTGATCCAGCGTCATTACGACGGGTTCTTGCGCAAAGGCCGAATTCGTGGCCGGGCGTTCGATCGTTCCGCCTATAATCGGGGAGAGGCGGCACAGCAGGGAACTTTAATGTGGCTTTACGTCGGCATCGCGGTCCTGGTGATTGGTGGTGTGGCAATTTTTCTTTACGGACGCTAGGTGAAGAGTCGCATTGTGCTCCTCGGCGCGCCGGGTTCCGGAAAGGGAACACAGGCGGAGATGATTACGCGGCATTTTGCGATCGCGGTTACCTCGCCGGGCACCATCCTCCGGCGCGAACGCGATCTGGGAACGCCGCTCGGGATCAAGGCGGATGAGATTTCGAAGCAAGGCGGATTGGTGCCCGACGAGATTATTGTTCAGCTGATCGAAGATTGGCTGGCGCTTCATGGCAGGGAACGGGTTCGTGTTCGATGGATTTCCGCGCACAGTGAAGCAAGGGGAGCGGTTGAACGAAATTCTGCAAAAGCGCCAAACAGCTCTCGACCTCGCCATTTGGTTGGAGGTTTCCGAAGAGACGGTGCGCGAGCGGATCGCGGGCCGGTTACAATGTCGACGCTGTGGCTTCACGACCAGCCTGACGAGCGCAGGCTTCGCTGACCGTCCAATTTGTCCTTACTGCGATGGTCCGCTTATTCGTCGCGAGGATGATGATGCATCGGTTTTGGAGACGCGACTCGCGGAATTCAAAACCAAGACGGAGCCACTCCTTTCATTTTACGAAAAGGATGACGCCCTCCATCGCATCGATGGGAATCGGGATCGGGAAACTGTGTTTAGCCGATATCTCGGCCTTGATCGAGGAACGCGTGCGATGATTCCGATAAAGTCGGCTCGGGAGATCGACAAGATGCGGATTGCCTGCCGCACGGCAAGCGATGTTCTCGATCGGGTGAGCGAGCTGATCCGGCCGGGGATTTCGACCAAGGAGATCGATCAGGCAGCCGCGGATCTGATGCAGGACGCCGGAGTGCGGAGTGCGTTTCTGGGGTATCGGCTGGGCCATCGAGTTTTCCCCGGCAACATTTGCATTTCCCTGAACGACGAGATTGTGCACGGCATCGGGAGCCAGCGCCGGATCCAATACGGCGACATCGTGAAGCTCGATATCGGTGTTGTTCAGGATGGGTGGGTGGGCGACACGGCGGCGACGATCCCAGTTGGCATGATCGACGAGCGAATTGAGAAACTGCTCGCGGTCACTCAAAGCGCGCTGCAACGGCCATCGGCTTTGCTCGTGCCGACTAAAGACTGGGCGACCTTTGCGCGGCGATCGAGGATGAAGCAATGCGCAACCACTTCAGCGTCGTGAGAGAATTTGTCGGTCACGGCGTGGGGCGGAAGTTGCACGAAGAACCGCAGGTCCCGAATTACGGCAAACGCGGTAGCGGCCCGCGGCTCAAACAAGGTATGACGCTCGCGATCGAGCCGATGATCAATCTCGGCGGCGCGGGCGTGCGGCTGCTGGAGGATGGCTGGACGGTCTGCACCTCGGACGGTTTGCCTTCGGCCCATTTCGAACACACGGTTTTGATTACCAAAGACGAACCCGAGATCCTGACATGGCGCGCAAAGACGCAATTGAGGTAGAGGGCACGGTGGTCGAGCTCCTGCCGAATACGATGTTCCGGGTGGAACTGCCCAACGGGCACCGGGTGCTCGCGCACATCTCGGGAAAATGCGGATGCACTTCATTCGCATCTTGCCAGGGGACAAAGTTATGCTAGAAGTTTCGCCTTACGATTTGTCGAAGGGGCGAATCACTTTTCGCCATCGCTAGCGCGGAGATTGGCTCCGCGTTTTTCGTCTCGTGAATTATGAAAGTGCGACCGTCAGTTAAAAGACTTTGTGAAGGATGCAAGATCGTGAAGCGCAAGAACGTGGTGCGCGTGATTTGTAACAAGAACCCGCGCCATAAGCAGCGCCAAGGGTAGGAGATCGCTATGCCAAGATTGTTAGGAGTCGAAATTCCAGCCGATAAACGGATCGAAGCGTCTCTGACTTACATCTACGGAGTCGGCCCAAGCACCGCCAAACGGGTCCTCGAGCAAACCAACATCGACCCCAATCTCCGCGCCAAAGATCTCACGCCGCAGCAGATCAACGAAATCATCCAGACGATCACGCACAGCAAGCTGCCGATCGAAGGCGATCTCCGCCGCGAAGTGACAGAGCAATTTGAAGCGTTTGCAGGCGATCAATTGTTATCGCGGCATCCGGCATCGCCGCGGATTGCCTGTTCGCGGACAGCGCACCTCGACCAACGCCCGCACTCGCAAAGGTCCGCGCAAGACGGTGGGCGTCATTCGCAACAAGGACGCCAAAGCAGGCAAGGTTTAAACCTAACGAACTGACATGGCAGAAGATACCGAAAATCAAACGCCGGCTGAAGAGCCAGCTTCCGAAACCTCGAAAGCTGAAGCGACCAAAGCAGATGGCGCCCGCTCCCGAAGGGCAGCCCGCTGAGCCTGTGGCCGAAACTCCCGCGGCAGCAGAGACCGCTGCCGAGCAATCAGGCGAAGCTCCAGTGATCGCCGAGGTGGCTTCCACGGCGCCGGCGGAGACGCCCGCACCAGCGAAGACCGAGGCAAAACCGAAGACGGCAAAAAATCAGCCAAGAAAGCGGAAGCCCCCGCAGCCGAGGCACCGAAGGAAAATCTTTCCCTTGATCCGAACGACGTCGAGAAACCGAAGATCATCAAGGCGAAGGGAAGCAAGAATGTTTACTCCGGTTTCGCCCACGTTCTATCCACCTTCAACAACACCATCGTCACAATCACTGATCTAAACGGCAACGTGATCGGCTGGTCGAGCGCCGGCAAAGTCGGCTTCAAAGGCTCGCGCAAAAGCACGGCCTACGCGGCGCAGATGGTCGCGCAGGACGCGTCGCGCCAGGCGATGGGGCACGGTCTGAAGGAAGTCGAGGTTCTCGTTAGGGGACCAGGCGCCGGTCGCGAATCAGCCGTTCGTGCGCTCCAGGCAATTGGTCTCGATCTCACCGTGATTCGCGACGTTACACCGGTGCCGCACAATGGGTGCCGCCCGCCGAAACAAAGGCGCGTCTGATCCGAACTTAATCGAATTAACGATTTCACCGTCGCCATGGCCAGATATACCGGACCCAAAACAAAAATCGCCCGCCGATACGGCGTGCCGCTTTTCGGACCCTCCAAATCGCTCGAGCGGAAGAATTATCCGCCGGGAATGCACGGTCCGAAAGGATCCCGCCGCAAACAATCGGACTACGCGATCGCGCTCGGGGAAAAGCAGAAGCTCCGTTTCCAATACGGCCTGATGGAAAAGCAATTCCGCCGGATCTTCGAGACTGCCCTCCAGCGGCGTGGCGTCACCGGCGAAACCTGCTCCAGCTTCTCGAGACTCGGCTCGACAACGTCGTTTTCCGCCTCGGTCTCGCGAACACTGGAGTGCGGCGCGCCAGCTGGTCTCGCATGGCCATGTGCAGGTCAATGGCAAGAATGTGAACGTTTCCTCGTTCAACGTGAAGGCGGGCGATAAAATTACGGTCAAGGACAAACCGAAGTCGCGACAACTCGCCCTGCGCAACATGGAGCTGACGCAAATCGCGCCGGTGCCAGATTGGCTGACGGTCGATCGCGACGCGCTTGCCGGCAAAGTCGCGCACATCCCGTCGCGCGAGGAGATGCAACCGATTGTCAACGAGCAGTTGATCGTCGAACTGTATTCTCGTTAGGCCAGCAGAAAATCTTCGGCGGCGGTTCTGCGCTAGAGCTGCGCTTCGAGCGCTTTGAGGGCCTTGTCGTAGCTGCATCGCGCGAGAAAATGCGCGAGCTGCGGATCAACCGGCGGCGGGAGCGATCTTCCCAGTAGGTCGATCTTTCTGAGACCGATTTCAGCTTTTCGAGGTGCCGATCTGGATCGCGTCGACTGGTCTCGTCAGCAACAATGGCGAGCCGCTGGCGGAGCGCGGCGGCGAGTTCGGCTTTGGTCGAGTTCATTGGATGCCCGCTTTCAGCATAAAAGGCGCAAACAAAAGCTTGAATTGCGCTGCGATTTTAAGCAAGCCTTCGGAGATGGCAGACGCAAAGCGGGTGCTTATCGTGGACGATGACACAGCAGTGCTTCGCATCATGCGGGAAGCGCTCCAGAATTTTCTTCATTGGGAAGTGGATACGTCGCCGAGCCCCGAGTACGGCTTTCTGAATTGGCCTTAAAGAAGTATTACGATCTGATGATTTTCGATTTCTCGATGCCGTTGATTGACGGAACGCTGCTCTTTCTGCTGATCTCGAAAGTTTATGAAGAACTCGTCGCCGGCCCGGCAGGGTTCCGCCCCTTGCTGCTCGTGTCGGGGCCAGGGCTCGGATAAACGCGCGCAGGAATTGCTGAAAGAGGCGCGGGTCGTCGGTTTTCTGCCGAAACCGTTTACCATCAATCGGCTTCTGGAGAAGATAAAAGATTGCTTCCCGGAAACGCGCGCCGTGGCTTAGGCAAAGGGCTCTTGGCTTCCGGGGATGCAGATCAGCCGCGCCTGTCGGATTCTTCCTGCAGCTGGCGCCGCGCTTCCAGCCAGTCGTGTGCCGAATCCCCGGGGACGCCATTCTGCATACGCCACTGGGAGATGAGGTATGCACGGATCCGATTGCCTCGTCAGTAATCCCGACATCCCCGGCCGCCGTCGGTTGCTGCGTAGTTTTTGCGCCCGTCTTGCGCCCGGCTGAGACTTTGCGGGCGTGGCGCTGCGATTCCTGCCGACGGACTTTGCACGTCCGGTCGACTTCGCCGGGGCTTTTTTGCGTCGGCTGGCTTTGCGGATCCCGCCGTGACAAAGCCGTTACTCGATTCCATACCGGCGCGCGTGGATGTGCCTTCCCGCGCCGTAGCCTCTTTCGATTTTTTTGAACTTTTCGCCATTTACTTTTGCTTTGGGTCGGCCAAGCCTACGCGCCAAGCGCGGATGCGCAAGCGGAAAAGGCACGAAAAGAGCTCTTGCGGCAATTCGACAAACCTAACGATGAGGCACTTTGTTTTTAGATGGGCGATCACAACGGTGGCGGTGCTTGTTGCCGCCTCCGTTATCAGCGGAATTCGTTATGATAGCGTTGGCTCGCTCATCGGCGCGGCGCTGCTCCTCGGAATCCTGAACGCCTTTTGCGTCCCATTCTGCTTCTCCTGATGGCGCCACTAATCATTCTCACCCTTGGGATTTTCATCTTCGTCGTGAACGGCCTCATGCTCCTCTTGGTGAACGACCTCGTGCACGGGTTTCACGTCGACAGTTTCGGGAGCGCATTTTGGGGCGCAATCTTGATTAGTTTCGTGAGCTGGATTTTGAGCGCGTTTTTCCGTGGGAGCGACGGCCGCGTTCATCCGTTGACTCATCACAGGCAAATGCGGCGCGGTCGAAGGCCGCGTGGTCGCAAGCAGTAAGCCGGGCGAATCATGACGTATTGCCTCGGGATGCTCTGGTCGCAAGGGCGCAGTTTTTCTCTCCGATTCTCGCACCAGCGCCGGGATGGACAACATCACGGTGCGCACCAAGATGCGGATCTTCGAGAAACCGGGCGACCGAGTGATCTGTATTTTGAGCTCCGGAAACCTGTCGCTTACCCAGGCGACATTGGGGCTGATCGACGACGATCTTCATCTCAATGAGAGCCATCCCGCGCGGAAACATTTGATGAATCGTGAGACGCTTTACGAAACCGTTCGCTACGTCGGTTCAAAGGTGCGCGAGGTGGAACAACGCGATCGCGCCGCGCTCGAGTCGGACGGGTTCGATTTCAACATCAACCTGATCGTCGGCGGCCAAATCGCTGGGCTGGCTCCGGAAGTGCATTCCATTTATCCCCAGGGAAACAGCATCCACGCGAGCCGGGATTGCCCGTTTTTGCAGATCGGCGAATCAAAGTATGGCAAGCCCATTCTCGATCGCGGCTTCAGCTACGACAGCATTTTGATGGATGCGCTCAAGTTTGGCATCATTTCGATGGACGCGACGATGAAGAGCAACGTCGCGGTCGGTCCGCCGATCGACATTCTCTGCTATAAGACCGACTCGTTGCAGGTAAAAATGCGCACCCGCCTGGAGCAAAACGATCCCTATCTCGTGGAGATCAGCCGGAAATGGCAGGACGGCATTGTGCGACTCGTTAGGCAAATGCCGGTGGCAGATTTCAGCAAGACGGCGCTGGGCTTCGCAACCGCCGCCTGAGCGGTCGCGCCTCGCCGGCGCACCTCGGTCGTTAGAATACGCCTTCCGGCGGTCAGGAGCGCTTTCGATCGGACCGGTGCGAGGCGGCGCTAGAGCAGAGCCCCGCGTGGCCTTCTTCGCGGCGTTATCGCACCAGCTCTATCGCCTAATTCACGTCCCAGCGCCTCCTGCGAGAAAGCCACGCGGGGCTGGTCTGGATCCTGCTTTTACCACATCCCGCAGTCCAACATTCTTGCCTTAATCATTATGCTCACTTCGACCAAACAACTCATCTGCGCGCTCGCCGCACTTGTGGCCACAGCGTCTGCGTCTTCCGCACAGGAAGCTCACGCCGGTGCCGCTTCAGAGTCCGCAAAGCTACCGTCGCGACTCCGGCTACTGGCAGCAGCGCGACCGCGCGCAGTTCGGGAAGCTCGCGCCCATGACGCTCGTGCAAGCGTCGCCGGCGCCGGGCGCAACCGCACCGCCAGCGTCGTCCCGGCGCAGCCTGCGGCGACTGCGGTCGCAAGCCCAGCGGTTTCGCTAAACAACCGCCGCCTCGCCTGACTCGGTCACAGAAAGTGGCGGGTGGGCGTGCGCGAGTTTCAAGGTGACGACGTCGGACAGGTCCTGCGTCTCCTCGCGCGGCAGGCCAAGATCAACATGGTGGTGAGCGAAGCGGTCGCCGGCACGGTGACGATGCGGCTCGAGGACGTGACTGCGCTGCAGGCGATCGCCATCATCGTGAAATCCAAAGGCCTGCTTCATGGATCAGATCGACAACGTTTACTACATCAAGACCGGCGCCGAGCGGACGGCCGAACCGACCGAAAGCGACAGCTATCAATTCAGCTATGCGCCGGGCGAAGGACATCGCCCCGTTGCTCGCCTCTCAGCTTTCCAGCAAAGATCCGCCGCAAGTCGACGAGCGGACCAATACGCGTCTTTTACCGCGAGACGCGCAGCAACATCGACAACGTCCGCAAGATGCTGGTGCAAATCGACAAGCCGACCAAACAGGTCATGATCGAATCGCGCCTCGTCGAGGTGAACGCCAATCCGAGGCAGAGCTATGGAATCAACTGGGCGGGCGTGGTTGGTAGTTCCACGAGTCCGCAAACGGTGACCTATGGTGAGCTCCAGAGGGCCTCATGGACGCTCAGGGTAAGTTGATTACCACGGGATCTGCAACCCGGAAACGTCGACAACAACAATCTCTTTGGCAATCTTAGTCATCTTGCCTGCGAACCAGTTTGCCATTCTCTCGGTTCCGCAAATGTCCCTTACGCTTGCGTGCCTTGAACGAGGATTCGGATGCTGAGTTTCTCGCCAATCCCCGGATTGTCACAGCCGACAATCAGCAGGCAAAAATCGAAATCACCCGCAATCAGCCGGTTCCGCAGTTGAATTTCAACGAACAGACTGCGACCGCCGTCTTCGGCGGGTTCCAGGACAAGACATTCGGCAACACGCTTGTCGTCAGGCCCTCGGTTAACAAAGATGATTTCATCACGCTGAGCGTGAAGCCGGAGATCAGCAACAAGGTGGGCGATAGCACCTTCATCTTCGCCGGCGCGGACGGTGTCGAGCCCGATCATCGACAAACGCACCCTGGATTCCAACGTCTTGATCCGGAGCGGCGACACTTCGCGATTGGCGGATTACTGCAGGATGAAGTCGCCAAGGGGCGGAACAAGGTGCCCATTATGGGGGACATCCCGATCCTCGGCTACCTCTTCCAGGAGCATCTGAATGCGCGCACCAAACGCAACCTCCTGATCTTCGTCACGCCGACAATCCTCGAGCAGCGCTACGGGACGGGCCTCGAAGATCAGGTTTCCGGTTTGCATCACAGCGGCGAGGAATACGCCGATCCGAACGGCTGGCGAAACAATGCCAAAGGCGCCATGCGCCTCGTCCTGACCTCGAACCGCCAGGTCGTGAGCGATTATCCGGCGCCAGGCATCGCGCCGGCTCCGGCGAAGAGTGCGCTTCATGAGCACGGCAAAGGACCGGGACTACTGAAGACATTTGTTGTGGGTTGAAAGGGGGCGGACCGGTTTTCAGGTTCGCCCTCTTTGTTCTTCGGACGCGGCATCCACCGTGCTTGCGCTGGTGCATCCCGACTGTGCATCATTAGCCCGTCGATTTTCCCGCACAGAGCGCGTATTTGCGATGAAACTTTCGCTCATTCCAGCGACACTCCGATCGATCGCGGAGAAGATCGATCTGAATGAACGGATTTCCGATCGAGGACGCGCTCCAGCTCTACCGATCGAATGACCTCAACGCTCTCGGGATCATGGCCAGCGCGCGTGCGCGAGCGGAAAAACGGCAACGTCGCGACCTACATTCTCAATCGTTACATCAACTATTCCAACATCTGCGTCCTTCCTGCCAGTTCTGCGCCTTTGCCGCGAAGAAGCGCGACGCCACATGCTTTTGAAAGCTCGATCGATGAGATCGTCGCCGCGGTGCGAGGAAGCGCTGGCCAGCGGCATCACCGAAGTGCACATGGTCGGCGGCCTTCATCCCACGCTCGACAAGCATTGGTATCTCGACCTGCTCAGCCGCTTGCGGGCGCTCGATTCCCAACTGCAGCTGAAAGCTTTTACCGCCATCGAAATCCGGCACCTGGCTCGGCGAATATTCAAGACGTCGATTCCGGAAACGCTTTCAGTCCTGCGCGAGGCCGGTCTCGGCTCGCTCACCGGGGGCGGCGCCGGAGATTTTCGATCCGGGAGTGCGCGATGAATTGTGCCGGGGCAAGGAAAGCGCCGCGGAATGGCTTCGAGGTGCATCGGACCTGGCACCAGATGGGTGGCCGCAGCACCTGCACGATGCTCTACGGGCACATCGAGACGAACGAACACAGGGTCGACCACCTGCGGCAATTGCGCGAGCTGCAAGACGAAACCGGAGGTTTCACCGGCTTCATTCCTTTCGCCTTCGAGCCGGAGAGCACTGCACTCTCCCACATCCCGCGAGCGACCGCTTTCGAACAGCTCCGCAACCTCGCGGTCAGCCGCATCTATCTCGATAACATCGACCATCTCACCGCCTATTGGGTGAGCATGGGACTGCCTCTTGCCCAAGTCGCCCTTGCCTACGGCGTGGATGATTTGCACGGCACGATCTATGCGGGAAAAAATTTTCCACATGGCGGGTGTCGACAACCCGAAGAGCAGACTGTCGAAGCGCTGCGCCACGCGATACGCGCCGCGGGCCGCGAACCGGTCCAGCGCGACAGTTTCTACAATCATCTCCCGCCTGCGAAACGCAGCGTTCCCAAAGGTCGCGCCCGAGGCGGACGGCGAACTGGTCTGCGCCTGATGTGGCCGCCCCGGCTGCGCGTGCCTCGGCTGCGTCAAGTATCTCAACGCCCGGCCTCTGATCCACGGTTGGAGCGGCTCAGGTGCACTTCGATCATCCATCGGCGCTTTGCCGGCAACTCGCGGCGGGTGAACTCGAGGTCGCGCTCGTCTCGAGCTTCGAATATCTGCGCAACCCGATCTACTCGGTGGTCGATCAGCGTCGCGATTGCGTCCGACGGGCCGGTCTATAGCGTCATCCTCGCTCACTGCGGACCGGTCGAACAATTGCGGGAGGTCGTTGTTGATCCGGCTTCGCAGACGTCGGTGAACTTGCTTCGCTGTTTGTTGGGCGAGCGGGGAATGAACGGTCGAGTTTGTCTCCCAAGGGGACATCCGCGCGGAACGCGGTCTTCTTTTGATTGGAGATCAGGCCATCCGATTTCGGCAGCAGTCAAGGGCGACGTCATCAGTTTCTCGACTTGGGCGCGGAGTGGAAGAAGGCGACGGGCAAGCCATTCGTTTACGCCCTCTGGCTGATCCAGTCCGGATTACGCCGGAAAGCTGGTCGGTTGCGCAGGCGCTCCGTTCGTTAGGGCCAAAGAAATGTTGAAATCTCCGATGCCTTGATTGCCGCGCAAGCCGGAGAGCATCCGTGCATTTTGCGAATTTTACTTTCGCGAATGCTTGCGATTTGTCTTTGGCAGCAAGAAGAGAAACGAGGCTTTCAGATGTTCGGTGAATTATGCGTAAAGCAAAAGTTGCTCCCAGCCGTTCCGCCCACTCTGGAAGCTGGATCTTGAACGGTGATCGCTACATCGGCGTTTGCGGCTGGACGTGCGATCGCGACGTTTCTTTTGCTTTGATAACGATATGAAAGTTCACGCCCCTTGATCTCCAACGAGCTCGCCGGGTGTCCGGCCTGATTCAATCCACGAAATGAAACGCGCGCGGCGCTGGATTTTATCGTCTGCGGAACGGTGCCCCCGATGCCGTCAAATGCTCGAATAGATGTCTGTGATCTGCCCTGTATTGCCCGCTCTTCTGCAGCGCAAGGGTCTTTCTGAACGATGAGCAGGCGGCCGATTTTCTTCGCCCGCGCCTCCGGCGGCTTGAGGCGATCCGTTCTTGCTCCCGAACATGCGCACGGCGGTGGATCGAATCCTGTGCGCAATCACCGACCGCCAGCGAGATCGTCCTCTACGGCGATTACGACGTGGACGGCGTGACGTCGCTGGCGCTACTCAACGAAATGCTTTGCGCCTACGGCGCCGCGCCGGCGCTCTTTCCTGCCTCTCGCGGATGGAGGAAGGCTACGGCCTCAGCGCTCTGAAGGAATCGAGCGTTGCTGGCAGGCGCACCAGCCGCAACTGCTCATCGCGAGTGGATTGCGGGACCGGCTCGCGTGCTGGAAGTCGCTGACATCCGCGCAGCGCGGCGCGGACGTGATCGTGCTCGATCATCACGAACCGAAAGGCGCGTTACCGGACTGCGTTGCGATCGTAAACCCGAAGGCCGTCGAGGATTCCGCTTTCAGCTACCTTTGTAGCGTTGGAATCGTTTTCAAACTTTGCCACGCTCTGCTCAAAAACTCGCCCCCTCCCAGGCTTCGACCTGCGCCGACGGCTCGACCTGGTCGCGCTCGGGACGGTGGCCGACATTGTGCCTCTCGAGGCAGAGAATCGAATCCTTAGTGCATCACTGGCGCGCGTGAAATCGCGCACCGGCGATTGTTGGGCCTGAGCAAACTGATGGACGTCGCGGCGGTCCGTCCTCCCGATTGCGGCCGAACACATATGGCTTCCGTCTCGGCCCCGCTTGAACGCGGCCGGTCGCCTAGCGACCGCGGAGAAAGCTTTGCGCCTCCTCCTCACCACCGACGCTGCCGAAGCAGCCGCGCTGGCCGCGGAATTGGACGGACAGAATCGCGACCGGCAAAGCCTCGAGCGCGAAATCGTCAACGCCGCGGAAGCCAGAATCGCAACGAGAATCTGTCCGAATCCCCGGCGATCGTTCTTGGCGACCGCGACTGGCATCCAGGCGTGCTCGGCATCGTCGCTTCGCGCATCGCCCGCAGTTGCCATCGGCCAACAATTATTGTCGGTTTCGACGACGCGGGCCTCGGGAAAGGAAGCGGCCGCAGCATTCCAGGCCTGTCGCTTGTTAGCGTGCTTGGTCGGTGCGGTAGATCTGCTCGAGAAATTCGGCGGTGCACGAGATGGCCGCCGGCCTAACGATTCGAGAAGAAAACTTGCCGGTCTTTGCTGCAGCTTTTCAGGAAAACTGTCGCGCACTGCTTTCCGCTGAGCAGTCTTGAGCCGTGTCTTTATCTGGATGATGAATTGACTTTGCGCGAACTGACTTGGGACCTGCTCCGCTGGCACGAAATGTTGCAACCCTTCGGTCAGGGCAATCCGCAGCCTCTCTTTTTGGTGCGCCGGCGTGGAACCGATCGCACCGCCGAAAATCTTGAAAGAGAAACATCTCGTATTGCGTCTCCGGCAGAATGGACGTCATCAGCGTGCGATCTTTTTCGGCGGCGCGGCGGAGCTGTTGCCCCCGCCGCCGTGGGACGTGGCCTTTCGAATCAGCAGGGACGAATACGAAGGTGAGGCCCGCCTGCAGATGGAAGTGGAGGCGCTGCGCGCGCGACAATCCCGACCGAACCATGAGCCTGACGATCTACTGATTTGTTAGGCGAAATTGAGTGGATCCCCCATCCGCGCAGCACCCAGTTGCGTCGTCTTGGACTCGAAACGGTGGGCGACCTGCTCACTCATTATCCACGACGGCATGAGGACCGGCGCGCGTTTGGCGAATTTCCGAGGGAAGAGAGCGAACAGCCAATCTGTTTATGCGGCGAGGTGACCAGGACGCGACTCAATCGCTTTGGCCGTGGGAAAAAGATTTTCGAGGTGACGCTGCAGGAGAGCAATCCGCACGCCCTCAGTCAGCCACTCGTCTGCCGCTGGTTCAACCTGCATTACGTCCAGAAGATGATCCTGACCGGCCAGCGCTTGGTCGTTTTCGGCAAGCCGCGTCAGCGCGGTCAGCGTATCTGCATGGAACATCCGAATTCGAAATCATCGAGAACGACGACGAAATTTCGATTCACTTCCGGCGTATCACGCCCATCTACCCGGCAACTGAGGGCCTTTCGCAGCGAGTCTTGCGGGGATTGATCTACCGGCTGCTGGATGAGTGGGTCGACGATGGCGCGCGGACCCCGTTGTCGCCTGAGCTTGACCCGGATCTCGCCCCGCGAGCCCTTCGCGAGATTCATTTCCCGCCAACAAACGAAGCGCTCGCGCGCGCCCGCGAAGCGCTCGTCCTGGCGGAGTTTTTCGCGATGCAGATGCTGCTTGCGTCACGCCGCGCGCCACTCCCGGCACGAACCGGTGCGATTCACTGTGGACCGGGAGAACTGCTGGAGCGCTTTTTGCGCGCCCTGCCTTTTGACCTAACGAACGCGCAAGCTCGGGTGATCGAAGAGTTGCAGCGGCGATCTTGGCTCGACCTTCCCGATGAACCGGTTGCTGCGAGGCGACGTCGGTTCGGGCAAAACGGTGGTGGCGATCGCGGCCATGCTACTCGCGGTCGAGGCGGGTTTTCAGGCGGCCTTGATGGCACCAACGCAGATTCTCGCCGAGCAACATCACGCCGTCCTCCGCCGCTGGCTGGAGCCGTTAGGTGTGCCGATATCCTTGCGGACCGGCGCGCGCAAAGAGGACCCGTTGCCGCTTTTTGCCAACACGCCTCGTCTAAATCCGGGGAGCACAGGCGGCCCGCCTGTCAGCGTCCGGTGCCTCGCCGGACGCATCGAGCGACGTCCGCTGATGGGAAACGGTGGTGGTCGGTTTCGGATCCTCAAACTGAAGCCGCATCGCACCACCGCCGGCGGCGAGGCCAAATCTTTGGTCGGCACCCATGCGCTGCTTTACGAGCCGGACGGATTGGAAAACCCGGCCTGATCGTGATCGATGAACAACACAAATTCGGCGTCGCGCAACGCGGCCGCCTGACGACGCGCGAGCCGGCGCCGGATGTGCTCGGTGATGACCGCGACGCCGATTCCGCGCACCCTCACGATGAGCCTCTATGGCGATCTCGATGTCTCGACAATCGACGAGATGCCGGCGGACCGCGGACGGATCGCGACGGCAGCACGCGACGAGGAAAAATTGCCGGACGTGCTCGCATTTTTGCGCCGTCGAACTGGAAGCGGGCCGGCAGGCTTATGTCGTTTATCCGTTGATTGACGAGAGCGAAAAACTTGAGGCGAAAGCGGCTTCCGCTGAGTTTGAGAAATGGCGCGAGCGTTTGCTGCCATTCACCTGCGAATTGCTCCATGGACGCATTCCCGCGCCGGAAAAGCAGGGGATTATGGAACGCTTTCGTCGCGGCCTGACGAGCGTGCTGATCATGCACTACCGTCATTGAAGTAGGCGTCGATGTGCCAAACGCCACCGTCATGCTGATTGAAAACGCGGAGCGCTTCGGGTTGGCGCAATTGCATCAGTTGCGCGGACGGATCGGGCGTGGTGAACACAAATCATATTGCATTTTGCTCCGCTCCGATCCCTCGAAGGAAACGATGGCGAAACTCGCGGTGCTTGGAGAGAACGAGCAACGGCTTCGAGGTGGCGGAAGCCGATTGGGAATTGCGCGGTCCGGGCGATCTGCTCGGAACGGCGCAAAGCGGATTGCCGGAACTGAAACTGGGGAACCTGCGGTCGGACGCAAAGCTAATGCAGCGGGCTCGGGCTGCTGCGATCAAGATCTACCGTGACGATCCGCTCCTGGCCAAACCGGAAAATCAACGTTTCCGGCGTTTGGTTGTCGAAGAAGTGGGAAAAACCTTCTCCCACGTCAGTTGATGAAAAACTTACTCAAATTTCTGTTGTTGGTCCTCGTTCTAAGCGCGGGCGTTTCGCTGCTTTACGATTACCAATTGCGTCACGGCCGTCTCAACCTGACCGACCGTTCGATGCCGGAAAAATACACGCTCGCGGACAGTCCGGCGGTGGATTCGAAGCAGATCGCGAGTCTTGCTTCATTGAGCAACGAGCGTCGGAAGTTGGTCGCGGGGGTCATTCCTTCGGTGGTGAGCGTCAAGACTTCGAAGAGGATTCAGCGGCCGCAATACGGTCTCAATCCGTTTGATTTCTTTCGCGGGAACTATCGGCAATTCCGCGGACCAGCGGATGAAGCGCTGATCCAAAATTCCCTCGGTTCCGGCGTCGATCGTGACGAAGGAAGGTCACATCATGACGAACAATCACGTGGTCGATCAGGTGGACGAAATCGAGGTGGTATTGAGCGACGGCCGCACCCGCAAGGCCCGCTTGATTGGCTCTGATAAGGAGCTTGATCTCGCGGTTTTGAAGGTGGATGAGCCCGGCGTTAAACCGCTCAAGCTCGGCGACTCCGACGCGATGCAGGCCGGTGATTTTGTGCTCGCGGTCGGAAATCCATTCGGCTTCGACGAAACCGTAACCGATGGCATTATCAGCTCGAAAGGACGGCCGAATCGGGTCGACGGATTCGCCGACTACCTGCAGACAAATGCGGCGATCAATCCGGGGAACAGCGGCGGTCCGTTGATCAACCTGCGCGGCGAAGTCATCGGCATTAACACCGCCATCATTTCGCGGAGCGGCGGTTCGCAGGGCATCGGGTTCGCGATCCCATCGAACACCGTGCGGATGGCGCTTGAGAGCCTTCTAACGAAGGGCCGGATCATTCGCGGCTATCTCGGCATCGAGACAACGGGAATTCAGCCAGGTCAGATCAACGCCCGGGACGGTTCCGGGGTGCTCGGTGGTGGCAGTCGTGCCCAACTCGCCCGCCGCCGACGCCCAGATCCAACGAGGGGACGTCATTCAAAAGTTTGACGGACATGAAGTCCGTAACATTACGGAGTTGCGGCGGCTCGTCTCGCAAGCGGAGCTGGACAAGAAGGTGGACGTGCAGGTCGCGCGCAACGGCAAGCCGGTGACGCTTTCGGCGAAGATCAAGGAAGAGCCGGCCAATTATCGGCTGGCGCGCGCGCTGCCGCCTGGATGCGCCGGGCAACAGGCGCCGCCTTCGCCTAACGAACCGGATGCGGATGAACCGGAGCAGCCGGACGGAAGCGGCGTCCTTGATTCCATCGAAGTGCGGGAATTGACACCCGCAACCAGCGCAGCGCTGGGTGTGCCGGGCGATGTCCGCGGGGTGGTAGTCGCGCAAGTGGGCTCGGAGATCGGCGGAGGACAGTTGCGGGCCGGTGACGGTGATCGGGCGATCAACCAGCGAACCCGTCAGCTCAGTGCAGGACTACCAACAGGCGATTCAGTCGCTCGACCCGAGCCAGCCCCAGGTCCTCTCGGTCTGCCGGCAACGTAGCCGATCATTTGTGGTGGTGAAGCCGCGCTGATTTTTCTCGGTCGCAACTGGGATCCGTTCCCGAGTGCGCCAACGCCAAATTTGTCTTGTCCTCCGAGAAGCGCCGTGCGGGTGAGGACCATTGAATGCAGCCTTTGCGAGCGTAAATTGGACACGCACGGCGCGTCGATTTCGAACCAGTGAATAACCACTGGACGATTCAAGTCAAGGTTCAACCAGCAGACCATGAAACGAATCCTACTCGCACTAACGATGGTTGGTCTTCTCCTTCCGCTCGGCTCCGCGGGTCGAGGCGGACACCGAGGTCTCACTCAACTTCCTTTACGATAACCTTTCGCCCTGTGGCGAACTGGATCGACGTGGCCGGCTATGGTTACTGTTTCCAGCCGAGTGTGGCAGTCGACAATGCCGATTGGCGACCTTATGCCGATGGTTATGGGCCTACACGGACGTCGGCTGGACCTGGGTTTCCTATGAAGACTTCGGTTGGGCCACCTATCACTACGGACGCTGGACCGATCTCGCCGATTACGGCTGGGTTTGGGTGCCCGGCTATGAATGGGGGCCGGCCTGGGTCTCGTGGCGCACCGGGGCGATTACGTCGGCTGGGCTCCGTTGCCGCCCGCCAGTAATGTCATCTATGAGGCCGCGCGATCACCGGTCAGGTCGATGTCCTATTCGATATCGGGCCGCTCTATTACAACTTCTGCGACGTGCGCTACATCGGTGAACCGGTCCTCCGCGGCCGGATTTTCGCTCCCTCGCAACGTCACGATTATCAATCAGACCATTAATGTCACGAACATCACCTATAATAACTCGACGGTTTACAACTATGGCCCGAATTACAACCGCCTGAACCAATATCTCGGCCCGCCGATCCAACGCCTCACTCTCCAGCGCGAGACAACGGGCAACTTAGGCCAGGGCGGCAAACGCGGAAACTTCAATCGCGTGAACGGCAATCAATTGACCGTCGTGGCGCCGGCGATCGAGAAATCGCGGCAGACAAATCGCGCCGAAACAGGTCAAGGCGAAAGTCGAAACCCAAGGTCGAACGCGGATGGCAGGGGCGTTCAGAACCGGAAGCAGCTCCAGGACGAAATGAAGAAAGAGAACGCGAAGAACGTTCGGCTCGCCGAGCTTCCAGCCGCAGAAGGGCCGCAAACCTGAGGCTGTGGCTGCAAAGCCAGGAGGCGGAATGCGTCAGGCTGACGAAACAGGGCAGCCAGCGGGACAGGAACATCCAGAAACCATGAAGGTCGATCGGCAGGTCGGAGCCGCACGCAGAAAGCGGAATGCGCGCGGCAGATCCAGTGGGCGCAACAGGAGCGAACCAGGAAAATGGCCGCGAACAAAGTGGGCTGCAAGCCGAGGCAGCAGGTGCAAACCGCTCCCGGAAAGAACGGGAAGCTGGGGCGAATGACATGGCGGCCGACAAACACAAGAACCAGCAGGGACGCGCGGCAAGCTGGGTGCCAGGTGGCGGCCTGAGCGATAAGCCAGAAACGGTCAGCCGATTCAGGACGACGCCACTCAGGACCTGAGAAGCGTGGCAGCCAAAGTTACCGAAGAATTCCGTCGAACAGCCGAACAAACAGGCCCGGCGGCCACCGCAAGACCATCAGACTCAAAAGCAGCGCAGCCACCGCCGCCGCAGCAGTGACGGGCCAGCCTCAGCACCGACAACAGGAGCAGCAGGGTAAAGAGAAAGAAACCGGAAGACCAACCTCCGGACCAATAAACGAATTCGTTAGGCAACCGTGGCGGCTTCGGAAGCAATCCCGGAGCCGCCTTTTATGACTCAGGCATCCTGCCGGTTCGTCAGTCAGGCTTCCGCCTTGGGACGTATGAGTCGCAGCCATGATACTTCGCCCTACACGCAGGCTTGAATTGAGTTACAGCAGCTCCGCGATCTGCACGGCGTTCAGCGCCGCGCCCTTCAGCAATTGATCGCCCGAAACCCAAAGCGCTAGACCGTTTTCCAATGCGCAATCGAGGCGCAACCGGCCGACCCTGACAATTGTCTTTGCCCGCAGCAGCGAGCGGAGTGGGGTAGCGGTCGGAAAGCGGCTCGTCGACCAGGTCGAGTCCCGGCGCTTTCGCCAAAACCGCCCGCGACGATTCCAGCGAAACCGGGCGCTCGAACTCCGCGCTCATCGCGACCGAATGCGCCCGATAAACCGGCACTCGCACGCAGGTAACTGAAGCGCGAAAATCAGGCAGGTGCATGATCTTGCGGCCCTCGTTTTGCATTTTCATCTCTTCCTTCAGTGTAGCCATTATCGAGAAAGGAATCGACGTGGGGGAGGACGTTGAAGGCGATCGGGTTGGGGATAAACGCGCGCCACCGCCTGGCCACCGCCCACGGTTGCCTCGACTGCCGCTTGAGTTCCTCGATCGCACGCGCGCCGCTGCCGGAGAGCAGCCTGATAACTGGAAGCAAAAACGCGGCGCAAACCGAACGCGCCATGCAGCGGATGGAGCGCCATCAGCGCGACGGCGGTTGTGCAATTAGGGTTCGCAATCATTCCACGATGCCTGCGAATGTCCTCGGGGTTGATCTCTGGGATGATCAGCGGGACGTCGGCGTCCATTCCGGAACGCCGATGAGTTATCGATCACCACCGCTCCAGCCCGCTGCGCGATGGGTGCGAATGTGCTTTGCCGTCCCGGCGCCGGCGCTGAAAAAAGGCGAGGTCGATGCCCGCAAAAGGAATCTTAGCTCGAGCGCTGCGATTGAAAAATCCTGTCCGCGAAACTCCAAGCTTTTTCCGGCAGAACGCGGCGAGGCCAGCAGCCGCAAGTCCGCGACCGGAAAGTCGCGCCGCTCCATCACGCGGAGCAGCTCGATCCCGACCGCGCCAGTCGCGCCGACGATCGCGACGTGATACTTTTTGGACATCGCGAGCGCAGTCTATCGCCCCGCGCCTTGAGATGCAAACGTCCGATCCGATCATCCGAATCTCTGTCCCCGACCAGCGACTCGACCTGCTTTCCGGGGACGCGCTGCTCGGCCAGTTATCCCGTGTCGACCTCCCGCTTCGGCCTGGGTTCCGAGGAGGGCAGCATGAAAACACCGCTTGGGAAGTTCAGAATCGGCGAAAAGATCGGCGCCGACGTTCCCAGCGGGACGATTTTCCGCAGCCGCATCCCGCTCGCGCCGGACGACCTGCCGCCGCCGACCGATGATCTCGTCCTCACGCGCATCCTCTGGCTCCGATGGCCTCGAGGAACACAACGCCAACACGCGCGACCGCTTCATTTACATCCACGGTACGAACCACGAAGAGGAGATTGGCCAGCCGGCCAGCCTCACGGTTGCATCCGGATGAAGAACGCCGATCTGATTGCGCTCTTCGATCAGGTGCCGCTTGGCGCCAAGGTCGTGATCTCGACCCAAAAAAGGCCGAGAATTTCGTTGCACACGCTGGTTTCCCGCCTAAACAGTCCGCAGCAACCTGCTAAGGAAGGGAGGCGGAGTTTATAGTGAAATCTTGTCAAAATGATCATGATCGCGGCCGTGGCGACCAGCGTGTTGAGCCTGGGTGCTTGCGCGCAACATAGAAGCGAGGCACCACCGCCAGCGCCAGCGCCGGCATACTCGAAATAGTCGTCACCGGCGGTTCGCCCTCCGACCGGACAACTTTAACCCAAGAGGCCAGGTCGTTTGCGCGGCCTGGCCTTTTTCTGGGGACGTTTCTCTCGCTGCAAAGGGCGAGGCGCTGTTCGCCGTCGCCCCCAAGAGAGTCATCATTGGCTTGTGCTAAAGAGAGCGAGTGGAATTCTCGGCCTGTTCTCGTAGTATTCGCTCGATGATGCAGCTCAGCGGCCGTCGCTTTACCTCTCGCGGAAATCGCCCAAGTTGCTCTCGCCCATGAGCCCGTCGAGATCGCAGCCGCGGCCGAGAAGGCGATCAGCATGCTCGCGCAGAGTGGTAGAGGAGATCGTCAACAGCGCGCGATCGTTTACGGCGTCAGCACCGGCTTCGGAAAGCTGGCCGACGTGCACATTCCCTCCGACAAACTGGAGCAGCCCAAGTCAACCTCGTGCGCAGCCATCCCTGCGGCATCGGCCGTCCGCTCTCGGAGCGGAAGTGCGCGCGATGATGCTGCTCCGTGCCAACGTCCTCACCCCTTGGCTTCAGCGGGATTCGGCTGGAGGTCATCCAACTCCTCGTCGGAATGCTGAACAAAAACGTTCTACCCGGTGATTCCCGGAGAAGGGCTCGGTCGGGGCGAGCGGGGATCTCCGCGCCGCTGGCGCATCTCGCGCTTTCGTTGCTTGGAGAAGGGGAAGCTTTCTTTAGATGGCGAGCGCATGTCGAGCGCGGCCGCGCTGAAAAGCCGGGCTTCAGCCGACGGATCTCCGGGCCAAGGAAGGCCTCGCCTTGCTCAACGGGACCCAGGCGATGCACGCGGTTGGCGGGCTCGCCCTCTTCCGGGCGAAACGTCTCGGCCCGGGTCGCCGATGTCGCCGGTGCGATGTCTCTCGAGGCTCTCAAAGGCACGCCCGTCGCTTTCGACGAGCGCATTCACAACGCCCGCCCTCATCCCAGGGCAGCGGGCGGTCGCGCGCCATCTCCTCGCGCTTTTACGCGAAAGCGAAATCCGCGATTCGCACGCGAAGGACGATCCGCGAGTCCAGGATGCCTATAGTCTGCGCTGCATGCCGCAGGTTCACGGCGCGGTCCGCGGTGCGCTCGGGCATTGCGAGGAGATTCTGGCGATCGAATCCGGCTCGGCGACGGACAATCCGCTCGTCTTTGCCGACAACGGCGACGTCCTTTCCGGCGGCAACTTTCACGGCGCGCCGCTCGCCCTCGCGCTCGATTACGCGGCGATCGCGACGACCGACCTGATGAGCATCAGCGAACGGCGAATCGATCGCCTAACGAATCCGGACCTGAACGAAGGATTGCCGCCTTCCTTGCGCAGCATCCCGGCATGCAATCCGGCTTCATGATTGCGCACGTCGCGGCGGTTGCGCTTCTTCAACGAGGCCAAGGTCCTCGCTCACCCGGCGAGCGTCGATAATTTGCCGACCTCGGCTGGAAGGAAGATCACGTCTCGATGGGAATGACTGGCGGCATTGAAGTTGCGCACGATTGTGGAGGACGCGGAGAACGTCCTCGCGATCGAGCTTCTCGCGGCCGCCGAGGGATTGGAATTTCGGCGTCCGCTGCAAGGCCGGCGTCGGGGTCGAACGTGCGTTACGACGCCTGCGGGCCATTCGCGCCGCGCGTGGATGAAGATCGCGCGCTGTCGACCGATATCGAGCGCGTCGCGGAGGCGATCCGGAACGGCGCAATTCGACAGCGCAGACGAAACAGACTATGAGCGAGAAACGAACGATCCGCGCGCCACGCGGGAATGAACTCAGCTGCAAGGGATGGCATCAGGAAGCCGCGCTGCGGATGCTGATGAACAATCTCGATCCCGACGTCGCGGAAGATCCCGACAAGCTGATCGTTTATGGCGGGACCGGCCGGGCCGCACGGAGTTGGGAAGCCTTCGACGCGATCGTTCGGTCGCTGCGCGAACTGGAGAACGACGAAACATTGCTCGTCCAATCGGGCAAACCGGTCGGCATTTTCCGCACGCACGACGAAGCGCCGCGGGTCTTGATCGCCAACTCGAACCTCGTCGGCCAATGGTCGAACTATCCGGAGTTCAATCGGCTCGAACAGACTCGGCCTAACGATGTACGGCCAGATGACGGCCGGCTCCTGGATCTACATCGGCAGCCAGGGCATCGTTCAGGGCACATTCGAAACGTTCTCGGCCGCGGGCGAACGCCATTTTGGCGGCTCGCTCGAGGGCAAATCTGCTCGTGACCGGTGGCCTCGGCGGAATGGGTGGCGCGCAACCGCTGGCCGCCACGATGGCCGGCGCGCTCTGCCTCGGCGTCGAGGTCGACCCGACGCGAATCGAGAAACGGTTGCAAGAGCGGTTATTGCGACAAGATCGCGCGTTCGCTCGATGAAGCGATGCGAGTTGCTCGACGCGGCGCGCGCGAAAAAGAGGCGATCTCGGTCGGACTCGTCGGCAACTGTGCCGATGTCCTTCCGGAGATGGTCAGGCGCGGCATCGTGCCCGATGTTTTGACCGATCAGACGAGCGCGCACGACGCGCTCAACGGTTACGTGCCTAACGGAATGACATTGCGCGAGGCGCTCCAGCTGCGCGCGGAGAATCCGGATGAATACGTTGAGCGCGTCGATGGCCGCGATGGCGCATGCACGTTGACGCGATGCTGGCGCTGCAAAAGAGCGGCGCGATTACTTTCGATTACGGGAACAACATTCGCACCCAGGCGAAAAAGCCGGCTGTCGAAAAGGCGTTCGATATTCCAGGCTTTGTTCCGGAATACATCCGACCGCTATTTTGCGAAGGGAAGGGGCCATTCCGCTGGGTCGCGCTGAGTGGCGATCCAGCCGACATCGCGCGGACCGATCGTCTGGCGCTCGAAGCTCTTCCCGGAGAACGAAACTGCTCGCGCGCTGGATGAAACTGGCCCAGGAGCGGATTCAATTTCAGGGTCTGCCGGCGCGCATCTGCTGGCTCGGCTATGGCGCGCGTGCCGAGTTTGGAGTGGCGATGAACGAACTCGTTAGGCGCGGTGAGATCAGCGCGCCGATCGTCATCGGTCGCGATCACCTCGACACCGGCTCGGTCGCTTCGCCTTTCCGCGAAACTGAAGGCGATGCTCGACGGCAGCGACGCGATCGCCGACTGGCCGCTGCTCAACGCGCTCGTCAACACCGCCGCGGGCGCTTCCTGGATCTCGATTCACAATGGCGGTGGCGTCGGCATCGGCTATTCGCAGCACGCCGGCATGGTCGTGGTGGCCGATGGAACCGACAGCGCGAAGCGCCGCCTCGAACGCGTCCTAACGAGTGATCCGGGGATGGGCGTGTCATCCGGCACGCCGACGCCGGATATTCCCGGGCGATTGATTTTGCCGGAGGCACGACGTGAGAATTCCAATGAACCCGGAGGCGCGCGATTTGTAGCCGCCGCCCTCTGAGCGGCGCGCGGGCGATTGCGATCGATGCCTGTCTCACGCTTCGAGAGCGAGGCGTCTACACGAGCAGAACGAGCGAGTAGAACGACTATGCAAAAGCTCATCGAATGCGTGCCTAATTTCTCCGAAGGGCGTGACCTGAATGTCATTCAGGCAGATCACCGCCGCGATTGAAGCGGTGGATGGAGTCTCGCTGCTCGACGTCGATCCCGGCGCGAGCACCAATCGAACGGTCGTGACCTTCGTCGGCAATCCGGACGCGGTCGGTGGAAGGTGCCTTCCGCGGAATTCAAAAGGCAGCGGAACTGATCGACATGCGCAAACAGAAGGGCGCGCATCCGCGCATGGGCGCGACCGATGTCTGCCCGTTCATTCCGGTGAGCAACGTGAGTTGGGAGGAGGCGATCGCCTGTGCGAAATCGTTAGGCGAAGCGTGTCGCCGACGAGTTGAAAATCCCGGTTTATCTCTACGAGAAAGCGGCGAGCGATCCGGCGCGGTCGAATCTCTCCGATCATTCGCGCCGGTGAATACGAAGGATTCTTCGAGAAGATCAAAGCAGCCCGCCTGGAAGCCGGATTTCGGACCAGCCGTGCTTCAACGAGACGCTCCGGCGCGACCGTGATTGGCGCGCGGGATTTCTTGTCGCCTACAATGTGAACCTGAACACCAAAGCGGTGCGCCGGGCCAACTCGGTCGCTTTTGATGTTCAGGGAAAACGGCCGGGTCAAGACGGAGGACGGCACGCCCGACGGGAAAACCGGTGCTCGACGAAAACGGGGAGCCGGTGCGCATTCCCGGAATGCTGAAGCACGTGAAAGCCATCGGCTGGTATGTCGAGGAATATGGAATGGCGCAGGTCTCGATGAACCTAACGAATATCGACGAAACTCCGTTGCATGCGGCGTTTGACGCCTGCAGTGAAGCGGCCGCGAAGCGTGGACTGCGCGTCACCGGTTCAGAGGTCGTCGGCATGCTGCCGAAGAAATGCCTGGTGGAGGCTGGCAAATATTTTCTCCGCAAACAGAAATGGTCGGAAGGCGCCGCGGAAGAAGAACTGATCGATCTCGCGATCCGCTCCATGGGATTGAGCGAGCTGAAGCCGTTCGATCCGAAGGAAAAGATGATCGAATTCAAGATCGGAAGCCGCGGCGGAAAATCGCTCGTCAAAATGAATCTGCGGCAGTTCTGCAATGAGACGCTGAGCGATTCTCCGGCGCCGGGCGGTGGCTCGGTGGCCGCGTTGATGGGCGCGTTGGGCGCATCGCTCGGCGGAATGGTGGCCAATCTCTCCGCCGGGAAGCGTGGCTGGGATGATCGGCTCGAGCTACTTCAGCGAATGGGCGGTGCAAGGCGCAGCAACTCAAGGACGAATTGCTTTTCCTGGTCGACGAAGACACCGCGGCCTTCAACAAGGTGATGGACGGCATTTGGCCTGCCGAAAGATTCCGCGGAAGAGAAAGCGGCCCGCGTCCGAGGCGATCCAATCGGCCAACACATATGCCGCCGAGATTCCGCTGCGAGTAATGGAAACGGCCGTGCCGAATCCTACGAACTTGCTGGCGAAGATGGCTGAGAAGGGAAATCCGGCCTCGATTTCCGACGTTGGGCGTTGGTCTTCTCGCGACGCGCGCCTGCATCGATGGAGCGGCGATGAATGTGCGGATCAATCTGTCCGGTCTGAAGGACGAGAAACTGAAAGCGACTCTGCAGGAAAAAATGGAGAGATTGGTCGCCGAGATCGGAATGCGCGTTATCAAGACGTTCGGAACATGGTGGAAAGCAAGTTGTAGTCATCCCGAGCCGAGGATCCGCAGTGACTCAATCGTTTCGCTAACGCTAATCTCTACGGGATCGCTCGACTCTGTTCAGGATGACGGCAGATTGAGCGCGATGAATTCGATCGCCGTCTTGCACGCCGCTCAACTGGTGACTCTGGCGGGTCCCCAACGGCCCGGGTCGGTCCCGAGCTGAGCGAACTCGCCATCGTTGAAGGCGGAGGGATGATCGTCCGGGATGGCGTGATCGCGGCTCGCCGGTCCTTCGGACGAGATCGAGCGAGCAATTGCCTAACGACGCGGAAGTCGTGGACGCGAAAGGTCGGATCGTGCTGCCCGGTTTCGTGGATGCGCATGCTCATCCCGTTTTCGGCGGGAACCGGGTTGATGAATTCGAGATGCGCGCGCGGGGTGCGACTTACGAAGAGATCGCCGCTACAGGTGGCGGAATTCGCTCGACCGTGCGCAAAACACGCGCCGCGAGTGAAGCCCAGCTTCTCGCGCTCGCGCAAACGCGCGCAAACTGGTTTCTGCGTTGCGGGACAACCACTATGGAGGCCAAGTCCGGTTATGGCTTGTCGCTTGACGAAGAGCTGAAGATTCTGCGTCGTCATCCGGCAACTGAACGAGACGACGCCGATTGAATTTGTGCCGACGTTCCTTGGCGCGCACGCGATCCCAGAAGAGTTTCGCGGCGCACCGGAGCAATATGTGGCGCTCGTCATTCACGAGATGTTGCCGTCCGTCGCTGAGGAACAACTTGCCGAAAGCTGCGATATCTTTTGCGAGTGCGGCTACTTCGACCTCGCGGATTCGGAAAAAATCCTGATGGCGGCACAGGAGCATGGTCTGCGCATCCGGATGCATGTTGATCAGCTGACGAATTCGGGCGGAGCGTTCCTGGCGGCGCGGCTACGCGCGGCGACGGCCGATCACCTCGAACAAACGAACGCCACCGAAATTGCTGCCTTGGCCGAGGCGGGCGTTCAGCCGGTGCTGCTGCCTGCTTCCGTCTACGCTCTCGGGAAGACGCGTTATCCGAAAGCGCGCGCCATGATCGAGGCCGGTCTCGCCGTCGTCCTGGCGACGGATTTCAATCCCGGCTCATCGCCGACTCCTTCCATCCCGATGGTTCTCTCGCTCGCGGCGACGCAGATGAATATGACGCCGGCCGAAGGTGTGACGGCGACCACGATCAACGCTGCCTACAGCCTTGGCCGCGGTGACAAGATAGGGTCGCTGGAGGTTGGGAAATTAGCCAATTTCTGCATCTTCGATTGCGCGGATTATCGCGAAATTGCCTACTGGTTCGGCCTGCCGCAGACCGACTCGGTTTATGTCCGAGGCGAGCGCGTGTTCTAGGCAGACTAGCTTGCCATCCGAACCCGAAAGCTTTCGGAGCGAGCGACGTTGCACGCAGTCTACGCGTTCGCGCTATTCAGGAAAGCGCATATTGCAATTGTGAGGTCCTTCGCCGCGCTGCGCCGATCTCAGGATGACAGAAGGGAAGCAGCAACGCCTCTGGTTTGCGAACAACTCCACGCACCCTTAACGTGACTTCTTGATGAAGGTCGAAGTCGAAAATCAGCCGCACTGCGTTGCCACGCTTAAGATCGAGCTGCCGCCGGAGCAGGTTTCCAAGGAATGGGACGCGATCGCGAACAGTTTTGCTGCGCAGGCCCGGATCCCGGGATACCGACCGGGAAAGCGCCCCGGCGGGTGATCGAAGCGAAGTTCCGCAAGGACATCCAGGACGAGTTGACCAAGAAACTCGTCTCCAAAAGCTATCACGAAGCGATCGCCGAGAAACAACTGCGGGTCGTTTCCCTGACCAACCTCGAGGATGTTGAGTTTGGCGATGATCGCTCCATGCGTTTCCGCGCCACGGTCGTCACCGCACCGGAATTCGAGCTGCCCGATTACAAGGGTATCCCGCTGCAGTTGCCTGACACCAAGGTGACCGAGGCTGAGGTGGACGCGGCGGTAGAGCGGCTGCGCGAGCAATCGGCGGAATTCGTCGATGTCCCTGAACGCGGCCTCGCGATGGAAGATTTTGCGGTGATCGATTTCGAGGGCACGATCGACGGCAAACCGATCGCGGAGCTGGCCCCGAAGGCGAGCAAGAATCTGCAGGGCGGGAAGAAGTTTTGGCTGCGTCTCGCACCGGACAATTTCCTCCCGCGTTTCGTCGAGCAGCTGCTCGGCCAGAAGCCTCACGAGACGCGAACGGTCAAGGGTGGAATTCCCAGCGAATTTTCCGGTCGCGGAAGTTGCGGGCAAGACCGCCGAGTACGTGGTTACGCTGCATGAAATCAAGCAACGCGTCCTGCCTCCGCTCGATGACGCCTTCGCCGCGAAATGGATGCCGGACAAAACGTTGCATGATCTGCGGCGCGCGCTCGAGCATCAGATCGAGCATGAGAAAGCTCATGAGCTGGAGCGGGCCCGTGAGTCGCAAGTGATCAAATTTCTCAGTGAGCGAATCCAGTTCGAGCTTCCGCCGAATCTCTTGAAACACGAAACGCGCACGGCTCTGGCCGAACTCGTGCAACGCAACCGTGAACGCGGTGTCCCGGACGAAACGCTGAAGGAGAAGGAAGAAGAACTGATTCGCGTGGCGGGCGGCCTGGCCGCGCACCGCCTAAAACCAACTTCATCCTGCATCGCATTGCGGAGCAGGGAAAAATCCAGGTGACGCGGTCGGATGTGGATGAGCGCATCCGCCACCAGGCCATGCATCATAATGTGACCCCGGAAAAATGCGCCAGGAGATCGAGCAACACGACGGCATGAATGGCCTTGTTGAGCAGGTCTTGCTCGCCAAGACGATTGATTTCCTCGGGTCGAATGCTACCATCGACAGCACAACCGCAACGCCGGTGCCCGAAGCTTCCGCCGAATCAAAATGACGACAAATCGCGACTCCAATTATTCTCAATCCGTGCTCGTTCCGATGGTCGTCGAGCAAACCGGCCGGGGCGAGCGCAGCTATGATATTTATTCGCGCTTGCTGAAGGACCGGATCGTTTTTATCGGCACGCAGATCGACGATCACATCGCCAATCTGGTGATCGCGCAGCTCCTCTTCCTGCAAATGGAAGACGGGAAAAAGGACATCAACCTTTACATCAATTCGCCCGGTGGCTCGGTCACGGCGGGTTGGCAATTTACGACACGATGCAGTTCCTGACCTGCGATGTGACCACCTACTGCCTCGGAATGGCGGCGAGCATGGGCGCGGTCTTGCTCATGCGCCGGGACGAAAGGCAAACGCTTCGCGCTCCCGAACTCCGACATCATGATTCACCAGGTCTCGGGCGGCGCGCAGGGTCAGGCGAGCGATGTCGAGCGCACGGTCGAATACATGTTTAAGCTCAAGAAGCGGCTGATCCGAATCATCTCCCAGCACACTGGCAAACCGGAGGAGCAGGTGACGCCTCGATTCGGATCGCGATTATTACATGTCGCGCGGCCGAGGCCAAGACCTACGGCCTCGTGGACGAGGTGATCAAATCGCGCAAGGAAGCGAAACTGCTCGACGGCGTCAGCGCCGATCAGAGTCTCAATGACCGTTCCACGGCGGTCGCGGAGGCGGCTCTGCCGCAGAAAGTCGAGGAATAGGAACTGCTCTTAAGAGGAGACGACCATGGCGCGCGCCTCGAACCTCACCATGTGCTCCTTCTGTGGCAAAAGCCACGCGGAGGTGCGCAAGCTCATCGCCGGCCCCGGCGTCTATATTTGCGACAGCTGCATCAACGTCTGCAAGAGCATCCTCGACAAGGAGCTGAACGAGGACGCGCGGCGGCAATCGTCCACCATCCGCGTGCCGAAGCCGGCGGAGATCCGGCGTTCGCTCGACCAATATGTCGTCGGTCAGGACATCGCGAAAAAGACGCTTTCGGTGGCGGTGCACAATCATTTCAAGCGTGTCTTGCAAAGCTGCGCCGCCGGCCGATACGTCCGGCGGCTTTTCAGCCCGATCCCTTTGCTGATGTCGAGATCGAGAAGAGCAACATCCTCTTGATCGGGCCGACCGGCTCGGCGGCAAGACGCTGCTCGCCAAAACGCTCGCCAAGATTCTCGACGTCCCGTTCTGCATCGCCGACGCCACGACGCTGACCGAGGCCGGCTATGTCGGCGAGGACGTGGAGAACATCATCCTGCGTCTGCTGCAAAACGCCGATTACGACGTGAAGCGCGCTGAGATCGGCATCGTTTACATCGACGAGATCGACAAGATCGGCCGCAAGACCGATAACGTCAGCATCACGCGCGACGTCTCGGGCGAAGGCGTGCAGCAGGCGCTGCTGAAAATTCTCGAAGGCAGCACGTGCAACGTCCCGCCCCAGGGCGGGCGCAAGCATCCGCACCAGGAATACATCCAGGTGAACACGGAAAGATCCTGTTCATCTGCGGCGGCGCGTTCGTCGGGCTCGACAAAATCGTGCAGAAAGCGAATCGGCCAACAAGACGATGGGCTTCAGCAGTCCGTCGCTCGAAGTCGAGGAAGCTCTGCGCCGCGAGAAGCTGTCCGCCATGTGGAACCGGAAGATTTGCTAGGCTTCGGCATGATCCCGGAATTCATCGGCCGACTTCCGGTCCTCACCGCGCTCGATGCGCTGACCGAAGAGGAGATGGTGATGATCCTGACCGACACCAAGAACGCGATGATCAAGCAGTATACCAAGCTGTTCTGCGATGGAAGGCGTCCGCCTCACCGTCGACGAAAGACGCGTTGCAGCGCCTGGCCGCGCAGGCAGTGACGAAGGGAACCGGCGCACGCGCTCTGCGCTCCATGCTCGAGCGGATCATGCTCGACATCATGTATGACGTCCCGAGCCGGGAAGACATCGCCGAGGTCACGATTAATCGCGCCGTCGTCGAGGGGAAAAAGGTCCCGCTCATTCGCAAGAAGCAGGACAAGGACGCCGCGTAGTAGGGGCGCTTCGCGCCTAACGTTCGACGTCCAGCGCTCAACCTTGAACGTTCAAAGTTCGTCAGCGGACAATGAGCCAGGCGGCCAGGTCCGCGCCGGCCCATTCGATCCAAGTCGAACGTTGGACGTTGGACGTTGAACGTTCCTCTTCCCACACATGCGCGTCGTCGTCTCATCAACACCGGCACCGAAATCCTGCTCGGGGACGTGATCAACACCCACCTCAGTTTCATCGCACGCGAGATTCTTCCGCTGGGCCTGCGCGTGGAGCGGCAGATTGTCGGTCCCGGATGGGAGTGCTATTCGCGATGCATTGCGGGAGAACTTCTCGCGCGCGGATCTGATTTTCGTCACTGGCGGTCTCGGTCCCGACCAACGGACGATCTTACTCGCGAGATCACCGCCGAGTTAATCGGTCTGGATTTGGAGTCTGACCTGCGCTGGCCAGCGAGCATCACGCAGCGCCTCACGACGCGCGGGATTCGTTTGACCGATCGCATCCTGCGCCAGGCCCAGGTGCCGCGGGGCGCGCTGGTCCTGCCTAACGACAACGGAAGCGCGCCCGGCCTCTATTCTCGCGGCCGGCTTGAACCGGGCGGTCGCGTCGCCCCACCTGTTTCTTCTTCCTGGACCACCGCGTGAGCTGCAGCCGATGTTTCGCCAGTCGGTTCGTGCCCGATCCTTCAGCAGGTCGTTAGGCAAGAGGCGACCGTCGCCTATCGTAACTTATCGGATCGTCGGGATGGGCGAGTCTTATGTCGAAGAAGCGGTCGGAGCGGAATCTGCTCGCCATCTCCGGTCTCGAGCTGGGCTATTGCGCGCGGATGGGCGAAGTCGATTTGCGGGTGATCGGTTCGGCCGCGATCCGTCGAACAGGCCGACGCCATCGTCCGGGCGCGTCTGGGAAAATTTATCTTCTCCACGGAGCGCGAGGACCTCGAAAACCGTCATCGTGCGTCAGCTCAGCGCGAAAAAGGCGACGCTGGCCGTGGCCGAATCGTGCACCGGCGGATTTCCGCGCCATCGGCTGACGAACGTGCCCGGCGCCTCGGCGGTTTTTCTGGCCGGTTACGTCACCTATTCCAACGAAGCCAAGGTCGCGGCGCTCGGGGTGGATGCGGCGGCGATCTCAAAGACGGCGCGGTCAGCGAACCGGTGGCGCGCGCGATGGCGGAAGGCGCGCGGGCGAAGTCAGGCGCCGACTTTTGCCCCTCGCCACCACCGGAATTGCCGGACCCGGCGGAGGCAGCGCGGTCAAGCCGGTCGGGCACTGCTTACATCGCTCTGGCCGGCGGCGGCGAGGCCTGTCGTTAGGCACTTTTTTTCCCGACCGATCGGGAGACTTTAAACAGCTCGTCACGCAAACCGCGCTCAATCTTTGCGCGAGCGAGCTGAACGGTGAGCGGCGGACCCGTGACCGCCGAGTCGAGCGCTGGTCCGAGGCCGGCACCACACTCGACGGCGTCGCTACAATCTAGTCGCCGACCACGACCGGCGTCCCGACCTTGACGTGATTGTAAAACATTTCAGCCGTGACCGACGGCATCCGAATGCAACCGTGCGAGGCCGGATAGCCCGGCAGGAAGCCCACATGCATCCCGACGCCTTCGTCCGTTACGACGCATAAACCATTTCATCGTCGGCGCCAACGTAATGCGTGCCCGCTCGGCGCAGAGTCGATCCGGCTGCTCACCCCGCGCGCGGACAATTCGGCCAGCCGAGTCGATCGAAATCGCCGTAGATACTCGGATCTGTGATTCCTGTCCTTCTCCAGGACATGGAAGCTGCCCTGCGGCGTCGGCCGGGCGCGTTTGCCAGATGAAATGGGCGAGTCGACCACGATCTGGTCGCCCATCATCAAATAGGCGCGTTGCTTGGAGAGCGACACGCGAACATGTGAATTGTCCGGGCTCAGCTGGTTCGAGCAGACGTGGTGAGACGTTGATCGGGTCTTGCGGTCCGGATCAGCTCATTCGCTCCGTTTCATCGCGGGTGTAGGTCTGCGGCTGGCGCGCGAAAGCGACGTGCGAAAGCGACAGCGCCGTCGAGCGCGGGACCTGGGGCGGCGCGTCGAGCAAAGCGAGCCCACCAACCAGGAATAGTGGTCAAGAGAATTGAGTAGCCGGTTGATCACAAGAATCAGTAGATGGGCGATTTCTACCCCGCACCGCCTGCAAAATGAATCACTCGCAAGCCGGTGGCAATGTGGAAATTGGTTCGCACCGTCGCACGCCACGGATTGATTTGCCACTGGCCAGGCGCCAACAGCTCTGACTATTAGGATGAGACTCCGTCGAATCCTCGACCGATCGTCGAGTGAACGGACCAGCTCTCAGCCCGCGCTAGACCCGTTGCTGCGGACCGGATCGTCTGGCAGCCATAACGCGGTCAGCGACGGCGCAAGCGCTCCGCCCAGACGTAACGGACATGTCGCAGCTTCGCACTAACGATACGATGGCGACCCGGCTCAGCCAGCCTGGGAGCCAGCGCTGCTCGTTCCGCCCCGGAGGCGCGTTCTCCGCCCGCTCGCGCAGAATCCGCGCCGCGGATTCGGCGAACTCGGCTGTGGGCGATCTGTCGCTCGCACTCGACATGCCTTCCAGCACCTGCAACAAACCCCAGCCACGACCCCGATAGCGTTCGGTCAGCAGCACGCCTTCGCCCTTGAAGTTCACATAGTCGATCAGCGCGTAGCAACCCTGCGCGCTGCCGGCGAGACGGTTGAATTGCTCCTCGACCTGCCCACGTTTCTCGTCCGAGGCGGCGGCGAGCATTTTCGGCAGCGCCTCTGCAGGCGCTTCCACCAGGAAGTCAGCCTGCAAGTCAATCGTGTCGACGAGAAAGATCCGCAGCTGTTTCATTCTTGGGCTCGACGCGGCGGCGAGAAATTCCGCGCGCGAATTCCATGGGCAGGCTTCGCCTTGTCCGCCCGAGCAACTGTTCTGGCAATTTTGCTCCGCGCCGCTCCACGTAGCGAACAAAGGGAGGAAAGCTTTCCTCGAACGGTCCGCGCGCCCCCGCTGGAGTACCCAGATGAAATGCCCGATCCCAAGCGACGCAAAGTTTTCCCCGACGTTCAGGAGGTCAGGCCAGCGACGGTCCCGCCGCATTCGTTTTGCCAGACCTTGCGGCCGATGCGCATGGCGTCCCGGTGCGATAGGGAAACGGCGGCGGAAAGAGGAAGCAAGGGAAAGCATGAGAGCGCAACGATCGAGCACAGAGATTATCGCCCACGACCACGCCCCAGCGGGGTTGGAATTACGCCCGCTTGACGCGGAGCCAATCCTCGTGGATGAATTCAGCGCGGCAGGCCGAGAACCGGACCGGCCGCATTTAAATTCAGCTGAAACAATTTATGAAAACTTCGCTTCTCATCGTCGCCGCTTCTATCGCTCTCGCCTCGCTTGCTCCTGCTGCTCAGACCGAGCTGAAAGATCAGAAGGACAAGGTCAGCTACAGCATCGGGCTCGACATTGGCACCACTCTGAAACGCCAGTTGATCGACGTCAACGCGGAGCTGCTGAACAAGGGCATTCAGGACGGGCTGAGCGGTAATAAAGCGCTCCTGACGGACGAGCAGATGAAGGAAACGATGGCTACCTTTCAAAAGACATGATGGCGAAGCAGGCCGCCGCGAAGAAGGTAACGCGGCGAAAAGAATGCCGCGGAAGGCAAGAAATACCTGGCGGAAAACAAGACCAAGGAAGGCGTCAAAACCACGGCAAGCGGATTGCAATATAAAGTGCTCAAGGAAGGGACCGGGCCGAGTCCGAAAGCGACCGACACGGTAAAGGTGAATTATCGCGGACGACGATCGACGGGACGGAATTCGACAGTTCATTCAAGCGGGGCGAACCAGGCTACGTTTCCGGTTAATCGCGTGATCAAAGGTTGGACCGAAGCGCTTCAGCTGATGAAGGCCGGCTCGAAATATCAACTCGCCATTCCTGCGGATCTCGCTTACGGCGAGCGCGGCGCAGGTTCCGACATCGGGCCAGAATGCGACGCTGCTCTTCGAAGTGGAGTTGGTCGCGATCGTCCCGGCAGGCACGACTCCTACGCCGAAACCGGCCGCCTACGACTCGGCCGTCCCGCGGGTCAACCGGGTGCTGCGATTCCGCCCAAGCCAGCTGCCCCGGCGGCTGCATCCCCATCACCGGCGAAGCCATAGTCCAGTAAGCTGCGTCATCCCGGACGGACCCGGAGCGCAAGCTTCGCCCCGCGTTGCCTAGCTAATCCCGGCGATCGTTAGGCGGGGAGCGTCGCTCCACAGATCTTCAGGCTGTAGAAATCGCGCTTCTCCTGATGGAAGACGTGGACGATCACCTGCAGGTAATCGAGCACGATCCACTGGCTGGTGGGAAAGCCGTCGATCGCCGCCGGGCGCACGCCATGATCTTCCCGCAGCCGCGTCTCGATTTCGCCGGCAATCGCTTTCAGGTGCGGTTCCGACGTCCCAGAGCAGATGACGAAGAAATCCGTAAAGGTCGAAATTTCGCGCAGATCAAGGACCACGATGCCTTCCGCCTTTTTGTCGGCGGCGAGTTGCGCGCAGGTTTTCGCTAGCTCTTCGGGTTCGATTGGTTCGCTTCCTGGTAAAGTTTTCCCGGCGGATGATTTGCTCGACTGCTTCCGGCACGAGATAGCGAATGGTCTGGCCGCTGGCAACTCGATTCCGGATCGTCGTCGCCGAAATGTCGATTCTTCTCCGCACCACTCGGTAGCGCTCTTCGAGCGCTCCTCCGGAGCGGTCCAGCACGACGAACTGGACAGAGCCGGCTTAGTTCGTCAAAGCGATGCCAACTCGGCAGCAGCGGCAGGTTGTCCTCTCCGATGAGAAAGAAAAATTTCGCGTCTGATTTCTCCGCCCGCAGCCGTTCCACGGTGTCGATCGGAGTAGGATGGCGGCGGGCGATCAATCTCCAGCCGGGAGGCGGAAAAGCACCGTTCGCCGGTGATCGCAGCGGTGAGCATCTCCCAGCGAACTGCGGCACTGGTTGGTCGCGTTAGTGCCTTGTGCGGCGACTGCGCGGCCAGCACGAAGATCACTTCCGCGAGATCCAGAGTCTCGAGCGCCTCCCGCGCGAGAATGAGATGACCATGGTGAATGGGATCGAAACTGCCTGCCGTAGATGACCGATCTTTCAAGCGCCGTCTCGGTAAAGCAGGACTGCAGGCGCGCTCGCTGACGCTCCTGCGCGGTCGCGGCATAAGCAGGAGCGCGCCTAGCCTAACGATCCATTTTTGTTTCGCGCGCCGTGCATCGATTCTAAGGTCCGACGTTATGGAGAGCGCTTCACCGGGTCAACTGATCCTTACCGGCGTGCCCGGAACTGAACTCGATCCCGGGACGGCGGCGCTTTTTCGACGGGTGCAGCCGGGTGGGTTCATTATCTTCGGGCGAAACATCGAAAGCGCGGGACAGCTGCGGAAGCTGATCGACGACCTGCGCGATCTGAGCGCGATCGAGCCGATCATCACCATCGACCAGGAAGGTGGCGCGTTTCCGGCTGCGCTTGATTGGCAGCGAACCGCCGAACGCGCAACAACTGCGCGAGAAGGGCGACATCGAGCTCGTTAGGCGGCACGGTCGTATCACAGGGCGATTGCTCCGTTTGTTCGGTTTCAATCTCGACCTCTGCCCGGTGCTCGATATCTCGTTTGACGACGAGGCCGACAATTCTCTCCGCGGCCGCTGTTATGGTCGCGACGTCGAAGAGACCGTTCGATTAGCGGGCGCATTCAACGGTGCGTTACGGGAGCAGGGGATCGCGAGCTGCGGCAAGCATTTCCCGGCTACTCCGCCGCGACGGTTGACGCCCATCACGACCTGCCGGTGATCGAGCGGACCCGCGCGCCGAGCTGGATGCAAAGCGAACTGGCTGTCTTCCGTCAGTTCGCCGATCGGGTCGACAGTATGATGATCTGCCACGGCTGGTATCCCTGCCTCGAGCCGGAAGAAAACCGCCGCTTCGCTCTCCCGGCGCGTCGTTACCGATCTCCTCCGCGACGACCTGGGCTTCGATGGCTTGATCATGACCGACGACCTCGATATGGGCGCGATCCTAAATGAATACGGCTTCGAAGAAACGATCCGGCGCGCCATCGGTGCTGGGAACGATCTGGCAATGATCTGCCATCGCGTTCCGGCCATTGCAGAAGCCTTCGGCTACATCGAAGAGTTGCCGGCGGATCAGCTCGGAGCGCGCGCTGAGTAACATTGCGAGCTGCCAAGCAAATCTGGCCGCGCCGGCGAGAATTCTTCCGGAGTCCTCTTTCGCTTCGTTAAACGACGAGATTTGGGACCTGCGCGTTGCCGTCTTGGGCGCCGAAAGCGGGCCGAGCGCAGCCCGGACGACGGAAAGCGCTCGCCGGTGGAGCTACTGAAAGCGCTGCACCACAGTCCCGGCTTTGAAGGGAAACGCCCAGCCGCTTTCTCGAGCGGTAAAGGACGGATTCGTAAGGCATTATCCACTCTCGGCCCCATGGGGTGCCCTCCGGCGCGTGTCGTGTCATAAAGGTCGGACGGTTAGCAAATAGAGCCAATTGCTCCGCCAGGAGAATGATTACGGCGCCGCGGGCGAGACAAGAGCTACAGGAGAAGGCAACGAAGAAAATCGAAGATGCAGTTCAGGTAAAGCGGAACACAACGCGACGTAAGCCCGAAGATCTCGCAGTGCTTCTCAAACAGGAAGAGGCGAAGGCCAGTGCCAAGCTTGAAGATGTTGAGGCCCAGGCGCGGGGTCAAGACGGCCGACGTGAAAGGCGACGAGTGAGCTGGCCAAGCTCATGCTGGAGGAGGCTCTCGGCGAAGAAGAAATATGGCGATACTTTTGATGCGCAGACCAAGGTCGTGAAAGGTGAGCAAAGAGCTGTCAAGCCTGACGCGATTGCGAAGCTCGAGGAGGAAGCGGCCAAAGCCAAGGAAAGCTGGCCGAGCGCATCACGCCCGGAAGACGAGGCGCGCCTGCGCCAGAAGTTCCGCGACGAGAACTCGTACGGTCGTGGACAAACTGACGGTTCCATGCAAGAACCCGTACGAATCGTGGATGCGCGCACGGCGGCGTTCGATTTCTTCTCCGGAACGGCGCGCGCGCGGCGGTGCGCACGTGAGCTGGCGACGTGCGGGTGGTCAGCGGGATCGACGGACGAAACTGGACCACGTGAAGGTGGAAGCGCCATGCGACAGGGCTTGCACCTCAGCCGCTGGGCTTTGAAGATCGTCAGCGATGAAGTCTACGCGCTGTGCCGCGACCAGGATCGCCAAGCGCCTGACCGGATCTCACCAACGACGGCAGATGGCGGGATTTCTAGCCAGTGCTTCAACAACGTAACCGGGAAATGACGACGGCGTTCCACGCGTTCGCGTTCGCCGATTTGCAGACCGATCCGGAAAGGCGATTTCGCTTCTCGGCAGCCCGGTGAGAAATCCGGCGGGGCCGGGCTTTCACCGCATCTACCACGACCAACGGCACGGATCATGAAGATCTTTGAAGGACGGCTCGAAGCTCGAGATCTTCGCCAAGGGTCTGCGCGCGCCCAACGGCATGTGCGTGGGACCGCAGGGACAGGGTGACGATCGGCGACAACGGTGAAGGCTCGTGGGTGCCGACTTCGCCGGCTGCATTGGGTGAAGAAGGATCAGCTCTTGGGGGATGTTGCCGACGCGGCGCATGGCTTCTGAAGGTCGAGTAAACTCCAAGCCGCTGCTGTGGCTGCCGCACAGCAGCGACAAGGGATCAATCCCGGCCAGACAATTGCGGCGGGCAGGTGTGGGTGACCGGCGACAAGTGGGGCCCGTACAGCGGCTACGCTGATGCATCTGTCGTACGGCACCAGCTCTCCGCTGTTCCTGCGTCATGCCGCAGGAAGCGGAACGGCCAGATGCAGGGCGCGGCGGTGAAGATCCCGGTGAGCTTCACCAGCAGCGCCTTGCGGGCGCGCTGCGTCAATCCGAAAGACGGCTCTACGTTGGTCGGCCTGAAAGGCTGGCAGACGAATGCTGCCGAACGACGGCGGTTTCTGGACCGCGCGTGCGCCGCATGCGGCAGGACGCCGCACTACGCCGGCCGGCACTCAAAGCCACGAGCAAGTGGCGTGTACCTGACGTACGCCACGGGTCTCGACCCGGCGTACGCCAACGACGCGTCGAACTGGGTCAAACATCATCGAGGCGTGGAACTACGCCGCATGGACCAGCACCTACGGCTCGAAGGAATACAAACTCGACGGAGCAAGCAGGGGCGCGACGCGCTCACGGTGTCAATCGGCGACGCTGCAGCCGGACGGCAAGACAGTCTTCCTCGAAATGCCCGGACGATCAAGGCGGCGGATGCAGGTGCGGATCAAGGCGAATCGTCAAGGCCTCGGACGGCGCGGACGTGAAGAGCGACATCGACGGGACGATTTTACAATTTGCCGGCGAACTAAACGGCGGTTTCCGGGCGGTTTCAGGGTTTCAGCGGTTTCTGCGTTAGAGGCTGAAAGCGAGAAGCTATGAAGATGCGAATTGCGGCGGTGGCGCTGGTTATGTGCTCAGTGCTGGCCGGGGCGCGCGGCGCCGATGAAATCGGAGCCGGGGCTGGTGGGCGAGTGCACTTACCAGATGAACGGCGGGGTGGGTGACTCCCAAAGATCGGGCCGGACCGCAAGCCCACGCCGGTGCGTGCATCGACAAGCAACGTCGGCGCTCGGCAAACACCGCGATGTCGACTTCTACGGCGCGCGCGTGTCGGACAATTTCTACGTGCGCTGGACGGGTGTGATTCACATCGAGAAGCGACGGGAAATACGAGTCCGCCACGCGAATCCGACGACGGCTCGCGTCTGCTCGATCGACGGCGTGCAGGTCGTCAGCAACGGCGGGGTGCACCCGCCGCAGGCCGCGAGCGGCAGCATCGAACTAGGTGCCGGCGACCACAAGCTGGTCGCTGGAATTCTTCGAGGGCGGTGGCGGCGCAGCTTGTGTGCTGGGCTGGAAGGCGCCCGGCGAAAAGAAACCCGAGATCGACTCCGGCCAAAGCCCTCGGCACACCAAAAGGCTCAGCAGAAGATCGACCTTCGACAGGGCAGCTCGCGGGAGAAGCTGCCGAAGGGCATGGCGCAGGTCGGCTGGCAACGCCAAGATCGGCCCGGTCGCCGGCGGTGGCGCGGTCCGGGCAATGCGCAGCATGAGAAGATGGATTACGGCCTCGCTTCCTGAGCGGCTCGATCGAGAAAGCCGGGCATCCGTCGGGCGGCAATCTACGCGCTCGGGCGGGGCCTGGCGATCCGGCTGGGCGACAGCAGAAGCAGGCGTCGGTCAGCGCGTGGGACACCGAGATGATCCGCTATCCGGCTCGGCTGGGTCGGAGAGTGGACGGAAGCCTGGATTACGGCCGCGACGGCCTCTCGAAGGCGCCACCCGACGCTGCGTGGCACGCCGCGCTTCTGGCACGAAAGGCACGCGAGCCGTCGGCTGGGCGAACAAGTGACGGCAAAGTGGGACGACAACCGCCAGCAGGCGATGGGCGGCAACCGGCGCGAAGCGACCGCCTCGCGGCGGACTGGGCGCAGCGCCAAAGGCGGCTATGACGTCGGTGGCCGCAACGCGGTGCTGCATTACACGGTCGGCGATGCCGACGTGATGGAGCAGCCTGAGCTTCGACGACGCACCTGTGCTGGACGTGTTCACGCGCTCGTTCCGGGCATCGGCAAAATCGCTTCCAGGCCGCTGACGATGCTGCTGATCGAAGACGACAGCGCCGCGCCCGCATCGTTCGCCGGTACCCTCGCCTGGCGGGTCTGGCGGTGAAGATGGAATATCCGTGGTTGTGCTAGCGAAGGTGAAGACGCCCCGGAGCCCGGCAGCAAGGAATCGTTCATTTCCGCGGCGCTGGTGGGTGGGCCCCGGCCGACATCAATTTCGCCCTGATGGTAAACGAATCCTGTGTGAAAAATCCCCGCGCTGACCGAGCCCGCCAATTTCCGCGATCAGCATCTGCACGCACCCTGTTGAAGACAGAGCGAAATTCAAGCAGACGGCCAGCGCTGCGGTCAAGGCGCCGGACTTCGACAAAATCGCCACGTCCGGCGGTGCGCCGCGCTGGAAGCCGATCGAAGTGAAGGGTGTTCCAGCTAACCGACGACGCCGCGTACGTCGTGGACACACGATTACAGTTCTGATCGAGAACCCGCCATACGACGCCTACATGCGCAAGGACTGGCGTGGACTTCTTTAAAGACGTCAAAGCGGTGTACGCGAGCGGCGACGTGTGGGTGGTCTCCGGCATCGACAAGACGCTCGAAAGAGGGTCAAGTGGCAGCGTTTCGCGACGGGTTTGCCTCGCGACGACGGGATTGAAGATCGTCGACCGACACCGTGCTCCACGCTGGGCCGCGATCAGATCACGCGTTTCTACGATTACAACAACAACGACGGCGAGGCCGATTAATACGAGTCGTTCTCAACGACTGCACCGTCGGCCCGGATTACCACGCAATTCCGCATGACCTGCACACCGACACCGACGGGCGCTTCTACTACATGAAGGGCAGCAACCTCGGCACCGGGGTGTGGGCATCACGGCGTGGCGAAGGACGCAGCACGTCCGGAGATTTCTACGTGCGGGCTTCCGCGCGCCCAACGGCATGCGTCGGGCCGAACAAACGAAATTACCACCGGCGACAACCAGGGTGACTGGACACCCGTCGAGCCCGATCAACTGATCAAGCAGGGCGGCTTCGCCGTTTCCACCCGACCAGTACCCGCAGACCAAGAAAGACCCGCGCCAGAACCCCCAGGCTGGGTGCCGTACGGCGAGGACAATTCCAGCGGCGGACAGGTTTTGGTCGGGCGCCAACTGGGGGCCGCGTTGAGCAACCGAATGATGCCACAGCCATGTCGTACGGCAAACTCTTCTCTGTGCTGATTGAAAAATACGACGACGCGGTGCAGGGCGCGGGAAGTTCCCGCTCGATTTCACCAGCGGAACTACGCGCGGCACAACCCGGCGGACGGGCAGCTTTATTTTTGCCGGAATGAGGCTGGCAGACGAGCGCGCCGCAGGGTGGTTGCCTCCAGCGCGTGCGCTACACGGGTAAGCTCTATTCCTCGCCGCTGGAAGCGAAGGTCGCGAACAACGGCATTTCGATCACGCCTGCCGGCGCGCTCGACGGCTGCGGCGGAAGACACGTCGAACTGGGACGTGAAGCGCTCCAACATCCACTACACGGCCGCGTACGGTTCGGACGAGTACAGCGTCGAGTGATTCTTCCAAGAAGAAGCAGATCCGGTCGAAGTGAAGAGCGCGAAATTGGAGGCCGACGGGAAGACGGTGAAGTTGGAGCTGGCCAACGTGAAGTTGCACGAACATGGACGTCTCGTACAACATCAAGACTGCCGACGGCGCGTGCCGAAGGTGACTCTGACTATACGGTAAACTTCATTCCAGGCGGCGAGAAGAGCATCGGGCATGCCGCAGCCCGGACCGAAGAAGCCGACGCCCCCAAGGCCGAACCGAAGAAGGATGCGCCCAAGACTGACGCGAAAGCGGACGCGTCGAAACGTGGATGCCGCGAAATCGGATACGGCTAAGTCCGACGATAGCGCAAGCGTCTTCGTTTAATGCGTTGTCACTAAATGAACGATGGATGCGGGCTTCGAACGAAGAAACCGTCGAAGTCCGGCGGCAGCGCGCTTCGACTTCATCGCACCGCGCGACTCCATTTTCCTCAGATCTTTCGCCGCGGCAGTATCGGCTGTGAGCAGCTCAAGCCAGACGACTTGAAATACTTCACCGCAATGATCCACAGGTATCCGGCGCCAAACTGGAACACATTGTTTGGCTTGTAGGGCTTCAAGCAGTGGGAGCCCAACGTGATGTCCTTCGATAAAACGTCAGTGTGGCGTCGAACTCTTTGGCGGGAACTTTGACCGCGATGTTTGGGCCGCCGCGAAAAAGCTGGGTCATTGCTCTTCCAGTTTGGTTCAGTGCTATTTCTTCGCATATTTCGGCTGGTAGAGCTGCAGCTTGAACCCACCGGGCAACTTGAAGTGCGTCACGAAGCCGTAGCGCCGTGGTCGGCGACTGCCGGTGGGACTCGACGCTCAACTTTAAGTTCCGCGACGGTGGCGTTGGATATCGTCGTGTAATAAAAGGAGATGTCCTGCGTCCCCGGAGTGGCGGATCGCCTTTCGGTGGGGTGGCAGCCCATGTCGGCTTCTGGGGAGGTTGAAGATCAGCCATCCGCCGCCGACGTCGGTGGCGGAAAAGCCAGCTTGTCGCGCAGGAACGCGCGCAGGGCGTCGGCATCGGAGGAGTAAAACATGGTGTGAACGCCGCGGATCATGGTAAATACTCCAGAAGTGGGGAGTGCGTACTCTAACGCTGGTTCCAAAGTTTTTCAGAACGGAATTCTACCTAGGCATGTTCTTTCCCACCACGCTTCCCATTGCGGAATGAGTTGGGGAGCGAGTCGTCGGGATCTCCTCCGCGAGGTGGTTTGATTTTTGGAGAATTTGGAGAGAAATTCCATCGCGCCCCAATGGTGGGGAGTTGTTTTGGGATCGCCACCAGCGCGAGAGCGCGGCGGGATAGTATTCCAGCACGGGGACGTTGACCGGCGGCATGCAACGCGGTGTTTGTTTGAACCAGGTAATTGATTTCTTCTTCATTCTTTTCATCGGCGTGCGTCAAGGCGTTCAGCAGATCATCGGTAGATTCCAAATCACCGCCCCCCAATGACCGCTTTGATCAGTGCGCGGGCTTCCGGCGTCGCGTAATATGTCAGAAGATAGCAGCAGTAGTTCCCTTTATCGCCGTCAACTGGTTTGCGCAATGGGTCGGCGTGCTATTTGATCAATGGAAATGCTTTTTCTGGCGCAGCGATGGCCAGCGCGAGGATGAGCGACCTGATATCGCGGTTGTCCCGTCTTTACGGCGTGAGGGGATTTTGCACAGCTCAAGCAACCCTGTCGGCAGGTGAGCGCGCTCGGCGCGTACAGCACACGTTCGGCGGAATCGTCGGTTGGGTTCTCGCGATATCTCTGCATAGAATGGCGCTGCGCTCCTTTAATTTCATATCGCCGATGGCATCGTAAATTCCGGTGGTTGGGCGAAATCAGATCGGCATAAATCAAGTCGACCGGCGTTTCTGCCCAGGGCATGGAGCGCCTGGATGGCGTCGACGCGAACTCGAGCCTCGATATCGGTTCGTTCGACGGTTTTCAACAAGCGCGGAATGCAGGCTGCGTCGCGGCAACCCTCGCTGCTGAGGACTTTCCCATAGCGCGTGCCATCGCTTTTGGGGGTTATGGTGATCGTGGAAAACTTGTCCCAATTCGGTTGCTTTCGTGCGCGCTTCGAGCAGCGGGGTTGGCCATGATGTCCGTAAACAAACAGTTGTCGTGGTACTCATCAAGCTTACTTAAGCCGATGGTTTTCAGCGCTTCCGATGGACGAGAGCGCGGTAGGGCGCGTCACTGGTCGTAGTCGGGCTTGAAGCGGAGTTCCGGCAGCTTCTGTTTGCGCTACCTGGCGGTGGTGAGGATGCTGATCAGGAAATCCGCGGCCGCGGCTGCTGACTTCGAACGGTGTCGTTGTCTTCAGGGCGTGCGAGCACGAATTGCCGGACCGGCTCGAAGTCTGATAGCTGAGCAGGCCGAACGATGCATCAGGGGCGAGCTTAATCGTTATATTTGAAGAGAATCGGAATGGTACGCGGATATCGTTCATGAAGCGCAGCTCGCGAACAGCGGCTTCACGGTCGTCGTTGACTTCTCCTTTCAAGACCACTTCGGCATCGGCGATGCGCTTTAGCCGCTTTGCATCGGGTTCCTCGACAAGTTCGATTTCGACGGGAACGCTGTTCAACTTGATTTCGACGCGGTCCCCAGTGGCTTGCTCGGCGGACTGAACGCGCGGCAGATGGACAAAGCCGGCGGAAAGCGCCACCTGGTACTTTCCGCTTCTGAAAGCGCACCATTCATTGAGGGCGACTTTTCTGGTCGTGAGTGCCAGGCGAAGGAACCGGTTGCAAAATGCACACAGCTCGCCTTAAGCTACCGGAGAAATTGGCGCTTCACAGGGTCGCGTACGCGCGCGCCATATTTATCCAAATCCGTCGCCGTGAAGTTAATATCGACAAAACTCTGCCGCTGCGATCAAATGCCGCAACGCAGCTGAGCTTGAAGGGACCTGGTTTTCGACATGCAGAGTAACTTCTGATCGGCGCACCGATGTTGTATTGCTTTTGCGCGAATTGAAGGGTGAGTTTTCGCGCCAAGCGCGGGATCTTTGCGGCAGCGGCTTTTGGCGGCGTGCCGCCGAAATGAAGGGATAATCCTCCTCGCCAGAAGGCGGACTGAAAGAGAGCGCGAGACAGAGAATGGAAATGGCGCGCATCTGTGATTAGTCGAACGCGTGCGTTTGAGTGGCGTGAGGAAACCAGATCAACCCGCCGATGAGCGAGCATGAAGAAGCACCCACAGCCGCAGCCGGCGACCCAGAGCAGCATGCTGATTTTTCTTCGGCTTCACGGGCGCGGCCTGGTGCGTTGGCGTTGGGATCCAAAATCGGAACCTCCCTGATCGATGAGAATGGGGGTGGTACGGAGAAGTGGGCAATTGGAAAAGGGAGAAAATATGGAGTGGTGGTGAATGGGTGGTTTTGCGCGCGGCGCGATTGCGGTAGATAGAGGAGCATGATCAAAGCGGCCGTGCGGCGATTCTTGTTCTGGTGAGCGCGGCGGAGCGGTGTTATGATCACGCTCACCGGGAATTGGGCGGGGAACCTGACGGATTCGCGGCCGGAGTACAGCAAACGGGCGGAGATTTTGGTAATCTGCGTTGCCGTCGAAAAATCGCCAGGCGTGTGGAGTTGCGTGTTCAACGTCGGGGAAAAGGTTTTCAAGGTCGGTGCTGGCCGGGAAAAGAGCGGACGGGCGGATTGTCTTCGATACATCGGTGAGTCTGGGGAATTTTTACGGCGTATATGTATTTAAAGGGTATTTAACGCAGGATTCATTTACCGGCGAGTATGGATGCGCCGGACGAAAAAGGCACATTTAAGATGACGCATGCGGCGCGGCGGAGAAATCCGCCGGTTTTGGCGTGAAATCCGCCAAGGTTCCGTGAGTATCTCGCGGCCGTTGGCTCATTCGGAGAGATCGAAACACCGGATCTTACGTTCGCGCCGGTTTCGTTTGCGCGCCGGCGGCGGAGCTGGTGGTGCCGACCGGATGAGAATTGAGCACGCCGCGCCGGGGAAAGAGGCCGACGCGATCCTGGGCGATTATGTCTTGAAGAACGACAAAATCTGGGCAGTCGGGCTCAGCTGCTGAAAACGCGCAACGCGAACATGACGGTGAAGCTAGTGGGCGGGTGCTTGATCGATCTGACCACGACGGCGCGGCCGAACGATCAGCGCTGGCGCTGTTCACGACGATGAAGCGCTGCTCGAGAAACCGAGACGAGCGTGGCCGGCGGGAGCAGGCGCGACGCTGCGCGACGAGCGAGGCGAAGAAGCCGGAGATGGTGCTGAGCTATGAACTGAGGACGGGCAGAGTGGCCGCTGATCCGCACGCTGTTGAGCAATTCGCAAGCGGAAGCGGTGGAAGTGGCGCTGGACGATTTCATCGGGCCGACGATTTCCCGGAGAAGGCGCCGAATGCGACGAGAACGGATTTTGATTTACGTGCATAACTGGTTCGACCAGGCGTATTTGTTTGCAGGTGCGGACGGATACCTGCTGGAGCGTGGCGGCGCCTGCGGTGGCGAAGGCGATTGTGGGAAGGTTTCGTACGTTCGAGCGGGCGCGGCGGATTCGAAAGTGTCGCTGAAACCCGGCGAAAAGTGCGAGCTCGTGCGGCGAATCTATCCGGCCGATCATCCGCTTGGCGCGAAGGGCGAGATGTTGAAGGCGTCTGGCGCGGCGGTGGCGGCGGTGACATTGAACGCAAAGAAGAGCCGAGCGGAAACGGCGCCGAGATCACGATTTCGCTGAGCCAGAATGAATGCGTATGCATCCGGAGGACGGGGCCGGATGGGTCGTTAAGGGCGTTCGTTCCGCCGGGGCATGGCGAAGTGACCTATGGCGGCGTTTGGTTACGGATGGGATTCGCGGACAACCTCGATCATCGTGTCGGCGAGCAACGGCAATAAAGATCTCGATCTGCCGCTGTCGAAGGCGTCGTCGGTGGTGGCGCACGATCACGTCCGGAAAGCGGCGGGCCGATTCCGTGCAAGGTTCCATGTTCAAGCCGGTCGATGGGAATCAGGGATCCTGGTTTTCGGGGCGAAAGACGGGCAACGCACGGCGGTGATGAATTTGTGCTGGCTAACGGCCGACGGAACCTTCACGCAGAAAATCAATCCGGGGCGAGTACGACGCAGACCGGTGCTGTACGGGCCGGAGTACGATCTGGTGCGGGTGCGCCGCTGATTGTTGCGGAGGGCGCGGTCGTGCCGCTGAAGGCGACGATTGCAGCGCGCGTCTTTCGACGCCGGGCTGGATCATCAGCGCGGACTTTCACAGCCACTCGAGTCCCGCAGCGGCGACAACACGCAGCGAGCAGCGCGGCGGGTGCTGAATCTGCTGTGCGAGCACATTGAATTCGCGCCGTGCACGGAACACAACCGCATCGACACCTACGAGCCCGCATCTGAAAGCGCTGGAACGCGCGAGAAACTCGACGGGACGCGCATCGGCACGTCGAGCTGACCGGGCACGCCGCCGCCGCTGAATCATCAGAACGCGTTTCCGATGAGAGATGTCATCCGCGCACGCAGGACAACGGCGGGCCGCTCGACGGACCGCTGATCCGCAGTTGCAGATCGGGCGCGGCTCGGCGGAGTGGGACGCGTCGTCGGAGAAGCTCATTGGTCAGCAGAACCACCCGGACATCGGGCAGTGGCTGCTCTTCGACAAGGACGGCGACAAGAGTCCGGACGGCGTGATACGCGGAAGGGTTCCGCTACATGAACGTGATGGAGCGTGCATCCGATCCATTCGGTGCCTGGAGATGAAGGGGCGACGTACAAGCGCATGACGCTGACGGAGAACACGACGATCTTTCAACTGGCTGCAGCTGCTCAACCAAGGGCTATCGGATTCCGGGCGTGGTGAACAGCGACGCGCACCAGGCGTTTCACGGCTCGGGTGGGCTGCCATGACAATTATGTGGCGGTGCAGCGCGAAGCGTGCCGGGCGAGCACCGCGATCCTGTTGGAGATCGTGCGGTAATTCGAAGAAGGGGAATCTCGTCGTTCAGCACGGCGCCGTTTTTGAGCGTGAAACTGGGCGAGGCGTTTCCGGGCGACGATGTGAAGCTGCCCGGCGGGAAAGGCGAGCTGGACGATCGGCGTGCAGTGCGCGAACTGGTACGACATCTGATCGCGTGCAGGTAGCCTGGTCAACGGGCGGCCCGATGCGAAATTCTGAATTTTACGCGCGCAGCAGAACCCGGAGATGCTCTGGCAGCGGCGCGATGCGGTTCGAGCGGAAGATGCCGATCGGCGCTCGGATAGCGATGCGCACGTGATCGTGGTTGCGGTTGGGTCAGCGAAGAAATTCGGCGAGATCATGGGACCGGTCTGGGCGAGATGACGCCGGCGGCGGTGAGCAATCCGACGTGCGTGGACGTCGATGGCGACGGCTTCATGCCGAATACCAAGGACACGCCGGACGCGCGCCGCTGCCGGTGAAGCATGGCGGTGCGGCGGCGAAGGCGCCCGTGGCGGAGTAGGAAATAAAGAGTTGCGCACTGGCAGTTCCCCTACCAGTGCAAGTCGCAAATTCCGCCCACATGCTTACGTGCATGACCCTTCCCCGCGCAGCAACACGATTCCGCGTTTTGTTGAGCCGATCCATACTCGTCGTGGCGCTGCCACCAGATGCCGTCTCGTTGCGTCCCTTGGGTGCGCGGTCGAGCCACTGGTACATGCCCCAGAGGCCGTCCAGCTCCGCGCGCATAGGCGGAATAGGTGTGGTAGACGACGCCGTCCTCGAGCGCGAACGCGCTCATGCCCGGCCTCTCGCGCGTGTACGTGGCCACGTCGGTTCCGGCCATCGGCCGCGATTCTGCGGCCACGGGCCCGCGCGCGCGCTTCGGTGCGCATCGTCAGCGCGTCCGACGCGGCTCGCGCCGGTAGTTGTATTCGATGCCCCCTCGCGCTGTTGCTCCTCGGTGAACGAGACGTTGAAGTCGAAGTTGAAGTCGCTGCCGAACGAGGACGCCCAGGGAAACGTCCAGCCCATCCGCTGCTTGTACGCCTGCAGCTTCGCCAGCGGCGCCGCGCGACACCGCCCAAAGCATCACGTCGTGGTTGCGCCAGGTGAATCGGCGAAGCCGTTGAAGCCGTCCGCGATCGCCGAGCAGGACGGACACCCCGCTTTGTAGTCGGGCCCGAACATGAAATGGTAGACGAGGAGCTGCGAGCGCCCTCGGAAGAGGTCCGCCAGCGAGGCGCTCCCCTCGTCGGTCTCGAAATCGATACTCCTTATCGATCCGAACCCACGGCAGCTGCCTGCCGCCGCCGCGCCAGTTCGTCGCCGCGCCGCGTCAGTTCCTTCCTCGCCTGGAGCAGCTTGAGCCGCGCTGCCAGCCATTCCTCTCGACTCTACTTTGTGTTGCATGATCAGGTCTCCTTTTGAAGTAAAGTCGTTTCACAATCAGGTAAATCAACGGCGCGCCGCAAATCATCAGCAGCGCCCATCGCAACCACGCCGCGAAAGCGACACGCCCAATCCCGTCCAACACCACGTGCCGCCAGACACGCGGGACACTTCGGCAACAACACCAGCATTGCGCTCGGAAGCACCCTTTAACAGCGACGATCGTTCGCACTTTCCCAACCGCGCCGACGCTTTCGGGCCGGCGGCACCGCAGCAAGCGCTCATCGTTGCCGTAAGCCCTCGAATCTTGCCTTCCGCCAGCCCGCGAATGCGTTCCAGCCAATACCCCAGCCTTTGGGCATGCTCGCGATGTTCGGGGAGGAGCAATACGTAACTGAACGAAGTACAAT
>ERZ1370068.4657-contig-3717_pt1 | contig 70681 bp, 76 predicted proteins | sample MGYA00561227_ERZ1370068 | MGnify/ENA primary metagenome ERZ1370068 (study PRJEB38410, sample SAMEA6850437) | metagenome | study: Metagenomic assessment of the ecological functions of the soil: analysis of the soil microbiota associated with the...
CCAAGCCATTACGTATTGCTCGACTCGCCCGCGCTGCCCAAGCCGGTGCAGCGCCCGCGCCCCCGATCCTGGTCGGCGGGCACGGGCAGCGCCGCACGCCGCGGCTGGCGGCGAGGTTCGCCGACGAGTACAACGTCGTGTTCGTCAGCCTGGAGGAGACCGGTCGCCGCGTTCGGCCGGGTCCGGGATGCCTGCGCGGGCGGCTTACCGTGACCCGGCGTCGCTGGTGTACTCGGCGGGGCAGACGGTGTGCTGCGGCCGGACCGGCGCGGAGGTGGCGCGGCGGGCGGCGGCGATCGGCCAGGACGTCGGCCCAGCTCGAGGCGACCGGGCTCGCCGGGTCGCCCGCGCAGATCGTGGACAAGCTGGGCCGGTTCGCCGAGCCATCGGCGCCTCACGGGTGTACCTGCAGGTCCTCGACCTGCACGACCTCGATCACCTGGAGCTGATCGCGCGCCGAGGTCATGCCCCAGGTGCGCTGAGCCGCCCGACCCCCACGGAAATCCGGCCCCGGTCATCCTGCTGGTTCCACAGTTTCCTGAAGACGGCCAGCATCCGTGCAGGATCAGGCGGGAATCCTCGTCCAGGGAGCGTGATGACGCCGTCAGCCGTGCAGCGGACCAGGAGGTGTCTCCCGTGTCTTCTCATCGTCGCCGCGGCCGCCGCAGCTGGCTGCGGTGGGGGCTGGCGGCGGCGGCAGCCGCCGTGGTGGTGCTGGCGGTGGGCGGGCCGTTCGCCTACATCCACTTCCATCGAGGGCCCGGCGCCCGCGCCGCTGGGCCTGGGCGCCACGGCCAGCCCTGGCGCGACCGTGACCGGCCAGGGCCAGCGCGGACGCGAACGCCGCTGGCCTTACGCCTGGACCGTCGCGACCGGGTCCCGGGCGGGCTACCGGGTGAACGAGGTGCTGCTCGGCCAGGACAACGTCGCGGTGGGCCGGACCAGCTCGGTCGCTGGTCACCTGACCATCGAGCCGCACCGCCGTGACGGCGGGCGCCTTCACCGTCCAGATGGCCACGATCCGACAGCGACCAGAGCCAGCGGGACGCGCAGTTCGACGGCCGGATCATGGACGTGGCCACGTACCCGACCGGCACGTTCACCCTCACCCGCAGCCATCAGCCTGAGCGCCGGTGCCTGGCCACCGGGAAGGTCGCAGACCTACCACGCGACCGGGAACCTCACGCTGCACGGCCACAGCCGGCAGGTCACGTTCGCCGCTGAGCGCGCAGCGGACGGCGACGCAGATCCGGGTCTCCGGCTCGATTCCGATCACGTTCGCCGACTGGGGCATACCCAACCCCAGCTTCGCCGGGTTCGTCGACCACGGAGAACCACGGCGCTGCTTGGAGTTCCGCTGGTGTTGGCACCAGGGCGAGGAGCCCGCTGGACGACGTGCCGCCTGGCCGGGTCAGCCCGCCACGGGTCAGCTCACCATCGGCGCCAGCGCCTCGGCCAGCGGGACGAGGATGCCCGGGTCGGCGGTCAGCGGCAGGTTCATGATCGCCAGGTCGACCCCGGCGTCGCGGTAGGCGGCGGCGAGCTCGGCCGCGCTGCCCGATGGCGCGTGGCGTCCTCGACCCGGATGTTGACCGAGCAGGTGATCTCGCCCGGGTCGCGGCCGATCGCGGCGCAGTGCTCGACCGGAGCGTCCCGGCCAGGTCTGAGCCAGTCCTGCGGGTCCTGGGCGATCGCGTTCCACTGCTGCGCCCAGCGGGCCGCGGTCCGCAGCGTGCGGGTCCGGCCGCGCCCGCCGATGGTGACCGGCGGGTGCGGCCGCTGCACCGGCTTGGGCTCGCAGCGCGCCTCGGTGAGCCGCGACGTACTGTCCGTTCGAGCGTGGTCGTCGTCTGGCTGAGCAGGCCGACGATCGCCTCGACGCCCTCGTCGAAGCGGTCGAAGCGCTCGCGCAGCGGCGGCAGCGTCGATGCCGTAGGCGTCGCATTCCATCTGGTTCCAGCCGGCGCCCAGGCCGAGTTCCAGCCTGCCGCCGGAGATGATGTCGACCGGTCGCGGCCATGTTCGCCAGCACCGCGGGGTGCCGGTAGATCATGCCGGTCACCTGGCAGCCGAGCCGGATCCGGCGGGTGGCCTGCGCGAGCGCGGCGAGCATGGTCCACGCCTCCAGGTTCGGCCCGGTGAGGTCGCCGGTGAGCGGGTAGAAGTGGTCCCAGTTCCAGGCCGACTCGAACAGGCTGATCTCGTCGGCCGCCTGCCACGCGTCCCGGATCCGCGCCCACGTGGTGTGCTCCGGCCTGGTCTTGATCGCGAAGCGCATCGGCTGCTCCTCTGTCCGGTCAGCGGTCTCCGGGGCGAGGCTATCGCAGGCGGGCCCGGGGCGCTGCCCCGCCCACGGGTCATAGTCGACTTCCAGCGCCTCCTGCGGCGGCCGGTTCGGCCTCGGGCACGTGCCGCAGGTTCAGCCGGATGCGGGTCCAGGTGGAGCTGCGCCCGCGCATCGTGTCGACCAGCATGTCGGCGGGCTCGAGCAGTGGCCAGACGCTCGGGGTGCCGCTGCTTCCACCGCTCCAGGCCCGCCATGCGCCTCCGTCCCTGCTGGCGGCGCGGGCCACCTCGATGAGCGGCATGCTGGACCGCCGCCGCCCGGTCGGGCCGCCCGGCCTTGCCCGGGCGGGCGGCGAGGCGCCGGCCGCGGCCCGGCGCTTGGAGGGCTGGACCCGGGGCGGCTCGCCGGCCTGCTTGTCGTAGTGCGGCGGCCAGGGCGCGTCCGGCGAGCCCGGCCGCCTCGTCCTCGTCGGCCAGGGCGAGCAGGGCCTCCAGCGAGCCTGCCGCGCCGTCCATCGTCCTGCCACGGGTCGCCGAGCCGCGGCGAACCGCTCCGGCACGGTGCCGATGGTGAACGCCTCCGGGTCGCAGCCGGGCACCTCGGACCAGGCCAGCGGCGTGGACACCCGGGCGTCGGGGGTGGGGCGGATCGAGTACGCCGAGGCGACCGTGCGGTCCTTGGCGTTCTGGTTGTAGTCGACGAAGACGCCGTGCCGCTCCTCCTTCCACCACTTGGCGGTGGCTAGCGTCGGGGCGCGCCGCTCGATCTCCCGGCCAGCGCGACGGCGGCGCGGCGGACCTCGCGTGAAGCGTCCAGCGCGGCTCGATCCGGGCGTAGATGTGCAAGCCGCGCGAGCCCGGACGTCTTGGGCCAGCCGGTCAGGCCGAAGTCGGCCAGCACGTCCCTGGCGACCAGGGCGACCTCGCGGATCTGCGGCCATGCCGATCCCCGGCACCGGGTCCAGGTCGACCCGCAGCTCGTCCGGATGGTCGAGGTCGTCCGGCCCGGACCGGGTGCGGGTTGAGGTCGATGCAGCCCAGGTTCGACCACCCAGGCCAGCTGCGGCGGCGTCGCTGACGCACGACCTCGTCGGCGGTGCGGCCGGACGGGAAGCTCAGCTGACGACCGTCTCGATCCAGTCGGGGCGCTTGTCCGGGGCGCGCTTCTGGAAGAACGGCTCGCCGTCGGCGCCGTGCACGAACCGCTTGAGCACCATCGGCCGTCTCGCCACCCCGCGCAGCGCCCCGTCGGCGACGCTCAGGTAGTAGCGGACCATGTCGAGCTTGGTGACCCCGGCTGGCGGGAAGAAGACCTTGTCCGGGTTGGTGATCACGACCGGGCGGCCCGCCACCTCCAGGATCTCCTTGCGGTCCGGCATGGGGCCACCTTAACCGCCCGTGCGCGGCGGCCCGGGCGCGGCCGACCGTGGTGGACGGCCGCGGGGGGGCGGTCAAAGCGGCGCAGGTCCCCGATGATCGGGAGCGACATCGGCCAGGGTGCGCGTGCAAAGCCACGGCGGCCCGGGAACGGCGGGACATCGGGACCTGCCCGGTCGGACCAGCGGCCTCGGGCGGCGATGAGGTCATGAGGCCGTCTGCGAGCCGGGTGGAGGTCCGTCGCACTCCTGCCCACACGCATGGACGATGCCCACGCCGAGGTACCGCCACGCGTGCTCGGCGGCACCGTGCACGCCACTGAGGCACCGCTGGTCGCGGTCGTTCCGCGCCGTGTACGAGCCGTGCGGAGTAGTTGGCGTTGCCAGCCGAGACCACGGCCGTGCCGAGGGCGGATCGCCCGCATCACCTTCGAGGTGGCGGCCTCGTCGAGCCCGATCTCGCGGCAAGAGCCGTCGGTCGCGGCCGCCTGGCGCAGATCCGACGGCCCTGGTCTGCCCGGCACCGCGCGCGGTCAGCCTGCGCTCCGGCGGGCACGGCCAAGGTACGCCCGGTGCCGGGTGTCGCAGTGATAGGGCCGTGAAGGGTGGTAGTGCTGGCGGATACGCACGCGCCCCGCCGCTGGCGCACCTGCCCGCCGCGGGTGGCTTAACCATCTGCGCGGCGCGGACCTGCGTCCCACATGCGGGGATGTGCGCGCGGACGGCTCGACGAGCTGGCGGCATTCGCGCCGGTGCGGGGCGGTGCGGGCAACAACGACGGCCCGGACGTCGCCGCCCTGGGGTGCCCCGGACACCCTCGAGGCCGATCTCGGCGGCGTGCGCCTGGCGATGGTGCAGCGACTCCGGCCGCTGCCTGGGCCGGGCGGCCCGGCTGCGGCGCCGGTTCCCGGACGCCGACCTGGTGGTCTTCGGCCACTCCCACATCCCGGTGGACCAGGCCGCGGACGGCCAGCGGATCTTCAACCCCGGTCGCCGACCGACCGGCGGCGTCAGCCGCGCGGACACTCGCTGGCGTCCTTGACATCGACGGCGGCCGACTGGTGGCGGCGGCGATCCTCGCGGTCACCTGACGAACGCTCCGGCGGGCATCGTCCGGTCACCTGACGCGCGGCATCGCCGGTCAGTGACCAGCCGTTCCGGCGGCCAGGAGCTGTCAGCCGCCGCCGCGGGCGGGCGGCGACATCAGCCACCGTTCCAGCGGCCGGGGACATCCCTGCCGCCGCCGTCCACTGTGGTGGTGGTGGCGGTGGTGGTCGCTGGTCATTGTGCTATGAGCATGAAGGCCACGGTCACCACGATGGTGCTGGCCGGGCGCACCTTGCCGCTCGGCATGCACCGCAAGGACGGTCCCGGTCTCCCGGTGGGAGCGGTGCCGGTGCACCCGGACGGCCAGCCCGAGCATCTGCAGCCGCTCGCGGACCCGGCCCAGCGGCTCCCGATCAGCGAGGCCGCGGTGACCTCCACCGCGGCCGGCGCGGTGGTGACGCTCGCCGCGTGACGCGACGGGCTCCGCGTCACCGGATCGCGCTGGGCGGCCTAGGCGGCGGGTCGCCGGGCCGGTCGGCCGCGCCGCGACCTGGGGTGCTGCGGGCCGGCGCGACCGCCAGCGCGAACCAGCGCCATGCGCGGCGACGTAACGGCCAGCCAGAGGCGGCGCCCGCGAGTCCACGCCAGCGCCCGGCGGGTGCCGCCGCGTGGGCACCGGCCTCGCCGCGCGTCGACGCGGGCCCGCCGCTGGTGCAGCCGCCAGGCAGCCCGGGTCGGTGTGGCGGGCGGCGGGCGCCCGGGATGTCGATGACGGTGCCCGGGACGCTGTGCAGCCATGCGGCGTGGCGCCATCCACGCCATTCGGCCATGTCCTTCGCGGAGGCCGGTCGGCCCGTGGCGGCGACCTCCTGCGCGCTGGCCGGGCCGGGCGGCGGGATTCTTGGCGGTCAGCTCCGCGACCAGCCGCGCCACCTCGGCGGGCACGGCATGGGGGAACGGCGGCAGCGGCAGGTCCCGGTGCGCGGCCGCGACCTCCAGCGGCTTCCCGGTGAACGGCTGGCGCCCCGGCCAGGCATTCGTAGGCGACCACGCCGAGCGAGTACAGGTCGGACGCCGGTGTGGCCGAGGCGCCCGAGACCCGTTCCGGGGCCAGGTACGCGGGCGTTCCCATCACGGTCCCGGTGCTGGTGACCGGCACCGACCCGGCCACGTGCGCGATCCCGAAGTCGGTGATCTTCACCTGGCCGTCCGCGGCCGATCAGCAGGTTGGCCGGCTTGATGTCGCGGTGCACCAGGCGCGGCCGCGTGCGCGGCATGCCAGGCCTGCCGCCGACCTGGGCGACCACGTCCATGGCTCTGGGCGGGTCCGAGCGGCCCGGCCGCCAGCACCGCGGCCAGCGACGGCCCGTCAACCAGTTCCATCACCAGGAACGGCGGATTCGGTGCCAGCAGGCTCACCGTAGTCGTAGACCCGGGCGATGGCCTGGTGCGACAGCGCGCCAGCGATGGCCGGGCCTCGGCCCGGAACCGCGCCAGCGTCTCGGCCTGCTGGGCGAACTCGGCCCGCAGCAGCTTGACCGCCACCGGCCGCGTCAGGACGGTGTCCTCCGCGCGCCAGACCTCGCCGACCCCGCTTGCCGCGATCTGGCTTTCCACGGCGGTACCAGGCCAGCCAGCAGCGGGTGCGATGGCGCGACAGCATTTGACCCTACCGCCCGCCGCCGGGCTCGTCCGGCACTGGGGAAGATCTGCCCAGGTGGGGGTTTTGGCAGTCGATGCGAAGATCCCAGGCGGGCAGGGCTGGCACTGCGCTGACGGGTGCGCGCGGGCTAGCCCATGGCACCGTGAGGGGCAGGACAGCGGTGAGGGACAGGCAGCGGTGAGCGGGGAGGGACCGGCTGAACCCGGAGCCGGGCTGAGGCGCGCGGCGGCGGTTCGCCGCCGCGACCGTGGCGCGCCTGGCCACGGTGAGCCCGGGCGTGGCAGGCCCCACGCCGTCCCGGTCACGTTCGCCGTGGATCGGCGACGTGATCTACAGCGCGGTCGACGCCAAGCCGAAGACGACCGCGCGGGCTCGCGCGGCTGGGCGGCAACATCGCGGCCGAGCCCCGCGTGGCGATGCTCGCCGACTTTCACCCACGAGGCGGACTGGGACCGGCCGTGGTGGGCGCGCGCCGACGGCGCGGCCACGGTGCTGGCCGGGGCGGCCGAGATGGCCGCGCCGCTCGCCGCCCTGCTGGCGCGCCGCTCACCCGCAGCAGCCGGGACCGGCGCCCCGCCGGGCGGCCCGGTGATCCGCGCCGTCCAGGTCAGGAGCGCTGGACCGGACGTGGGCCGCGTCGGCGGGCTAGACCGGGCCCGCCGGGCTCACCCCGGCGCTCACACTCCCCAGCGGCAGCTTCTACCAGGGCGTCCTCCAGCCTGCTTTGGCAGGTCGAAGTCGGTCACCTGGTATACCTGGTAGTTGCCGTAGGCGGAAGGTCCAGCAGGCCATGCCCGCACAGAGCGGTCAGGATCACCTTCTCCTCGCCGGTCTCCTTGCACCGCAGCGCCTCCTCGATGCATGGCGGCGAGTGCGTGGGTGGGCTCGGGTGCGGGCAGGATGCCCTCGGTCCGGGCGAACCGCAGCCCGGCCGCGAAGCATTCCGACTGCGGCTTGGCCACCGCCTCGAACAGGCCCAGCTCGTACATGTGCGACAGCAGCGGCGACATGCCGTGGTAGCGCAGCCCGCCCGCGTGGATCGGGTCCGGCACGAAGTCGTGGCCCGAGGGTGTGCATCTTGAACAGCGGTGTGGTGCCTAGCCGTGTCGCCGAAGTCGTAGGCGTACACGCCGCGGGTGAACGACGGGCAGGCGGTTAGCTCGACCGCGCGCAGCACCGGGTTCATCTTGCCCGCCAGCTTCTCGCGCAGGAACGGGAAAACCAGGCCGGAGAAGTTGGACCCGCCGCCGGTGCAGCCGACGATCAGGTCCGGGCGTGTCGCTGGCCTGGGCGAGCTGCTTGAGCGCCTCCTCGCCGATGACGGTCTGGTGCATGCAGCACGTGGTTGAGCACGCTGCCGAGCGCGTACCTGATGGCCGGGTCGGGGCCAGCCACCTCGACCGCCTCGCTGATCGCGATGCCCAGGCTGCCGGTGGAGTCCGGGTGCTCGGCGAGCACCGCGCGCGCCCGCCGAGGTGATGTCGGACGGGCTGGGGTGGACCGTCGCCCCGTAGGCCTCCATCAGCAGCTCGCCGGTAGGGCTTCTGGTCGTAGGAGGCCCGGACCATCCACACCTCGAGGTCCAGCCCGTACAGCGCGCACGCGAACGCCAGCGCGCTGCCCCACTGGCTAAGCCCCGGTCTCGGTGGTCAGCTTGCTGACGCCCTCCGCCTTGTTGTAGTACGCCTGCGGGACGGCGGTGTTGGGCTTGTGCGAGCTCGGCCGGGCTGCCGCCCTCGTACTTGTAGTAGATCCGCGCCGGGGTGCCGAGGTCCTTCTCCAGCCGCCGGGCCCGGAACAGCGGGGTGGGCCGCCACAGCCGGTAGACGTCCAGCACCGGCTCCGGGATCGCGATGTACCGTTCGGCCGAGACCTCCTGCTCGATCAGCGCCATCGGGAACAGCGGGGCGAGGGCGTCCGGGCCGACCGGCTCGCGGGTGCCCGGTGCAGCGGCGGGGGCGGGGGAGAGGGCAGGTCGGGGATGATGTTGTACCACTGCCGGGGCAGCTCGGATTCCTGCAGAAGATATTTGACCTGGTGGTCCATGGGATACCTCCGGGCGGCCGGGGCGAATGGTGATCAATGCGAACGACACTAGCCGTTCTTCTGCCCTGGTGGAACGCCTCCCGGCCGGGCGCTGCCCGGCTGGACTGCGGCGCCGGCGCCGCCGTGCCGCCCGCGCGGCCCCAGCCGGTGATGATCACATCCCGCGCCGGGTCCACCTGGCAAAATCAAATACCGTTGACATCTGGATACCATCGGTATCTAATGTGGGCATGGCAGTGAGACTGCGGCGCGCGGAGCAGGTCGAGCGGAACCGGTCGGTCGTGCTCGACGCGGCCCGCCGCGTGTTCCTGGACCGGGGCTACGGCGGCGCCACGGTGGACGCCATCGCCGAGGAGGCGGGCTTCTCCAAGGGGTCGTCTACTCGCAGTTCGGCAGCAAGGCGGACATGTTCATGGCGCTGCTGGAACAGCGGATCACCGAGCGTGCGGCGCAGAACGAGCGTGTCGCGGCCGGGAAGTCCCTGGCCGAGGCCGCGCGGGAACTGCTGCTGGCCGCGGACCGGGACGTGGTCAGCGAGCAGGGATGGGCGCAGCTGCTGGTGGAGTTCCGCGCGCACGCCGCCCGCGATCCGGCGCTCAACCGCCGGTACGCGGACGCGCACCGGCGCACGGTTGCGCAGCTCGCCGCGCTCCTGGCCCGGCTCCATGACCAGGCCGGGACGTCACCGGCCGTGCCGGTGACAGTCGATGGCAGAGTTCGTGCTGGCCATGGGCACCGGAGTCACCCTGGAACGGGCGGCGAACCCCGCCGCGCTCCCCGAGGACCACGGCCATCGCCATGATGCTCAGGGCCCTGGTTGGCGTGACTCGAGCCCGGCGAGCAACCTGCTGACCAGCTCATTCAGCCAGCTATTCGGCCCTGCTGGCCTACCTGACCCACGGGGATTCAGATGATCACAGCGACCAGAGCGGAGACCGGCTGGGGGCGCTTCCGCGCCGACTTCCAGGCCGAGCTTCTCGCCCGGATCCCGGAGCACCTGGAGCGCCTGTCCTGGAGCGCCGAGCGGATCGAGGCCGCCCAGCGTGACGGCCTGCGCAGGCTGCTCGCGCACGCGGTGGCGCACTCGCCCTTCCACCGCCAGCGCCTGGCTTGGCGACCGACGTCGCCAGAGCATCGAGCCCGGCTGACCTGGCCAGCCTGCCGGTGATGACCAAGACGGACATGATGGCCGCGATCGACGACGTCTTCACCGACCGGCGGCTCACCCCGGCGCGATCGAGCAGGCGCTGGCCGCCACCGGCAGCGAGCCCGTCCCGGTCCTCGGCCGGTACATGGCTCTCGCGACGGGCGGGAGCACAGGCCAGCGCGGCGTGTTCGTCTTCGATCCGGCCGCGAAGGCCGACGTTCATCCTCTCGATCATCCGGTCCCTGCTGGCCCGGCTTCACGCAGCCGGCGGATCCCACCGGGCGGGCTGCCCATGGCCATGGTCGGCGCTGACTCGGCCGTCCACGCCACCGGCGCCGCCGCCGCCGAGACGGTCGGCACCGACGACGCCGCTCCGCATCACTGCCGGTCCCCGTCACTCTGCCGTGGCCGCAGATAGTGGACCGCCTCAACGCCCTCCAGCCCCCGCCCTGATCGGGTTATGCCTCGGCGCTGGCCCGCCTCGCGGCCGAGCAGAGCGCAGGCCGCCTGCACATCGCCCCAACGGTGATCATCTCGACCAGCGAGACCCTGCTGCCCGAGGCGCGCGGAGATCACCGCGGCGCCTTTGGCGCCCCGGTCGTCAACAGCTTCGCCTCCACCGAGGGGCTGATGGGCTCGAGCGCTCCCGGCGGCGACGTGCTGATGTTCAACAGCGACATGTGCATCATCGAGCTGGTCGACGCCGACAACCGGCCGGTCGGGCCGGGGTGCCGTCCGCGAAGGTGCTGGTGACGAACCTGTACAACCTGGCCCAGCCGCTCATCAGGTACGAGCTCGCCGACTCGTTCGTGCGCGAGCCCGGCGCGGCCGGTACCGGCCACCTGCTGGCCCGCGTGCAGGGCCGGGCCGACGAGGTGTTCCACTACCAGGCCGGCGACCTGCACCCGCACGTCATCCGGTCGGTCATGCTCCGGTCCCCGGAGGTCGCCGACTACCAGGTCCGGCAGACCCGGACCGGGATCGAGGCCGACATCATCGCCGCGCTCAGGCGGCGCCAGCACCGAGGCACTCCGCCGTCAGCTGGCGGAGGCGCTTCGCGCACGGCGGGCCTCAGCCAGCCGGACGTGACGGTCCGCATCGTCGGCGATCTGGCCGCGGTGCGCTGGCAGCGGAAAGCTCCGGCGCTTCATCCCGCTGTCCCGGTCGGCCTGACCGTCGCCCGGGTCGCCGGGCCCGGCAGAGCGCGGATGGAGCTGGGCGGATACGGGCACCAGCCGCCCGGGTGACGCGGCGCTGTGGCCGGGCGCTGACCACGCGTTTCGTTGAGCAATCCCGTGGTTGCTGCGGGCGTTGCGGCGCCCGGCGCGACCCGGTAGTCGGTGGGGTTGTCTACGCTGGGGAATGTGTCACAGCGAGATGTCGGGCTGGAGCAGGCGTATGTGTCCATGCTCTACGGCCACCTCGACGGCCTGCGGGACCGGGCGCAGGGTATACTGGCGCAGACGCTGCGGCAGACCGGGGGACCCCGCAGGCCCGGACCGAGCGCGATGTCAACGCGGTCATGTACACGCAACGGATCGCCCAGCTCGACGCGGCCGAGAACGGGCTGTGCTTCCGGCCGGATCGACTTCCACGACGCCGAGCCCCGCTACATCGGGCGGATGGGCATCCGGGACGAGGCGGACGACTACCAGCCGCTGCTGCTGGACTGGCGCGCGCTCGGCCGCCCGCCCGTTCTACCTGGCCACCCCGGTCTCGCCGGACGGCGTCCGGCGCCGCCGCCACATCAAGACGCTGCGCCGCGAGGTGATCCGCCTCGACGACGAGGTGCTCGACCTCGCCGACGCCGGGCGGGACGGGCTAGCCGACGGCCTGACCGGCGAGGCGGTGCTGCTCGCGGCGCTGAACGCCAGCCGCACCGGCCAGATGAGCGACATCGTCGAGACCATCCAGGTCGAGCAGGACTGGATCATCCGCTCCCCGCACAAGGGCGTGCTGGTCGTCCAGGGCGGCCCGGGCACCGGGAAGACCGCGGTCGCCCTGCACCGCGCCGCGTTCCTGCTCTACACCTACCGCGAGCAGCTCGCGCGCGCGGGCGGTGCTGGTCATCGGGCCGAACCCGACCTTCCTGCGCTACGTGGGCCAGGTGCTGCCCTCCGCTGGGCGAGACCTCGGTCCTGATGTCACGACCATCGCCGACCTGTACCCGGGCGTCACCGCGCGCCGCGACGAGCCCGCCGCGGCCGCGAGGGTCAAGGGCAAGCTGAGCATGGCCAAGGTGATCGCGGCCGCCGTGCGGGCCCGGCAGAGGGATCGCGGACCGGGGCTGGAGGTCCGCTACGAGCGGGACGTGCTGCGGCTCGACCGGCGGGCGTGCGCCCGGATCCGGGACCGGGCCCGGCGCAGCCCGGCTGCCGCACAACCAGGCCAGGCGGGTCGCGCACCGCCTGCTCATCGACGCCCTGTCCAGCCAGGTGGCCGACCAGATCGGCTACGACGTGCTGGGCGGCGGGAACCTGCTCAGCGAGGAGGACATCGACGAAATCCGCCAGGAGCTGCGGGAGAGCCTGCAGGTGCGTGCCGCGCTGGAGGAGTTCTGGCCCGGCTGACCCCGGAGCGGCCTGCTGACGGAGCTGCTCGCCTCGCCGGAGCGGCTGGCAGTCGGCGGCCGTGGCTGCTCACGCCGGAGGAGCGGTCCGCCCTGCTGCGGCCGCCCGGCGGCGGATGGACCCCGGCGGACGTCCCGCTGCTGGACGAGGCGGCCGAGCTGCTCGGCGAGGACGACCAGCGCGGCCCGCGCGCCGCGGACGAGCGGGAGCGGCGGCGGCGGATCGCGCTACGCGCGCGGGGTGCTCGACCTGGCCTACGGCTCCCGGTCGGTCGACCTGAACCCGGAGGAGGAGGCGGAGATCCTGTCCGCCTACGACATCATCGACGCCGAACGCCTGGCGGACCGCTACGAGGAAGACGACGACCGCACCGCGGTGGAACGGGCGCGCCGCCGACCGGACCTGGGCGTTCGGGCACATCGTGGTGGACGAGGCGCAGGAGCTCTCGCCGATGGCGTGGCGGATGCTCATGCGGCGCTGCCCGGCCCGGTCGATGACGGTGGTCGGCGACATGGCCCAGGCCAGCGACCTGGGCGGGCGGCTCGTCCTGGCAGGAGGTCCTCGAGCCGCACCTGGGCGACCGGTGGCGGCTGGAGCGGCTGACCATCAACTACCGCACCCCCGCCGAGATCGCCGACGTCGCGGGCGACGTGCTGGCGGCGATCGACCCGGAGCTTCACCCGCCGCGCCCGGTCCGGGAAACCGGGGTTGCGCCCTGGTCGCGGCAGGCGACGGCCGGCGAGCTGCCCGCCGTGCTCGGAGCGCTGGCCGGATCGGAGGCCAGCCGGATCGGGGCCAGTCGGCTGGCGGTCATCGTCCCGGGCTCGCGCCTGGCCGAGCTGACGGCGGCGGTCGCGGACGTGGTGCCGGACGTGATCAGCGCGGAGGCCCCGACCTGGACCGGCCCGTCGTCGTGCTCAGCGTGACCCAGGCCAAGGGCCTGGAGTTCGACGCCGTCCTGGTCGCCGATCCGCGCGCGCATCGTGGCCGATTCACCCCGCGGGCTGAACGACCTCTACGTGGCGATCACCCGGGCAACCCAGCGGCTCGGCGTGGTGCATGAAGGCGACCTGCCGAAAGGTGCTCTCCCGCCTCGCAACCCCTGAGATCGAGGCCGCACCCGGCGCTGAGGCCGTCGCTGCCTCAGCCCTGCTGCGCGCCCCACTCGCGCTCGGAAGCCTTGGATCAGCCAGCTCGGCGTCTGCCTCGCTGGATCTCGACCAGGTCCGCGCCCATCTCCTCGCCGCGCTCCCACTCCGTAGATCGCGGAGTCGCGCTCCAGGTCAGGTCACGGCGCAGGCGTCTCGTCGAGTCGGCCTCGGGGGCGTTACCGTGTCCGCCGCGCAAGCCCGGAGGGATGTTGAGGGCTGTCGCCGTCCTCGGACGATTGCGAAATACTCTGACGTCGTCCAGCGCCTTCTGCTGCCCACCCCTTCCCTTCTATAGGCAGGAATGTCGAGGGGGCCCCTTGGAGGGATCGGCACTAGTGGCCGAGACTTCGCGCTGATAGGGCGCGTGAGGCGCTCTCAGCTTGTCCCTCGACTGGATGCGCTGGTTGACCTGATAGCCTCGTAGGCTCCGATGAGTTACTTGTTTCGCTGGCTCCCAGCTTATACAGTGTGGAACTGGACCTCGAATCTCTGAGGCCGGAAGGCGGGATCGCCCCACTGGCTGTTGACCCCCTTATACCTCATCTCCGTGCCATCCCGGCTTCGTCTCGAGTGTGATCGTAGCCAGCCTCGGCCAGCTTGCTCTGAGCTCAGGCCGACACTCAGTCCGTGTAGTGCTCGATTTCGAATATGAACGTGTATCTAACCCCGTCGTGGATCCTCCGCCGCCAGGTCGCTGGGGTCCAGCACCCGAAAGTCGCCCAATCCTCTCGGCGAGCTTCTCCTTGAAGCGCGTCTGCGCGTCGCTGCAGCGCATTACTCCTCTGTCTGGTCGGCCAGGCGGCCATGCGATCGATTGCGATGTCGATGCGGCGCATGGCGTGGAGCGTTAGGCCTCGCTCGCCGTAGTTGCCGTCGACGTCGCGGCCTTCAGCCCCTCGCGGCACTTCTCCACCACCTGATTTGTGATCTGTGACAGGCGGCGTTCCTCTCTCGCTCCCTTGAGTCGATCGCCAGGCCTCTTGGTCAGCGAGGGTAACTCGTTGTCTGAGTCGCGATCAGCAGCGGCGGATTGTGGTTGTGGATGTCGTCACCGCTGTGGTCGGCTTCCGGAAACGCGCGGGATCATTGGTCGGGTCGCCGGGGGAGTTCGTTAGCGGTCCGCTCGTCGGGATCATCAGTGGCGCGTCCTGAAACGTCTCGCGTTCCTCATGCGAGATCTCGCCGTACATCAGGGATGTGGCCTTCCCACATCAGGGGCCAGGCCCCAGGCCACGCCTGGTCCGGGCCGCTCGCGGACCTCTTGGACGTGCTCGGTGTACTCCCGCATCAGTAGGGGTTCACCATCGGGCGGAACTTCCCACTTAACTCCGTTCGGTCCGCCGTCCTCTCTGGACCCTCGTCGAATGTTGGTGCTGGGTGTCACGTATTCGGAGGTCTGACCAGTCGCTGGGCGGTCAGCTGCGGAGGCTCTCGACGGCTCGGGCCGATGGTCGGGGTCGCCGGGGATGTGGGGCAGTCGTAGCTCGGAAACGGGTCCGGGCAGCGGGGTTCTGCGGAGCCGTCGTCGCTGTAGGGGAGGACGGGCGGCCAGGCGGCAGCGCGTTCCAGGCACGCTCCTGAAGCTCGGCCCCTGATCGGATCGGGCTCACGCGCTGGACCCGCCGGTTCGCAGTAGAAGCGCGAGTACCCTGGATGCCGGGCTCGCGTAAGCTCACCGGGGTCGGTTCCTGGCGGCATGCAAGGCCAAGCTTGTCGTTGGACCTGACACGGGCGCCACCACTCCGGCACGTTCGCTGGTGACCGCGCCATCGTAGCGGGTAGATCGGGCCCGCTCCCGGCTGGCGCTCGGGCAGCGGGGCGGGAAAGCCGGCGCGGAGCAGTCCCTGCTCCCGCCGTGATCCTGACTTGGCTGGGCAGCGCGTCTCAACGTGCATCGGTTTGCATGGCCACGGACGATCCCGCGGTATATGGCAGAGACTCGTCCGTGATCAGCTCCAGGAACTTCCGCGCTGCTGAGAACTGGCGTCAGCCCGCATGGCCTGAGAGAGCAGGCGGCGGGCGCGATACCTGCCTGGGGTGGGCGTAGAAAGCGACGTCGAGGCATCGGTGTGCCTACGGTTGAGGAGAGAGAGTTAGCTTGACATCGAGATAACTTCGCTTAGGTGCCAAACTGGTGGGGCGGCTGGCCCCAGTGGCGAAAGCTCCCGCACGAAGCGCGGGGCGGGCAAAAGCGCCGGGGGCCAGGCTCCGGCGGGATGCAGGATGGACCGAGGGGCCGGATGCGGATGCCCGGCAGCCGGGAAGCGGACAGGAGATAGAGCGCGCCGATGACGGCGAACAGCCTAGGGAGCTCGCGCACGCCACTGCGGGCCGGGGATGCTGACATACACCATCTACCGGCTGGATGCCGTCCCCTGGCCGCCGGCGACCTGCCGTTCAGCCTGAAGATCCTGCTGGAGAACCTGCTGCGCACCGAGGACGGCGCCAACATCACCGCCGACCACGTCACCGTCGCTCGGCAGCTGGGACCCGCAGGCCGAGCCGAGCACCGAGATCCAGTTCACCCCGGCCCGGGTGATCATGCAGGACTTCACCGGCGTGCCCTGCGTGGTCGACCTCGCCACCATGCGCGAGGCCGTCACGGCAGCTCGGCGGCGACCCGGCCAAGATCAACCCGCTGGCCCCGGCCGAGCTGGTCATCGACCACTCGGTCATCGCCGACGTCGTTCGGCACGCCCGGACGCGTTCGAGCCGCAACGTCGAGCTCGAGTACGAGCGCAACCAGCGAGCGCTACCAGTTCCTGCGCTGGGGCCAGGCCGCGTTCGACGACTTCAAGGTCGTCCCGCCGGGCACCGGCATCGTGCACCAGGTCAACATCGAGCACCTGGCCCGCGTGGTCATGATCCGAGCACGACGGACGGCGCAAGGCGCCTACCCCGACACCTGCGTCGGCACCGACTCGCACACCACGATGGTCAACGGCCTGGGCGTGCTCGGCTGGGGCGTCGGCGGCATCGAGGCCGAGGCGGCCATGCTCGGCCAGCCGGTCTCGATGCTCATCCCGCGCGTGGTCGGCTTCAAGCTGACCGGCGAGCTGCCCGAGCGGCGCCACCGCCACCGACCTGGTCCTCACCATCACCGAGATGCTGCGCAAGCACGGCGTGGTCGGCAAGTTCGTCGAGTTCTACGGCGACGGCGTGGCCGCGGTGCCGCTGGCCAACCGGGCCACGATCGGCAACATGAGCCCGGAGTTCGGCTCCACCTGCGCGATCTTCCCGATCGACGACGAGACGCTCGACTACCTGCGGCTCACCGGCCGCCCCGCCGAGCAGGTCGCGCTCGGTCGAGGCCTACGCCAAGGAGCAGGGCCTGCTGGCACGACCCGGCCGGCCGAGCCCGCGTACTCCGAGTAGCTCGACGCTGGACCTGTCCACCGTGGTGCCGTCCATCGCCGGCCCGAAGCGCCCGCAGGACCGGGTGGCGCTGGCCGACGCCAAGACCGCGTTCCGGCGACGCGCTCGGGTCCTACGTACCGAGGCTCGACCGGCTGGACGACGAGATCGCCGAGTGACCTTCCCGGCATCCGACCCGCCCGCCTCGGACGGAGGCCGGCGACAACGCCGCGGGCACCCGTGAGCCCGCGCAGAGGCCAGCGGCGGCCGGTCCGACGCCCGTCGAGGTCACGCTCGACGACGGGACCGAGCTCGGTGGATCACGGCGTCCGTCGTCATCGCCGCGATCACGTCGTGCACCGAACACGTCCAACCCGTCGGTCATGGTCGGCGCGGCCCTGCTGGCCAGGAACGCGGTCGAGCGCGGCCTGGCCCGCAAGCCCTGGGTGAAGACCACGCTGGCGCCGGGCTCCAAGGTGGTCATGGACTACTACGAGCGCGCCGGGCCTGCCGCCCTACCTGGAGAAGCTCGGCTTCAACCTGGTCGGCTACGGCTGCACCACCTGCATCGGCAACTCCGGCCCGCTGCCCGAGCGAGATCACGCAGGCGGTCGCACGCCGACGACCTCGCCGTGGTCGCCGGTGCTGTCCGGCAACCGCAACTTCGAGGGCCGGATCAACCCGGACGTGAAGATGAACTACCTGGCCTCGCCGCCGCTGGTCGTCGCCTACGCGCTGGCCGGCACGATGGACATCGACATGCCCAACGAGCCGCTGGGCACCGACCCGACGGCAAGCCGGTCTACCTGCGTGACATCTGGCCCTCGCCGGCGACGGTCGCAGGTGGTCAGCGACGTCGGTCGCCGCGGAGATGTTCACCCGCGACTACGCCGACGTGTTCGCGGGCGACGACCGCTGGCGGTCGCTGCCGACGCCGACCGGGCGACACGCTTCGCCTGGGACGGCGAGTCCACCTACGTGCGGCAAGCCCGCCGTACTTCGAGGGCATGCACGGCCGAGCCGGCGCCGGTCACCGACATCGCGCGGCGCGCGGGTGCTGGCGAAGCTGGGCGACTCGGTCACCACCGACCACATCTCGCCCGGCCGGTGCGATCAAGACCGACTAGCCCGGCGGGCCGGTACCTCGACCGAGCACGGCGTGGAGCGGCGCGGACTTCAACTCCTACGGCTCGCGGCGCGGCAACCACGAGGTCGATGATCCGCGGCACGTTCGCCAACATCCGGCTGCGCAACCAGCTGGCGCCCGGCACCGAGGGCGGCGTGCACGCGTCAACCTGCCGGACGGCGAGCAGATGACGCATCTACGACGCGTCGCGGCACGTATCGGCCGGAGGCGTGCCGCTGGTCGGTGCTCGGCCGGCAAGGAGTACGGCTCCGGCTCGTCGCGCGACTGGGCCGCCAAGGGCACGCTCGCTGCTCGGCGTGCGGGCGGTGCATCGCCGAGTCGTTCGAGCGGATCCACCGCTCGAACCTGATCGGCATGGGCGTGCTGCCCGCTGCAGTACCGGGCCGGGCGAGTCGCGCGGCCTCGCTCGGGCTGACCGGCACGAGGTGTTCGACGTGCACCGGGATCGAGGCGATCAACGTCGGATCACCGCCGCGTGACGGTGACCGTGCGCGCGGACGGGCGCGATTTTCGCGCGCCGTGGTCCGGATCGACACTCCCGGAGAGGCCGAATACTACCGGCATCGGCGGCATCATGCAGTATGTGCTGCGTTCGCTGCTAGCCCATGGGGGTTAATCGAGTGCGTCGTCCTCAGCACTTACCGCCAATCGGCACGCCCGGCCCGCGTGCGGGTGCGGTCACGCCAGACGGTAGCGTGACCGGAAATGCCGGACTCTGCCGTCCATTCCCGTGGCGGCGACGGCCCGGCCTGGCCATCGCCGATGGGCCACGGCAGGCTCTGTGGCCGGCGTCCTTGTGCTCGCGTTCAACCTGCGGGCCGCGATCACCAGCCTGCCGCCGCTCTTCCCCGAGTTGTCCTCGAGCATGCACCTCTCGTCGGCCGCGCTCGCCGCGCTCGCCGCCACGCCGGTCCCAGGCTTCGGGGTATTCTCTCCGGTGTCGCTGCGCCGCTGTCGCGCCGATACGGGGAAGAGCGTCCTGCTGGTGGCCCTGGTGCTCCTCGCTGTGGGCCTGCTGGTCCGGGCCGCGCTGCCGGGCTGGCTGCTCTTCCCGGCACCGTGCTCGCCTCCGCCGCCATCGCGCTGATGAACGTGCTGCTGCCGAGCCTGATCAAACGGCGCCAGCTTCACCAGGGCGGGCGCTGGCTGATCGGGATCTCACCTGCTCAGCCTGGCCGTAGGAGCGGTCCCTCGGCTCGCTGATAGCGGTACCGGTGTTCCAGGCGTCCGGCGGGTCGGTCCCGCTGGCCCTGGGGATGGCCTCGCTTACGGCGGCGGCGGTGCTGGCGTGGCTGCCGCAATGGCGCTTCCGGACGGCGCTGACCGGAAGCCCGCCGCCAGGGGAACGGGCGGCCGCTGAAGGTGTCCAGGCACCTGCTGGCGTGGCAGGTCATGGGCTTCATGGGCCTGCAGAGCCTGATTTATTACGCAACGCTCTCCTGGCTCCCGACGCTGTTCCGGGACAGGGAGCGGACGCCGCACGCGGGCACCTGCTCGCGCTGATGAACCTCGGTAACGGGATCACCGCGATGCTGCTGCCGATGCTCGCGCACCGCACCCGGGATCAGCGTTGGCTGGCCGCCCTCACGGCGATAGCCGCCGCGATCGGCCTCGGCGGGCGCTGCGTTCGCGCCGCCGGGCGGGCCGCCGGCGTGGTGCTGCTGCTCGGTCCGGCCAGGGAGGCCGGGCCCTTGCCATCTACTACACCGTGGCCCGGGCACCCAACCCGGTAGCTTCCGCGTCTCTTCGGCGTTCGCCCAGGAGCGGCTATCTCGTTGGCCGCGGCAGTCCTCGGTGGTCGGCTGTTCCTGCACACCACGACCGGAGGCTGGACGGTCCCGGTCGTCGTGCTGATCGCCGTCCTGGCCGGTGAGCTCGCCGTTTACTGGCAGGCGGGGCGGGCGGTAACGCTGCACGGAGTCCTCCGGGTAGCAAGCTCTCGCCCGGCTGCGACCCGACGCGCCCGCGGGTCATGACGGGTGCGCGCGCAGCGGTGTGACCGGCACCACGGTGCCCTGGCCAGCCGCGCAGGTAACGTCGCTTTCCGAGATGCCCCCACAGCCGTGTTCCTCGTCGCCGCGGATCGCTGCCGTGGCTGGGCGCGCTGGTCCAGGGCGGGTCGGGCTGGGGCTCGGCCTGATCGCCGCACCGGTCGGTGACGCTGCTCGACCCGGCCCTCATGCCCGGGTCGATGCTGGTGGTTTACGCCGTTTTGCCCGGTGCTCATCCTGGCCCGGGAGGCCAGAGCACACCGACTGGCCCGGCGTGTCCTGGGCACTACGGCTTCACGATCCGTAAGCACCGCGTATAAGCATCTGCGCTGGTGACCGCAGTCCCGGTTCCGGCCCCGGGCATCCTGGTCGGCGCGGCGGTGCTGGCGGTGATCGCCGTCACGGCGATGCAGGGCCGAGCTGCCCCGCAACCGCTGGACGCTGCTCGACCGCTGGGGTGGTGTCCGGGACGACGGGCACCGCCACACGTCCATCGGCGGGCCACCCGTTGCCCTGTCTCTACCAGCGCGGCTTACGGCTGCGCGGGTGCGGGCCTCGCCTTCGCTGTTCCTGAGCGCGGGGAACTCGCTGCCTGGCCGCGCTCGCGCTCGCTTCGACCACCTGCCCGCCCGCGACCTGGAGGCTGGCCTGGTCTTCCTCGCCTGTGCCGCCACTGGCTCCTGCGGCCGCGTTGCCAGGTTCCGCCGGTTCCTCGACGCGGGCCGGATCCGGCTGACGGTCCTGGTGACCGCTGCCGCCTCCGCGATCGTCCTGATCGCCCACAGCCTGGTGGGCTGATCGAAACCGCGCAGGGTAAATTCACCCGTCAACACACAGAGCGCGCCATGCTCGGCAGGGGTGATTCCTCCACGCAGTCCACCAAGGTGCTAGCTGCCGTGCCGGGGCCGATGACGGGACGGTCGTCGGCCGGGGAGCGCGCCGCACCCGGACGGCACGGAGACCGACCCGGTCGCGTGGTGGGCGGCGCTGGCCGAGGCCGGTGAGGGCCTTGCTGGACCAGGCCGCCGCCGTAGGTGTCGGCGGGTCAGCAGCACGGCGCGGTGGTACTGGACGAGGCTGGTGCGGTGATCAGGCCCGCCTTGCTCTGGAACGACCTGCGGTCGGCCCTGGGCGGCGGCGGGCGCTGATCCGGGAGCGGGGCGGCCCGCTGTGGTGGGGCGACCCAGACCGGCAGCGTGCCCACCGCCTCCTTCCTACCGTCACCAAAGCTGCGCTGGCTCGCCGAGCTACCGAACCGCAGCACGCCGATCTGGTCCGGGCCGTCATGCTGCCTCATGACTGGCTGACCTGGCGGCTGCGCGGCGGCCCGAGGGACCGGGAACGGTCCACGGGCACCAGGAGACAGGTAACCGCAGCGGGCGGAGCAGCCGGATCGACCCGGTCACCGACCGGGGCGACGCCTCCGGCACCGGCTACTTCTCGCCCGCGGCCGGGACCTGGCTGCCCGATGCGGCGGCGGCCGCGCTTCGGCCACCCGGCCGAGCTGCCGAGAGTCGCGCAGCCCGCCGAGGTCGGGGGAGACCGGCTGGGGTGCGGCGGTGGCGGCGGGCACCGGCGACAACATGGGCGCGGCACTCGGCCTCGGCCTGGCACCCGGCGAGGTCGCCGTGTCGATCGGCACCTGGGCACCGCGTTCGCCGTCACCTCCGTTCCCGCCGCCGACCCCTCCGGCTCGGTGGCTGGCTTCGCGGACGCGACCGGGCGTTTCCTGCCGCTGGTGTGCACGGTCAACGCGGGGCTGGTGCTGTCAAGTGCGGCGGCGACCTGATCGGCACCGACCTGGCCGGGCTGTCGGAGGCCGCGCTCGCGGCCGAGCCCGGCGCGGGCGGCATCACCTCTGCTGCCGTACCTCGACGGCGAGCGGACGCCCAACCGGCCGCACGCCAGCGGCGTGCTGCGCGGCCTGACCAACCCGCAACGCCACTCGCCAGAACTCTGGCCCGGGCCAGCGTGGAAGCGGTGCTTCGCCTCCTGGCCGACGCAGCCGACCTGCCCTGCCGGGCACGGCGTGGAGCAGCGCAGCGTGCTGCTCATCGGCGGCGGGCGCGGTCGGAGGGTCCAGCTGCTTACTGGCGCCGGGGATCTCGGCGTCCCGGTCACCGCGTGCCCGAACCCGAGGAGTACATTGCCGCTGCGGCGCGGCGCGCCAGGCGGCGTGGGCGCTGGCGGGCAACGCCGGAACTGCCGGATGGCCCCGCAGGCTTGGCTCGAGGAGATATGCAGGCCCGCCGCTGCCCGGCCTCCGCGACCGGTTCGCCGAGCTCCGGGACGCCACCACGACGTGGGTAGAAAGGACAGATCGTCATGACCGCAGGCGCTGCATTAGCCGACCCCAGCGACCGGTTTCTCTGCATCTGGACCCGGTCGGGTGGCAGGGGTGATGTGTTCGTTGGTCGGCTGGTGGCCGCCGATGCCCGCCGACCGGGCCGTCCGCAAAGCTCGCGGAACTCGGCGCTCTACGGGGTCAACTTCCCACGACAACGACGTGTTCGGCTTCGTGCGCGGCACTGGCGGAACACGACCGCCCTGATCGGTGACTCGGCGGGCGCTGGTCGGACACCGGCCCGGTGGCACCGCGCGCCACCAACTCGCACCTGTTTCGTGCATCCGATGTTTGGCAGAAGGCGCGTTCACCGCTAACGACCGGACGTGCGCCGGTTCGCCCGGCTGGCGGTCGCGCAACCTGGACCTGGCGGCCCGAGCTTGGCGCCGGGGTCACGTGTGCTGGGGCGGCAGGGAAGGGCCGAGTCCAGGTGCGAGCAGGGACGTGCGGGCCGCCGCTCGGCCGCTACCAGGAGGCGATGGACGTGCTCTGCCAGTACGTCCTCGACCATTCCTACGGCCTGCGGTTCGCGATCGAGCCCAAGCCGAACGAGCCTGCGCAGCGACATCCTGCTGCCGACCGCGGGCGCGCCGCCAGCGTTCATCACCGAGCTGGAGCTACTCCGGAACTGGTCGACATCAACCGAGCTAGGTCGGGCATGAGGAGATGGCGTCGCTCAACTACGCCCACGCCATCACCCAGGCGCTCTGGCACGGCAGCTGTTCCATCGACCTGAACGGCCAGAACGGGCCGCGCTACGACCAGGACCCGGTTCGGTTGCAGCACGCGCGGGCGCGTTCTGGGTGGTGGACGCTGGAGGCGGGCGGCTACAGACGGGCCAGTCCACCTGGACTACAAGCCGCCCCGCACCGAGTGGACGACGACGGGGTGCGGGAGTCGGCCCGCCGCCCTGCATGCGCAACTACCTGATCCCGCGGGACAAGGTCCGGCGCGTTCGGGGCCGACCTTCGAGGTCAAGGCGGCTGCCAGGCCGCCGGGGTGGACGAGCTGTCGGCGCCCACCCTTGTCCGGCGGCGAGCACCTGGCGCGGAGCGTTCAAAGAGCAATGGCTTTCGCCCGACATCCGAGGCGCGCTCGCGGCCCGCTGGCACTGGCGCCTCGAGCGGCTGGACCAGACTGGCGCTGGAGCACCTCACGCATGGCGTCCGGTAAGCCCTGCGTCGAGCCACCGCCCCGCCGTTCCCGCATCCCGCAGATCACGGTTTCACTTTCCGGCGCTATGCGCGCGGTCGTCCGTGATCATGCGAGGTGGACCTGAATAGATCATGGAGGGGACCGGAACCGGGGCGGCGGCAGGGAATACGGCGCGAGAGGTGAAATAGGTTTGCCCCGCAGTCAGCGGCCGGCTACCGATCAGAGGCCAGAGCTTCTGCCACACATAACGCCCGGCGGCGGAGACACGGCAACGCTGCCGGGCACGCACAGAACGCGACGCCTGCAATGCCGACGGCCCGGCCTGGTCCACCGGGTTTCCCGTGCTGGCGATCCGCGACTCCGAAACGCTGCCGCTCGCAGACCGGGTGCTGGCGCTTGACTGGTCGCCGATTCTCACCACGGTCGGGGTGGCGTTCGCGGTCCTGGACCAGTGACGCGGCTCCACCGCCGGCCTGTCCTACGTGCTGGCCGCGCAGATCACTCCCGTCGCTGGTGTCGCGCTGGTTGGCGGGGTGGTCGCGGACCGGATCGCGCCGCAGAAAAGGCAGATCGTGGCCGCGAATCTCATGATCGCGGTTGGGTGAGGGCGGCTTCGGCCTGCTCACTGCTCACCGGCCATCCGCAGCTGTGGCAGATGATCGCCTGGAGACGCTGAACGGCGCGGGCATGGCGGTGTTCTACCCGGGCCTCCCAGGCCCTGCTGCCCCGGCTGGTCAGCCGAGCTGATGCAGGAGGCCAGCGCGCTGAGTAAGCTGGCGATGAACGCGGCGCAGATGGGCGCCGCCGCGGCTGCCGGGGTGTTCGATGGCGCGGCCGGGCCCGGCTGGGCCCTGGCGGCCTGCGGGATCGGCATGGTCGGCACGGTGCCGTTGCTGCTACGGCCCATCCGCGCGGGGCGCGCAGCGCCAGGGCAGGCCAGCCTGCTCCGCGACCTGCGCGAGGGCTGGGCGGAGTTCGCCTCTCACACCTGGCTGTGGGCGACCACGGCCCAGTTCTGCGCGTGCTGGCCGCCTGGTACGGCGCGTTCGACTGCCTCGGGCCGGTTGTTGCCCGCCAGGACCTGGGCGGCCCGGCGGGCGTGGGCGTGATCATGGGCTGCGGACGCGGTCAGCCTGATCATCGGCGGCCTGGTCGCGCTGCGCTTCACCCCGCAGCCTGCCGATCCGGCTCTGTGGTGCTCATCGGTGGGGCCTGCGCGTCTGTCGCCGCTGGCGCTGGCGGCGCCGTAGCTACGCTCCTGGCGGTCTGCGCTGGCACGCGGTCGTCCTGGGCGTCGCGATCGGATCATGATGGTGCAGTGGACGGTGACGCTGGCCGGCACATCCGCGCCGGACCGGCTCGCCCGCGCGTCCTCCTCCTACGACGTGCCTCGGCATCGGTGGTGGCGATGCCAGTGCGGCGCGCTCGTGGCGGGCCCGCTCGCGGACCAGGATCGGGGTGCCAGCCACCGAAAGTACGGCGCCGCCGTGCTGATCCTCGTGGCGTCGCTGCTCGCCCTGGCGCCACCGAGAGTCCGCGCCCTGCGGTCATCGCAGACGCCCAGGTCAGAGGCGGAAATCCCGCGTGTCATGGCGGGATCCTGACCCAACATCACCGTCAGCGTGCATGATCCGCGCCGGGCGAAGCAGACCCGCCTAGGGTTCTCGCTTCGGGCCCGGCCCGCAGGCCCGCTACCTCCGGGGCTGATCGCGGGGGCCCGCCAGGCCGCCGACGATGAGGAGCACGAGGGTGACTCTGCTGGAGTCCGTGTCCTGTCCCCGGGATCTCAAGGCGCTCAGCCCCGACGGAGCTGCCCGCTTTGGTGGCGAAATCCGCGACTTCCTCGATCGCGGCGGTGTCCCGCACCGGCGGCCACCTCGGCCCCAACCTCGGCGTGGTCGAGCTGACCATCGCGCTGCACCGGGTGTTCGACTCGCCGACGGACCGCATCGTCTTCGACACCGGCCACCAGGCCTACGTGCACAAGATGCTCACCGGCCGGCAGGACGGCTTCGACCGGCTGCGCCAGCGCGGCGGCGCTGTCCGGCTACCCGAGCCGGGCCGAGTCCGAGCACGACATCATCGAGAACTCGCACGCCTCCACCGCGCTGTCCTACGCCGACGGCCTGGCCAAGGCCTACGCGCTGCGCGGCGAGAACCGGCACGTCGGTGCGCCGTGGTCGGCGACGGCGCGCTCACCGGCGGCATGTGCCTGGGAGGCGCTCAACAACATCGCCGCCGCGAAGAACCGCGGCTGGTCATCGTCGTCAACGACAACGGCCGCTCCTACACGCCGACCGATCGGCGGGCTCGCCGACCACCTGTCCACGCTGCGGCTCGCAGCCCGAGCTACGAGCAGGTGCTCGACCTGGTCAAGGACGCGCTCGGCCGCACGCCCGCTGGTCGGCCCGCCGCTGTACGAGGCGCTGCACGCGATCGAAGAAGGGCATCAAGGACGCGCTCGCGCCGCAGGGCGCTGTTCGAGGACCTCGGCATCAAGTACGTCGGGCCCGGTCGACGGCCACGACCGCGCGGCGGTCGAGTCGGCGCTGCGCCGAGGCCGAGCGGCTTCGGCGGCCCGGTGATCGTGCACGCGGTGACCCGCAAGGGCTTCGGCTACCGCACCGGCCGAGGACGACGAGGCCGACTGCCTGCACAGGCCCGGCAGCGTTCGACCCGGAGACCGGCAAGCCGACCGGCGCCGCCGGCGCTGCAAGTGGACCGACGTGTTCGCCGACGAGCTGGTCGCGATCGGCGACGAGCGCGCCGGACGTCGTCGGCGATCACCGCCGCGATGGCTCGACCCGACCGGCCTCGCGACGCTCGTCGAGGCAGTACCCGGAGCGGGCGTATCGACGTCGGCATCGCCGAGCAGCACGCGGTCACCTCCGCGGCCGGCCTGGCGCTCGGCGGCCTGCACCCGGTGGTCGCCGATCTACGCGACGTTCCTCAACCGGGCGTTCGACCAGGTGCTGCTCGACGTCGCGCTGCACCGGCTGCCGGTCACGTTCGTGCTCGACCGGGCCGGCGTCACCGGCGCGGACGGCGCCGAGCCACAACGGCATCTGGGACATGTCGGTGCTTCGGCGTCGTGCCGGGCCTGCGGCTCGCCGCGCGCGCGGGACGCATCCACCCGCCCTGGCCGAACTGCTGCGGGAGGCGGTTGGACACCGCGACGGACGGGCCGAGCGTCCTGCGCTTCCCAGGGCGCGGCCGGCGCCAGGTATCGCCGCGAGTGGCCGCGGTCGGCCGGATGGAACGTGCCTGCCAGGGGCCCGGGCGAGACTACTGGCAAAGCTCCGGCACGCCTCGAGCGACTGCTGCTGGCAGGTGGGCGGGCCGAGGCGCCCAGGGTGGGATGCTGTGGAGGCTCAGTGGCAAGCAGCTGGCCGAGGCTATGGGCGGTGGCCGTCGATCGACCGCGCTGGGGTGGAAGCCGCTTTCGGACAGAGGCCCTGCTGTGCCGAGTCGCGGCGGAGAGGCCACCGGCTGAGTCGCGACCGTCGAGGACAACGGCCGGGCAGGGGGTTCCGGGGATGCACGGTCTGCGAGGCTGCTCCGGGACAGCGCGGGGTGAGCACCCCGTGCGCGGACGTTTCGGCCTGCCGCAGGAGTTCTTGGAGCATGGGAAGCGGGAAGGGATCCTGGCCGATGCCGGGCTGGTGCCGCAGCACCTCGCCCGCGAGATCCGCCGAGGCGGTGGCTCGGCTGACGCCGGAACTCGAACACCACAGCCCCGTCTGACAGGAGAACCTCCCGCGATGAGCGGATCTGCACGTCGCGAGTCCCACGTCGGTTCGGCCCATCCGGGCTGTACACCGCCACGACGCGGTCCTCAAACAGGCAGCCAAGCTGGAGCCGGCGGTGGTCGCGCACGTGGACGTGATCGACCGCCTGCCCACGCCGTACGGCCTGGTCCGGGTACGGGGTCGCCCCGACTTTCACATCCCTCATCAAGTCGATCGCCGGCGTCCTGCGCAAGGTCCTCGAAGCGCCCGAGGTGCAGTTCCTCGGCGGCGTGCACCTCGGTGACGACGTGACCCGCGAGGACCTGCTTGCAGCTACGACGCCGTCGTCTACGCGACCGGCGCGATGCGTGACCGGCGGCTCGGCATCGAGGGAGGACCTGCCCGGCAGCTATGCGGCCACCGACTTCGTCAACTGGTACTGCACGGCCACCCCGACGTGGACCCGGGCGGTTCGCCAGCTGGACGCGCGAGGCGGTGGCGGTCATCGGGGTCGGCAACGTGGCCGTGGACGTGGCGCCGCATCCTGGTCGAGGGACCCGGCGAACTGGCCCCGCACCGACATCTCCGGAGCCCGGTGCTCCAGCGCGCTGATAGTGACCCAGCAAGGTCCGCGAGGTGCACGCTGATCGGCCGCCGCGCGGCCCGGCCCAGGCCAAGTTCACCGCACGGAACTGCGCGAGGCTCGGCGTAGCTTGCCGGGGTCGCTCATCGCTCAAGTGCCCGGGCGTGAGGCCGACCTGGAGGCGGTTGCGGAAGCGCGTCCGGGGGAGGGAGGCAAGCTCGCGGGGACCGACCGCCGGGTTCGTGGCAACCCTGGCGGTCATCGGCGACTGGGAGCGGCCCGCTGTCCGGACTTCAGCGCGCGGCAGCTCAGCGACCGCTGGCTCCAGCGTCCGGTTCTGGCTGCGGCCGGGTAAAGGTCAGGGTGCCGGGCAGGTGCTCGGGGCTGGTCGTCGAAGCGCACGCGGCTCGACGAGGCGGAGCCAAGCTCACTGGGGACGCGTGCAGTGCGAGCGGCTGGACGTGCTGCCAGATGGTGCTGCGCAGCGTCGGCTGCCGGGGCGTGCCGCTGCCCGGGGTCCCGTTCGAGCAGAGCGGACCTACACGGTGCTGGAGCAGGCGGGCGGGTGCTCGGGCCCGGCAGGGGCCCCGCTGCGCGGGAGTGCGGTGGTAAGCTGGCTCCAGCGGGGCCCGAAACCGGGGTGGTCAGGACCAACAAGGTCCGGCTTGCTGGCCGACACCGTCAGGTCACTGCTGGCCGACTGCGTCGCGGGGCGGGCGCCGGACGGCCCTCAGCGGGGGCCGCGCGGGAGCAGCTGGCCGGTGCTCGCTCACGCCCGGGGTGTGCTGCCGGTCACCTATGCCGACTGGCTGCGGGTCGAGCAGGCGGAGATGGACGGACTGGCCACGTGGCGCTGGGCCGCGGTTCGCGGCGTCAAGCTCGCCAGCCGCGAGGCGATCGACGCTGCCTGCCGCCCGCCGCGCGGCTAGCAGCATCGCCGCCGGCTGGGCCGCCGCGCAGGACGGCGGGACGGTCGTGCGATCGGCCCGCTATGCCCCGGTGAGTCATAGTTTCGTGCGCGCTCGGTAAGCTGGGGCGCGATCAATCCGGCGAACATCGCCGCCGGTCCCGTGCTGACGGTAGAAGCGAGCGCGCCCAACTGGCCGCGTTGGGCGGATGATCCGGCTTGTACAGGAGCCTTTGGCTGTACGTGCCAGGATCGTGCTCGCGTGCGCAATAGGCCCGCCGGACCATTCGGGGCCGCCCGGTCGCCTGGAGTGGCGGCCGAACTCGGGCTCTCGCGAGACACCGTCCATGAGTGAGCGGTCGCGGTTCCTGGCGGAGCGGCTCCTTGCCCCGGGCTGCGCGGCGCGCACCCGGCCGGGAGCTCCCGGACGATCACCGACGAGCAGGTGGCGCGCGCGACCATGGCCGGGCGCTGGAGGCACCCCCGGCGAGCCGTGGCGGCGATGAGTCGAGCTCCGCCTGATGGCGGGCCGAGACCGGGATAGAGCCAGTCGGCAGTGAGCCGGATCTGGCGCCAGAGCTAACCTGTCCAGGCCGGGCGCGCAGGCGGTAAGCGGCCGGGCCAGATCCGTGACCCAGCAGGTGGCATCCGCCCGGAGAAGCCCGCGCCCGGAGGGCGCGCCGGACCGGCGCGCCGGGTGCACCTGGTATAGGCGGGGCGGGAGCATTTCGCCCGGTCCCGGAGCGTCTTGACCGCGCGGTGCGCGTTGGGGACAGCTGTCCGCGCCTGCCGGTGAAGATGCAGGAAGTACGGCTTCTCAGGAGTCGCGAGGCGCCGCGGGAATCGCCTTCCCGGTGTCGGGGAGCGGGCACTGACCGGGCAGGCATCGGGTCAGCGGGCGAGCGAACAGGCGTCGGGTCAGCGGGCGCTGGGCGAGCAGACGTGGGGCCCGCTGGCGCCGGGCGAGTGGGCCGAGTCGGGTGAACTCCGGGAAGACACGGCGGCGCGGGAAGTGCGTCGGCGGTCCGGCCATCGGCGGGCCCGGTAAGCGACCGGGACGGGCAGAGTGCCGATCTTCCCGCCCAGCCGCTACTTCGACCGTGAGGAAGCTGGCTCCGGTTCAACCAGCGGGTGCTCGAACTCGCCGAGGACGAATCGCGTCCCGCTGCTGGAACGGGTGCGGTTCCTGTCGATCTTCGCGACCAACCTGGACGAGTTCTTCATGGTCCGGGTGGCCGGGCTGGTGCGCCGGATGGCGGCCGGCCTGCCGGTCGAGGGCGACCGGGCTGCAGCTGCCCGGGCAGGTGCTGGACCGAACACCCTGGAGATGGCGCGCAGAGCTCGACCGTCCGGCACGCCCGCGTGCTTCAGCGAGATCGGTCATCGCCCCGCAGCTGGCCGAGCAAGGGATCGAGATCCTGCGCTGGAAGGAGCTGTCAGCGCGACGAGCAGGACAACCTGCACGACGCTGTTCCGCGAAGCGGATCTACCCGGTGCTCACGCCGCTGGTGGTCGGACCCGGCGCATCCGTTCCCGTTCATCTCCGGGCGCTGTCGCTCAACCTCGCCGTCATGATCGCCGACCCGCGCACCGGCGCGACGATGTTCGCCCGGGTCAAGGTGCCGCCGCTGCTGCCCAGGTTCCTGGCCGTGTCGCAGTACCGGTTCGTGCCGCTCGAGGACGTCATCGCGGCGCACCTCACCGAGCCTGTTCCGGCGACGTCGAGATCATCGAGCATCACGCGTTCCGGGTCACCCGGATCAGCGACCTGGAGGTCGACGAGGACGCTCACCGAGAACCTGCTCCAGGCCATGGAGCGGGAGCTGCAGCGGCGCAGGTTCGAGCCCGCGGTCCGGCTCGAGGTCGAGGACAGCGATGTCCGGCCGACGTGCTGGACCGGCTGGTCACCGAGCTCGACATCGACCAGCGCGCGGTCTACCGCGTGCCCGGGCCGCTCGACCTGTGCGGGCCTGTGCATCATCGCCGACCTGGACATCGCGCGAGCTCGAAGTACCCCGCGTTCGTCCCGTCGACCCGGCCGCTGCCACAGGACACACAGACATCTTCACCGCCATCGCCGAACGCGACGTCCTCGTCCACCACCCGTACGACTCGTTCGCCGACCACGGTGGAGCGGCTGATCGAGCGAGGCCGCCGACGACCCGCGACGTGCTCGCGATCAAGCAGACGCTGTACCGGACCAGCGGCCAGTCGCCGATCGTCGACGCGCTGATCGACGCGGCCGAGGCGGGCAAGCAGGTCGTGGTGGTGGTCGAGATGAAGGCCAGGTTCGACGAGCGGGCCAACATCGCCTGGGCGCGCAAGCTGGAGGAGGCGGGCTGCCACGTCGTCTACGGCTTCGTCGGGCTGAAGACGCACTGCCAAGATGGCGCTGGTCGTGCGCGAGGAGCCGGATGGCACGCTGCGCCGCTACTGCCACATCGGCACCGGCAACTACCATCCGAAGACCGCCCGGATCGTACGAGGACTTCGGCCTGCTGACCGCCGATCCGACGGTCGGCGAGCGACGTCACCGACCTGTTCAACCACCTGACCGGGTACAGCCGCAAGGACGACGTACCGGCGGCTGCTGGTCGCGCCGGAAGGCCTGCGTGCGGGCCTGCGTCGGCACGGATCGAGCGGCAGGTGGCCCGGCACCGGGCAGGGCAGGCCCGCCCGGATCGCAGTTCAAGTACCAACGCGATCGTGGACGAGGCGATGGTCGACGCCCTGTACCGCGGCCTCGATGGCCGGGGTGCCGATCGACCTGTGGGTGCGCGGCATCTGCTGCATCCGGCCCGGGATACCTGGCTCTGTCGGAGACGATCAGCGTCCGCAGCGTGCTCGGCCGGTTCCTGGAGCACTCCCGGATCTACGCGTTCGGCACCGGCGAGGACGAGGACAGTGAGGTGTGGATCGGCTCCGCCGACCTGATGCACCGCAACCTGAACCGCCGGGTCGAGGCGCTGGTCACGGTGACGGACCCGGCCCAGCAGAGCCGATCTGCGTAACCTCATCGGCGCTGGCCATGGACGAGACCACCGCGTCGTGGTGGCTGGACGGCGATGGCACCTGGACCCGGCATCACCAGGACTCGTCCGGCCAGCCCCTGCGTGACCTGCAACAGCACCCTGCTCGCCAGCTCGCGCGGCAGGGCCGTTGATGGCTGACCGGGACAAGCCCGCGAAGATCCGCGCCGCCGGGGCGCTGCTCTGGCGGCCCGGCGAGCCAGGGGCGGAGGTGGCGCGTCGTCCACCGCGCCCCGTTACGACGACTGGAGCTTCCCAGAGAGCGAGGCGCTGCCCGGTGAGCATGTGCTGATCACGGCCGTGCGGGAGGTGCGCGAGGAGACCGAGGTCAGGATCGTGACTCGGCAGGCGGCTGAGCACGGCACATTACCTCAGCGACGGCAAGCCCAAGCAGGTGGAGTACTGGGCGGCACGGCCGCGGCGGCCGCGGGCGGCCCGGGCGATCCCGCCGGGCCCGCCCCGTTCGTGCCCAATGAGGAGGTCGACCGGCTGGCGTGGCTCCCGCTGTCGGCGGCGGAGTGACCGGCTCAGCTACCCCCACGACAAGGAGGTGCTCAGCGAGTTCGCGTCCGCCCCGGCCGTCACCACGCGCGATCATCCTGGTCCGGCACGCCTCCGCCCGGAACAAGAAGGCCTGGCATGACGCCGGTCACCCGGACGATCTCCACCCGGCCGCTGACCCCCTCGGGCACGGTCAGGCGAAGCTCCTGGGCCAGATCCTGTCCTGTTTCGGGCCCGCCCAGGTGATCAGCTCTCCGGCGGAACGCTGCCTGGCAACCGTCGAGCCCTATGCGGCCCTGGCCGGTGGGGTGGTGGTAGCCAGCCGGCCCTCGCGCCGCCGCCAGGACGACAAGGTGCTGGAGGAGTGAGCCCGGCGGCGGCGGCCGCCGTGCGCGACGTGGTCACCGGGCTGGTCACGGTAAGCGCCGACGCCGTGATCTGCGCTCACCCGGGAGAACCTGCCCGCCATCCTGCGGTGGATCTGTGAGCGCCTCGGCGCGCCGGTACCGGCGGGCCGCCGCTGCGCAAGGGCGCCTTCTGGGCCCTGCACGCGGGCGGGGACAGGCTCATCTCGGCCGAGGCAGCACAGCCTGAAGTCCTGACCGGGAGCAGCCAGCGTGCCGCAGCGGCGGGAGGCCCGGGTCCTCATGCGCGCCCGGCGCCCGCCCGGATGGCGGCCGTGGCCTGGCCAGCGGACCCGGTAGGCGCTCAGCCGGTGCCGGGCCCGGCGGGGTCCCAGTCCAGGGTGGGCGGCAGTGCGCCCTCGAAGATCAGGAGCCAGCGCTTGGTCTCGAGCCCGGCACCGCCGCTGTAGCCGCCCAGCCCGTCACCGGCGACCACCCGGTGGCAGGGCACGATGATCGGGCAGGGGTTGGATCCCATGATCTGCCCGGTCACCCGCGCCGCGAGGACCGTGCCCCCGTCCGCCAGGTTAGGCGCGGCGGGCGAGCGGCGCCGTAGGTCACCGCTCTCGCCGTAGTAGGCCCGATGCCAGCAGCACCGGCAGCACCTGGCGCTGGGCCGCGGACATACCCGACCAGTCAACCGGCACGTCAAGCGGCGCCGCTGGTGACGACGAAGTACTCCATCACCTGGGCGAGCGCCGCGGCCGGGTGACCGGCCGCCTCGCCGGGCGCGCCGCCGCTCACCCGTTCGGCGGGGCAGGCGCCCACGCCCCGGCCGCGCCGCCGGGTCGGCGGCGCGCCGAAGCTGGACCCTAGCCACCCGGCCGCGGTGCAGGCCACGGACATCTCGCCGACCGGAGACGCGAGCGCGCCCCAGGCCAGCTCGCTGACGGCTGTGTTGCTCACGCCGCCAGCATTGTCGTAAGCGGCACCGACAAGACCATCCGGTAGGCAGGACGTGATCGCTCATGACGTTGGTGTCGTTCTGGCAGACAGCGAACCCATGATCATGAACTGGGGACTGGGTGTTTCAGACTCTCGGACGCTCCCGGAACCGGCGGCCCGCGGGGTCGTGGCGGCCCCGGCAGTCCTGTTGCCGGGGCCTCTTAGCCGTCCTCCTCCTCGGTGAGGCGGATGAGCGCCTTGCTGATCGGCTTCGCGGTCAGCTCGGTCTGCCACGGCCTGGCGCCGCCCGCGTCAGCTCGGCCCCCACCGCCTACCGGTGCTGGGCGGCTCCGGAGGCCGCCAGGCGCAGCCTGCGCACCACGTCCGGCTGCAGGGTTCTCGGTAAGCAGGAGTGCTCGTCGGCGAGCGCCCGCGACCACGGTGCGGACGACCGCCAGCCGCTGGGCAGCCGCGGGGTCCCGCTCCGCCCAGCGGTGCGCGGGCGGAGGGCCCTCCGGTGCGGGGAGGTCGTGCCGGGCAGGTTCGCCTCAGCCTGGGCGCGTGCCCGGTCGACCGCCCGCCGCCACTGCGTGGTGTGCCGCCGCGCGCCCAGTTCTGAAACCCGGAGCTCAGCGAGATCGCGCTTCGCTGCCGGGCAGCACGCGCGCGGCCTCCACGATCGCCGAGTCCGGCAGCACCCTGCCCGGAGACACGGTCGCGGCGGCGCGCGATCTTGTCGCGTTCCAGCCACAGCTCGCGGACGACGGCCATGCCCCGGCGCGTGTGCGCGGTGGATGCCGGATGTGCGCCGCCACGGGTCGGGCCGGGGATGGCGGGCCTCGCCGCGAGCACCCGCGGCGAACTCCTGCCGTGCCCACTCGGTCTTGCCCTGCTCCGCCAGCTCGGCCGCCAGGGCGTCGCGCAGCTCGACCAGGACCTCGACGTCCAGCGCGGCGTAACGCAGCCATTCCGTGGGCAGCGGCCGGGTGGACCAGTCCGCCGCCGCATGGCCCTTCTCCAGGCTGGAAGCCGAGCACGGTCTCCACCAGCACGCCGAGCCCGACGCGCGGGTAGCCCAGCGGGCGGTCAGCCAGCTCGGTGTCGAACAATGCGGCGCGGCCGGTACCCGAGCTCGGCCAGGCAGGGCAGGTCCTGGGAGGCGGCGTGCAGCACGGCCTCGCAGTCGGCGAGCGCCGCGTCGAGTGCCGACAGGTCCGGGGCGGGCGACCGGGTCGATCAGGACGGTGCCCGCGCCCCGGCGGCGGAACTGGACCAGGAACGCGCGGTGCCCGTAGCGGTAGCCGGAGGCACGCTCGGCGTCCACCGCGACCGGCCCCTGGTACAGCGCCGAGCGCGCGGCCACCGCTTCCGCAAGGGCTGGCGCCGTGGTCACCAGCGGGGGGCCCGTCACGCGGCTCGAGGCAGCGGTACCACAGGCGGCGCCCGGGCGCTCCCCTGGGCGGGACCGACCACGCGAGCCGACCGGCTCCTGCGGTACCCCGTCATGAAACGCGCCGCCGGGCGGGCGGCCGGAGCGCGGTCACCCCCGCAACCAGCGGGGGCAGCCGGCGGCGGCGCATATCGCCCCGCACCAGGCGGCGAGATGACCGTCCAGGCCCGCCTGCGCCGACTCGGCACTCGTCAGGCTCGCGCCTGGCCTGGACCAGGTCCAGCTGGCAGGTCCAGCCATCCCCACCGGCGACCAGGAGGCCCGCAGTTCGAAACCAGTCGCCTGCGGGTCCTCGCGTTTGGCGCCAAATCCTCGGTGACCACGCGGGTCACGGTACCGCTGGGCGCTGCGCGTAACCAGATGTGCGGGCGTCGAGTGCACTCCGGTCAGCCAGGACCAGGCGACCTCACCCAGCATCGGGTCCGCGGCGATCTCCGGCTCCAGGTCGGCGCGGATGTAGATCGATGACGCGCAGCGGGCCCACCCAGCCGCGCTGGCCGTCCGGGTCGTAGAGGCAGCACGAAACGGCCCGAGGCGGCTTCCGATCCCGCCGACCCGGGCGGTGGCGGCGACGGCGATCGCGAACGGCGCGAGGGTCCGGGGCGCGGGCACGTCCTCAAAGGCCAGCTCCGGGCGGACGGCACACACCTGCTTCCTGGCCGCGACCGCAGCGATGCCACCGCGGCCCGGAACGCAGCCGCCGCCTCCGCCTGGTGCCGTAACCCCGCCCACCTGCCTCATGATCTGAGGGTACGACGTCGCCGCTCTCCGTTACGCCACACACGTTCGGGGCATCGCTGATATCGAATTTCGGCTCGGCGCGGGGCAAAGAACGAAGCCCACGAGCAGCGCGCTGCCGCATCCGGTGCAGAACCACTCGGGGCACTCGCCGTCCGGCGAATCCGGGCAGCTGCCCGGTATCCCGTGGTGCTGGCCGAACAGCTGCTCGCCGCCACACTCGCCGCACGGACGCAACGTCTGGCTCATTCCCGTGACCTCCCTCGCCGCCGGGCTGCCACTGACAGGGGCTCCGGGAGCAGCCGCGCGGCGCCCGGCTGGACACGATGGTCGCATGCTGCCCTCCCCGGACGGTGGATCTCGACCGGCGTGTCCCCGGTGCTGTGAGACGATCATCTGCGTGACGGCCCCGACCAAGGGAGTCCCCTTCCTGCGGGCCTGCCGCCGCCAGCCGGTGCCCCATACGCCGGTCTGGTTCATGCGCCAGGCGGGCAGGTCGCTGCCCGAGTACCGGGCGGCGCGGAAGAAGCGCAAGTCGATGCTGGCCGCGTGCATGACGCACCGATCTCATCACCGAGATCACCCTTCAGCCGCTGCGCGCGCTACCACGTTGACGCGGCCATCCTGTTCAGCGACATCGTGGTCCCGCTGCGCGCGCGGTGGGCGTCGATGTCGACATCAAGCCCGGCGATCGGCCGGTGGTCGGTCAGCCCGTCCGGCGCGACACCGACCTGGCGCAGCTGCGCGGTCTCGAGCCATCCGACGTTCCCTACCTCGCCCCGGCGATCAGCTCGCTGGTGGCCGAGCTGGGCAGCACGCCGCTGATCGGTTTCGCCGGACGGCCCGTTCACGCTGGCGTCGCTACCTGGTCGAAGGCAGGGCCGTCGAAGAACCAGGAGCGCACGAAGGCGCTCATGTACGGCAACCCGCGCGCTGTGGCATGCCCTGCTCGCCCGGCTCACCGACATCACCATCTCGTTCCTGCGGATCCAGGTCCCGCGCGGTGCCTCCGCGGTCCAGCTGTCGATTCCTGGGTCGGCACGCTCAGCCCGGAGGACTACCGGGCCGCGGTGCTGCCGCACAGCAAGCGGGTGTTCGAGGCACTCGCCGGGACGGGCGTGGCCGCGGCTCCGCTTCGGCGTCGGCACCGGGGAACTGCTAGGCCTGATGAGCGAAGCCGGGCGCGGACGTGGTCGGTGTGGACTGGCGGGTCAGCCTGGACGAGGCGGTCCGCCGGGTGGACATCGGCACCGCGCTGCAGGGCAACCTCGACCCGGCGGTCCTGCTGGCACCCTGGGACGGTGGTCGAGCGGCGGGCCAGGGACGTGCTGGCGCGCGGCCGCACCGCGGAAGGGCACATCTTCAACCTAGGGCACGGGGTCCTGCCCGAAACCGAGCCCGATGTGCTGGCCCGCCTCACCGACTACGTCCACGAGCAGACGGTGCAGGAGGACGCGACCGGAACGCGGTGAGCCTCAGCCACGCTGGGCCGTGGTTCCCGCTGGCCGCCGTCCTGCCCGGTGCCTAGGCTGCAGCCGGCGCCATCCCCGCCAGCGCGGCGTAGCCCGCGATGATCACGAACAGCGCGAACGGCAGCAGGCGCGCCGACCCCCGTGAGCAGCCACGATGTCACCCGGCGCAGGGCGTGCCAGCTACGCGGCCAGCCTGCCGGTGAATCCGCTCGCCAGCTTCACCGGCCCCGCGGCTAGCGCGGTGGCGGCTTGCTCACCAGCATCACCGACACGGTCCCGTACGTGGTCTGGTGCGCCAGCGCGCGCTGCTGGACTGCAGCGCCTCCAGGTCGGACTCCCGGCGTTGATCTGCTCCTGGACCTTGAGCAGGCTGCTGACCGAGCCTGCCCGTGCCAGGAGCCTCGCGCAGCTGGGCGATCGCCGCCTGGGCCGAGGCCACCCGGCTGGTCACGTCGGCGACGGTCTGGGGTGACGTCCCGCGCGTGCTGGGACAGCGAGATCCTGGTGCCGAGGCCGCGCCGACAGCGCCGCGAGCGTGGCCTGGTAGCTGGCGACGGGGATCTTGAGCTGGATGAGGATCGTGCCGCTCGGCCGGATTCCGGCGGCTGAACCGGGCGGTCTCGCCGGACACGTAGCCGTCAGCCGCGCCGACCAGCCGGGCGGCCCGCGCGGCCGCCGCCCGGACGTCACCGGCGCGCACCGTCAGGCTCGCGCGTGTAGATGATCGCCTGGCGGGCCGGCAGCAGGGCCGTGAGGTCGGCCCTGCTGCGTCGCTGGCGCCGGCGAGGCCGGGCGCCGCATGCCGGCGCCGCTGCCGGCGCCTGTGGCGATCGCCACGGCGGCCGCCCGCGCACGGCGACGCGGAGGAGCCGGTGGCGGGGCCGCCCGAGCAGCCCACCGAGGAGCGCGCAGGCGCCGAGCGCGGCGCATGCGCGGCGGCGGGAGCCGGCGGCCGCGTAGGCCGTTCGCGCGTGAGGCGGCGGGCAAGTGCCGTGATGCTGACATGCCGATCGGACGGCGGCGGCGGAGGCGCGCAGTTCCAGCCGGGCCAGTCACGGAGTTGGCATCGGCTCCCGCGGCGGGCGTCCGGCGGGTCATCGGCGCATGCAGACGCGCTGCAGGGGCTGTCCCGCTCGGTGCCGGGGCGGCCGCCCGGAGCGCGGCCAGGCCGGGCGTGAGCTCGGCCGGGGCCAGCTCGCGGAAGCCGAGCCGCTCGTCAGTACGGGGCGTTCCACGGCACGCCGCGGAAGGTGATCAGGCGTCAGCGCTGGCCAGGCCCTGGCGAGCGGCCCAGCCGGCCACGTGATCGAGGAGCATCGCGCCGATGCGCTGGCGGGCGTGCGCCGGGTGAACGCTGACCTGCTCGATGTGCGCGCGCCCGTCGATCACGTCGGCGACGACGAACCCGACCGGCTCGTCGTGGTCGTCCACGGCGACCCAGGCCTGTCCCGGCCTGCCGGTACCCGGACAGGGACTCGGCGGGCAGCGGCGGGCTTTCCGCGACGGTGCTCATCCCGACGTGCCGGAACGCGTCGCCCGCCGCCAGCTGGATCGCCTGCAGTAAGCCGACATCCCCGGGCCGCACGCCGCGTATCGACACGGCAGCGGATCGTGACGCCATGGCACAGAAGTATGACATCGGCCACGGGCCGGTCATCAGTGAACTTCAGGTTCATGGCCGCGCGCTACGCCAGAGCTGCACCGGTGCCGCTAGCGGCACGGCTCGCTTCCATCGGCGCGATCTGCCAGGGTGGACGGGTGGACAGCAGCGCCGCCGCCCAGGGTCGCGGTCGTCGGCGGCGGCATCGCCGGCCTGGCGGCCGCGTTCTTCCTGCGCGAGGCGCCGGTGAGCCGTCACCGTCCTGGAGGGCTCGCCGCGGCTCGGCGGCAAGCTCGCCGTCTCGCCAGGTGGCCGGGATAGCCGTCGACGAGGGCGCGGAGGCGCTGCTCGCCCGCAGGCCGGAGGGACCGGCCTGATCCGCGCCGTCGGGCTGGTGAGCCAGCTGGTCGCGCCCGGGACCGACGGCCGCCCGGATCTGGAGCCGGGAGCGGATGCGGCCGCTGCCGCGCGTCGGCAGGTCATGGGCGTTCCGGCCGACCTCGATGACCTCGGCCCGGTGCGGGCTGCTGTCGGCGGAGGGCATGGCCAGGGCCCGGGAAGATCCCCGCCTGCCCGCCACCCCGCGCGGCGGTGACGTGGACGTGGCCAGCTACGTGGCGGCCAGGTTCGGCCGGGAGCTGGTCGACTCGTCTGGTGGACCCCCTGCTCGGCGGGGTCTACGCCGGGCCGGTCGGAGGACCTGTCGTTCGAGGCGACCCTGCCCGCCCTGGCGGAGGAGTCCCAGCCGGCACGCCTCGCTCACCGAGGCGGCGGCGCGCGCGTCATCGCCGCCGTCCCCGCGTCCGCGCCGGGCCGGCCAGCAGCGGCGCCGCGGCGGAGGCCACCATCTTCACCACGCTCGCCGGCGGGCTGGGCACCCTGTCAAGCGGCCGTCGCCGCCGCCTCGGGGGCGGAGGTGCGGACCGGCGCGATGGTCCGCGAGCTGCGCGCGCACCCCGGACGGCTGGCGGCTGACCGTCGGATCCGCCCACGCCCCGGCCCGCCTGGACGCGGACGCCGTCGTGCTGGCCGTCCCGGCCCAGCGCCGCGGCCCGGCTCCTCGCCGGGCTGCCGGGCGCCGCCGCCGACGCGCGGGCGGCGCTGGCCGGGATCGCCTACGCGAGCATGGCGATCGTCACCCTGGCCTACCCGGCCGCACGCTTCCGCGGCCGCTGGAGGGCAGCGGCTATCTGGTGCCTAGCCGTGGACGGCCGCCCGGTGAAGGCGGTCACCTTCTCCTCCGTCAAGTGGCCGCACCTGCGCTCCGCCGCGGCGGCCCCGGTCGTGGTCCGCTGCTCGCTGGGGCGGGTCGGGGAGGAGCGGTTGCTGCAGCGGGACGACGCCGACCTGGCCGCGCCTGGCCGCCGCCGACCTGGCCGCGGCGACCGGCGTGCAGCGGCGAGCCCGCCGACGTCCGGGTGACCAGGTGGGGCGGGGCGCTGCCCCAGTACACCGTCGGCCACCTGGGCCGGGTGGCGCGGATCCGCGCGGCCGTGGGCCGCGAGCCCGGCCTGGCCGTGTGCGGGGCCGCCTACGACGGGATCGGGATCCCGGCCTGCATCGCCACCGCCCGCGCGCGCGGCCCGCAGGTGCTGCGCTATCTGCGCGAGAGCAGAGCGCCAGCGTGACCGGCGGCCACGGATGACCCGCGCGGCGCCACACCCGGCGCGCCGCCCGGCAGCACGCCGCGCCCGGGCGGCGCCGCGCGGCCCGGGTCAGGCACCGCAGCCCGCTGGGTGGCGGACAATGGTGCCATCGCCGGTGGCGGACAATGGTGGCATGGCAGGGACTGAGAATGCCCGCGGGCGAGCGGCTGCGGGCCCGCGATCTGAACGAGCTGATCCGCTACACCATGTGGTCGGTGTTCCGGGTGCGCAACGCCAGCGGCGCTGGAGGCGGCGTGCTGACCGGGCGGAGCGCTGGCGGCGGAGCTGGACGGGCTGCTCGACCAGGCCGCAGGCAAGGGCGTCACCACCCGCGGCTGCTACGACGTGCAGGGCCTGCGGGCGGACGCCGACTACATGTTCTGGTGGATCGCGCCGGGCCCCGATGACCTGCAGGAACTCTACGCGCGGTTCCGGCGCACCCGGCTCGGGCGGGCCAGCGAGCCGGTCTGGTCGGTGATGGCGCTGCACCGGCCGAGCCGGAGTTCAACAAGAGCCACATCCCGGCGTTCCTCGCCGACGAGCCGCCGCGCGCCTACGTGATGCGTGTACCCGTTCGTCCGGTCCTACGAGTGGTACCTGCTGGACCCGGCGGAGCGGCGTGCCATGCTCGCCGAGCACGGCAATGATGGCCCGCGAGTACCCCGACGTCCGCGCCAACACCGTCGCCTGCTTCGCGCTCAACGACTACGAGTGGATGCTCGCGTTCGAAGCCGACGAGCTGCACCGGATCGTGGACCTCATGCGCCACCTGCGCGGCGCCCGGGCCCGGCTGCACACCCGGGTGGAGATCCCGTTCTACACCGGCCGCCGCAAGCCGCCCGGTGAGCTGATCGCCTCGCTTCCCTGACCCGGCCGCGTCAGGCCACGGTCCGGGACGCGGGCTAGAGGCCGTCGACGCTGACGACGATCGCCTCCTGCGTGGAGCGGGCGATCACGACGATGGCCTCGGTATCGGGTGAGGCGTTCTCCTCGCGGTGCGGCACGTGCGGCGGCACCCAGACGAAGTCGCCGGGCCCGGCCTCAGCCGGGTCAGCCCGGAACCGCCGGGGGCGCGGAACACGAAGGCGGGATGACCGGACACCACGTAGATGCCGGTCTCCGACGCGCCGTGGTGAGTGGATCGCCGGAGGAGTCGCTGGCGCGCATCACGGTGGTTCCCATCCACAGCGACTCGCGACCCGGTCAGCGGCCCGGAGATGGCGGCGGCCCGGGTCATGCCGCTGGTCTGGGCGGTGTCGCCGGAGAGCTGCCCGGCGCCGGATCAGGCGGAGACGGCTCACCCGCTAAGCCGCCGGTTCCAGGGTGAGCGAGACGGAGTTGATGCACCAGCGCTGGTCGGTGGGCACCTGGTAGCCCTCACCCTCGAACACGTGCCCGAGGTGGGAGTCGCAGCGGGCGCACCGGACCTCGGTCCTGGTCATGCCGAGCGAGCGGTCCTCGATCAGCACCACCGCGTCGTCGCTGGAAGGCTGGTAGAAGCTCGGCCACCCGCAGTGGGACTCGAACTTCTCCTTCGACCGGAACAGTTCCGCGCCGCACGCCCGGCAGCGGTACACGCCCTCGGTCTCGGTGTCCGGTGTATTCGCCGGTCCAGGGCGCCTCCGTGCCCGCCTGGCGCAGCACCTGGTACTCCTCGGGGGTGAGCCGTTCCTGCCATTCCGCTTCTGTTCGCTGGACTTTGTCCATGCACCCGAGACTACCGGCGGCCCGGATACCGATACGCGTCGACACCGTCGACCCGCGGAGGACCTCCATGCAGTGGCTGAACGAGCCCGCCAGCTGGCAGCGCACCGGCGATGTGCTCCAGGGTGAGCGTGGACCCGGGCACGGACTTCTGGCGGACAACGGGTTACGGGTACGTCCACGACAACGGCCACGTGTACGGCGAGCCTTCTCCCGGGAGACCTCGACGTCTCGGTGCGGGTGCGGGGCGCCTTCGCCAACCAGTACGACCAGGCCGGAATCATGCTCCGGGCCGACGAGCAGACCTGGCTGAAGACCGGGCTGGAGTTCTTCGAGGGGCGCCCCAGGCTCAGCACGGTCCTGACCATGGGATGCTCCAGCTGGATGGTGGCCGACCTGCCGCCCGGCACCGATGAGGTCACCCTGCGGGTGTCGCGGCGGGGCGACGCGGTGGAGGTCCGCTACGCGGCCGGGGACGGCGCCGCCGAACTCGCGGCGCTGGTGTTCATGCCGCCCGACCGGGAGATGCTCGCCGGGATCGTGTGCGCCGCGCCGGAAGGCAGCGGGTTCAGCGTGGCCTTCCACGACCTGCGCATCGTCGGCCGGGAGTGGGGCGGCCAGGAGGCGGCCGGTGACGCCGAGTGGGCGAGGCGGATCCGTCCCGGCGGCCGTAGGCTGGGCTGCGAGACGAAGCCGCCGCGACCGGGGCGGGCTGGAACGGCGGCAGCGAGGGCTGGGGCGGCGAGCGCGCCGATGACGGGCGCCCGGATGGGCCAGGGGCGGGCCCGTGAGGCGACCGGCTGGACCGGGACAAGCCCGGCCAGGCGGCACCCGGCTGGGGACCGAGGCCAGCGAAGCCAGGCGTGCTGGCGTCCGGCGGGGCCGGGAAGAAGGCCGACTGCGACCGGGGGCCCGGCGGGATCCGATGGGCACAAGCCCGGCGAGGTGACGTCCGAGCTGGGTCCAAGGAGATAGCGGCCAGCGGCGCCCGTCAATGGCGGGCGGCGAGACTGACCGGGACGGGTCGGTGGACTGGGCGAAGCCCCAGGCCAGCGAAGTCGGACCGCGGACTGGGACCGGCTGTCGCTGGGCGTGTCGGGGACGGGGGCTGGAACGCGTTCGCGGCCGCCACGCCCGCGAGGCGGGAGTAAGCGGAAGCGGCGGAAGACAAGGCAGCGGGGGCAAGCCACGGATCAGGCAGCGGAGCCAGCAGCGGGCCAGCGACGGCGACGACACGCGCCGAGCGAACCGGCGGACTGCATCGCGCCGGTGACAAGGCCGAGCCCGCCCTCGCCGTGGCGGGCGCCATGGCCGGCCGCGCCGCCAAGCCGGCCGGGCGGAAGCGGGCGCGGACGGAACAAGGCCAAGCGGTAGGCCCCCGACCCATCGGCCCGGTAAACTCCACCGACCCGGCCGATGAGTGGATCAGCCTGCTCACCGCCGACTCGGCGGACGAGTTATCCGGCCCGGGCGCAGAACCGGCGCGCCCAGGCTCCCGGTTACCCGGCCCAGAGCGGCCGCCCCGGGTGGCCCGGCCCGGCGCTCGCCACTGCCCCGGAGCGACCCAGCCAGGGGACGTGCCGTGACCGGGGTGAGCCGGACGGCCAGGGCCGGGTCAGAGCGTGACCCGGTGGGCCGGCTTCGGGCCGGTCGCTAGAACCGCAAGCTCGAGTGTCTGCTCGACCCGGCCCGCGGCCCGGATATCCGGCAGCACCGCCATCGAGGCGTCAGGTGATCCGCGGCGCGCCACCATCGGTTCCCCGGACGGGCGCCCGCATGGACACCCGGGCGCCGGACTTGGCCCCGCCGGATGGCTGCGATCGCCCCGGAGGCCGCGTCAGTGCCCCGTCCCCGCGCTCCGAGCCCCGTAGGCAGGTGAGCGCTCGGCAGGCTCCGGCCGGGCGGCGCGGTGCACCGGGCCCTCCGCCCACCAGGACCACGCCTCCTCGGTCACGAGCGGCAGGAACGGGGCGAACAGCCGGAGCACGACCGACAGGGCGAGCCTCAGCGCGGCCCGCGCCGAGGCCGTAGGCCCGTCGCCACGCTCCCGTAGGCCCGGTCCTTGACCAGCTCCAGGTAGTCGTCGCAGAAGAACCAGAAGAAGTCCTCGGCCGCCGCCAGCGCGCCCGCGTGGTCGTAGGCCTCGAACGAGGCGGTGCACCGGCCGATCACCCGCGCCAGTGAGCCGAGCATCGCCGCGTCAGGGGCTCGCTGACGGCCGGTGCCCCGCTGACCGGCCGTCAGCGAGCCCGGCGGCGGCTAAGCGAGAGCACGAACCGGCTTGCGTTGCAGTATCTTGATCGCGAGCCGTCGGCCGACCTTCAGCTGGGCCGGGTCGAAGGCCACGTCGACGCCGAGGCGGCCGCTGGCCGCCCAGTAGCGGACCGCGTCGCTGCCGTACTGGTCGCAGCGAGGTCCATCGGGGTGACCACGTTGCCCGCCGACTTGGACATCTTCTTGCGGTCGGGGTCGAGCACCCAGCCGGAGATCGCCACGTGCCGCCACGGCAGCGGTGCCGTCCTCGACGTGCGAGCGCAGCGACCGTGTAGAACAGCCAGGTGCGGATGATCTCGTGCGCCTGCGGTCGCAGGTCCATCGGGCAGCACCCGGCCGGGCAGGTCGCCGTCGATCGCTCCAGCGGGCGGCGATCTGCGGGGTGAGCGAGGACGTGGCCCAGGTGTCGAGCACGTCCGGGTCAGCCGGCGAAGCCGCCGGGCTGGCCGCGCTGGCGCGGCGTGGTAGCCGGGCGGCGCGTCGGCCGTCGGATCGACCGGCAGGCTGGCGTCCGCGGGGATGATCGGCTCGCTCGTAGCCGCGGCTGGCCGTCGGCGTCGAGCGGGTACCAGACCGGGATCGGCACGCCGAAGAACCGCTGCGCGGCTGACCAGCCAGTCGCTGTTCAGGCCGTTCACCCAGTTCTCGTACCGGGCCCGCATGTGGGCGGGATGCCAGTCGATCTCCCGGCCCCGGGCCAGCAGGCGCCTGCGCCAGCCCCGGGTCGCGGCCGCCGTTGCGCAGGTACCACTGCTGGCTGGTGATGATCTCCAGCGGCTGGCTGCCCTTCTCGTAGAAGTTGACCGCGTGCCGGACCGGCTCGGGGTCGCCGAGCAGGTCGCCGGCGGCGCGCAGCGGGCCGGTGATCCGCTCCCGGGCGGCCACCGCCGTCTCGCCGGCCAGCTGCCGGTAGGCGCTGCGCGCCCGGCGCCGGCTGGTGATCGCCGCGGGCGGGCGGGCCGGGAAGCGCCCGTCGCTGCCCGTCACCGGGCGCGCGGGCAGGCCGAGCTCCCGCCACCAGGTGACGTCGTTGGCGTCGCCGAACGTGCAGACCATCGCGATGCCGGTGCCCTTGCCCGGGTCGGCCAGGTGGTGCGCCAGCACCGGGACCTCCACGCCGAACAGCGGCGTGCGCACCGTGGTCCCGGCCAGGCCGGCGTAGCGCTCGTCGCCGGGCCGCGACGACCAGCGCGACGCAGGCGGGAGCAGCTCGGGGCGGGTGGTCGCCACCGGCACCACCTCGCCGTCCGGGGCGGCGGAAGGCGATCCGGTAGTAGGCGCCCAGCGACCTCCCGGTCCTCCACCTCGGCCTGGGCGACCGCGGTGCGGAACGTCGACGTCCCACAGGGTCGGCGCCTCGGCCAGGTACGCCTCGCCGCGGGCCAGGTTGCGCAGGAAGGCGCGCTGCGAGATCGGCGCGGGAGTCGGCGCCGATGGTCCGGTACATCGTGGACCAGTCCACCGACGAGGCCCAGCCGCCGCCAGCACTCCTCGAACGCCTGCTCGTCCAGGTCGGTCAGCGCGCTCGCACAGCTCCACGAAGTTGCGCCGCGACACCGGCACCTGGCCGGTCCCGCCGGGCTTGGCAGGCGGCACGAACGACGGGTCGTAGGGGAGCGACGGGTCGCACCGGACGTGGAAGTAGTTCTGCACCCGGCGCTCGGTGGCCAGCCCGTTGTCGTCCCACCCGATCGGGTAGAACACCTCCTTGCCGCGCATGCGCTGGAACCGCGCGACCGTGTCGGTGTGGGTGAACGGAGAAAACGTGCCCGATGTGCAGCTTGCCGCTGACCGGTCAGCGGCAGGGTGTCGATGGCGAAGACGTCGCCACGCGAGGCGGAGCGGTCAAACGTGTACTACGCCGACCTCTTCCCACCGGCGCGACCACTTCTCCTCGATGCCGTCAAGCGAGGGCTTGCCCGGCACGAGGACTGGCCTGGCGCGCGTCCTGCGCGCGGCTGGGGACGGGAATCGGTGCTCATGGCGCCAAAGGGTACCGCATGGCGGCGTCCGGCCGAGGGTTCCGCCTGGCGGCACGACCGGATGCTAGTCCCTGGTCCAGTGCGGGCGGCGGAACATCTGCCCCAGCCGCTCGTCAGCGCCTCGCCGATCTCGTCCATCGGAGCTGACCCGAGTAGACCGCCGTGCCCTGCGGCGGGGGCAGCCGGGCCGCCTGCTCGTCGTCCAGCCGGGAGCGGACATGGCGGACCGTGATCAGCTCGACCTCGCTGGCGTCGACAGAAGCGCAGGCCCCAGTCGGTGGCGACGACCAGGCCGTCGAACAGGTCCTCCTCGGGCACCCCGAGGACATGTTCCAGGGTGCCGATCTCCGTCCCGGTCATCGGTGAGCACGGGCGTGCCGGGCACGGCGGCACGATAGGAGACAGCTGAGCTCAGTGTCCATGCGGCCCCCTTCTCTTCTCCAACGAGCCAGTCCGGCCCCCACCTAGGGCTTCTTACCCGCGTCCGGCGCACATCCACACCTGGGCTGGTCGCCGAGGGTAATCGCGGACCGCTCCACCTTTGTCACGTATCGCAGCGGGGATAATGGCGGTGTGCTGCGGGTATCGGGTCAGCGGCTGGTCGGCAGGGACGGCGAACTGCGCCGCCTGCTCGACCTGCTCGACGATGCCGCCGAGGGGGCCGCCGTCACGCACGCGCTCATCAGCGGGGACAGCCGGCGTGGGCAAGACCCGCCTGGTGTCGGAGCTGGCCGGGCGGGCCGCGGGCCGCGGCTTCACCGTGCTGTCCGGCCGGTGCGCCGAGCTGGGCGACAGCATCGCCTACCTGCCGCTCGCCGACGCGCTGCGCGCGGCGACCACCGGCCCCAGCCGCGACCAGGCGCTGCTCGACGCGATCGCCGCCCGCCCGGTGCTCAGGCGGCTGCTGCCCGACCGCGGTGCCAGCCCGCCGCCGGCCGACCTGCCGGGCCTCGCGCAGCAGCAGCTGTTCGGCGCGGTCCTGGGCATGCTGGCCGAGCTGGCGGCCCAGCGGCCCGTCCTGCTCGTGCTGGAGGACCTGCACTGGGCCGACCGCTCCACCCGCGACCTGCTCACCTTCCTGAGCCGGGTGCTGCACCGGGAAAGGGTCGCGGTGGTGGTCACCTACCGGACCGACGACCTGCACCGCCGTCACCCGCTGCGGCCGGTGGTCGGCGGAGCTGCTCCGCCTGCCCGGGGTGACCGCCATCGAGCTCGCCCCGCTCGGCTACGCGGACATGGCCGACCATCTGAGCGCGCTGGCCGCAGCAGCCCGCTGGACGCGGCCACCGCTGCACCGGATCGTCACCCGGGCCGAGGGAACCCGTACTACGGCGAGGAACTGCTGGCCGCCGGGAGCGGCCGCGGCGAGCAGGCACGGGCAGCGTCCTTCCGACCGGTCTCGCCGACCTGCTCCTCGCCCGGTTCGAGCAGGTCTCCGACACCGCCCAGCAGGTGCTGCGGGCGGCGGCGCGTGGCTAGGCAGGCACGTCGGAGGAGGACATGCATCCGGCGACGCGTCCGGGCTGGCTGAGGCCGACTTCGAGGAAGGGATCCGGGAATCGGTGGCCCATCAGCTGCTGATTCCGGACGGCACGCAGGGTACGCCTTCCGGCACGCGCTGATCAGGAGGCCGTCTACGGCGACCTGCTGCCGGGTGAGCGGACCCGGCTGCACGCCAGGTTCGCCGAGCTGCTGGCGGACCCGGACCGGCTCGCCACCGTGCCCGGCACCGCCGCCGAGCTTGCCCACCACTGCCTGGCCAGCCACGACATCACCGGCGCGTTCACCGCCTCGGTGCAGGCGGCGCAGGAGGCGGAACGGCTGGCCGCGCCCGGCCGAGGCGCACCGGCATTTCGACGCACGCGCTGGCGCTGTGGGAACGGGTCAGCGAGCCGGAGAAGCTGGCCAGGATGGACCGCGGCATGCTGGCGTTCCGCTCCGCGACCAACGCGGCGGCCAGCGGCGAGGTCGCGCCGCGCGGTGCACGAGCTGCGGCGGCTGCGCGTCCTGGCTCGGCGATTCCGGCGACCCGGCGCTCACCAGCCGGGTCGCGCGAGCGGCTGAGCTACTTCCTGCTGGAGACTGGCGGCGGTCGCCGACGCGGTGGAGGCCGCCCAGGCGGCCATCGACGCGCTGCCGAGGACCCGCCCGCCTGGGAGCGGGCCCGGGCGCTGGCCACCCTGCGCCCAGACCCTCATGTACGCCAGGGACGAGGAAGCCGCGACCACCGTGGCGCAAGCGAGGCCCGGGAGGCGGCGCGGGCCGTCGGCGCCCTGGGTGGAGGCGGACGCCCTGGTGACGCTTGGTGAGCTCGAGCGAGCGCGCGCGGCCAGGTCGACGAGGCGATCGAGCCTGTTCACCGCGGCGCACGACCAGGCCAGGGACGCGCAGGTGCTCGGCGTCGAGCTGCGCGCCGCGTACCAGCTCGCCCGGATCAGGCTGGAGCGCGGCGACCTGCCGGGCGCGGTCACGACCGCTCACCAGGGCGTGGCGCGGGCGGAGGAGAAGGGCTCGGCCTGGCGCCCTACGGCCTGGACCTGCAGTACATCCACTACCTGGCGCACTACAGCGAAGGCAAGTGGGATCACGCGGCGGAGCTCGCGGACGGGTTCCCGGTCCGCGCCACCACCGATCGCCGAGGCCCGGCTCTCGGCCATGGCCCTGTTCGTCGAGGTGGGCCAGGGCAACCCGGTGGTGGGGGCGCCGGGCCTGGCTGGAGCCGTTCTGGGCGGAGGACCGGTTCGGCGAGTACATCGCCCGCGGGCTGCTCGCCGAGCACGCGCTCTGGCAGGGCGACCCGGAGGGCGCTGGCGGAGGTCGCGGCCGCGCATCGCCACGAGGCCGATCGAGGACGGCTACGGGCCGCCGGTGATCCGGGTCGCCGCGATCGGCCTGGCGCGCGCACGCGAACCGGGCCGCGCGGGCCCGCGCCGGCGCGGCGACACGCGGACCGAGAAGGCCGAGGTGAAGGCGGCGCAAGGCGCTGATCGCGGTGGCCCGCCAGGGGCCGCCTACCCGCGCCAGCCGAAGTTCGTGCTGGGGATCGACGGCCGCGGCTGGCTCGCCGCGCGCCGAGGCCGAATGGGCCCGCGCCCGGGGCAAGAACAGCCCGGCGGCCTGGCAGGCGGTGCGTGGACACGTTCGGCCCCGCGTTCGTCTACGAGATCGCCCGGGCGCGCTGGCGGCTGGCCGAGGCGCTGGCCGAGAAGGCGGCAGCGCGAGCGGGCCGAGCACGAGTGGAAGCTGGCCATGGAGACGGTGGAGCGGCTCGGCGCGGTCCCGCTGCTGACCGCGCTGGCCGATCTGCGCCAGGCGGGCCCGGATCGGGCCCGCGGCCGTCCACCTACCCGCCCGGCGTGCTGCGCGGCCCTGACCGCGCGGGAGCAGGAGGTCCTGCGAACTGCTCGCCGAGGGCCGCAGCAACCGCGAGATCGCCGCCAAGCTGTTCATCGCGCCGAAGACCGCGAGCGTGCACGTGTCCAACATCCTGGCCAAGCTCGGCGCGTCCAGCCGGACCGAGGCGGCGGCCATCGCGTACCGGGAAGGCGCGTAGGCGCCCCGGCCGGTCGACGCTCGAGGCGCAGCGGTGCCAGCCCGTCCAGGATCTCCGTGGCCCGGGCGGCGGCGCCGAGCGGGTCGGCGTCGGGCGAGCCCACCAGCGGATCCCAGTTGAGGTCGTAGAAGATCTCGGTGACCCCCTGCTCGGCCAGCCACTGGGTGTCGCCGCGGATGTCGTCGAAGCTGCCCGACAGCAGCAGCCGCCCCCGCCTTCGGGAACGGTCACCGGCGCGCCCCAGCGGACCACGCCCGCGGCAGATGATCCGGATCGCGGCCGGGTCGCGGCCGACCTGCTGCGCCGCGGCCCGCGACCGTCTTGATGCCCTCGCCGATCTGGGACAGGTCGGTCCGGCTGGAGGTCACCCAGCCGTCGGCGAGCCGCCCCGCCCGTTCCAGCGCCCGGGAGCCGTCCCGCCGAGCAGGATCGGGGGCCGGGCCGCTGCACCGGCTCCGGCGCCATCCGGCCAGTCCGGCACGCGTGTAGAACTCGCCGCTGAACTCGGCCACCCCGCCGGCCCACAGGTGCCGCATCACCTCGATGTACTCCGCGGTCCGGGCGCCGCGCCCGGCCATGATCGCCGCTCGGCGACGCGTGAACTCCTCCGGCATCCAGCCCAGGCCCAGGCCGAGGTCGAGCCGCCCGCCCGAGAGCACGTCCACGGTGGCGGCCTGCTTGGCCAGGTAGGCGGGGAGAGGTAGGGCATGTTGACGACGGCCACGCCGAGCCTGATCCGCGACGTGGCCGCCGCCGCGTACCCGAGCGCCACCATCGGGTCGAGCACGCTGTGGTAGACGGGCTCCATCGCGGAGCCCTCGGGGACGATCAGCCGCTGGAACGTCCACAGCGACGCGTAGCCCGCCGCCTCCGCCTGGGCGGTGAAGCTGGCCAGGTTGGCCGGGGTAGCCCAGGCGCCCGAGACAGGGGCGCCGAAACCGATCCGCATGGTCTTCACCTTAACGGGCCGATGCCGCCAGCGCTGGCGGCCTCGCGGCGCACAGCCCCAGGACAGGGTGATCCCGGCGCCGCCGTGGCCGTAGTTGTGCACGATCAGCGGGCACCGCCGTCGCCGGGCTCGGCTTCCAGCCGCGACGGCCGGCCGGGCCGGCGCAGGCCGATCCGGTGACCGAGCACCCGCGCGCCGCGCAGCCGTGGCTCGATCGCCGCGCAGTCGCGCAGGATCCGGTCGGCCACCGCCGGGACCGGCTCGAGGTTCCAGTCCCCGGCCGCCTCGCTGGCGCCGAGGATGACCTCCCCGCGTGCGGGAACAGGTAGGCCAGCTCGGCGGATCTCGTCGCTGGGCGCGACGAGGAACTCGGTCAGGCCCGGGTTGGAGCGTCACGACCGCCTGGCCCCGGACCGGGGTCACCGCCGCGTCGCCGGCGAGCTGGCGGGCGTGCGCCCGGAGCAGTTCACGACCACCGGCGCTCCGGTCTCGCGTGCCGCCCGGCCAGCGAGGCGACGGTCGCCACGCCGAGCGTGCCGCCCGCGCGCTCGAACCGGGCCTGCAGGTAGCGCAGGTAGGTCGGCATGTGAATCAGCGGCGCGGCGTAGCGCCACCCGCTGCCGAATCCCGGCGGCAGCTCGGCCCGGCCAGCACGGGCGGTAGCCGCCGAGCTCGGCCAGCCAGTCCGGCGCGGCGGGGGACCGCGGAACACCTGGGCTGCCGCTGGCGATCCGGACGCCCGCGTGCCGCCGGCCGCCCAGGCCAGCGCGCGAGTTCCGCGGAACGCCGCCAGCGCTGGCGCGGCGCCAGCGGGCGGCCCGCTCGCCCGTCTCCACCAGGTGCGGGCCCCAGATCGCGCTCAGCCACGGCCGACGTCGTGTCCTGGCGGCAGGCGGTCGGCGCGGATCTCGACGCTGCGGCCGGTCTCGGCCAGGCAGACCGCGGTGGTCAGCCCGGACACACCGGCGCCCACGACCAGCACGTCGGGGCCGGTGCATGCGCACGCGTCACTTCCTGAGCGCGTCGGCGGCGATCTCGCGGACGACGACCCGCTGGATCTTCGCCGGTCGCGGTCTTCGGCAGGCCCTCCAGCACCAGGACCTGCCGGGGCCGCTTGAACGCGGCCAGGCCCTCCCGGCAGAACGCGATGAGCTCGTCGCCGTCCACCGCCTGTGCCGGGCATGGGGCACCACGCACGCGACGACCTCCTCCAGGCCGTCGGCGTCCCGGTGGCCCACCACCGCGCATTCGGCCACCGACTCGTGCTGGACGATGCGCGCCTCCACCTCGGTCGGCGACACCCAGATGCCGCCGGCCTTGATCATGTCGTTGGTGCGGCCCAGGCAGGTGTAGAAGCCGTCCTCCGAGCGGACGTAGGTGTCGCCGGTCCGCAGCCACTCGCCCTGCGAACACCTGCCGGGTGGTGGCGGTCCGGCACCAGTACCCGGTCGCGATCGAGTCGCCGCGCACGAGCAGCTAAGCCGGGGTGGCCGTCGGCGACCGGCTCGTCGTGGTCGTCCACCAGCCGGGCCTCGTACCCGGGGACCACGGTGCCCGACGTCCCGGGGCGGACGGCGCCGGGCTGGTTCGAGATGAAGATGTGCAGCGCCTCGGTGGACCCAGCCCGTCGATGATGTCGACCCGTAGCGGCTGGTGAACCGCCGGTAGATCTCGGCGGGCAGGGCCTCGCCCGCCGATGTCGCCAGCCGCACCGAGGCGAAGGCCTCGGCGGCAGCGTCCGCGGCGAGCAGCGCGGCGAAGAAGGCGGGCGCCGGCGAAGAACAGCGACGGGCGGTCCTCTGGCCAGCCGGGCCGCCGCCCCGGCCGGGGTGGCGCGGGCCGGGTCAGGACCGCGGTGGCGCCGACCGAGAACGGGAAGAACAGCGAGTTCCCGATGCCGTACGCGAAAAACAGCTTCGCCACGGAGTAGCACCGGTCGTCCGGGGTGATGCCCAGCACCTGGTGGGCGTAGGTCTCGCAGACCCGGGCGATGCTGCCGTGCCGGTGCATCGCGGCCTTCGGGGTGCCGGTCGTGCCCGACGTGTAGAGCCAGAAGCCGGGGAGTCGAACCAGGTGCCGTAGGGGCGGCGGGCACCGGCGCGCTGCCCTTCGGCCAGCACGTCGGCCCAGGAGCGGGCACCGGCTTCCCGGCCGGCCCGCCGCAGCCGTCCCCGGGCCGCCTGGCCTGGTCCTGGCTCGCCGACCAGCACGAGCGTGGTGGCCTCCGGCGCGAGGCTCATGGCCTCCCGGGTGGCGGCGACGAACTCGCTGGTCGCCACGACCACGCGGGCCCGGGTGTCGCGGAGCAGCTCGCCGAGCTCGGTCCCGTTGTACATGGTGGATACCGGGACCGCGACCGCCCCATGCGCAGCAGCGCCAGGAACGTGATCACGGTCTCGGGGCGGTCGGAGGTGACGAGCAGCGACCCGCTCCTCGGGCCGCACCCCGAGCGCCTGCAGTCCGGACGACAGTTGCGGCCACCCGCTGGGACAGCTCGGCATAGGTGAGCGAGTACGTGCGCCGGTCACGGCGAGATGGCCGCCCCTGCCCGCCTCGACCTGGCGGTCCAGCGAGGTACACGCTGGCGTTGAAAGACTCGACAGGCATGGCTGGTCCCATCTCGCCCGCGGGAAACACGATGGACATATCCTCTACACACATTTAGCGCGCCGTCAATTACTTGTAGAATTGAATCGACGGCGGGCCGCGTAAGTCCAGCCGGAAGCCAATCTGGGACGCAGTGCCAAGGGAAGCAGGTCATGTCCAACCGGCCTCCGACAGCAGCCGATGACACCGCGCGCGGCCTGCCATCGGTGTCCGGCGTCAGGACGGCGGATCCGGCAGCGCCCGCTCGCTCCCGCTGACCGATCCTCGGTGAGTTCGTGCTGCCCGCGGACGAGCCGCCGTGGACCGCTACGCTGCTCCACGTCGCCGGGGGCTCGGGCTCGAGGAGAAGTCGGCCCGCCAGGCGCTGGCCAGGCTGGCCGCCGAGCGGCTGGATCACCGCGCACCGGTAGGCTACCGCGTGCGGTGGGCGCTGACGCAGCCGGGCCACGAGCTGCTCGCCGAGGGGGCGGCGCGCATCTACTCCTTCGGCCGCGACGCGCCCGCCTGGGACGGCCGCTGGCTGGTCGCTGCTGGTGACCGTGCCGGAGACCCGGCGGCAGCTGCGCCACAAGCTGCGCACACGGCTCACCTGGGCCGGTTTCGGCAGCCCGCTGCCCGGCGTGTGGGTCAGCCCGCACCCGGCCCGGGAGGCGGAGGCGAAGCAGGTCACCGAGCAGCTGGGCCTGGCCGCGGAGACCTTCTCGTTCACCGGCCCGTTCGCCGGGATCGGGGCGCAGCGCTCGCTGGTCGAGCAGGCCTGGCACCTGGGCGATCTGGCGGCCAGGTACCAGGCGTTCCTGGCCCGGTTCGAGGACCTGCGGCCCGCGCCCGGCGATCGGCACGCTGCTCGCCCAGATCCGCCTCGTGCACGAGTGGCGGGGGTTCCCGCTGGCCGACCCGGGCCTGCCCCGTGAGCTGCCCCGCCGGACTGGATCGGGGCCCGCGCGGCGGCCGTCTTCGCGGGCCTGCACCGCGCCTGGGACGCGCCCGCCCGGGCCCGCTGGGCCGAACTGGCCAGCTCCGCCCGGCAAACGGGCACAAAACCGGCGCAACAGGGCCACCAGAAAGTCATGATCATGACTTGGCTGTACACCCGACTGCACCAAAGTCAGTGATCACGAGGCTGGCTAACCTGGGATGCGGACGTAACGGGCAAAGGGTCAGAAGCGGACGTGACTCGTAGTCCAGCGGCTGGCCGTTGATGCCGTTGCGCGGCGGCGCCAGCCAGGCGGCGATCTTCCCCGGCTCGTACACCGGCCGCATCAGCGACTCCACGTAGGCCTTGTCGGCGGCGGTGGGCAGCCACGGCCCTGGCGCCGCTCCCAGGCCGCCGCGTCCACGATCTCGGCCGTCGCGGGGTGATGTGGCATGCTGGCGAACAGCGCCGACCTTGCGGTTGAACCCCACGTGCGGCAGGCGCAGCCGTGGCCCGGTCACCCCGTCGCTGGCCAGGATGCGGTTCCACCGGGTGATCCCGGTCTCGCAGTCGGCGATGTAGGCCGTGCGCAGATCGTGTGTTGAGCGCGGTCAGCGCGGGCACGCTCCGCCGCCACGATGCGGTCGCCGTCGATCTGCTCGACCGCGGTCACCGCCTCGGTCAGCACGTGGTCGTCGCGGCGCGTTCCTCCTGCCAGCGGCCCTTCAGCCCGCCGGTGAAGTAGTTCGCCACGTTGGTGGAGGTCTCGCCGCCGAACAGGTCGAGGCTGACGCTGTAGTGGAAGTTCAGGTACTTCTGGATGACCGGCGAGCGGGATGCCGCCCAACGGCTGCCACGTCGTCGGTGTCGTGCTCACGCATGAGCTCGGCGGTGCGCTCCACCACCCGGTCCACGCCGGTGGTGCCCGACGAACATGTGGTGCGCCTCTTCCTTCAGCATGAACTCGCAGGTGCGCGCACAGCGGGTCGAAGGCGCTCTCTTGAGCGTGCCGAGCTGGTACTTGCCGTCCCGGTCGGTGAAGTAGGTGAACATGAAGAACGACAGCCAGTCCGGGGTCTCCTCGTTGAACGCGCCGAGGATGCGCGGCGAGTCCGCGCTGCCGGAGTTGCGCTGCAGCAGCTCCTCGGCCTCCTCGCGGCCCGTCGCGGCCGAAGTACGCGTGCAGCAGGTAGACCATCGCCCACAGGTGCCGGCCTTCCTCGACGTTGACCTGGAACAGGTTGCGCAGGTCGTACAGGCTGGGCGCGGTCGGCGCCGAGTTGCGCTGCTGCTCGACGGAGGCGGGCTCGGTGTCGCCCTGGACCACGATCAGCCGCTGCAGGCTCGGACCGGTGCTCGCCGGGCACCTGCTGCCAGGCACGGCTCGCCCTTGTGCTCGCCGAAGCGCGATGCGCTCGGTCCGGGATCGCGCTCGGCCAGGAAGATGCCCCACCGGTACTCCGGCATGCTTCACGTGGGCGAAGTTGGCCCAGCCTTCCCGGCCCACCGCGACCGCGGTGCGCAGGTAGACGTCCTGGGTCGGCAGGGTGGGCCCCATCTCGTCTCCCACCAGTGCAGGAAGTGCGGGCTGCCAGGACTCCAGCGCCGCGCTGCAGCCGCCGGTCCTCGGCCAGGCTGACGTTGTTGGGGATCCGCTCGGTGTAGTCGGGCATGGACATGCGTCAGGCTCGCTTTCCGGTCGAACACGGCCCGCTGGCCGGTGCCGTAGCGCGCGCAGCGCGCCGTCCGGGCTCGGCCGCGTTCGGGCCTGGTGAAGATCCAGTTCTGCCAGGCGGTGAGGCGGGCGAAGATCTTCGTTTCCATGGTCTCCGGGCCCGGCGAACCGGCAGGTTGGCCTCCATGCCCGGTCAGCGCGTCGGGGCTGAGCGAGGCGCGTTCCTCCAGCGCGATCCGGACCTCGTCGTCCCAGTCGAGGTCGTCGGGCGCGAAGGTGACCAGGCCGAGCTCCAGCCGCCTCGGCGGCCTCGATCGGCCTCGCCCGTCTCCTGCTGCAGCCTCGGCCAGCTCAGCCGTGGCTCGCCGCAGAACGCGGGTCGCGAGCCGGCTCAGCCCGTTGCGCCATCGGGTAGCGCCCCGAAGTTGACCGCGGTCAGAGCACGATCGCGGCGGCCGTGCGGCTCGCGTCGCCGCCGTCCTCGAGCACGCCGTCCAGCATGTACTGGCGGTCGCAGTGCCAGGCCAGCTCCAGCAGCGAGCCGGCGAAGCAGCTGCCCGGCTCGATCAGCGCGATCAGGCTGCGGCTGGTCACGTCGAGCCGCTTCAGCGGTGCGCTTGAGGTAAGTGCCTGATCTCGCTGGCCAGCCAGTCCTCGCCGCTGCGGCCTCGACGCAGGCGCGTCGTAGGCCAGCACGCGGCCGGCGGTCGCCGCTGGTGCGACGACCCAGGTGCCCAGCTCCAGCTCGTTGGTGCGCAGCTCAGAGGATCAGGTCGTCGAGCTCGCGGGTCACCGCCAGCGGCCAGAACGCCGCGCCCAGTGAGCGCATGCCCGTCCGCGTCGGCCGGCGGCTCGTCCGCGGGCCCGCGCACGGTGATCGTCGACCAGGCCGGCCGCCCGGTCGAGGTCCGCGGTCACGTGTCGGGTAGCTGATCGCGGTCGTCGGCTGACGCTGCCTGGTCCAGCGGGGTGAGCTCGATGCCGGCCCGCGCCGGCGGACGCGTGCGACCGGGCGGCCAGCACGCCGGCCCGCTCGGCGCACGGTGCTCGTCGACAGCGGCTCGGCGGCGCGACCTCGTCGACCAGGCGCCAGGCCTGCGCGGTCTTGGCCGCGGACCCCTCGGCTGCGGGTGGCGAACCACGTCGGCGAGGTCCCGGCGCACGCCGCCGCTTGTCCACCAGCCGGGTGAGCCCGCCGGTGCCCGGGCAGCACGCCGAGCAGCGGCACCTCCGGCAGCGAGACCGCCGACGAGCCGGTCGTCGACCAGCATGATCTGTCGCACGCGAGCGCCAGCTCGTAGCCGCCGCCGGCGGCGGTGCCGTTGACCGCCGCCAGGTAGGTCTGGCCGGAGTGCGTCGGTCGCGTCCTCGATGCGCGTGCGCGTCTCGTTCGTGAACTTGCAGAAGTTCACCTTCCACGCAGTGCGGTCGACTGGCGCGAGCATCCGGATGTTGGCGCCGGCGCAGAACACCTTGCTCGAGCCCGCCGGTGATGACGACCGCGCCGCACCTCCGGGATGCTCGAACCGCAGCCGCTGCACCGCGTCGTGCCAGCTCGATGTCGACGCCGAGGTCGTAGGAGTTGAGCTTGAGCTCGTAGCCGGGGCGCAGGCCAGCGCTGCCTCGTCGACGGCGAGCACGATCCACGCGATCTCGCCGTCGGTCTCCAGCCGCAGGTGGCGGTAGCGGCTCGGGTCGGTGTCGAACGACACCGCCGGTAGCGCCGGGCATGGCACGCCACCTTCAGGGCCGGGATGTCAGGACCCGGCAGCAGGAGTCCTCGTGGGCTGCGCTCTATTCTCAACATCTGTCTGGCGTCGCGTCAAGCCATCTGCAGGCATGTTATCGGCTACGGGCCCAGCCTGGGGTAGACGGCCCGGGCGTTCCCGGCCAGCACCGCGGCCAGCAGGTCGTCGCCGAGATCGAGCGCGGCGACGGCGCGGGCGTTGCGGGCGATGCCGGGCACGCCGGGCCAGTCGGTGCGCGAAGATGAGCTTGCAGGGCGAGCCGCCGCAGGCCGAAGCGCGCGTAGTAGTCGGGCAGCCGGTGCGGCGGCAGCCCGGACAGCTCGATCCACACGTTCTCGTGCAGCAGGGGCCAGGGACGCCGCGGCGTCGTACCACCAGCCCCGCCCGCCGTGCGCGAGGACGACGTGGTCAGGCCGGGGAAGTCACGCAGCACCGGCAGCAGGCGGTCGGGCGCGGCCAGCGGAGTTGTCCGGAGCCGGGAACGAGCTGGTGCCGCAGTGCGACCACCACACCGGCAGGCCCGCCTCCGCGCACACCTGGTAGGCGGGATAGAGCATCGGGTCGGCGGCGCTGAACCCGCCGTGCACCGGGTGCACCTTCAGGCCCACGGCGCCCAGCGCGAGCTGGCGGGCGAAGCTCGGCGAGCCACCGGGTAGTGCAGGTGCGGATTGACGTTGGCGAGGAAGCGCGAACCGGGCCGGGTTCTGCTTGATGATCGGCAGCAGCTCCTCGACCGGGCTGGATGCCGGTCACCTTCGGGCTGTACTCGCACAGCAGGAGGCGCGTGGTCGACGCCCTCGGACTCCATCAGGTCATCGAACGCCTGCGGGATGACCGTGCCGCCGGCGTCGTAGACGCTCTCCCAGCCCGGCTGCCCGAACTGGCGGGCCCAGTCCAGCCAGGCGGGCTTCAGCGCGTGGGGATAGCGCGGGCCGGGTGGAGGTGGGCGTCGATGAGCACGAGGCCGTCGTAAGCATAAAGCGCGCACGCTTCCTCCGCCGCGCCGTGCCGCCGTGGCACAAGAGTCCGTGAGGCGACCCTAGCCGCCCGTCCCTCACCGTGCAGGCCGGGCCCCGCCGCGGCACCGGACCGCCCGGCGGGGCCGTCTGCCGCGCCGGGGCATCACCTGGGCAACACAGCTCCGCCCATGAACTGCTTACCGGTCAGCGGCCATCGTACTTACCGGCGCTATCTGGCTAGCAGAAACTGAGTGATCCTGTCGTCTCCCCGCGAGCTTCAACTTTTCCACGGTCCCCGGAAGTGACCTCCAGGTGTCTAGTACCTCGACATGAATACGCAGAGAATCGGCCTCCGGCTGGCGATCAGCCTGCCGCCGCGGCCAGGCGAGCCGCTGGCGGTCGTGATCACGCCGCACCGGGGACGCGGGACCGGCGTCCGTGCGGCGGGCGGCTTGATGCACGGTCGGTCGCCGGGAGGACGTCTACCCGGCGTGCCGCCTGGGTGCGGCCGGTGGGCGAGCGGCCGCGGCCACGCGGTGGGCCGTCGCGCGCTCGGCCGAACGGGCGGTGCACTTTGAGATCGGTGGCGACCATCAGGCGGTGAATCGATGCACGCGGAGTCGCTGGAGCGGCCCCCTGCCTCCGGTGCGCACCCGGCCGGGCGCTGGTTGGCGGCTGTACCCGGGAGCTTTGCGCCACGCCGGGGACCAAAGCACTTGGCGGATCGAGTCTACTGCTCGAGGCCAGCGACCGTCTGGCGGTCATCGACGCCCGCGACGGCGCCTGGTGTGTTCTGCGCGGTGTTCGCCGAGACCGGGAGCGTGAAGGACGCATCGGCGATCCGGCACCGCGACGGCGGCTGGCATCCGTGGACGTCGTGCCATCCTGGCTGTGGCCGACCCCGGCGAGACGGACCAGATGACCACCGAGCACGCCACCAGCGCCGACAGGCTGGACTGGGATCCGGTGCACGGCACCGCCCCTGAGCGGCCGGTCGGGCCGGTGGGACGCCCGGGGACCCGGGTCAGCGCGGTGTAGCTACGCCGATGACCGACACCGCGGGCGCCACGATCGCCGCCTTCTCTACGACGGCCGGGCCAGCGCCGCCGAGAACTTTTGAGGAGCGATCTCCTGGTGGTCGCGCCACCGGCACCGAGCTTCGGCCGCGCCTCGGCCGCGACCGGCACCGCCGCCGGCCGAGTCGCCCTATCGCCGGGCGCGCGGGCTGCGGTGGCTGGACGCCCTCCCGCTCGGCGAGGGCAGGGCACCGCCTCTACTACGCAGATGACCCGGCCCGACGGCGCTCTTCACGAGCTGCGTGACGGGCTGCGGTAAGCGACGCTGCCCCGTTGGCCCGGCGCGCGCGTCAGCCGCCATCCCGCCGGCGGCGGCGCGGCGGGTCAGGATGGCGGATCCTGCACAGCGCAGCGGCGACGTGGCCGACCCACGGTTCGCCCGCCGTGGATCGGCAATGCGTGTCGACGGACTCACACCGCCCTGGCCGCCTCGGCGCGCCCCGGCGCCAGCTTGGCCGCCAGGCGCAGGCTGGCCGTTGCGCGCCTGGGACTGCCCCGGCGGGCTGACTCGCCGACCAGCCCGCCGGACCGGTCCCTGGGCTGCTGCCAGGTCGCGTGAAGTCCGCCTCGGTGATCTTCTCGAGCAGCGCGGAAGTCGTCCTCCGCGGTAGGCCAGCACCTGCTGGGCGCTGCTCCCAGGTCAGCGGCTGGCGGGGGCGGGCGCTGCGCTGCAGGAACCGTTCGAGCGGCCGGGTGAGGCGGTGCCGGTGGTGCCCGGCAGGTGGCGCCCGGCGGTAGCGGCCGCCCGCAGCACCCCGGAAACCGCGCGGTGGCTGGGGAGTGCTCCGGGTGGGCGCGTCACGTTCTCGCGCGGCACCTGCGAGATGGTCCCGGCGCGGCACGCCGAGGGGCAGATCGCGTCCAGGGCCAGGCCGGCGCGTCGACCAGGTCGCGGTAGCGCGGAGATGAGACCTGCTCACGGGAACAGCCCGAACAGGTGGTCCAGCTGCTCGCCGTACCGGCCGAGCCTGGTGTAGTGCCAGAACGGGCGCCCAGCCCGCCGCGACCCGGCGGTCCTCGGCCGCGCAGGCGGCGGGAAGTCCCGATCGGGTCCAGCCCGGCCGACCACAGGTGCGCCCAGTTCGAGTGCGCCCGCTCGACCGGGTCGCGCAGGACCGCGATCATCCTGGTGCCGGGGATCAGCGCGCGGATCCGCCGCTGGGCCTGCCGGTCGTACAGGTAGAAGGGGGTCGACTCGCCGCGCAGCGCGCGCCGGGCGGCGCGGCGTCGAACAGCGCCTCATAGGTCCCTCCCGCCGCCAGATGTGCTCGCGGTAGGTCTGCCACGTCGCCTGGCCCGCCGCCACGCCGCGGCGGGGGACCGTCGGTGAGGAAGAACTTGGGTTCCTTTTGACCGGGGACATGAACAGCTTCGGGATGCCCGGCCAGGGCCGCGTGCAGGGCGGTGGTGCCCGCCTTGGGGGCACCGATCACGAGGAAATCTGGCAAGGCCACGGGGTGATCCCTCCTCAGCGCGTGCGAGATATTCCTAGTATCCCGATCAATTTAATAGTTTTAAGCCCGGGGGTCAACGTTCCTCGCGTGGCGCAGCGCGCTGGCGGTCGGTAGCGGCGCGGTGCCGTGCGCACGCCTGCCCTTCCCATTCCGGCGCGCGGCAATCACTCGCGCCGGGACGCCCAATTGTGCGCGGGCGGATGGCGGCGGCCACGGGCGGGGAGGGCGTTCACAGCGGGAGCGCAGCGGCCCAGCAGGGGGGGCGGCTGACGAAGGCCGGGGGACGGGCCTTCCACCCGTCCCCGGCCAGCGGGACCGTTGGCCGTCGGCCCCGGTTACATCGCCTGGCCACGGCTCGCCGCTCGCCTCGGCGGTGGCCAGCACCATCCGTCTCCTGGGCACCGGCCAGGTCCGGACCGCTTGACCCGGATCATCACCAGCGTGACCAGGAACCCGAGCGCCGCGACTATGGCTGAGACCAGGAACCCGCGGGAGAAGCCGACCGAGAGCGCGTGGTTGTAGATGGCCGCCGGAAGGTGGCCGCCCGCCGCCGCGTGAATCGGCTGTCCCGGCCTCGGCTGCGCCGCGGCGGCCGCGCGCCGACCCTGGGCGTGGATGCTGTTGGCCACCACGGTCCAGGCCACGGTGGCCGAGCAGGGCGAGGCCGAGCGCGCCGCCGACCTGCTGCCCGGTGTTGAGCAGGCTGGAAGCCAGTGCGGCATCGCGGTCCTCCACCTCGGACAGGGCGACCAGGGTCAGCGGCATGAACACCGTGCCCAGGCCGAAGCGGCGGTGACCATCATCGGGCCGAGCAGGCCGCCTACGTAGGTGCTGTGCTCGTTGATCTGGGACAGCCAGAAGCATGCCAGCCCGCGCCGATCAGCCGAGCATAACCAGCAGCAGCGGCCTGGCCCCGATCACGGCGGACCAGCTGGGCGCTGACCCCGGCCATGAGCATGATCACGCCGACCATCGGCAGGTAGGCCACGCCTGTGCCTTCAGCGCGCCTGTAGCCCCACACCGTCTGCATGAACAGGCTCAGGAAGAAGAACATCCCGAACATCGCGGTACCCACGCAGAGCATGACCAGGTAGGCGCCGGACCGGCTGCGGTTGCGGAAGATCCGCAGCGGCATCAGCGCTTCCCGGCTGCGGGCCTCGATGAGCATAAACGAGGCTAGCAGCACCACGGCCGCGCCAGCGAGGCCACCACCTTGGTGTCATGCCAGTGAGCGACGCCATTGGGGCTGGTGGCCGCGCTGGACGAGGCCGTACACCAGCGCGACGAGCCCGAAGCGTGCTGGTGATCGCGCCGGGCAGGTCGAACCGGCGGGGGTTGCGCTCGAGACTCCGCAAATGCGCGCGGCGCCATCAGGGCGACGGCGATCCCGATCCGGCACGTTCACGAAAAAGACCCAACGCCAGGACGGCGTAGGTGGTGAGCAGGCCGCCCAAGATCAGGCCGATCGCCGCACCGCCGATGCTCATCCGCGGCGTAGACGCCTATGGCCCGGTTGCGGGGCGGGCCCTCCGGGAACGTGGTCGCGATCAGGGACAGCGCGGCCGGGGCGACGATGGCTCCGCCGACGCCCTGCAGGGCGCGTGCGCCCAGCAGCCACGCCTCGCGTGTGTGGCGAAGCCGCCCAGCAGCGAGGCCACTGAGAACAGGATGACCCCGGCGATGAGCACCCGGCGCCTGCGAGGATGTCAGCCGGCCCGGCCGCCGAGCAGCAGCAGGCCACCGAAGGTGAGCGCGTAGGCGTTGACGACCCATTCGAGGCCGGTCCCGCTGAAGCCGAGCGCTTGCTGGATGTGGGGGAGTGCGACGTTGACGATGGTCGCGTCCAGCACCACCATCAGCTGGGCGGTGGCGATGACCACCAGCGCCAGGCCGAGACGGCGGTTACCGGGCCCGGCACCAGCGGTACCGGTGACGGACCGCCCGGTGAGGGGCTGTGCGGATGACATGGCATCCTCCTTGTTGAAGGCCGTACTGAACCCGCGCCGCGGCAGGGGATAGTTTTGCCGCGCACTGGAAGCTTTGATTGGTGAAGAGAGGAGCAGCCACTGGCGGCTCAGTGCGCCCGCCCCGATAGCGGCTGTCGCCGGAAGGCTCTGGCCCCGTTAGCCGTCCGCGCCGGTGGCCTGGCGCGCTGACCAGGACCTCGCTCACCTCCTCCGGTGCTGGCGGCCCCGTGATGGGCTTTCATGGCCGGGCGGGTTGCCTGCCTGGGCGGCCGGGAGGAGCTTGCGGACGAGGCCGAGCAGGCAGGCGCGCTCGTCGATTGTCGAGCGCGTGCCGCCAGGGCAGACCGCTCAGGATCTCGGTCTCGATCCGCTGTTTCAGTTCCAGCCCGGCCGGGGTGAGGGCGATCCGCTTGACCCGCCGGTCGGCCGGGTCGCTTTCGCGGGTCGCCAGTCCCCGCTTCTCCAGCTGGTCGGCGATGTTGGTGACGAAGGACGGGTCGCAGCGCATCCGCATGGCCCGGTTCCTTCATCGCCATCGGGCAGTCCAGCCGATGCAGCGCCTTGAGGAAGAAGATCGGCACACCGTTCCGCTGGGCGACTTCCTCCGCCCGCGTGAGCATCGAGGCGAGCAGCTCGGCCATGCAGTCGAGGATCTCCACGTTGAGGTCGGTGGCGCTGTCCCCGGTTGCCATCAGCACCCTCCGTGTCCAGACGTGTACATACTTCGAGATCCTCAATAGTTGAGTAGATCAACCATAAGCAGGCCTACTTGAGGGAGTCAACCCTTTACCGGGTAAATTCTTGAGCAACTTCCATAGGGCCACTGGCCGCGGACGCCGCGGCGGGGTCCCTGGTGGTGCGGGGGGAGCCGCCCGGGAGCTGGCACGCGGCCGGGAGGTGGAGCGCCCCGCGGCGCAGCTAGGCCGGGACGGTCGGCCTGGGCGGCTCGGCCGAGCGGGGCGGTCGGCGCATCGCGGCGAATTCGAAGCCGGGCAGTCCGGATCGAGCTGCCGGGTGCCCGCGGCACTCGCGGTGACCGTCACGGCCGGTAGCCTAGCCGCGGATCAGCGCGGTCAGGAACAGCAGGGTGAGCATCGATCAGGACGATGGACCACAGGCCGTTGCGGTTCCGCGCCCGGCGGAAGCCGGGGATCCTGCCCTTGTGCACCTTGAGGTCGGCGTTGGCGCCGCTGGGCGGTGCGGAAATTCCAGCCGACGAAGATCCCCACGACGCCGACGATGAGCGCCAACCGGCCGCGCTGCTCGCCGCCACTGACCTATGACCTCCTAGGAGCTGCCCCGCCACACCGAGCATCTCGCATGGTAGGGCCGTGTTCCACCCCTTCTCACGGTTCTGCGCTGCGGCGTGTCGCCGAGACCGCGCTGGAGTCGGCCCAGATGTTGAGGTGGCCCTCGGCCGCGTAGCCGGTCGATCGCGGCGAGCTCAGCCTCGCTGAAGCCGGTCTGGCTCGAGCCGCGGCCAGGTTCTCCTCAGCTGCTCCACGCTGCTCGCGCCGATCAGCGCCGAGGTGACCCGCTGGTCGCGCAGCACCCAGCTCAGCGCCATCTGCGCCAGCGACTGGCCGCGGCCGCGCGGCGATCTCGTTGAGGCCGGAGACCCGCGCCAGGTTGTCCTCGCTCAGCTGATCGGACGTCAGGGAGCCGCCCTGGCTCGCGCGTGAGCCAGCCGGGATCGCCGGCCAGGTACTTTGCCGGTGAGCACGCCCTGCGCGAGCGGCGAGAACGCGATGCAGCTGAAGCGCCCTCGGCGGCCAGCGTGTCCAGCAGGCCGTCCTCGATCCAGCGGTTGAGCATCGAGTAGGACGGCTGGTGGATCAGCAGCGGCGTGCCGAGCTGGCGCAAGATGGCGGCCGCCTGCGCGGTCCGCTCGGCCGAGTAGGAGGAGATCCCGGCGTACAGCGCCCGGCCCGAGGTGACCGCGGTGGCCAGCGCGCCCATGGTCTCCTCCAGCGGGGTGTCCGGGTCGGCCCGGTGGCTGTAGAAGATGTCCACGTAGTCCAGGCCCATCCGGGCCAGCGACTGGTCCAGGCTGGCCAGCAGGTACTTGCGCGAGCCCCAGTCGCCGTAGGGCCCGGGCCACATGTCGTAGCCCGCCTTGGTGGAGATGATCAGCTCGTCGCGGTAGCGGCCGCAGGTCGTCGCGCAGGATGCGGCCGAAGTTCCGCTCGGCCGAGCCGTACGGCGACCCGTGCTTCCAGTCTTCCCAACAGGGTCATCGGAGGTGTTGAGCGTGTGCCCGCCGTAGTTGTTTGCGAGATCAAAGTGGGTCACACCAGGTCGAACGCGCGGAGGATGATCGCCCGCTGCATGTCCAGCGGGCCGGTCGTTGCCAAAGTTCTGCCACAGCCCCAGCGAGATCTCGGGCGAGCTTGATCCGCTCCGGCCAGCAGCGGCGGTAAGGGCTATCTGGTCGTACCGGTCGGGGGCGGGGACGTAGGTCAGCTGGTCAAATCTCCATCGCCGGGCCGGGATTGATCCGGAAGGCTCCCGGAGGCACCACCTGACAAGCCATCTTCTGCCAGCCGGGCCAGCGTCCGTGCTGACCTGGTGCGTACTTCAGGATCAGCGGCGGCAGCATCCCGGCTGCCAGTCTTTCGTCCCTCGGCTGGCACTATTAGCACGGGACAAGCAACTATCCGGCCACCAGCGGTCGAGCGGAGGAAGAGGCAGCGATGTATGACGCGATGATGGCCGAGACCATCCGCTTCACCGGGCACGGCGGGGACCTGATCGAGGCCTACCTGGCCCGGCCGCTGGGCCCCGGCCCGTCCGGCGGCGTGGTCGTGATCCACCACATGCCGGGCTACGACGCCGAGACCAAGGAGATCACCCGGACCTTCGCCGTCCACGGCTACCTGGCGCTGTGCCCGAACCTCTACTACCGCGAGGCGCCCGGCGCCAGCCCGGACGACGCCGCGGCGGCCGCCCGCGCGCCAGGGCGGCGTGCCCGACGAGCGGCTGGTCGGCGACGTCGGCGGAGCGGCCGCCTACCTGCGGGCGATGCCGGTCTCCAACGGGAAGGTGGGCGTGATCGGCTACTGCTCGGGCGGCCGCCAGTCGTTCCTCGCCGCGGCCAGCCTGCCGCTGGACGCCGCGGTCGACTGCTACGGCGCGTTCGTCGTCGGCACCCCGCCCGAGGGCATGCCGCTCAAGGTCGGCCCGATCGTGCACCTGGCCAAGGACCTGTCCTGCCCGCTGCTCGGCCTGTTCGGCGCCGACGACCAGCACCCCTCGCCGGACCAGGTCGCCGAGCTGGACAAGGCGCTCACCGAGGCTGGGCAAGGAGCACGAGTTCCACAGCTACGAGGGCGCCGGGCACGCCTTCTTCGCGGTGAACCGGCCCGCCTACCGCCCGGAGGCCGCCACGGACGGCTGGCAGAAGATCTGGGACTTCTACGGCCGCCACCTGGCGGGCTGAACGGAGGCGCGTCGATGTGCACCTACCTGACCGAGAAGCTGGACGTCGAGGGCAGCGGGAAGGGGCGGCTAGGCTGGTTCGCGCTGAGCCAGGCGACCGTGTACCTCGACCACCCGCAGCACGCCCCGGCCGAGCACACGCTCAACATCGACTTCCTCAACCCGCAGCAGGGGCCGTCCGCCCGGGTCGCGGTGGAGCTCACCGCGCAGTCGGCCCGCGCCCTGGCCGCGGCCATCGAGTCGGCGCTGGCCGCCGCGCCGCCGGGCCTGGTCTGATGCCGTCCGGGCCGAGCCGCCGCCGGTCTGCCACCGGTGGCCGAGCCGCGGAATGTCGGTGGGCCGTGCCAGGATCGGTAGCAGGCGAAGGGCGGTGGCATGAAGTTCCGGGTCGAGCATGACGCGCTGGCGGATGTGGTGGCGTGGGTGGCGCGAGCGCTGCCGTCACGGCCGGTGGTGCCGCGTCCTGGCCGGGCTCCGGCTGGAGGCAGGCGACGGGCTGACGCTGTCGCTGCTTCGACTACGACCTGGCGGCCACGGCCCGGGTGGCGGCGGACGTCGCCGAGCCGGGCACGGCGCTGGTGCCCGGGCGGCTGCTCGCGGAGATCACCCGGAGCCTGCCCGGCCAGCCCGCCGAGTTCACCGCCGACGGCGATGTGGTCAGCCTGACCTGTGGCAGCGCCGAGTTCGCGCCTGGTCTCGCTGCCGCTGGCGGACTATCCCGAGCTGCCGCCGACGCCGCCGGTGGCGGCGACACGATCGACGGCGGCGAGCTGGCGCGCCGTGGCGCAGGTCCTCCCGGCCGCCAGCCGCGACGACACGCTGCCCGATGCTCACCGCGGTCTGCCTGGACATCCGGCGGCGAGTCGCTGACCCTGGCCGCGACCGACCGGTACCGGCTGGCCGTGCGGGAGCTGCACGTGGGAGCCAGCCCGCCGGGCCTGCGGGCGATCGCCCTGGTCCCGGCGCGCACGCTCGCCGACGCGGGCCAGGACGATGGCCCCGGCGAGCCGGTGCCGGTGGCGTTCACCCCGGCGGTGAGTAGGCCCGGCGAGCGGGACCCGCACCCGGTCGAGGGCATGATCAGCTTCGAGTGCCGTGGGCCGTCGGCTGACCGGCCGCCTGATCGCGGGGAGTTCATCCGGTACCAGTCCCGGTTCCCGGACGGAGTACGGCTGCCGCGCCGAGGTGCTGGCGGCCCCGTTCATCGAGGCCGTCCGGCGGGTGTCCCTGGTCGCCGACCGGGCCAGCCCGGTCCGGCTCACCTTCGGCCAGGCCAGGTGGTGGTCGAGGCGCAGACCGAGGGCCGGGCACGGGCGGCGGAGGCGGTGGCCGCCAGCTTCGAGGGCGACGAGCCCGCCATCGCCTTCAACCCGCACTACCTGCTCGACGGGCTGACCGCCGCTGCCGCCGGGTCCGGCCCGGCCCGGCCGTCAGCCGATCCGGAGGCCGCCCCCGCCCCGGCCACCGCCACGATCAGGCTGGAGTTCACCAGCCCGGCCAAGTCAGCCCTGATCACCCTGGCCGGCGACGGCGGGGAAGGGCCAGGGGAGAGGACCGGGGAGGCGAGGCCCGGCAGCCGGTAAGCCCGCGCTTCCGCTACCTGGTCGTGCCGCTGAGGTCGCCGACCCGGGCCTGATGCCATTCGCCAGCCGGGTGGCGCTGGTACAGCGCGTAGCCAGTCGGCATAGCCGCGGTGCCGCCGGTATGCGCGGCGGGCGCGCAGCGGCCTGCTGGCTCGCTCGTAGGCCGCCAGAAGCGCCGGCCCACCAGGGCGGCGCGGGCGCAGCCAGATCACCCGGGCCAGCCAGGGCATGCCCACCACGACCGGCACCGCCTCCAGCCAGGCACCGCTTGCGCCAGGCGCGGCGCCCGACCCAGATCAGCGCGGCCGCAGGCGCGGTCAGCAGCGTCATCGGGGCACCACCACCGAGCAGGAACGCGCAGCACGAGCAGGCCGCCGTGGGGAGTGAGCCAAGGGCGACCGCGCTTGCCGTCACCAAGTAGGCGAAGACCAGCAGGGCGGCGAGCCGACCACGGGTGGCGCCGCCGGGCCGGGCCAGGGCGCGGTGGCGCTGGGCCGCGCTGCGCCGGTGGCCCTCCGCGCCGCAGCCGGCTGGGGCTGGGCAGCCGCCGCCGGGAGGTCGGCGGTGACCCGGCTCAGGCTCCGGCCGCCGTGGCCGCCGAGTAGGCCGCGTCCAGCCTGGCCCGGAACTCGTCGATGGTGAGCCGCCCGGCGGCGTAATCGCTCACGGAGCTGCTCCGCCACGGCCTCGCGTTCGGCGTCGCCGACGCGCCAGTCCGCCCCCGTCGCCATGTCGACCTCCGCGTGCCTCGCTGGTGTGCCGGTAGCACGCCGATGCAGCCGCCACGTTATGCCTCGATTGGCGCCCAGGCAAACGGCCGGGGCCCCGGCACGCCGGACGGCCACCAGGAGCGCACCGGCTGGCAGGTCGGGACCTGTATCGGAGAGCGGGAGGGGGCGGCAGCAGAGAAGCCCCGGGCGGGAAGGCCCCGTCCTGGGCTGGCTTGACTTTTGCCCGTAGGGAGACTCCAGGGTGGGCTGGGCGGACGAGCTGCCGGCCATCGGTGAGTTTTCCGCGCGGTCCGCCGGCCAGTCTGGCCAGGTACTGCGCGGCCATGCGGCGCTGGCGGGCCTGCCGGTCCCGGCGGCCAGGTGGATCCGTGGACCGGGTACCGGTACTACGCCCCGGGCCAGCTGCCCGGAGGCGGGCCTGATCCTGCTTGCTGCGCCGGGCCGGGGTCCCGCTGAGCGAGATCGCGGCGTTCCTGCGGGGACCCGGAGCCCGGGCCAGCTGCAAGCGCTGGGAGCCGGGCAGGCTTGACCTGGAGGTCGCCAGCCGCCGCCGGGCGCTCGCCGAGGCATCGCGGCCAGCTCGGCCTGCTTTCGCCACGGCCACGGGCAATCCCGCGGGACAGGACGGGAGGCAGCCGATCGAGCACGATGGCACCTGGCTCGGCGACGGACCGGGAGAGGCTCGGGCCGCTAACCGAGACGCGCCGCTGGTCAGCCCGCCGTTGTTCGCCGTGGCGGACGGGATGAGCGCGCGCCCCGGCGGGGAGATCGCCAGCCGCCTGGCCCTCGACACACGCTGAAGGTCCGGTTCGCCGCCCCCTACGGGGCCGAGGCGCTGGCCGAAGTGGCGGCGCGTGAGGCCAGCCGGGCTGTCTGGGAGCAGGCGGACGCCGTGTGGCGCCGGAGGGTATGGGAACCACCCTCACGGCAGGTCGCGGTTCTCGGCGGCGCTTGGGCAGGCCCCAGCCTGCGGTCGTCAGCGTGGGTGACTCGCGCGCCTACCTGTTCCGGGACGGCCAGCTGAGCCAGCTCACCCACGACCACGCGCGGTCAGGAGCTCCGGTCGGACTCCGGAGCAGCTGGCCCCGGACCAATGGCGCACGCACCCCGAGCGCAGCCTGCTCACCCGCGCGCTGGCGTGGCGCCGGTGGTGGACCTCTGATCTCTCGCAGCTTACGTGGCCCACGGGCGTGGCGCGCGGCTCCTGCCAGTGCACCGACGGGCTGACCGCCCAGGCCGACGAGACGGAGAGATCGCAGGCGTCCTGTCGGCGTTCGCCGACCGAGATCAGGCGGCCGTCGCAAGCAATCGTCGGTCTGGCCAACCGCAACGGCGGAGCCGACAACACCGCTGTTGTCGCGCAGTCACCAGAACGACATCAGCCCGCAGCAGGCGTGCTGATTTTTGGTTTAAGATGATGACCCGGGAGGATGACCGCTTGGTGGCGGTGGTCCAGCCGCCGTCGACGGGCGGGACGGCGCCGGTGAGGTAGCCTACCTGCGGGTCGGTGAGCCGCAGCGCGGCGCTATTGCTTCCTGCTACCGAGCTGCGCAGGCCTCGGCCACTGCGCCCAGGCCGGGGGAGGGGCAAAACGGCCGGGGAGGCCCGCGCCGGGGCCCGATCCGGGCCGCTCCGGTGCGGCCTAGGACCAAAGCTTCCGCTGCGTGGAACGTGAATCTGGCGATCGAGGACATGACCGCGTGGCTGGCCGTGACTGAGCTCCGCCTGCGGTTCTGGCTGAGCAGTGTATTGGCGATAGCTCTCCGACCCGATGAACACCTTCGCATGCCGTAAAAGCCGTGAGTCGGCCCTCCCGATAGCAATACGCAACTGAACGAAGTACAA
>ERZ1370068.3926-contig-3023_pt1 | contig 70671 bp, 86 predicted proteins | sample MGYA00561227_ERZ1370068 | MGnify/ENA primary metagenome ERZ1370068 (study PRJEB38410, sample SAMEA6850437) | metagenome | study: Metagenomic assessment of the ecological functions of the soil: analysis of the soil microbiota associated with the...
GTTGTACTTCGTTCAGTTACGTGGCTGCTCTTCCGCTCGTCTGACGCGCGCGGCAAGGACGAGGAACACCGGCACCGCCTTGCCCCAATCGGTGATCAGCTGACGCGTCGGCACCTCCTCGCGGACTCGACCCCCCTCGTTGAAGCCGGTCACCACAGCTCGCCATCGTTGGCCTCCCGGAACGCCTCGAACTCCACCGCCGGCTCGCCCGCCAGAAACGGGCCGCCGCAGTGTCCTGCGCGCCAGGTGGACGATGTCCCGGTTCCGCCACCTAGCGGACAACTCAGGGCGTCCAAGAGTGCGGCGTGTACTGGATCTCCGGCCGAGCGTTCGCGTTCGGCGTGGGCGATCCGAGCAGCCGGGTGCGGTCCATCGTCATCCTGCTCGCCTCCGGGGCCGCAGGCGTCGTGATCTCGTGATCGCGCGGCGGCCGTATCGTACCCGCCGCCATGCGGCCGGTATCGTTGCCGCCGCATGAGCAGAGGCGATCGAGCGGTTCCTCGACGCCGCCACGGTGCTCGGGCACCCGGTCGACGTCCGGCGGTTCCGGAGGGGACGAAGACCGCCCCCGACGCGGCTCGGGCGATCCGGGTGCGAGGTCGGGCAGATCGTGAAGTCGCTGCGTGTTCGTCGCGGACGGCGAGCCCGTCTACGCGCTCACGAGCGGGGCGAACCGGCGTGGACGTCGGCCGGCCTGGCGACCCTGGCGGGCGCCTCGAAGCCCGGCGGGCCGACCCGGAGGAGGCCAGGGCCGCGACCGGCGTTCGCGGTCGGCGGGACGCCGCCGTTCGGCGCACCCAGAGCCCGTCCGGACGTTCCTGGATCGGGACCTGCGTGGCGTTCGAGGAGGTCTGGGCGGCCGCGGGCACCCCGGACGCGGTCTTCGGACCACCGCGGCCTGAGCTCCAGCGCGACCACGGGGGCCGAGGTGGTCGACCTCGAGGAAACGGCCTCCGGGGGACGGGAACCCGCGTCCAGAGCGGCTAGAATCTCGGGACGAGCATCACACCGTCTCCCACGGAGGATCGATGATCCAGCTGACCGAATCCGCAGCAGGCAAGGTGAAGGGGCTCCTGGTCGAGGAGGGCGTTCGGACATCGCCCTGCGGGTGGCCGTCCAGCCCGGCGGGTGCTCAGGCCTGCGGTACGCGATGTACCTGGACGACCAGCTGACCGAGAAGGACGTCGCCGAGGAGCAGTTCGGGCGTCCGCGTCGTGATCGACCGGATGAGCGTCCACGTACCTGTCCGAGGCCAAGATCGACTTCGTGGACTCCTCGAGGCCTCGGGGTTCACGATCGACAACCCGGTCGCCCAGAGTTCCGCGCGCTCGCGGGAATTCGTTCCACTAGTCCGGGCGACAAGGCGCGACCCAGTTCCCTCTCACGGGCCGCGTCGAGCGCGGCTCTGCGCCACCGTCCACGAGCTCGTCAGAGCTCCGCCCTGCGTGAGGATCAGCGCCGGGCGAGACCTGGAGCGCGCCGATCCCCAACGCCCGGGTCAGGATCCCGTTCGCCCTGCACGCCTTCACCACGCGGGCCGGGGAGACCGGCATCGGCCTCGAGCGCCTCGGCGGGAGAACTGGATCGCCGCAGCACCCCGGTGCCGGCGCGGACCTCGCCGACGAGCGGGTGCTCGGCCAGCGGAGCCAGCGGTGGTTGCGAGGTCCCGTTCGAGCTCGAGCGCCCGCTCGGGCAGCGCCTCGCGCTCCATCACGTCGAGGTTCGCGAGCGCGGCCGCCGCCGCCGTCGCGTGACCCCGAATAGTGTAGCCGTGCCGCCACAGGCCGGCGCCGGGCTGCCAGAAGGGTTCTGCCACCCACGGGGCTGCGATCACCGCGCCCATCGGGAGGTAGCCGCTGCGTGATGCCCTTCGCGCACGTGACGATGTCGGGCTCGAGGTCCCAGCGCGAGCTCGCGAACCAGTCGCCGACGCGCCCGAACCCCGTGATGACCTCGTCCGCGACGAACAGGACGCCGGTCTCGCGGCAGATCGCGCGGACCTCGGCGGTGTAGCCCTCGGGCGGCGCGAACACGCCCCGGCGCCGATCACCGGCTCGCAGAAGAAGGCGGCCACCCGCTCGGGACCGGCGGACGCGATCGCGTCGCGAGCGCGCGGCGGGGAGTCCCAGGCGATCTTCACGACGTCGCCGACCAGCGGGCCGTGGCCCGCGCGCGTTGGCCTCGATGCCGGCCAGGCTCGTCCCGGCGACGTGCATCCGTGGTACGCGTGCTGGCGGGTCACGAGCACCGTTCGCTCGGGCTCGCCGCGCAGCTGCCAGTAGCGCCGGGCCATCTTGGTTGCCGTGTCGATCGAGTCCGAACCGCCGCTCGTCAGGAAGACCTTCGAGTCGGGACCGGCGCGTGGCTGCGATGCCGCGTTCGGCGAGCTCGATCGCGGGGCGGTTCGACTGGTCGCCGAGGTCGAGTACGCCGACAGGCGCACCATCTCGACGATGGGCCGCCTCGGCGATCTCCTCGCGGCCGTAGCCGACGTTGCAGTACCACAGGGCCGCGGTGCGTCGAGGGTAGCGCCGTCCTGCTCGTCCCAGACGTGCGCGCCCTCGCCCCGGTCGATGACGAGCTCGCCGCCGGACTCGACGGCGGCCATGTCGGCGAAGGAGTGCCAGAAGGTACCCACGGGCCCGCCCACGGTAACAGCCCCGCCCGGCCAGAACCCCTGAAGCCCGGCGATCAGGTGGGCTCGTACGCGAGGTTCGGGCGCAGCCAGGTCTCGGCCTCGCGCCGATCCATCCGCACCGGGCCGCGTAGTCCTCGACCTGATCGCGCCCAGCCGTCCGACGTTGAAGTACCGGGCCGCCGGGTGCGCGAAGTACAGACCGCGAGACGCTCGCCGCCGGGGTCATCGCGAAGTGCTCGGTCGAGGTCGATGCCGGCGCTCGGAGCGTCGAGCAGCTCGAAGCAGCGTCGCCTTGCGCGTGTGGTCGGGGCAGGCCGGGTAGCCGAACGCCGGCCGGATGCCCGCGGTAGCGTTCGGCGAGCAGGTCGTCGCCGCTCATCGCCGGCCCCGACTCGTACCACTCGCGCCGAGCGCGTTGGTGCAGCGCCACTCGGCGAACGCCTCGGCCAGGCGGTCGGCGAGCGCCTTGACCATGATCGCGTTGTAGTCGTCGTGGTCCGCCTCGAACCGCCCCGCGAGCTCGTCGGCCCCGATGCCGGCGCGGTCACGGCGAACGCACCGATGTGGTCCGCGAGTCCCGTGTCGGTCGGGCGCGATGTAATCGGCGAGCGAGCGGCTCGGCCGGTCGTCGCCGTGGTCGGCCTGCTGGCGGAGCATCGGGAACCGGTGTCCGTCCGCAGGAACGATGTCGTCGCCCTCGGCCGACGCCGGCCAGAAGCCGTAGACGCCCTCGCGCGACAGGGAGCCGGTCGGCGCACGATCGTGTCGAGGAGCTCGTTCGCGGCCTCGAACAGCTCCCGCGCGCGCCTCGCCGTGCCGGGGATGGTCGAGGATCTGCGGGTAGCGGCCCTTCAGCTCCCACGCCGTGAAGAAGAACGTCCAGTCGATGCACGGGCGGAGCTCCGCCAGATCGGGCTCGATGACGCGGGCGCCGGTGAACGCCGGCTCGGGCAGGTCCTCCCGACGCCAGACGATCGGCGTCCGGCGCTCGGTCGCGATCCGGTGAGGCAGGAGCGGCTGAGCCTCGCGCTCCGCGTGGAGCAGGCGGAGGCGCTCCTGGTCCTCGCGGTTGACGTGGTCGAGCTTCGAGCGCCGCTCGGGGTCGAGCAGGTCCGAGACGACCCCGACGACCCGCGAGGCGTCGATCACGTGGACCACCGGCTGGCCGTACTCGGGCGCGATCCGGACGGCCGTGTGCTGGCGCGACGTCGTGGCGCCGCCGATCAGCAGCGGCAGGTCGAGGCCGCGGCGCTCCATCTCGCTTGGCGACGCTCTCCATCTCGCCGAGCGACGGCGTGATGAGCCCCGAACAGCCGACGATGTCGCAGCCCTCGGCCGCCGCGGTGTCCAGGAGCACGTCGGGCGGGACCATCACGCCGAGGTCGATCGACCTCGTAGTTGTTGCAGCCGAGCACCACGCCCACGATGTTCTTGCCGATGTCGTGCACGTCGCCCTTGACCGTGCACAGGATCGACCTTGCCCTGCGCGCGCACGCCGTCGGCGCCGAGCCGGAGCTTCTCCTGCTCCATGAACGGCTCGAGGTAGGCGACCGCGCGCGCTTCATCGCCCGCGCGCTCTTGACGACCTGCGGCAGGAACATCTTGCCCGGCGCCGAACAGGTCGCCGACGACCTGCATCCCGGCCATCAGCGGGCCCTCGATCACGTCCAGCGGCCGGTCGCGGGCCGCGCGGGCCTCCTCGGTGTCCTGCTCGATGAACTCGTCGATCCCGTGCACGAGCGCGTGCGCGAGGCGCTCCTCGACGGTGGTCTCGCGCCACGGAGGTCGAGCTCCTTCTTCATGCGCCGCCCTTGACGGTCTCGGCGAACGCGACCATGCGCTCGGTCGCGTCGGGCCGGCGGTCGAAGATGATGTCCTCGACGTGCTCGAGCAGGTCCGGCGGGATGTCCTCGTAGAGCGCGATCTGCCCCGCGTTCACGATCGCCATGTCGAGGCCGGCGGCGATGGCGTGGTACAGGAACGCCGAGTGGATCGCCTCGCGGACGGCGTCGTTCCCGCGGAAGCGTGAACGAGAGGTTCGAGACGCCGCCGGAGACCTTGACGCCCGGCAGTCGCTCGCTGAGCAGCCGCGTGGCCTCGATGAACGCCGTGCCGTAGCGCGTTGTGCTCCTCGATCCCGGTCGCGATCGCCGAGGATGCACGGGTCGACGACGATGTCCTCGGGCACGAAGCCGGCCCGGTCGATCAGCAGCCCGACCGACGCGCTCGAGGATCTGGAGCTTGCGCTCGACGGTGTCGGCCTGTCCCTGCTCGTCGAACGCCATCACGACGACCGCCGCGCCGTACCGCTTGATCGCGACGCGCCTTCTCGAGGAAGTCCTCCTCGCCTTCCTTCAGGCTGATCGAGTTCGACGATGCCCTTGCCCTGCAGGCACTTCAGCCCGGCCTCGAGCACGTCCCACTTGGAGCGAGTCGACCATCACCGGGACGCGCGCGATCTCGGGCTCGGTCGCGATCAGGTTCAGGAACGTCGTCATGGCCTTCACGCCGTCGAGCAGGTCGGCGTCCATGTTGACGTCGAGCATGTTCGCGCCGCTGCGGACCTGGTCGAGCCGCGATCTCGACGGCGCGCCTGGTAGTCGCCGGCACTCGATCAGCCGGCGGAACCGAGCCGAGCCGGTCACGTTCGTGCCGCTCGCCGATCATCACGAACCCGGTCTCCGGCGTGATCGAGAACGGCTCGAGGCCGCTGAGCGCGTCACGGTGCCGCCGGCGTCGGACCTTGCGGGCGGGACGCCGTCACGGCGGCGGCGATCTCGCGGATGTGCTCGTCGGTCGTCCCGCAGCACCCGCCGAGCGATGTTCGCGAGGCCGCTCTCGGCGAACTCGCGCAGGTACTTCGAGCGTGGTCTCGGGGCGCTCGTCGTAGCCGCCGAACGCGTTCGGCAGACCGGCGTTCGGGTGGCAGGTCGGTGAACACCGGCGCGATCCGCGCCAGCGACTCGACGTACGGCCGCATCTCGGCCGCGCCGAGCGCGCAGTTCACGCCGACGCTGAAGCGGCTCGGCGTGCGCGACCGAGCGCCAGAACGCCTCGATCGTCTGACCGGAGAGCGTCCGCCCGCTCCGGTCGGTGATCGTGACGCTGATCATCAGCGGGACGTCCGGCGCGACGTCGCTCGCGCGCCGCGATGGCCGCCTTCGCGTTCAGGGTGTCGAAGATCGTCTCGATCAGCAGCAGGTCGATGCGCCGCCGTCGACGAGCCCGCGGATCTGCTCCGCGTACGCCTCGGTCATCCGGTCGAACGAGACCGTCCGGTACGCCGGCTCGTTCACGCGCGGGGACAGCGAGAGCGTGCTGGTTCGTCGGGCCCGACCGACCCGGCCACGAACCGGTCGGGGCCGAGCTGCGTCGGCGCGCGCGGCGGGCGAGCTGCGCCCCGGCCACGTTGATGGTCGTAGACCGCGTCCTCGAGGCCGTAGTCGGCCTGGGCGATCGCCGTGGCGGTGAAGGTGTTGGTCGTGACGATGTCGGCGCCGGCCGCGAGGTAGAGCGGTGGATGTCCTCGACGACGTCGGGCCGCGTGAGGTTCAGGAGATCAGGGTCACCCGCGACGTCGCGCGGATGGTCTCGGAAGCGTTCGCCGCGGTAGTCGCCGTCGGCGAGGGTCCGCGCCTGGATCGCGTCCCGTAGGCGCCGTCGAGCACGAGGATCCGTTCGGCGCCAAGCGCGCCTCGAGCCGGTCCCGCATGGGACCACGCTAGCGGCCGTGCTCCGGCGTGACCAGCAACGGACGTGCTCGTTCCGTCTACGAGCCCGCCGCGTGGGGTAGGCTGCCGGTTCCGGTTCGTCGGTCGGTGGAGCGAAGCGTTGTTGGAGAGCGTGTTCGGAACCGCTCACGGGCGCCGTTCCCGGCGCGATCGCGAGCGGCGGGATCGGAGGTCGACCCCGTCAGGGCGGCCGCGCCCGGACCGTCCGCTCGGCAGCGCGGCGCCGACGTGCTCGCCCAGGTCCCGCTCTTCGAGGGCTGTCGCGCCGACACCTCAAGCAGCTCGCCGAGCACGCCGACGAGATCTCGTTCCGCGAGAAGGAGACCATCGTCGAGGAGGACCAGCCCGGCGGCTCGTTCTTCGCGATCGTCGAGGGGCGAGTGTCAAGGTCCGAGCAGCGGCGGCCGCGTGATCGCCACGGCGGGACCGGAGGAGTTCTTCGGCGAGATCTCCCTGCTCGACGGCGGCCCCGGACCGCGACGGTGGTCGCCGCCACGCCCGTCGTGGCGATCCGGCTGTTCAAGAGCTCGTTCGACCGGGTGGTCAGGAGGAGCCGCAGGTGGCGGGCAAGATCCTGACGCGTCGTGGCGCGGCGCCTCCGCGAGGCGGAGAGAACGATCAGCTCCTGATGCTGAGCCTCGCGGCGTACTCCTGGTGGAAGTTCCTGCACGTCGCGGGCGTGATCGCGTTCGTGTCGTTCCACGGGGTCTCGATGACGGCGGCCCTGCGCGTCCGCAAGGAGCGCGACCGCGTCCAGATCGCGACGATGCTCCAGCTGTCCGGCTCCTCGTTGATGGGCATGTACGTCTCGCTGCTGTGGCTGGTCGTGTTCGGCGTGGTGGCGGGGATCCAGGGCGGGTTCTGGAACGACGGGTGGTTCTGGATCGCGATCGGGCTGCTGGTGCGTCGCGGTGGGCGAGATGTCGGCGGTCGCGCGGCCGTACTACCAGCGCGTGAAGGAGGCCGTCGAGGTGCGCCCCTCCGGGGTCCCTCGCCGGAGCGACGAGGAGCTCGAGGAGATCCTGAAGGCTCGCCGGTCGCGCTGTGGAACGCGCGTGTTCGGCGCGGCGATCCTGCTGGCGCATCACCTGGCTGATGATCTTCAAGCCGTTCCAGGTGTTCTAGCCGGCCCTCTGGCGCGCCGGCTAGCAGGTCGGTGGGCGCGAGCGGACGTTCGGCCGGCCCGGACACCACCTGGCCGGTGGCCGAGTACCGGGGCAGCGTGGCACGGGCACAGCCAGCCGTGCTCGGACGCGTCCCACTTCACCGTGCAGCCGCTGCGTGCGTGCACTTGGCCGACATCGTCGTGACGCTTGCCCTTCTTGTCCCGGTAGACCGCCACCTTGTGGTCCGGCCGACTTGACGATGCCGCCCTCGCCGGGCTCGATCTCCGCCAGGCTCTGGGCGACGGTGCGCGCCGACCAGGACGTCGCACGGGCGTTCTCGGCGCACGTCGCGCGGGACCGAACCCAGCAGGGCGGCCTTCGCCCCGGTGAGGCCCTCGGTTTGCCGATCACCACGAGGTCGTAGCCCTCGCTCGCGGCGGCGTCGACGATCTCGTCGGAGGGTCGCCCGTGCGGATCTCGATCGCCGACGTGACGCCGGCCTCGTCGCCGATCGACAACTTCGTGTCCTGCGGGACGAGCTCGCCCGTCTTGGGATGACCCGACGAACAGCAGCGTCACCGAAGCGCTTGAGCCGTTTGGCGAGCGCGTACCCTTGCGCGCCGCCCGGTCGGCCGTCGACGAGCTGCCGTCGGTCGCGATCAGCAGGCGCCGGTAGGGCGGGCGCCGTGCGGCCGCTGGTCGTCGGACCGGCGCCCGGGTGAGCAGCACGTCGGACGGCGCGTGGGTCACGACCCGGCGCGACACGCTGCCGAAGAGCTGCTCGGAGGCCGAGAGCCCAGTGCTCCCGATGCACGATCGGCTCGGTGTCGGTCTGGGAGGCGGTCATCAAGATCGCGTCGGCCGGGGCCTCGGCCGAGAGCGCGACCTCGTGGAGCGCCCCTCGCGTTCGGCGATCCTTCTCGGCGCGCGCTCGACGGCGTCGCCGGCGCGATCGGGGTTCGCGTACGGCGTGGGCGATGGTCAGCTTGGCCCCGAGGGCCGCCGCGGGTGAGCAGCCATCGTGCTCGGCGGTCTCGGCGGACGCCGAGGCCGTCGGTCGCGACCACGATGCGTCGGTAGGCCATGGCGATCTCCTCGTTGACGTCCGTGTTATCCGGAAGCGGTCTGGGAGACTATCGCGTCGAGCTCGGAAGGGTCGCCTCGTCCAGGACGATGTCGCCGGCCGCGGCGTTCGAACGGCACGTGGTCGGGGTTGCGGCTGCCCGCGATCGCGGCGGTCACCCCCGGCTGCGCGACGTTCCACGCGAGCGCGAGCTGGGCGAGCGTGATCGCCGAGCCGCTCCGCGATCGGCCGCAGGGCTTCGACGACGGCGAGGTTGCGCTCCCGGTTGCCCTCGGCGAACAGCGAGCCGCCCTCCTCCGTCGCCGCCACGGAAGTCGCCCCGGTCGAACCGCGTCTCGGACGCGATCGCGCCCGTGAGCAGCCCGTAGGCGAGCGGACCGTACGAGCAGCACGCCCGTGCCCTGCTCGCCGCACCACCGGATCAGGTCGCGGTCCTCCAGCGCGGAGCATCGAGAACTCCTGCTGCAGCGTGTCGACGTGCCGGATCGCCTCGCACCGTTCGATCAGATCGCGGTCGAAGTTCGACACGCCGATGAACCGGACGAGGCCGTCGTCCATCAGCTCGGTCATCGCGCCCCACGTCTCCTCGACGCGGGTCCCGCGCTCGTCAGGCCAGTGGAGCTGGTACAGGTCGATGCGGTCGGTCCCGAGCCGCCGCAGGCTCGCCTCGCACGCCGAACGCACCTGAGCCGCCCGGAACTCCGAGCCGTCGGGTTGCGGGGCGACCTTCGTGAAGATCGAGACCTCGTCACGCCGCCCCTCGATGGCCCGCGCCACGAGCTTCCTCGGAGCGGCCTCCGGCCGTAGACCTCGGCCGTGTCGATCCAGTCGATCCCGGTCTCGAACACCGTCCGGATCGCCTCGAGCACCTGCTCCTCGGGGGCGACTCGCCCCATTCGGATCCGCCGCCCGCCTCCCAGGCCCCGAACCCGATCACGGACACCTCCGGACCCCTGAACCCAACCCTTTCGTGCGCATGCGCGTCGCTCCTCGTCGCTCCTGATCGTGGGTCGCCGCTCGGCTCCACCCAATCTAGCGGCTGGACCTGTCCGGTCCTCAGTGCGCGGTACGCTAGATGTGCAACGGTCCCCACGATCCGATCCGAACGAGGAGGCGGCCGGGCCACGCCCGGCGACGATGACCAAGCAGGTCGAGGAGAAGCAGCGCGTCGTCATCCGGTTCGCCGGCGACTCCGGCGACGGCATGCAGCTGACGGGTGACCGGTTCACCAATGCGACGCGCGGTGCTCGGCAACGACCTCGCGACGATGCCGGACTTCCCGGCCGAGATCCGGGCCCCGCCGGCACCGTCCACGGGGTCTCGGCGTTCCAGATCCAGTTCGCGTCCACCGACATCCTGACGCCCGGCGACCACCCGGACGTCCTGGTCGCGATGAACCCGGCGGCGCTGAAGGCCGAGCTCGGCTCGGTGGAGAAGGGCGGCACGATCATCGTGAACGAGGACGCGTTCACCGAGCGGAACCTCGAGAAGGCCGGGTACGCCTCCGACCCGCTCTCCGACGGGACGCTCGACGGCTTACCAGATGTACCGGGTCCCGATGACCTCGATCACGGTCCGGGCCGTCGAGGAGCTCGGGCTCACGCAGCAAGGAGGCCGAGCGCTCGAAGAACATGTTCGCGCTCGGGCTCGTCTCGTGGATGTACGGGCGGCCGACCGACGTCACGCTCAACTGGCTGCGACGAGAAGTTCGGCGACAAGGCGCAGCTGATCACGACGCGAACGTGGCCGCCTTCAAGGCCGGCTACAACTTCGGCGAGACCACCGAGCTGTTCGCGACCTCGTACGAGGTCAAGCCGGCGCCGGCCGAGCCGGGCATCTACCGCAACGTCTCCGGCGCGCAGGCGCTCGCGTGGGGCCTCGTCGCCGCGGCCGAGCGGAGCGGCCTCCAGCTGTTCTACGCGAGCTACCCGATCACGCCCGCCTCCGAGCTGCTCCACGAGCTCTCGCGGCCACAAGAACTTCAACGTGATGACCCTGCAGGCCGAGGACGAGATCGCCGCCGCCAACGTCGGCGCTCGGCGCCGCGTTCGCCGGCGACCTCGGCGTGACCGGGACCAGCGGACCCGGGATGGACCTGAAGGCCGAGACGCTCGGGCTGGCCGTGATGCTCGAGCTGCCGATGGTGATCGTCGACGTCCAGCGCGCCGGCCCGTCGACCGGGATGCCGACCAAGACCGAGCAGGCGGACCTGCTGCTGGCGCTGTTCGGCCGTCACGGCGAGTCGCCGATGCCGATCGTCGCGGCGCGTTCGTCGGCGCACTGCTTCGACGCGGCGATCGAGGCGGCGCGCATCGCGATCACGTACCGGACGCCCGTGATCCTGCTGTCCGACACGTTCCTCGCGAACTCGTCCGAGCCGTGGAAGCTCCCGGACGTCGACGACCCTCCCGACGATCGACCCGGCGTTCGCGACCGGCCCCAACGCCGGACAGGAGTTCCTGCCGTACCTGCGCGACGAGAAGCTCGCGCGGCCGTGGGCGATCCCGGGACGCCGGGCCTGCGGCACCGGATCGGCGGGCTCGAGAAGGAGGACGGGACCGGCGACATCAGCTACGACGCCGAGAACCACGAGCGCATGACCGCAGCTCCGTGCGGCGAAGGTCGCGAAGATCGTCGACGACATCCCGCCGCTCGAGGTCGACGACCCGGACGGGGACGCGGACTTCCTGGTGCTCGGCTGGGGATCGACCTACGGGACGATCCTCGCGGCCGCCAGGCGCGTCCGCGAAGCGGGCCGCAAGGTCGCGACGGCGCACCTCGTGCACCTGAACCCGATGCCGGCCGAACACCGGCGAGGTCGTCGAGCGGTACGCGAAGGTGCTGATCCCCGAGATCAACACCGGGCAGCTCTCGATGCTGATCCGCGCGGAGCACCTGGTCGACGCGATGAGCTTCTCGAAGGTGCAGGGCCAGCCGATCTTCGCGGAGGAGCTGGAGGTCGAGATCCTGAGGGTGATGGACGGTGAGTGAGACGTGGCGAACGGCAACGGCGGACGACCAACGGCAACGGCGGCGCGCCGGCGACCGGCAACGGCGGCGGCGCGGTCGGGACGCTGACGAAGAAGAACTTCACCAGCGACCAGGAGGTGCGCTGGTGCCCGGGCTGCGGGGACTACGCGATCCTGTCGACGGTGCAGGGCTTCATGCCCGAGCTCGGGATCGCGCCCGACAACACGGTGTTCGTCTCCGGGATCGGCTGCTCGGGCGGTTCACCGTACTACATGGACACCTACGGCGTGCACGGCATCCACGGGCGCGCGCCGGCGCTCGCCACCGGGATCGCGACCGGCGCAGGCCGGACCTCGTCGGTCTGGGTGATCACCGGCGACGGCGACGGGCTGTCGATCGGCGGCAACCACCTGATCCACGCCCTCCGCCGCAACGTGAACCTGAAGATCCTGCTGTTCAACAACCAGATCTACGGGCTGACCAAGGGCCAGTACTCGCCGACCTCGGAGGAGGGCAAGGTCACGAAGTCGACGCCGTTCGGCTCGGTCGACCACCCGTTCAACCCGATCGCGTTGGCGCTCGGCGCCGAGGCGACGCTTCGTGGCCCGCACGATGGACAACGACCGCCAGCACCTGACCCAGGTGCTGCGACAGGCCGCGGCCCACCGGGGAGCGGCGTTCGTCGAGATCTACCAGAACTGCAACGTGTTCAACGACGGCGCGTTCGACCTGCTCCGCGAGAAGCAGCAGGGGACCCACAACCAGATCCGCCTGGACGACGGCGAGCCGATCGTGTTCGACGAGGGCAGCCGGTGCGTCTCGGTCGGGGAGAACGGCCGGCTCGTGATCACCGAGACGGCGAGCACGCCGCCGGAGGCGATCGTGGCGCACGACGCGCAAGGGCAGGCCGTCGCTCGCGTTCGCGCTCGCGCACCTGTCGCGCGGCCCGAACGAGACCCACGTGCATCGGCAGTGTTCCGCGAGGTCGAGCGGCCCGTCTACGGCGAGGCCATGACCGCGCAGATCGAGCACGCGGTCGAACGCCTCGGGCCGGGCAGCCTCGACAAGCTGCCGCACTCGGGCGACACCTGGACCGTCTCGTAGGGACCGTCTCGAGGGCCCGGGACCTAGCCGGACGCGGGAACCGTTCGGTCAGCGATCGTCCGCGGAGCGGAACCGCGCCATCGCGGCGTCGGCCGCCGAACGCACCTGGCGCAGCTCGGACACCAGGCTCGGGAGCGTCGCGAGCAGCCGCTCCGCGTCGTCCTCGGTCGTGTCCGGCCCGACGCCGATGCGGAAGCTCACGCGTCGAGGCGACGCCCATGTGCTCGAGGACCGACGACGCCTCGCCGGCCGCGCCCGAGCAGTTCGACCCGGCGGCGATCCGGAACCCGCGGTCGTCGAGCGCCATGCTCATGATCTCGGCGTCCAGGTCCGGGACCGAGAAGCACACGAGGTGCGGGACCCGCTGGGTGGCGTGACCGTGGACGCTGGCGCCCTCGACGCGTTCGGCGATGCCGGCGCGGAGCGTGTCGGTGAGCGCCCACTCCCGGGCCGCCTCGTCGCCCATGCCCTCGAGGCGAGCCTCCGAGCGCCGCGGCCATCGCGGCCACGCCTGGGACGTTCTCCACGCCCGAACGACGGCGCCGCTCGCGGTCGTCCCCGCAGGGGTAGGCGGCGATCGGCACGCCTCGCCGGACGTAGAGGGCCCCGATCCCCGGCGGCCCCCGAACTTGTGCCCCGAGATCGACAACAGGTCGACGTCGAGCGCGAGCGCGTCGACGGGCAGGTGCCCGACGCGTCTGGCAGGCGTCGGTGTGGAACAGCACGCCGGCCTCGCGGCACAGACGGGCGCACTCGGCGATCGGCTGGATCGTCCCGACCTCGTGGTTCGCGTGGTGCACCGACGCGAGGAGCGTCCCCGGGCGGCGGATCTCGGCGGCGAACGCGTCGAGGTCGATCGAGCCGTTGCCGTCGACCTGGACCAGCACCGACTCGAACCCGTCGGTCTCGAGCGTGTGGAGCACGCCGCCCACCGCAGGGTGCTCGATCGTCGTGGTGACCACGCGGGTCCCGAGCTCGCGGACCGGGCCGGACGCCGCCCCTGATCGCGAGCGCGACCGACTCGGTGCCGCCGCTCGTGAACACGATCTCGTCGGGCTGGGCGCCGAGGCCGCCGGCGACCGGTCGCCCGTGCGTCGTCGAGCAGCCGGCGGGCCGCCAGACCGTCCCCGTGGACGCGCAGCGGGTCCGGCGAACTCGTCGAGGCGCGGCGACCAGCGCCGCGCGCGCCCGCTCGTCCAGCGGCGTCGCGGACGCGTGATCCAGGTAGGTGCTCGTGGTCACCATGGGGAACGCCCTCATGATACGGGCGCACCGTCCATGGGGTGCGTCAGGGCGTGGCTGGCTCGCTGGTCCTTGAGGAACACCGTGGCGTACAGGACCGCCGCGATGATGGCGCCGGCGATGGGACCGATGATCCAGACGAACCAGTTGGCCCAGCTGCCCGAGGCGAGCGCCGGACCGAACCAGCGCGCGGGATTCATCGCGGCACCGGTGTACGGACCGAACGCCATGATGTCGAACGCGATCACGAGCCCGATCGTGAGCCCCGCGGTCTTCGACCAGGGGCCGCGCGGATCGACCGCGGTCCCGAACACCGCGAACACGAGGAAGAACGTCGTCGTGGCCTCGATCACGATGCCCTTGCCGGAGGCGATGTCCTGCGCGAGCGCAGGTGTTCCTCCGCCACCGGCGTCGTACACGGCCGTCGGGACCAGGTACTTGAGCAGGTACGCGCCCGCCACCGCGCCGAGGAACTGGGCGCCGATCAGGATCACGGCCCGCTGGGACGGGATCTTGCCGGCGACCCACAGGCCGATCGTGACGGCGGGGTTCACGAGGCCCCCGAGATGTGCGCCGTGATCGAGATCATGATCGCGAGCACCAGACCGTGCGCGAGTGCCACGCCGGTCAGGTCGAGCCCGAGGCTCACCGCGACCACGGCGCCCGCGCCGATGAAGATCAACGCGAACGTCGCCACGAACTCCGCCACCGCCGCCTTGCCCGTGCTCTCCACGCCTGCCTCCTCGCCCTCGATGCCCGAACCCGCCCGACGATAGCGGGGTCGGCGGAGCGGCGCAGCAGCGGTTGATAGGATGCGCGGCGTGAAGGTCCTCCTCGTGTCTCCCGACGCCGAGGCACGAGACCTGTTCCGCATCGCGGTCGGCAGCATCGAACGCCGCCTCGGCGAGCCCGTCTCGTTCCTGGACGCCGCCGACGGCGAGCAGGGCGCCCGCATCGGGCTCCGCGAACGCCCCGACGCGGTCGTCGCCGACGAGATCGCGTCCCGGGCGGGCGCGTTCGCGTATGGCGAGGGACCTGCGGGGCGCGGTCGAGCCGTACCGTGGCCCGATCGTGATCGTGCTCGAACGCAAGCACGACGTCGGGCTCGCTCGGTGGTCCGGGGCGGACGCGTGGTTCGTCCGCCCGGTCGACCCGTTCGAGCTGGCGGACCGGCTCGTCGAGCTGATCCGGGCGTCCCGGGGCCCGCTCCCGGAGCGACCGGCGCAACCGCCAGGGACCCATACGGCGGCACAGCCAGGGACACAAAGGGAGATCGCGTGAAGATCAAGGGGACGTGCCGGCGGTGCGGACGCGAGTTCCTCGCCGAACAGGTGATCCTGAACGGGGGCCACTGCCCCTGGGACGGCAAGCCGTTCCAGGCGGACTACGCGGTGGTGCTCGTCGATTCGCTCACCGACGCCGAGAGCGCGGGGAACACGCTGGAGAACGCGCTCGAGAAGCTCGCCGACATCGAGCCGGAGTTCGTGCTCGACATCGAGTCGGTGCTCGCGGAGATCCGCGGACACCTCGAGCGGCTCGAGCGCCCGCACGGGGGACGTGAGGGCGTGACCGCCGTACCGGAGGCCGAAGGCCGGGAACGGGTACTCGGTCCGGGTCCGCGAGGCGAACGGGGTCGTGGAGCGTCGCGATCGTCGATCCGCGGGGACGCGAGGTCTCGGCCGGGCCTGTCGCGACGAGACCGAGGCTCGGACGTTCGCCTCCACCGTCCGACCAGCACATCGCCTGGCTCTCGGAGCCGCGGTTCCGCGAGATCTACCGGCTCGCCGAGGGGGCGTGACGTGGGGTTCAACGCGATGCAGCCCGGCAAGCTCAAGCGCGGCGATCTGATCTTCTTCGCGATCGGGGTGGCCGTGATCGTCGCCCTGATCGTGTGGGCCGTCTCGTAGGTGGACGCGGACGCCCTCGCGGCGCTGGACCACTGCTACCTCACCACCAAGGGACGGCGTTCGGGGAGCCCCCACACGATCGAGATCTGGTTCGCGCTGCACGGCGACGTGGTGTACCTGCTCGCCGGTGGCAGCGAGGAGAGCGACTGGGTGAAGAACCTGCGCGCCGATCCCACCGTCGGCCTGCGGCTCGGCGACCGGGACCTGATCTGCCAAGGGCGGCTCGTCGACGATCCCGAGGAGGACGCGCTCGCGCGACGGTTGCTCCTGGACAAGTACGGACCGCGAGATCCGGACGACCTGACGACGTGGGCCCGCACCGCTCGCGCGGTGGCGATCGACCTCTCCCTCGGAGCTGAGCTACGACGGGCTCTCGTCGAACCCGATCGAGAACAGGCGCTCGAGGTCGTGCTTCGAGTACACCTGGAACGCGATGAGCGTCTCGGTCCTGGCGACGCCGTCGACCTTCGAGATCGCGCCGGGGATCACCGACGCCAGGTCGTCGTGGTTCGCGACGCGCACGATCGCGACCAGGTCGAACTCGCCGGCGACCGAGTAGACCTCCGAGACGCCGTCGAGGTCGGCGATCGCCTGCGCGGCCTCGGGGATCCCGTCGATCTCGCACTCGATCAGGACGACGGCGTGCACGCTCATCGGCTCACGACCTTCGAGGCCGACGCGGTCACGCGCGCTCCAGCACGACGGCGAGGCCCTGGCCGCCGGAGATGCACAGCGTGGCCAGGCCCGAGCGCGACGCCGCGCGAACGCATCGCGTAGGCGAGCGAGAGGATGATGCGGGCCCCGCTCATCCCGATCGGGTGGCCGAGCGAGATCCCGCCGCCGTGCACGTTCAGCCGGTCGCGGTCGAACTTCAGCTCGCGCTCGCAGGCGAGCACCTGCGCGGCGAACGCCTCGTCGATCTCGATCAGGTCGATGTCGGCGAGCGAGAGCCCGGTCTTCTCGAGCACCTTCTTGGTCGCCGGCACCGGGCCGATCCCCATGATCTCGGGCGGCACGCCGGCCCACGACATCCCGATGATGCGCGCGAGGGCTCGCGTCCCTCGGCCTCGGCGCGCGACGCCGACATCAGCACCATCGCCGCGGCGCCGTCCGTGATGCCGCTGGAGTTGCCGGCCGTGACGCTGCCACCCTCCCGGAACACGGGCTTCAGCTTCGCGAGACCCTCGAGCGTCGTGTCCGGCCGCGGGTGCTCGTCCTCGGTCACGGTGAGGGTGTCCCTGCCCGAGGGCGCCTCGACCGCGAACAGCTCCGCGGCGCGCGCCTCGGCGCCGGCGGCGGCCTTGTGCTGCGACTCGAGCGCGAACTCGTCCTGCTCGGTCCGCGACAGGCCGTAGCGGTCGACGAGGTTCTCGGCCGTCTCGCCCATGAGCAGCCCGCACAGCGGGTCGAGCAGCCCGTCGCGGTACATCGCGTCGTAGACCTGCGCGTCGCCCATCCGGTAGCCGGTGCGCATCCGGTCGAGCAGGAACGGGACCCGGGTCATGTTCTCCATGCCGCCCGCCAGCACGACCTCGGAGTCGCCGAGCGCGATCTGCTGCGCCCCGAGCTGCACCGCCTTCATCCCCGAGCCGCAGGCGATGTTCACGTTGTAGGCGGAGACCTCCACGGGCACCCCGGCCCGAACGCTCACCTGGCGGCCGGTGTTCGGCCCGTTGCCCGCCTGGCGAGCGTGACCGAGGATCGTCTGGTCGATCTGGTCGGGCTCGACGCCGGATCGACGCATCGCCTCCTCGGCGGCGAGCACGCCGAGCTCGACGGCCGGCAGCTCCGCGAACGAACCCAGGAAGCGGCCGATCGGCGTGCGCGCGCCCTCGAGGATGACCGCGGTCTCCACGACCGACAGTCTATCCGCCGCTCGAGGAGCGCCCGCTCGAGAGTCGGTACAGGTCCCGCAGCACCCCGATCTCGGCGCCGTGATGCGCGTCGTGATCGGTCATCGTCGTGAAGATCCTCCACGCGGGCCACTCCTCGCCCCAGTTGGTCAGGACCGGCGTGTCCAGGAGCAGGGTCGTCCAGACGCGCGAGGTCGTCGGTCAACAGGCGGTGGCCGCGCTCCAAGATCTCGACCGTGCTCGCCACGTCGTGCGGCTTCTCGATCGTGATGAAGTTCAGGGACCGCGCTCCGAACGCCCACTCGTGGTAGATCACCTTGCACAGGGCGACGTTCACCAGGTCGCCAACCGATCGTCGTGAACGGCGACGGCTCGGGCTCGGGGAGCTCGTAGTGGTAGGTCCATCCGCCGTCCTCGCCCTGGAACACGGTCCAGCAGTCGGGCACCGGCTCCCAGAAGAACTCCGTCGTCGGTGAGTCCGTCCAGGCGTCCGGCGGAAGCCCTCGTAGGTCTCGGCCATGGCCGTCGCGAGCAGCTCGACCGCGGTGGTCATCTCGATGCGAGCTTAGCCAGGTCGCTCGCGGGTCGAGGCCGCCCCACGCACGGCCTCCAGGACCCTCGACAGGGCCGCGCCGCCGTCGACCGGTTCGAAGAGCGGGACGTCGGTGGTCTCGATCCGGACCTCGTGACGGAGGATCCACGAACGGAGCGCCGAGAGCTCGTCCGCCCGCTCGCGGAGGCACGGGTTGCCGAGCGGCTCGTCGTCGTCCTCGGTCACCGCGCGCCAGCGCCCCTCGGTGGAGGCGGATGGGGCGATCGTGCCCATGGCGGACGACGAGATCGTCGCCGGCGAGGAGCCAGCCGTCGATCCGCCTTCGCGCCAGCGCCTCGGCGAGCGCGCGCAATCGGTCGCGCGCGAGCGCCGCCTCCTCGAACCGTTCCTGCTCGGCGAGGTCGCGCATGCGCGCCTCGAGCGTTCCGAGGAGCCCGCCCGGTGTGGAGAGGGAGGAGATCAGGGAGCGGACGAGCTCCTCGTAGCGCTCGGGGCCGACGCGCCCGTCGCACGGGGTCAGGCATCGGTGCATCTCGGCGAGCGCGCACGGCGCGAACCGCGTGGACGCGCGCATCGCCGTGGTGCAGCGGCGGATCGGGAAGACGTCCTCGAGCGCCTCCTTGGCCAGACGCGCGAGGTGCGACGAGGGGAACGGTCCGAGGAACGCGCCGCCGCCCTTGGTCTCGCGAACGACCTTGATCCGTGGGTACGCCTCCGCGTCGTCGATCCGCAGGTACGCGTACTTCCGCCACGTCTTGCCCCGGCGGTTGTACTTCGGCCTCGTGCTTGCGGATCAGCCGAGCCTCCAGGATCAGGGACTCGAGCTCCGAGCCGCACGGGACGCCGTCGACCGCCGAGGTCTCGGCGAGCAGGTCCTCGACCTTCTTGCGGCCGTCGCCGTAGAAGTAGCTCTTGACGCGCGAACGCAGGTCGACCGACTTGCCGACGTACAGCACGCGGCCGTCCCGACCGCGGAACAGGTAGACGCCCGGTCCGTTCGGCAGGTGGTCCGCGAGCCGGATCTTCCCGAAGTTCGGGCGCCCGCGGGCGCGGACGGCGCCGTGCAGGTCGCCGAGCGTGACGATCCCGAGCCGCCCGCCGAGCTCGAGCAGGCCGTGGAGGACCTCGGAGCAGGCCTCGGCGTCGGGCAGCGCCCGGTGCGACGGCCGCACCGCGGTGCGGAAGTACTGCGCGAGCGTCTGGAGCCGCACGTTCGGCACGTCGGGCCACACCACGCGCCGCGCGAGGCGGGCGGTGCACACCGGCGGCGGTGGCAGCGGGTCGTAGTCGAGGCGTTCGAGCGCGACGTTGAGGAACGTGAAGTCGAACGGGGCGTTGTGCGCCACGAAGACGCAGCCGCGCGCGAACTCCGCGAACGACGGCAGCACCCACTCGATCGGCGGCGCGCCCGCAACGACGAGGTCGTCGATCCCGGTCAGGTGCGAGATCCGGCGGGGATCGGCACGCCGGGGTTCACGAGCGTCTCGAACACGCCGGTGCGCTCGCCGCCTCGGACCTTCACCGCGCCGATCTCGGTGATCCGCGAGTCGGCCGGCGAGCCGCCGGTGGTCTCGAGATCGACGACCACGAACTCGACCTCGGGCAACGGGACGGCGTCCTCGAACGTGGTCTGGAGCGCGTCCGCGAGCACCCGGCCTCCCGCGGGGCCGCGCGAGGACGAGCAGGCTACCCGAACAGGTGTTCGGAGGTCAAGAGGGAACCGCTCAGTTCACGTCGCGCGCTCGGAACAGGCCAGCGGCCGCGAGCGAGGAGCGCGGCACCCACCGCGGCGAGGTACAGGCCCGCACCGACCGTCGACCGTCCGACCTGCGGGAAGTCGATCGGGGACCCAGGATGAACAGGCCCGAGTTGTCGGTCAGGAGCCACGGCGTCCACTGGGGCCGGAGGCCGCGCACGAGGTTCTCGACGATCACGAGGTAGCCGAACCCCACCCCGAGCGCGACGGCGGTGTTGCGGCCGGCGGACGCCAGCCCGAACCCGAACCCCGCGAAGATCGTCGACAGGACCGGCGACCCGGAGCGCGACCCCGGCGGACTCCGCGAGCCACGCCGAGTCCGCGCCGGCCGTCGAGCCCGCGCCGGCCGCGGCCGCGCGCGAGCGCGACCCCGAGCAGCGCCTGATCACCAGCGACGAGGACGAACACGCCCGTCAGCGCGGCCGCGATCTTCGCGAACAGCACGCGCCCGCGCCGCGGCTCCCAGGTCAGTGATCGTCGTGAGGTGACCGGCGTGCCAGTCGGCGCCGATCGCGGAGGCGCCCAGCATCCACCCGACCGAAACCAGGACGAGCGACGTGCCCATCAGCACGTCGGGCAGACCCACGAGCGCGTACTCCTGGGTGAGGAACACGATCACGCCGGTGGCCACGATCGCGAGCAGCTCGAGCGCCGACGAGCACCTTGACCAGACGCCGCGACCGGAAGCGCCGGAACTCGGAGGCGAGCAACCCGGTCATCGCGCACCCTCCGTCGACGCGCCGCCCGTGAGCTCGAGGAAGACGGTCTCGAGGTCGGCCTCGTCGGCGCGGAGCTCGGTGAGGTAGCGAGGCCGCGGTCGGCGAGGGTTCGCGTCACCCGGGCGGCCTCGGCCGGCGGGAGACCCACGCGATCAGGCCGTCGTCCGCGCGTCGCGTCGATCCCGGCCTCGCCCAGGATCCGGAGACCCTCGGGCACGTCGTCGAGCCGCACCAGCAGCCCGGCCACGTGACCGGCGGTGAGGACCTCGTGCACCGGCCCGGTCGCGACCTGTCTGCCCTTCGCCAGGATCGCGACGCGGTCGGCCGTCTGCTGCACCTCGTTCAGGATGTGGCTCGAGACGAAGACCGTCCGGCCCTCGCTCCCGAGCCGCCGCATCAGCTCGCGCACCTCGACGATCCCGGCCGGGTCGAGCCCGTTCGCGGGCTCGTCCATGATCAGGACCTCGGGATCCTTCAGCAACGCGCCCGCGATCCCGAGGCGCTGCTTCATGCCGAGCGAGTACGTCTTGACCTGATCGTCCGCGCGTTCGGCGAGCCCGACCTCCTCGAGCACCTCGCGGACGCGCGTGCGTCCGATGCCCGAGATCCGTCCGAGCAGCTCGAGGTTGCGCCGCGCCGAGAAGCGCGGGTACATCGCCGGGCTCTCGACGATCGAGCCGACCCGACCGATCACCTTGTGGAGCCCGGCGGGCTCCTGTCCGAGGAGGCGGCATCGCCCACCGGTCGGACGGACCAGGCCGAGCAGGCACCGCATCGTGGTGGTCTTCCCCGCGCCGTTCGGCCCGAGGAACCCGAACACACCACCCTGGGGCACGGCCAGGTCGAGGCCGTCGACCGCCACCGTTCGGCTGCCGCGGACCCGCCGGTACTCTTGCGGAGCCCTCGACCTCGATGACGGTGTCCATCGATGGGAACCGTACGCCGGGACGGGCGTCGGCGGCAGGGGCGCACCCACCACGGATCGGCGGGTGGCTAGCACGCGGTGGGCAGGCTCGTCGGGGCGTTAGCCGGGGAAGAGCTCGTCCCTCGACCAGGAACGCGATCAGCTGCCCGACCGCGATGTGCGCCTCCTGGATGTGGAGGTCTCCGAGCTCGGGACGTCGATCTCGATGTCGGCGAGCGGGCCGAGGCTCGCCGCCGGACCCGCCGGTCAGGGCGATCGTCCGCAGCCCGGCGGCCCTCGCGCGTTCGCGAACGCCCTGACGACGTTCTCCGAGTTCCCGCTGGTCGAGATCCCGATCGAGCACGTCGCCCTCGCGACCGAGCGCCTCGACCTGGCGCGTCGAACACGCCGCTCGAAGCCGAAGTCGTTCGCGACCGCGGTCAGCAGCGAGGTGTCGGTGGTGAGCGCGATCGCGGCGATCGCGTCGCGCCGGCGGTCGAGCGTGAGCGTGCTGACGAACTCGGTCGCCAGGTGCTGCGCGTCGCCGGCGCTGCCGCCGTTGCCGCAGAGCAGGATCTTGCCGCCGCCGCGCAGGGACTCGACGATCGCGGCGGTCGCGCCGAGGATCTGCTCGCCGCACTCGTCGGCGGTCCGCGCGGCCGTGCGCGAGGTCTCGAGCAGGGTACTCGCGTACCCGGTCCAGGTTCACGGTTCCACGCCCGTCAGCAGGTCGTCGCGGATGACGCGAGGCGGCCTCGCGGAGGTCGGCCGACGACGTGGTCGGCGTCCTCGGCCGCCCCTCGTTCGAGCTCCTCCTCGCCGTGGCCGGTGCGGACGAGGATCGTCCGGCGCCCACCGCCCGCCCCAGGCGGAGGTCGGAGCCGTGATCGCCGACGATCCAGGACCCGGCCGGGTCGAAGCCCGAGCGCGGCGGCCGCGCGCTCGACCATCAGCGTCCCGGGCTTGCGGCACGCGCAGCCCTCGTCGGGCCGGTGCGGACAGAACTCGATCCCGTCCAGCGTCACGCCGTCGGCGGCGAGCAGCTCCGACGAGGCGAGCGTGGATCCCGTCGAGCTCGTCGACGCTGAGCATCCCGCGGCCGATCGGGGACTGGTTCGTCAGGACGACGAGGCCGAGACCCAGATCCTCGAGCTCGCGCAGGGCGTCCGCCGCGCCGGGGATCAGCCGGAGCTCGTCGGGCCGGAGCACGTACCCGACCTCCTCGTCGATCGTGCCGTCGCGGTCGAGCAGGACGAACCGGCGGCTCACGAGGGTCTCCACACGCGCCCGCCGGCGTGCGCCTCGACGCCGTGGTGCCGGAACGCGAACTCCGCGAACTGGCCGCCGAGCGCCTCGAGCGCCGAGCGGACCGCGGGCTGGCGTTCGGGCCGGCACGCGAGCAGCAGGTAGCCGCCGCCCCCGCGCCGCGCAGATCTTGCCGCCCGAGGCGCCCGCGTCGGCCGCGACGGCGAGCAGGCGGTCGATCGGCGTGCCCTCGGAGACGTGCGGGTTCATCAGCTTCTTGCTCTCGAACGCCTCGTGGAGCATCGGCCCGAGCCGCTCGAGGTTCCCGGCCTCGATCTCGCGGCGCATCTCGAACGCCATCGCCTGGAGCTGCTTCATCCCGACGATCGTGTCCTCGCGCCCCTCCTCGTACATCCGGATCTGCGTCGCGATCAGGCCGAGGTCGGTCCGGACGTGGCCGGTGTAGCAGAGCAGCAGGTGCGACCGCAGCTCGGCGACGGCCTCGGGGCGAGCGCGAGCGGGTGCACCGTCGCGCCGCCCTGATCGAACTCGAGCAGGTTGAAGCCGCCGAACGCGGCCGCGAACTGGTCCTGCCACCTCCCGCGATGCCGAGGTCCTCGCGCTCGATCGCGTACGCGAGCTCGGCGACCTCGCGGGGCGCCATCGAGCGCCCGTGAGCATCGCGAGCGCACCCACGCACGCGGTGACCAGCGCGGAGGAACCCCGAGGCCGCTGCCCGGCGGCGCGTCGGAGGCGATGTCGACGTCGATCCCGGTGGGCACGCCCATCCGCTCGATCGCGGCCTTGGGCAGGTCCATCACGCCGTCGTACTCGGGGCCGCGTTCGAGGCCGTACTCGACCAGGTGGCCGAGATCCAGCGACCGGATCCGCACCTGACGATCCTGCCGCGGCGCGAGCGAGACGTGCGCGGCGTGATCGATCGTGGCCGACAGGACGGCGCCGCCGTGGCGCTCGTAGTAGTGGGGAAGTCGGTGCCGCCTCCGACGAAGCTGATCCGAAGGGGCGCGCTCGCGCGGATCGTCTCGGCCGTCATGGGTCCGCAAGTATGGGCCGGGTGCCGGCCGCGCGACCAGCCGCGGCGAAGCGCGCGCTCGGGCGTTCGCCTCAGGCCACGAACCGGACGACGCGGCGGCGCTGCTGCTCGGTCAGGCCACCCCACACGCCGTAGCGCTCCCCGTTCTTCAGCGCCCACGAGAGACAGGTCTGCCGGATGTCGCAGGCCGAGCAGAACGCGAGGGCGGGCCCCGCCTCCTCCTCGGAGGTGGGGAAGAACGTGTCCGGGTCGATCCCGTAGCAGGCCGCTTGGTCCTGCCAGATGTCCGGGGGATGGGTCGGGGGAGAGCTTTCAGGTCGATCCCAGCGATGCGATCCTGGTCACACTCAACTCCCTGCGGCCTCGTCGGGTTGCGCAGGCGACCCGGAGGGGGCCCGTGCGCGCAGGACACGGTTGTACCGTTCGTGTTCGAACGAGAACAGTCTTGAAAAGTCAGAGCCCGCGTAGTAACGGAGGTCCCCGATCGGGGTCCCCTGGCGTTCCAGGGGATGCCGCCGTCGGCCGAGAGCTCCCTGTCCCTTGCGTCCCAACGGATACGGACGATCCCCGCGAGGCCGGCGCGGGGCTCCACGCTGGTGACGGACCCCACGTCCGCCCCGTTCGAACGGACCGGCGAGCCGGGCCGGAGCGGGGTCTCGGCCGACACCCCGAGCACCACCCGCGGCGGATGTCCGAGGTTCCGCACCCGTGCAACCGACTCCTGGCCCAGGTAGCAGCCCTTGGTCCGATCGATCACCGGCTCCACGTCGAGTCCCGGCCTCGGCGGGCAGCGAATCCCGGTCCAGGTCGACCGGGAAGCGGGCCAGACCGTGGCGGATCCGCCACGACTCCAGGGCCTCCAGGCCGACCGTGACCGACCCGGCGTCCGCCTCCCAGCCCGCGGTCCACGCGGGGCCGGGCCGGGGCCCCAGGTGCCAGCCCGGAGGGATCGGCCTGCGCGAGCTCGACCTCCGACGACAGGACGTACGGCGCGAGCAGGTCGGCGATCGCGTCCGGCTGCCCGGGGCCCTGCAGGAGCAGGAACCCGTCGCTCGCGCGGGACCGCAGGACGAACACGTCGGCCCGGATCCTGCCGGTGGGGAGAGCAGGAACGAGCGCAGCGCCTCGCGCTCGGCCAGCCGGTCGATCGAGGCGGTGACGAGGTCGTTCAGCCAGCCCTCGGCGTCGGCGCCCCGGACCTCCGTGAGGCCCCAGCCCTCGAGGTCCACGGACGCCCGTTCCTGCTCGAGCGCCTCGAGCTGCTCGTCGAACGCCGGTTCGCCCACGTCTGCGAGGATAAGCCGCCGTGGACGTTCCGCGGACCCTCCTGGTCACCAACGACTACCCGCCGCGCGTGGGCGGGATCCAGCGCACCCTCGAGGCGCTGGTCCGGTGCTTCCCGGCCGATCGCGTAGCGGTCCTGTGTCCGGACGCCGAGGGCGCGGCCGCGTTCGACGAGGCCGCGCCGTACGAGGTGTTCCGCCAGCCCGAGCGCTTCCTGTGGCCGGTCCCCGACGTGCGGCGCCGCGTGCACGAGGCCGTTCGGTCGTTCGGGGCGGAGGTGGTGCTGTTCGGCGCGGTCTACCCGCTCGCCCTCCTCGGACCCGTCGCTGGCGGAGGCCGGCACCCCGTACCTCGCGGCGGCGCACGGCTTCGAGTACTGGCTCTCGATCGCGCCGGGCACCCACGCGCTGGTGCGGCGGGCGACGTCCCGGGCGTCTCGGGTGCCGGTGATGTGCAGCAGGTTCATCGCCCGGGTCGTCCGAACGGCCGTGCCGCAGGGCGTGCCGGTCTCGGTGATGTACCCGGGTGCGGATCTGGAGGCCTTCCGCCCGGACCTGCCTTCCGCCGACCTGACCGAGCCTGCACGGCGTCGCCGACCGCCCGCTGATCGTCTGCGTGAGCCGGCTCGTCGCGCGCAAGGGCCAGGACGTGCTGATCCGTCGCGATGCCCGAGATCCGCCGACGCGTCCCCGACGCGACGCTGTTGATCGTCGGCGACGGCCCGTACCGGGACCGGCTCGAGGCGCTCGCGGCGGTCGCGCCGGCGGGCTCGGTGGTGTTCACCGGCCAGGTGTCCGAGGCCGACCTGCCCCGCTACTACCGCGCGGGGAACGTGTTCGCGATGCCGTGCCGCAACCGCCTGGGGGCCTCGAGGTCGAGGGATGGGGCAACGTGTTCATCGAGGCGGCGGCCTGCGGGCGGCCCGTCGTGGTCGGGGACTCGGGGGACGCGCGCGAGTCCTCGTGCGACGGCGAGACCGGCCTGCTCGGTGAACGGCTCCGACGTGGGGCAGGTCGCCGAGGCCGTGGGGTCGCTCCTGGCCGATCCCGAACGCGCGCAGGCGATGGGTCGCGCCGGCCGCGCGCGGGTGGAGGATGCGTTCGCGTGGTCCCGCCCCGCCGAGGAGCTCGCCGGGTGGTTGCGCCGCGGCGGTCGGCTGACGGCCGCGGTTCCCGGGTGCCGGGCCGGCGCGGGGGTACCCTGCCTCGCATGATGGGCGAACGCCGGTGTCCGACCTGCGGCGCCCTCGCGTCCGCGGAGGCGGAGTGGTGCGGCCAGTGCTTCGCGCCGCTCGACCGCGCGGGAGCCCGCCGCCGAGGCTGCGGCCGAGCAGAGGCGCAGCGGGGCCGTCCCCGGTCGCGACCGCGGGGCCGAAGGCGATCCCCGGCACGACGGGTGGCTCGACCGAGGTCGAGGGCGGGACGCTCGCGTGGACCTGTCCGGCGTGCGAGACGCGCAACCCGATCGAGGCGAACGAGTGCTCGGTCTGCGGGACCCCGTTCGGGCGGCTGCTCGCGGAGCCGACGACGGCGCCCGAGATCGAACCGCAGACGGCGGCCGTGTGGTCGATGCTCTGGCCGGGGCTCGGCCACTGGAAGCTCGGGCGGCGGACCGACGCGGTCGCGCGCGATCGTCGATCTTCGGCTGGGCGTTCGGGGCCCCGCTGGTCGTGCTGGTGTCGCGGTTCGGCAAGGCGGGCTGGGCCCACCTTCCGCTGTTCATGCTGTTCCTGGGGGCCTCGCTGATGATCTACGTCGTCTCGGCGCTGGACGCCTACCGCCTGGCCGCCGGCGACACGCCGGTGATGAGCTCCCGGGCGCTGCTGTGGACGTCGGCGGGCCTGGTGTTCCTGTCGGTCCTGATCGCGACGTTCGTCACCTTGCCCGCCGCCCGCCGGTAACATCGGCTTCCTCATGAGCGAGCGGACATGAGCGAGCAGACCGAGGGCCAGATCGTGATCGAGGCTCCCGCCGTCGAGGTCATGGACATCCTGACCGACTTCGAGGCGTACCCGGAGTGGGCCGACGTCAAGACCGCCCAGGTGCTCGAACGCGGGGACGGCGGCCTGGGGACCAAGGTGGCGTTCGAGGTGGACGTGCCGGTCCTGGGCAAGGCGAACTACACGCTCGCCTACCGCTACGCGCCGGGCGACGGCGGGATGTCGTGGGTCTCGACCGAGGCGCGCGGCGCGGTCTCGAACATCACGCGGGGAGTACCTGCTCACCGAGATCGACGACGACGAGACCAAGGTGATCTACCGGCTCGCGGTCGACATCGGGATCCTGCTCCCGGGCTTCGTGCGCACCCAGGGCGAGAAGCGCGTGATCGAGAACGCGCTCGAGGGCCTGAAACGCCGCGTCGAGATGGGCTGAGCCACTCCCGGACGCGCCGGCACGGCGCCCGCGTTAGGCTGCCGGGATGCGGGTCCTGCTGTTCACCGGGAAGGGCGGCGTCGGCAAGACGACGGTCGCCGCCGCCACGGCGGTCCGCGCGGCGGCGGCCGGCAACCGGACGCTCATCATGAGCACCGATCCGGCCCACTCGCTCGGCGACTCGTTCGACGTCGAGATCGGCGCAGCACGCCACGCCCATCGCCGAGAACCTGTGGGCCGAGCAGATCGACGCGCAGGAGCCGCCTCGAGGACAACTGGCGCGAGATCCAGGACTACTTCGTCCAGCTCATGAACTGGGCCGGCGTCGAGACGATCCAGGCCGAGGAGCTCTCGGTGATCCCGGGCCTCGACGAGATCTTCGCGCTGATCGACGTGAAGACCCACGTGGAGGGCGGGAAGTACGACCTGCTGATCGTCGACTGCGCGCCCACGGCCGAGACGCTCCGCCTGCTGCTCGCTGCCCGAGGTCATGAACTGGTACATCGAGCGGATCTTCCCGGTCGAGCGGCGCGTCGTGAAGACGCTGCGCCCGATCGTGTCGAAGATGACGACGCTGCCGATCGCGGGCGACGAGGTGTCTCGCGGCGGTCGAGCGGCTGCACCAGCAACCTCGACGCCGTGCACGAGATCCTGACCGACGAGTCGGTCGTCGACGGTGCGGCTCGTCGTGAACCCGGAGAAGATGGTGATCGCCGAGGCGCGGCGCACGTACACGTACCTCGGGCTGTTCGGCTACCGCGTGCGACGCGGTCGTCGTGAACCGCATCATCCCGAGGACGTCACCGACCCGTACTTCGGCAAGTGGAAGGACATCCAGGCCGAGCACCTCGCAGACCGTCCACGAGTCCTTCGAGCCCGTGCCGATCCTCGACCGCGCGCCTGTTCGACCGCGAGATGGTCGGCGTCGCCGCTGCTCGAGGAGATGGGCGCAGGAGGTCTACGGCGACCTCGCGGTCACCGACGTCCTGTACCGAGACGACCCGATCCGTGTGCCGGCAAGCGCGGACGGCTACGTGCTGTCGATGCGGCTGCCCGTTCGTCTCGCGCGAGGACATGGACATCCACCGGCGCGGCGAGGAGCTGTTCGTCCGCGTCGGGCCCTACAAGCGCAACCTGATCCTGCCGCAGACGCTCCAGCGGATGGAGGTCCGCGGCGCGAACTTCGTCGGGGACCATCTCGAGATCATCTTCGCGTCGACCGCCGGGATCGCAGCCGGCGGCGGCGCCGAGTGGAAGGAGCAAGCATGGCTGAGACCGAAGCCGGACACGGAGCGACGACCACGGCGGGTGACGGCGCCGCCGCCCCAGCGGATACCCGGAGCGGAAGAGGAGGCTGCGGCGCCGCAGCAGCCCGTGTGCACGGTCGCGTTCTGCCCGATCTGCATGGCGGTGACCGCCGTGCCAGGGCGCGGCGCCCGACGTGTTCGAGCACCTGTTGGCTGCCGCACGCGAGTTCTTCCTCGCCGCCCGCGCCGTGATCGACGTCCGCGGCGATCACGTGAGCGGCGTCGACCAGAGCTCGAACGGCTCCAGGACTTCGAGCGGATCGAGATCTCGTGACGGCGCCGGTCCAGTCCGCCTGAGAGGTTCGGACGTGCCGGACCGGGGAACGGCGAGGCGATCGGGATCGACGTCGGCGGAACCAAGATCGACGCGTTCCGGGTCACCCGCGACGGCACGGTCGCCGAGCGCACGAGACAGGCCGACGCCGGCCGACGACAGGCGGCGACGCTGTCGGCGATGGTCGAGCTCGCCCGTTCGCTCGTGACCCCCGACGTGATCGCGGTCGGTGTCGGGGCCGCGGGGATGATCGACTCGAAGGAAGGGGTCCTGGCTTCGCCCCCAACCTCGCCTGGCGGAACCTCCCGATCGCCGAGCGCGATGCGCGACGCGCTCGGCCTGCCTGCCAGGTGGACAACGACGCGAGCATGGCCGCGTACGGCGAGTTCCGGTTCGGCGCGGGCCGCGGTACCGGCACCTGCTGCTGGTCACGGTCGGTACCGGGCTCGGCGGCGGGATCGTCTCGGACGGACGGCTGTTCCGCGGCGCGAACGGCTTCGCGTCCGGAGATCGGCCACATCATCGTCGAACCCGAGGGCCCGCTCTGCGGCTGCGGCAACCGCGGCTGTTGGGAGCAGGTGGCCGCGGGTCGCGCGATCGATCGGATGGGCCGCGAGGAGGCTCGCGAGCACGAACATTCGCATCCTGCGGCGCCTCGCGAGGCGGCGACGCCCGACCAGGTGACCGGCGAGCTCGTCACGCAGGCGGCGATGCAGGGCGACGACGCGGCCAAGGGGATCCTCGCGGAGGTGGGACGACGCCTCGGTCAGGGATCGCGGGCCTCGTGAACGTCCTGGACCCGCAGGTCGTCGTCGTGGGCGGAGGGCGATCGTCGCCGGCGACCTCCTGCTCGACCCGGCCCGTGCTGCGTTCCTCGACGCCGTCGAGGGTCCCGAGTACCGTCCCCGGGTGCCGATCGTCCCCGCGGAGCTGGGCAACGACGCCGGGGCCGTCGGCGCGGCCACCCTCGCGCTCGAGGAGCTCAGGCGCGTGATGGTCTGACGTGAAGGTCGGTCTCGTGCTGCCGCTGTTCTCCGGCGACGCCGAGCGCGTGCTCGCGTTCGCCCGTCGCGCGGAGGAGCGAGGTTCGACGGCGTGTTCGCGTTCGATCACCTCTTCCCGCCGGGCGCGCCGGCGGATCGGCCCTCGCTCGAGGCGTTCGCGACGCTCACCGCGGTCGCCGCGCAGACCAGCCGCGTCGCCGTCGGCACCCTGGTCACGCGCGCGACGCTCCGCAGCCCGGGGATCCTCGCGAAGATCGCCGCGTCGATCGACGACGTCAGCGGCGGCCGCATGATCTTGGGGATCGGCACCGGCGACCCGATCGACGAGCCCGAGCACCGGGTGTTCGGCATCGAGTACCTGGGAAAGGCGCGAGCGCCGCGAGCACCTCGTCGAGACCGTGCGCGCGATCAAGTCGCTGTACGCGGGGTCCCGTGGGAGGGCGGTCGTCGCGTCCCCGCGATGACGGGACCGCTCATCCCGCCGCCCGTTCGTCCCGGCGGTCCCCGATCTGGATCGGCGGGTTCGCCGACGACGTCGTGCGCCTGGCGGCCGCCGAGGCGGACGCGTGGAACAGCTGGGGATGGAGCTCGACGAGTTCGGCCGCAAGGCCCGGTTGCTGCGCGACACCGCGGGGACCGGCCGGTCTCGGCGACGTGGGCGGGGATCGTCGTCGTCGGGCGGGACGACGCGGAGGTCGAACGCCTCCTCGAGCAGCGGAGCGCGCGCGGCCTGGAGACCGGTGTCTGGTCGGGGACGACCGCGTCGCTCCGCACCCGGCTCGAGGAGCTCGCCGCGGCCGGCGCGACGTGGTCGGTGCTCGTCCCCGGCGGTCCGCCCGACCGGCTCGACGTGATCGCCGACGAGGTCCTGCCGCACCTCCGCTCGACGGCATGAGCGATCTCCCGCGCACCGGCTCAAGCAGGCCAAGCGCGCGCTGCGTCGCGAGATCCTCGCCGAACGCGACGCGCTCCCCGCGGACGAGCGATCGTCGCGCAGCGAGGCGATCGCCGACCGGTTCCTCGAGCTCCCCGAGGCGGCCGGCACCGGATCGTGCTCGCCTTCTGGTCGTTCGGGAGCGAGGTGGACACGGCGCCGCTGATCGCCCGGCTGCGCTCGCGCGGCACGACCGTCGCCTTGCCGCGGATCGAGGGCGGCGAGGTGGTGCCCGTCGTCGCGACGCCCGGCGCGGCGATGACCCAGACCTCGTTCGGGGCGATGGAGCCCGCGGAGGGCCGCGTGCGTCGAGGTGGCCGAGCTCGACCTCGTCGTGGTCCCGGGGTCGCCTTCGACCGGTCGTGCGACCGGATGGGGTACGGCGCGCGGGTACTACGACCGGCTGCTCGGGCTGCGGCGCGACGGGGTGGGCGCGATCGCGGTCGCGTTCTCGATCCAGATCGTCGACCGGGTCCCGACCGGTGCGATCGACCGGCGCATCGACGGCGTCGTGACCGAGCTCGAGGTGATCCGGTGTCGCTGAGGCCGCCCGGCCGGCCGCCGTGGTCGATGCGTTCGCGCCCGTGGCGACGAGCGGAGTTCGCCTCGCTCGATTTCCGAGACGACCGGGCTCGATCGCGAACGCGACGCGGTCGTGTCGTTCGGTGTGGTTCCCGGTGCGCGAGGGCCGCGTGGTCGTGGGGAAGGCCATCCACCAGCTCGTCGTGCCCGAGGTGCCCTCGAGCGCGGAGTCGTATGAGGATCCACGGCATCCTGCCCAAGGATCTCGCGCAGGCGCAGCCGCTCGCGGTCGCCGGCGAGACGCTCGCGTCGCCGCCCTGACCGGCCGGTTCCTGCTGGCCTGGTTCGCGAGCGTCGAGATCGGCTTCCTCGGCCGTCTCTACGGGGAAAGCCTCGGTCGTGGGTGAGGCGGACCATCGACGTCCGGCAGATGGCGATCGAGCTCGAGCACTTGGATCAGGACGTCCGGCAGAGCCTCTCGTCGGCGGCCGAGCGATACGGCGTCCCGGTCGCGAACGCTCACGAGGCTCTCGACGACGCGATGGTCACGGCGCAGCTGTTCCTGGTGCTCGCCGGGCGGCTCGAGCCACGCGGGTTCGGCTCCGTGAGGAGCTTCCTGCGTCTGACCCGTATCTGATCCGCGCGGCCCCGATCGCCTGAACTTGAACGGCCAGTCAAACCCGTGGGAGGATGCCGCCATCCCGGCGACCGGAGGCGCGAGATGAGCGACGACGACGCGATCGAGACGGCGTTCCACGCGGTGACCGAGGCTCAGGGCGGCACGCACATCGCCGACGGCGGCTGGTGGTGGCTCGAGGGGTTCGGCGACCTCGGCAAGGAGTACGCCGCGATCCGGGACGACGTCGCGGTGTGGGACGTCTCGCCGCTCAACAAGTGGGACTTCCGAGGGCCCGCCGCGCTCGAGGCGGCGCAGCGGGTGTTCAGCAACGACGCGCTCGGCCTCGAGGTCGGACAGGCGCGCTACGGCGCGTTCCTGGACGCCGACGGGCTGATGGTCGACGACGGCACCGTGTTCAACACCGGTGGCGGTCACTGCTGGGTGATGACCAACGGCAAGGATCACGACGACCTACTTCGGCGAGTCGCTGAAGGGCTTCGACGTCGAGTTCGAGTGGATCGCGCCGCGGATGCCGCATCTGGGCGTGATCGGTCCGCGCTCGCGCGAGGTCGTGCAGAAGCTCACCGACGCCGACGTGGGCGCACTCCGCTACTTCCGGTTCCTGACCGACCCGGTGAAGGTGGCCGGGGTCGAGGTGTTCCTGTCGCGGACGGGGTTCGGCGGCGAGCTCGGGTTACGAGCTGTTCCTGCACGGACCCGGCGGACGCCGAGGAACTCTGGAACGCGATCGTCGGCGCGGGCGTGACCCCGTTCGGCGCCGAGGCGATCGAGCCCGCGCGCATCGAGGCCGGGCTGATCGTCACCGACTACGACTACGAGGCCCACCAGCGGACGCCGTACGACTTCAACCTGGACCGGATGGTCCGGCTCGACGGGCCGGGCGAGTTCCTCGGGAAGGAGAGGCTCCGCGAGGTCGCCGCCGCGCCGCCGAACCGCCTGGTCACACTCACCTACGCGTCCGAGACGCTGCCCGAGTACGGCGCCGCGGTCACGCAGGACGGCGAGGAGGTCGGCGTGCTCACGAGCCCGACCGACAGCCCGCGGTTCGGGAAGATCGGGATCGCGGTGATCCGGAGCGACCGATCGACGCTCGGCAACTCCGTGCAGGTGGCCGTCGGGGACGGCACGGTGGACGCGACCGTCGACGTCCTGCCGATCTACGACACGAACAAGGACCGGCCCTGCTCCTAGGCCTCAGACGCATCGTCGTCACCGCGTCGACGAGCCCGACGATCCCCGAGACCGTGACGAGGCTCAGCGAGATCGCACCCGCGATCCGGAGCGCCGGCCGGGTGATCGGTCGCGTTCGGTGGGGATCGAGGACGAGGAGGCCGGCCGCGCACCCGAGCAGCACGATCATCGCGACCGTCTCCCACCCGGTGGCACGGGCGACCAGGGCGAAGGCGCCGAGCGCCGTCAGCCCCATCGCGAGGAACGTTCCGACGTCGACCAGCCCGGCGCGCCAACGCGGTCCGCGCGCGACCGCCGACACGAGACGGCCGCTCGGGCTCGATGAGCAGCACCAGCGCCACCCCGTGCAGGACGAACGAGCGAGCCGAGCACGAGCACGTTGAGCAGCGGCCGGCCCAAGATCGTGAAGTCGGGATTCCCGGATCGAGCAGCACCGTCCCGAAGACCACGAGCTCGAGGCCGCCGAACGCCAGCGCTCGACAGCGTCCGTCGGCGGGGAGCCAGGGGAGCGTCGCCAGGTAGAAGGCCGTCCCGATCAGCGCCGTCCCGATGCCGACCGCGACGACGAGGAAGGCCGTCCCCTCGAACGTGATCCGTCCGATCGTGGCCCCCGCCTCGGTGGTGAGCCCCTGGGCCACGTCCCTCGCCGTCAGCGCCGCGATCCGCATCGCGATCCGGCTCCCGAGCCCTCCGACCACGATCCCGGCGACGCCACCGGCCACGAACACCGCCGCGAAGCCGCGGAGGGCGCTCGGGGAGCCGCGCGCTCGGGGGACGCTCGAGGGTCGTCGCGGTGCTCACGACCGAAACGATGCCGCGGCGAGGCCCGCCGGGGAAGGGTGGTGCCACGACCCCGCCCCGGGGTGGGAGCCAGCCAAGACGCTCCGGAGAAGCCCGGTCCAGGGGTGTACACTCCTGCGGAATCACAAGCGTGTGATTCGACGGGAGGAGGCCGGATGCCGCTGCACACCTGCGCACCGCCGCGCGATGCCGAGCACAAGACGATGTCCCTGTGGGTCTGTCCCGAGTGCGGGTCGACCTGGGAAGGCGTCCCCTGGAGCGGGGTCTTCGACTTCGACCGGAGCGAGGCCGTGACGCGCGCCGAGTGGATCCTCGTCGAGGGTCCGACCCAGCTGGCGGGCTGAGATGGCGGTCGAGCTCCGCAACGTCGACACCCTCGCGCCGCCGCCGGGCTACTCGCACGTCGCGGTGGGTCGCGGCGGGACCGTCGTGTTCACGGCCGGTGCGGTGCCGCTCGACGCCCAGGGAGACCTGGTGGGCGGGGACGACCCCGTCGCACAGGCCGAGCAGGTGATCGAGAACCTCCTCGCCGCGCTCCAGACCGGTGGCGCGCAACCGCGGGACGTCGCCAAGACCACGGTGTACGTCGCCGGCGCGAGCTACGAGGCGCAGTCGGCCGTCTGGCAGGTGGTCCGCAGTTCCGAGATCGGTCGCGCGCCGAGCACGCTGGTCGGCGTCCCGACCCTCGGCTACCGCGGTCAGCTCGTCGAGGTCGAGGCGATCGCGCTCATCGACTGACGCGAACCGGGCTCAGAACAGCCCGATCGTCCGTCCCTGCTCGTCGATGTCCACCTTCATGTAGGCGGGCGTCCGGCCGAGCCCCGGCATCCGCTGCATGTCGCCGCACAGCACGACCACGAAGCCCGCTCCCGCGCTCGGCACCACGCTGCGGACCGGGAGCCGCCATCCGCGCGGGCGGTTCAGCAGCGTCGGATCGTGCGTGAGCGACAGGTGGGTCTTCGCCATGCACACCGGCATCGTGCCGAACCCGAGCTGATCCATCCGCGCGAGGTCCTTCTCGGCCTGGGCCTGGTAGTCGACGCCGTCGGCGCCGTAGACGCGGGTCGCGATCGCCTCGATCTGCTCCTTGATCGGCGTGCCGTCGGGCGTGAGCTGGTGGAAGGCGTTCGGCTTCTCGCACGCCGCGACCACGGCCTCCGCGAGCTCGACCGCGCCGGCCCCACCCTGCGCGAACCCGCGGTTGACCACCACGGTCTCCGCGCCCGCGCCGACCGCCAGCTCGCGCATCAGCTCGACCTCGGCCTCGGTGTCGCTCGGGAAGTTGTTGATCGAGACGACGCACGGCAGGCCGTACTCGCGCACGATCGCGATGTGCTGGCCGAGGTTCTCGACGCCGCGCTTGACGCGCCTCGAGGTCCTCGGTCCCGAGCTGGTCGAACGGCACGCCGCCGTGCGACTTCGTGGCGCGCACGCGTCGTCACCAGCACGCCGGCGCGACGGCGCGAACCCGCCGAACCGGCACACGATGTCGCAGAACTTCTGGAACCCGAGGTCGCTCGCGAACCCCGCCTCGGTGACGACGTAGTCGGCGAGCTTGAGCGCCACGCGGTCCTCGATGATCGAGTTGTTCGCGTGCGCGACGTTGCCGAACGGGCCCGCGTGGATCAGCACGGGCTGCCCTCGAGCGTCTGCACCGAGGTTGGGCTTCGAGCGCGTCCTTCATGACGACGGTCATCGCGCCGGCGACCTGCAGCTGCTCGGCGGTGACCGGCTGCCCGTCCGTCGTCGACGCGACGACGATCCGTCCGAGACGGGCGCGGAGGTCGGCGAGGTCGGACGCGAGCGCCAGCACCGCCATCACCTCCGGACGCGGCGGTGATCACGAACCCGTTCTCGCGCGGGACGCCGTGCATCTTGCCGCCGAGGCCGATGACGGTGTAACCGGAGCTCGCGGGCGTTGACGTCGAGCGTCCGCGGCCACGTGATGCTGGTCGGGTCGATCCCCAGCGGGTTCCCGAAGTAGAGCGAGGCGTCGAGCGCCGACGCCAGCAGGTTGTGGGCGGCCGTGACCGCGTGGAAGTCGCCGTTGAAGTGGAGGTTGATGTCCTCCATCGGGACGACCTGCGCGTAGCCGCCGCCCGTGCCGCCGCCCTTGATGCCGAACACCGGGTCCCATCGACGGCTCGCGCAGGCAGAGCAGCGACGTCCTTGCCGATCTTCCCCATGCCCTGCGTGAGCGAGATCGACGTCGTGGTCTTGCCCTCGCCGGCCTTCGTCGGCGTGATCGCCGTCGTGATGATCAGCTTGCCGTCGGGCCGGTCGGCCAGCCGGTCGAGGATCGAGAGGTCGACCTTCGCGCGGTACCGGCCGAAGGGCTCGAGCACGTCGTCGGGGATCCCGGCCGACGCGGCGATCTCCGTGATGGGCCGGAGCTCCGCTTCCTGCGCGATCTCGAGTCCGCTCTTCACGCGAGCCTCCATCGTTCGGTCGGTCGTTCGCGGGAGGATAACTGGACCAGGCCGGGCGGCGCGCGTGCTCGTGCCCGTGGGTCGGCTGGCGCCTCGAACGGGCGATGGCCTAAGATTCCGTCCGCCGGTGGCCGAGCTCGGGCCGCCTTCACCAGAGGGGAGGCGTCGGTGACGACCGACATCGAAGCGTCTCATCGGCCAGGAGGGCCGGGACAAGGCGATCCAGGAGGTCCGCAAGCAGATCGACGCCGCCGGCGTCGAGTACATGTACTACCAGTTCGTCTCCGTCACCGGTCGCATCATGGGCAAGGGCATCCCGGCGGCCCACTGGGAGAACATCGCGAACAGGGGCTTCCAGCTCGTCTACGGCGTCGACGGCGAACCTGTTCGTCGACCGCGAGGGCAACTACATCGGCTACGGGCCCGAGGCGCGCGAGCTGGTCGGCATCCCCGAGCCCGACACGTTCTGCGTCCTGCCGTGGGACACGAAGACGGCGCGCATCTTCTGCACGCTGTTCCGCGGGCGCGAGGAGGAGGTCGACGGCGGGGCGTTCCTGACCTCGGACTGCCGCGGCAACCTCAAGCGGCTCCACGCCGAGTTCGAGTCCGGAGACCGGCATGCACCTGCGCGCCGGCTGCGAGCCCGAGATGATGTGGCTCAAGGTCGACGCCGACGGCAAGCCGACCGTCGAGGGCATGACGAAGCCGTACTGCTACCACATCGACCAGTTCTCCGAGCTCCAGCCGCTGATCCACAAGGTGATGGAGTACGGCCGCAAGATGGGGCTGGACATGATCCAGGGCGACCACGAGGACGCGCCGGGTCAGCTGGAGCTGAACTTCATGTTCGACCGGCGCGGAGGCGACGGCCGACCGCCTCACCACCTACCGCCAGATCTGCCGGCAGGTCGGGCGCGAGATGGGGGCGTTCGCGTGCTTCATGCCCAAGCCGTTCATGGGCGTCTCGGCCGAACGGCGTGCCACCACAACATCTCGCTGTGGCAGGGCGACGAGAACATGTTCCTGCCCGAGGGCGACAACCCGCAGATGCCCGGCAAGATCGGCCTGCATTCGATCGGCGGCGTGCTCGAGCACCTCTCGGCGCTCACCGCGATCACCGCGCCCGACCGTGAACTCGTACCGTCGCTTCTGGGACGCCGGGTTCTGGGCGCCGGTGTTCGCCGACTGGGGCTTCCAGAACCGGACCACCGCGCTGCGGATCTCGGCGCCGGGCCGGTTCGAGTACCGCTCGGTGGACTCCGCGGTGAACCCGTACCTGTCGTTCGCCGCGCTGCTCGCCGCGATGAAGGACGGTCTGGACCGCAGCCTGGACCCCGGCGCAGCCGGAGGAGCGCAACATCTACGAGGCGATCGCCGGCGGCAAGGACGTCAAGAAGGTGCCGCACGACCTCGGCGCGCGCGCTCGACGCGCTCCGGGCCGACCCGGTGATCCAGAGCGCGCTGCCCAACGAGATGTACAAGGTCTTCATGCACTACAAGCAGGACGAGTGGGACCGGTTCCGCGCGACGGTCAGCGAGTGGGACATCGAGACCTACCTGGACGTCCTCCCGTAGCGAAAGGAGCTCAGCCCGCATGTGCGGTATCGCAGGCGTCATCCACCGAGACGGGTCCTCCGACGTCGGCTCCGAGATGACCTCGATGCTCCAGTCGATGAAGCATCGGGGTCCGGACTCGAGCGGCTACGCGCTGTTCGGTCAGCCGACGGACCTCATCGTGATCCGGTTCAAGCTCGCCGACGCGAACGACCCGCGCGACTTCGAGTTCAGGGAGCGCCTGGAGCGGCACCGGATGGAGATCGAGACGCGGCTGTCGAAGATCGGCGCCTCGATCGACCGGGTCGAGAGCGAGACCGAGTACGCCTACCGCGCGACGGTCCGGTACGACGGCGACCTGAAGGCGCTCGCCGACTACCTGGAGGACGTGCCCGGGTGCGAGGTGCTCTCGCTCGGCCACTCGCTCGAGATCGTGAAGGATCTCGGCGACGCGCAGGAGGTCTCCGAGCCTGTACGGGCTCGCCGGGCTTCGAGGGCACCCACGCGATCGGGCACGTCCGGATGGCCACCGAGTCCGACGTCGACATCTCGGGCGCGCACCCGTACTGGGCCTACCCGTTCTCCGACGTCGCCGTCGTGCACAACGGCCAGCTCACGAACTACTTCCAGTGGAAGCGGCGCCTGGAGGCCAGCGGGCACCGGTTCCAGTCCGAGTGCGACTCCGAGATCATCGCGGTCTACCTGGCCGAGAAGATGGCCGAGGGGCCAGACCTCGAGGACGCGATGGACGAGAGCCTCGAGGACCTCGACGGCGTGTTCACGTACATGGCGGTCACGCAGGACAGCCTCGGCGTGGCCAAGGACGAGATGGCCGCGAAGCCGCTCGTCCTGTACGAGTCCGACGACCTGGTCGCGATGGCGTCGGAGGAGATCGCGATCCGCGCGCTGATCGATCACGAGATCGACACGTACGATCCGCTACGAAGGGCAGGTGCTGGTATGGAGCAGGTAGCGGCGTCCGGCGGACGCCGGACGACGTACGACGCGCGCGGCCTGGCCGAGCCCGACGCCGAGGTCCCCACGTCTCCGAGATCGACGGCGCGACGGCGGTGTTCGACGCGGCGAAGCTGACCACGCGGCAGATCAACCTCGAGCTGCCGGAACCTGATCTACGAGCAGGGGATCACCGACGTGACGGTGCAAGAACCCCGGCGCCAAGCACTCGATCGGCGTCGGGATCCTGCAGCGGTGCAGGATCAGGTTCGAGGGGTCGCTCGGCTACTTCGGGGTCGGGCTGATCGACGGCCCCGAGATCACCATCACGGGCCGGGTCGGCTGGTCGGTCTGCGAGAACATGATGTCCGGCGTCGTGCGGATCGAGAAGAACGCGGGCTCGCTCACGGGCGCGGCGCCTGCGCGGCGGCGACATCGTCGTGAACGGGCCGGTCGGCGCCCGGACCGGCATCGACCAGAAGGGCGGCACGATCATCGTCGGCGGCGACGCCGGCTCGATGACCGCGTTCATGATGCAGCGGGGCCGGCAGATCATCCTCGGCGACGTGGGCCCGGGCCTGGGCGACTCGATGTACGACGGCGAGATCTACGTCGGCGGGACGGTGAAGTCGCTCGGGATCGACTGCGTGCCGGGGAGTGGACCGACGCCGACACCGAGCTCGATCGAGCGCAAGTTCCGCATCTACGGGCTCGGCTCGCCGCCCGAGTTCCAGAAGTTCGTCTGCGGCAAGGTCCTGTACAACTACGACAACCTCGAGCCGTCCGAGCGCAAGCTCGTCATCCACTAGGAGGCGCGAACCGTGTCAGCTGAAGACGTGTCCTCCAAGCAGAACGTCCTCGGCCACAGCCGCGATCTTCACGCCCGAGGTCATCAACGACATCCACGTGAAGGCCGAGCTCGGCCGCTACCGGATGCGCGGCTTCTCGATGTTCAAGCCGATCCCGCACTGGGACCAGCTGATGTTCCTGCCCGGGACGCTCACGCGGTTCGTGATCGAGGGGTACCGCGAGAAGTGCGAGACCAAGACGGTGCTCGGCGCGCGGTTCGCGAAGGACCCGATCGAGCTCGACATCCCGATCTACATCACCGGGCATGAGCTTCGGCGCGCTGTCGCTCGAGGCCAAGATGGCGCTCGCCAAGGGCGCGTCGATGGCCGGGACCGGCGACGTGCTCGGGCGAGGGCGGATGATCCCGCCCGAACGCGACCTCTCGATCAAGTGGTACTACCAGAACATCCAGAGCCGGTACGGGTTCAACCCGCACCACCTGATGCTGGCCGACGCGTGCGAGTTCTTCATCGGCCAGGGCTGCAAGGTCGGTCTCGGCGGGCACCTGATGGGCCAGAAGGTCACCGAGCAGGTGGCCGAGATGCGCTCGCTCCCGCCGGGCATCGACCAGCGCTCGCCGGCCCGGCACCCGGACTGGCTCGGCCCGGACGACCTCTCGCTCAAGGTGCAGGAGGTCCGCGAGGCGACCGACTACCGGATCCCGATCCAGCTCGAAGCTCGGCGCGGCGCGCGTGTACGACGACGTGCGGATGGCGGCCAAGTGCGGGCCGGACACGATCTACCTCGACGGCGCCGAGGGCTCCACGGGCGCGGGGCCGCACATCGCGACCGAGGAGACCGGCATCCCGCTGATGGCCGCGATCCCCGAGGCCCGGCGGGCGCTCGAGGACGTCGGCCTGGCCGACGACATCGACCTGATCGTCGCCGGCGGGATCCGCAACGGCGCCGACGTCGCCAAGTGCCTCGCGCTCGGCGCCAAGGCGGTCGCGATCGGCACCACGGCGCTGATGGCGCTGAACTGCAACAAGGAGATCCCCGGCGTCACCGACTACGAGGGCACGGTCGGCGTCCCGGCCGGCCAGTGCTACCACTGCCACACCGGTCGCTGCCCCGTCGGCATCACGACGCAGGACCCGAGCTCCGCAAGCGGCTCGAGGTCGACGAGGCCGCCGAGCGCGTCTACAACCTGCTGCACGGCGATGACGATGGAGCTGCAGATGCTCGCCCGCGCCTGCGGCAAGACCGACGTGCACTCGCTCGAGCCCGAGGACCTGTGCGCGCTCACGGTCGAGGCCGCGGCGATGGCCAAGGTCCCGCTCGCCGGCACCAACTACATCCCGGGCGTGACCGAGGAGGCCACGCTCGACGAGCTCAAGACGATGATGCAGAAGTACCTGGCCGACACCGGCCAGTACGCGGGAGGCGTGAGCGCGATGAGCGACCAGCACCTGACGATCAAGGGCACGCTCGACGCCGAGGAGCTCGCCGGCCACCGGTTCCCGTACCAGGAGGACCGTGTCGCTGGTCGAGGACATCGACCTGGACGCGCTCACGCCGGGCGAGGACCTCAACTGGCTCGAGGACATCCACCTGCTCGAGGAGGACGGCAAGCCCGCCGTGTTCGACCGCTACTCGAACTCGTTCCTGAAGATCTACTTCGAGATCCCGAAGGGCCGCGAGGACGAGATGGCCCGCAAGGTGCTGATGAAGCACCTGACCGAGGGCAACTCGTACGGGATCCAGCTCAAGGTGCAGCACGCGAAGTTCCCCCAGCCGGAGCTCGGGCCGTGGGTGCAGGGTTCCGAGATCGTCGGGACCGACTGGAAGCCCGCGCACGCTGGAGGGCTGGGAGAAGCCCGCCGGGCACTGAGCGTGGGCCACCGACCGATCGTCGGCATCTCGGAGGGCTTCGCCGACTACGGCGACTACTACGGGTTCGGGTACGGGCGGCCGCTGCTCGCAGCCGGGGCGCTCCCGGTGCTGCTGCCGTACTACGAGCGGGCCGAGGATCGCGTCGAGCTGCCTCGGCGCGGCTCGACGGGCTCGTGCTGGCGGGCGGCCGCGACATCGAGGCATGGAGGTACGGCCGGCCGAACCGCACGCGAAGCACCTGCCCGGCCAACCCCTCCTGGACGAGATCGAGCTGCACTACGCGCGCGCGGCCGTGGAGGCCGGCCTCCCGCTGCTCGCGATCTGCCGCGGGTGCCAGGTGCTGAACGTCGCGTTCGGCGGCACGCTCTACGGCGACCTGGAGGAGTTCCCCGAGGGCGGCGCCGACCATCCCGGCGCGAAGTGGGACGAGTGGCGTGCCCTGGTGGACGCGACGCTCGGAGGGACGGAGCGCCCGCCGCACCCGACGCACCCGGTCGAGATCGAGCCCGGGTCGATGCTCGCGTCGCACCTGGGGTCGAGCGCCGTGGTCGACAGCTACCACCATCAGGCGATCGAACGGCTCGGCGACGGTCTGCGAGGCCGTCGCCCGGGCCCCGCACGGCGTGATCGAGGCGGTCGAGATGCCTGAGGCCCGAGCGTTCGTCCTCGGCGTCCAGTGGGAGCTGCACGAGGAGTGGCAGGACGACGAGCGCTCGCTCGGCATCTGGCGGGCGTTCGTCAGGGCGGCCGACCGAGCGAGCCGACGCCCGAGAGGCGGCGACGGTCGGATGAGCTCCTCGATCGAGATCGTGGTGGACGCGGTCGACTCCGATGCGGCGGCCGCCTTCTGGAAGGCAGGCGCTCGGCTACGAGCGCCTGTACGAGCGTGGCGCGTACACGGCGCTCGGACCGCCGGAGGGCGACACGCGTCCGCTCCTGCTGATCCAGCGGGTGGACGTCGTCTCGCCCGGCAAGACCGCCGTCCACCTCGACATCCGCGTGGACGATCCCGAGGCCGAGGTGGCGCGGCTCGAGGGGCTCGGCGCGCGGGTCGCCTGGCGCGTCGACGAGACCGATCGGGGCGGCTCGAGGTGGACGACGATGGCGGCCCCGCACGGGACCCTGTTCTGCGTCCTGGGCAATCCGCGAGGAGAGAAGTAGGACCGTGTCGCTGCCGCCGAGCGCGAAGGTCGTGGTGATCGGGGCCGGCATCCACGGCCTCTCCACCTCCTGGCACCTGGCGAAGGAGCTCGAGGCGCGAGGGCTCGGCTCGGGCGCGGACGTCGTGGTGCTCGACAAGACCGGCGTCGGGCGCCGGGCCCGTCGGGGCTCGCGTGCGGGGTGATCCGCAACAACTACTTCCAGCCCGCGATGCGCGAGCTGATGGCGCACTCGGTCGAGGTCTGGGAGTCCGATCCCGAGGCGTTCCACTACCACCCGGTCGGCTACCTGCAGGTCGCCCCGGAGGTGATGCACGAGGACGTCGCCACGATCCACGAGCAGCAGCGCGCGATCGGCTACACCTCCGACCTGATCGAGGGCGAGGACGAGTGCCGCGTCTACATGGAGTCGATCTTCTCGGACTGGCAGGCCAAGAACGTCTCGGTGGTCCTGCACGAGAAGAAGGGCGGGTACGCCGAGAGCATGCCGTCGATGCTCGGGCTGCGGGCCAAGGGCGAGGCGCTCGGCGTCGACGTGATCGCGCCGGTGACCGTGACCGGGTTCGAGCGCGACGGGGGCGCGGTGTCGAAGGTCGTGACCGACCAGGGCGCCGATCGCGTGCGAGCAGGTGGTGGTCGCCGCCGGCCCGTGGGTGCGCGACGTCTGGCACATGCTCGAGCTGCCGGGCACCGTGACGGTCAGGGGCCGGGACGGCCGCGACTACGAGCGACCGATGTGGACCTACTGGTGCCTGGTCGAGGGGACGCTCGGCGTCGATCCCTCGTACCTGCTCGACAACGACGGCAACCTGCCGCCGGTGGTCCACCTCGACACCGACGCCCCGCTGCTGGACGACACCGACGGCTCGCTCGTGACCGAGGAGCTCTGGGGCATCTACTACAAGCCGGACTTCAACTTCGGCGGCGTGCAGGGCGGGGCGATGCCCTGGGTCGTCGAGCAACCGGCCGACGAGGTGGCTGTCGACCCCTACGGGCCCGACAGCACCGAGTTCGTCGTGGGCGAGGACTTCGAGCGGATGTGGACCTCGGCGCTCGCGCACGCGCACAAGCGGTTCGAGGGCAAGCGCGGGCTCTACCGCCGAGCGCCGACCGGCGGGATCGGCGCCTTCACCCCGGACAGCTTCCCGGTGTTCGACACGTTCCGCGAGAACGTGCACGTGATCGCGGACTCGAACCACGGCTACAAGATGATCGGCGTGGGCGCGCTCGTGGCCAAGGAGGTGCTGGGGAGCGGCAGGCGCTGTTCGAGCCGTTCCGTTTCTCCCGGTACGCCGAGGGGAAGCTCCACCCCGTGAGCCACTCGCCCTTCCCTGGAGCTAGCGGCATGAGCCGGCGGGACGACGCCCCCGTCGAGTTCGACCTCCCGATCGGCGCGTTCCCGTCGTGGGCCGCCGACGCGCTCACCTCGGGCGCGTGGGAGGAGACGCCCCCGCCCGACGAGATGCAGATCGAGGGCGAGGAGGGCGAGGACCCGGTCCTCGCGTTCCGCCGGACGCTCGGGATGTTCGCGACGGGCGTCACGGTCGATCACGACGACCTCCGCGGAGCAGGTGCACGGGATGACGGCCAACGCGTTCATGTCGGTCTCGCTCCGGCCGCCGCTCGTGCTGATCTCGGTCGACGGCCGCGCGAAGATGCACGCGTTGCTGCAACGAGGGCAAGCGGATCGGGATCAGCGTGCTCTCCGAGGACCAGGAGGCGCTCTCCGACCGGTTCGCCGGGGCGACCCGGCGGCACCGGGCCCGGAGCCGAGCTTCGACGTCGTCCGCGAGACGCCGCTCGTCGAGGGCGCGCTCGCGCATCTGGTCGCGAGGGTGTACCCGCTCGTACTGGGGCGGCGACCACTCGCTGTTCCTCGCGTACGTGGAGTACGCCCACTACGGGCAGGGGAGCCCGCTCCTGTTCCACGGCGGCCACTACGAGGCGCTCTCGGCCCCAGAGGGCTCGATCCTCGGCGCGCTCCCGCCGGCGATGCGCGAGAAGCTGCTCTCGGCCGGCGAGGAGCACGAGTTCGAACCCGGGCGACACGGTGATCCGCCAGGGGAGCGCGGCGCGGACGCGTTCGTGATCCTCAGCGGCTACTGCCCGGGTGGTTCGCGACGGGCGCGACGTCGCCCGGCTGGGCGCGGGCCAGTTCTTCGGCGAGGTGGCGATGCTCGACGGGAGGCCGCGGACCGCCGACGTGGTCGCCGAGACCCGGCTCCGGTGCATCGCGCTGTCGCGGGAGACCGTCAAGCGCGCGCTCCGCGCCGAACCCGACCTGGCGTGGCGGGTCCTCGAGGTGCTCGCCGGCCGGATCCGCGGCTAGACGGGCTCGACCAACCGGACCTCACGCGCCGCGGGCGTCAACCGAGGTGAGCGGACTCCCCTGAGCCCGGCGGATCTGATCGGCGTGGTCATGGGCGTGGCCGCGTAGATCCTCGAGCTTCATGCTTCACACCGTAGCGGTCCGCTCTCCGGCGTGCGTCCCACTTCGCGCCCATTGCTCATCGGTGAGCCGGTCGAGGATGTCGCCCGTCGTCCGCCGGGCGGCGGCAACCGCCTCCGCTGACCCTCGATCGGGCGCTCCCGTAGAAGAGGCGCTGGGCGTAATTCTCCTGGTCATAGCCTTGGATCGTCGGCGCGTCCTCGCGCGATCAGCCGACGCAGCCGGATCGCCGACGATCATCTCACTGTCCGGCCATGTGATGGACGACCTCCCGAGCGGTCCAACTCTCTCGCGGCTCGGAGCGTGCGTCGAGTTCCGATGTCGGTGATCCCTTCGAGCGCCTCCGCAAAGACGGCGAGTCCCTTCCTTGTACCGCTCAACCAACTCGGCGCGCGCGCGCCCTGTCTCCATCGCCACCTCCTCCCGATCATCCCGCCGCCAATGTCACTCTTCTCGAGCCTACTCGATGTCGGGGAGCTCCGACGAGCCACGGCGTCCGGTAGCCGTCGCGATCCCACAGCACCGGGAAGAACGACTCGTCCATCGAGAGGTCGCCGTGCCGGCGGTAGCGCGAGTAGTTCGACGTCGACGTTCGTCTCGTGGAAGCGCGCGTTCGACGGCAGCATGTGCGAGACGAGCCCCATCCGCGGCGACCGTGCCGCTGCGTGTTCGGCTCCGAGCCGTGCCACGTCGCGTTGTGGTGGAACGCGCCGCCGCCGGCCTTGACCACGACCGGGACGATCTCGAGCTCGGCCACGTCCGCGGGCTGCGCGTCCCGAACGCCGGCCAGCCAGTCCTCGGGCGCGTGGAACTGCGCCCGCGAGGGCGGCGAGACTGCCCCAGTGGTTCGACGCCGCGGACGTACGCGATCGGGCCCGGCGTCGGCGGCCGGTCTCGTGCAGCGACATCCAGCACGTCACCATCTCGGGCGGGACGAGGTAGTCGGCGTACGAGCCGTCCTGGTGGAACCCGATCGCCTCGGTCCCCGGCGGCTTCCACAGCACGTTGTCCTGCAGGATCCGAACGCCGTCGTACCCCATCAGCTGCGCCAGCGAGCCGCCTCGGATCCGCGCCGAGAGCACCTGCGCCGCGATCACCGTGTCCGACTTCCACGCGTTGCAGAGCTGCCGGGTTCGGTCCTCGGGATCTCGGCCCTTGACCCAGTTCACCTCGTCGGGCCTGATCCCGGTCTCGTACTCGCCGTCGAACAGCGGCAGGTAGCGCTCGCGGAGACGTTCGAGCGTCGCGGGGGCTGATCGAGGCCCTCCTCGACGATCAGGAAGCCGTCGCGCCAGAACGACGCGACCTGCTCGTCGGTGAAGCGTGTCGAGCGAGCTCGGCGGCGACGTCGGTCGCCACGCCCAGGACCTCGGCGGTCTTGTCCGGGTCGTAGAACGGGAACCGGACCACGGTCGCGGGGATCCGCTTCTGGCAGGCCGTCGAGCTTGCCGACCTCGACGCTCGGTCCCGAGCTCGGCGTACTGCGACCGCGATCCGCGCGAGCGCGATCGTCGCTTCTTCAGCACCGGCGAGCGCGGTCCCCGAGGTCACGACGCCGATCTCGCTGGCGCCCGACGAACACGGGGTCGCCGTGCCCGGCGCGTCTCGTTGCCCTCGAGCTCGAGCCCGACGAGGGTCCGCTGCGGGTGGGCCTTGCGCTCGCGAGGCGGCGCGGCCGACGAAGTCCTCGTCTCCTCGCAGGTCGACCGCGAAACCCGATCCCCGGCCTCGAACGGGTCGACCTGGTCTGGTCGTACTCGTAGCCGGCGACGATCAGCCCGGCCTCGATCCGCACGCATGTCGAGCGCGTCCGAGGCCGAACGGCGCAAGCCCGCGCGGCTCGCCCGCCTCCCAGATCGCGTCCCAGACGGCGCCGGGCCGTCATCGGGATGGCACCAGACCTCGTAGCCGAGCTCGCCCGTGGTAGCCGGTGCGCGAGACGACGATCGGGATCCCGTCGGAGCGCGCCGCACGCGGCCCACGAGGAAGCGGAACCACCTCGAGCTCGTCGAGCGACGCCTGCGCGGGCGGGGTCCAGACGACCTCGCGCGAGGATCTCGCGGCTCGCCGGCCCCTGACGGCGACGTTGTGCAGCTGGTCGGTCGAGGGCTTGACCCAGGCGTGGAGCCCGCGCCGCTCGGCCTGTTCCTGCAGCCAGACGCCGTCGTACGTCGTCGCCGCCGACGAACCGGAAGTTGTCCTGCCCGAGCCGGAACACGCGTGGCGTCGTCGATCATCCCGCCGGTCTCGTTGCACACGGCCGTGTACGTGACCTGGCCGACCGCGAGCCGCTGCGCGTCCCGCGTGATCGTCGCCTGCAGCAGCGCCTCGGCGTCCGGGCCGAGGACCTCGAACTTGCGCAGCGGCGACAGGTCCATGATCGCGGCCTGCTCGCGGCACGCCCAGTACTCGGCGACCGCGCCTCCTCGTTCGTAGAAGTGGGACGGGAGCCAGTAGCCCGTTGTACTCGACGAGGTTCTTCGTGAGCGCCTCGGTCCTCGGGTGGAACCCCGTCTCTCTGGGTCAGCACCGGCTCGCGCCTCCGGGCGTGACGCGGTGCGCGATCGCCGCGCTGAAGCGGTGCTCGGGCGAGTAGACGCGCACGTGGACGTCGGTGGGGTTCCAGGCGTTCGCGGGGTCGATGTCGTCGGGGCAGGCCGACGAGGCGCACACCAGGTCGGTCATCGCGCGCAGGAGCACGTAGTCGCCGGGCGCGCGACCAGGGCTCGTCCGAGACCAGCACGTTGTCGGCGTCGAACGCGGTGTTGAAGAAGAAGTTCAGCGCCGGCCAGCCCTTCCGCTTGGCGATCCCGTAGACGGTCGAGCGTGCCCGTTGAAGTTGTCCGTGCAGTTGACGTGGCCCGGGTAGCCCATGTCCTCGTAGTACTTCGGCGTTGCAGGCGAGCGCGAAGGTGTCGTGCCGGCCCACCGTGTCCCGGACGACCTCGACGAGCGGATCCATGTCGGCGTCGTAGAACTTCCCGAGCAGCCCGGGCGTCGGGTACGCGCTCGCCCATCAGCGTCGCGCGTCACGGTCGCGTCGAGGCCGCGTTCGATCCCGTCGTCGAGCTTGCGCCGGTGGAACGCCAGGAAGTCCGAGCACTGCTTGCCCTCGACGTCGATCACCTGGATGAACTCGCCGGCCTGCACCTCGTAGCTCCGCGCGGTCGACCGGTCGATCCGGAAGTCGAGGCGCGGCTCGGCGAGCGGCGGCGGGGAGCTCGACCTCCTGCGCCGTCCGCGGCTGCGCCCGGTGCGACCTCGACGACGAGGTCGCTCGGCGGCGGGGCGCCGTCGACGACGCGGCCGGCCGGTGCGGCCACGATGAGCACGCCCTCCCGCTCGGCGCGGAACGACTGCTCGGACGCCCGGCGGCGACCACTCGCCGAACAGCCGGACGCGCCATCGCGCGGCTCGGGTCCGGCCGCGGCCGGCGAGGTCCCGCGACGACCTCCGCGGCGCCGTCGACGATCGAGGCAGACGAGCGCTCCGCACGACGGTCGCGGCGCGTCGGCGCCTCGCGCCGATCGCCGCGGCGGTCGTCGCGTTCCGTCCGGGGCCAGCATCGTGAGCTCGGCCGCCTGGCCGCCGTCCGACGTCGATCACGGTGAACCGGTCATCCGGCGCGCATCGCCACGCACCGTCGCGCCAGCCCGGACGCACCCAGTACTGCTCGAACGACGGGTCGGCCGGGCGGAACCCTCCGACGAGGAGCTTCGACGGGCCGCTGCCGACCGCCATCGCGCGTCTAGGCCTCTTCGCCGGCTCCTTCGGCTCCTGCTCCGGCCGCCTCCGACAGCAGCTGCTCGGCGAGCTCGCGCTTGCCGGCGGCGTCGAGCTTCTTCACCTCGTTCTCGACGGCGCGCCGGTTGTACGACTGGTTCCAGTAGTCGAGCGACGTCGAAGCCGAGCAGCACGGCCTTGCCGACGAACTGGCGGAGCACCTCGTTCGTCGGGCCCATCACCCAGCCGGCCTTGGCGTCGCGCAGGTAGCGCTCGAGCTCCATGTCGCGCTTGTAGCCCGAGCCGCCGCAGGCGTGCAGCATCTTGTCGACGACGTGGGCGACGTTCTTGGCGGCCTCGAACTTGATCTGCCACGCCCAGTGCAGGTAGTTGCCGCGCGGCCAGGGCTCCTGGCTCCGGGTTCCGCGTGTTGTCGTCGGTCTCGCGGTCCATCGCCTGCGCGACCGAGAGGCACGAACAGGCGCGGCGGCGTTCGTGTCCATCAGCGCCTCGCCCACGTAGTCCTGGATCGTCGGGTAGTCGGCGACCCGCAGGCCGACGTCCACGTGCGTCTTGCGGGTCGTGTGGCGCTTGGCGATGTCGATCGCGCCCGAGCGCGATGCCCGTTCCACACCGACGAGGAGCCGATCAGGAACCACGGGTCGACGGACTCGTCGTTCGAGTTCGCGCCGTCGCCCTCGGGCCCGACGATCTGGTCGGCGGGGATCTCGACGTTCGCGACCTCGAGCGGGCCGGACTGGTTGCCGCGCAGGCCGAGGCGCGTCCCACAGCGACGGCTGCGACTGCACCTGGTCGCCGTCGACCACGAACACCGACAGGTCGTCGTAGCCCGGTGAAGTCCGGGCTCGTGGTCTGGACGACGTAGAAGTCGGCGAACCCGGCCGAGGTCGTCCACGACGCCTTCTTGCGGACCTTGTAGCCGCCGTTCGAGCGCTTCGGCGCCCGAGGAGACCGGGTACCAGAAGTGCGAGCCGGTCTCGGGGTCGGAGTACGAGAGCGTGCCGATCTTGCCCGAGTTCAGCGGGCGGATGTACTTGTCGACCAGCTCGGGCGTCTGGCGCAGCATGATCGCGTTCACGGCGCCGATGTGCATCACGTAGCACATCGCGGTCGAGGCGCAGCCGTAGCGCGGCGATCGTCTCGCACACCATCGAGTAGGCGACGTGGTTCTCGCCGAGGCCGCCGTACTCCTCGGGCACCGTGAGGCCGAGGAACCCGTGCTCGCCGAGGAGCTCGAGGTTGCGGCGCGGGAACATCAGCTCGTCGTCGAACCGCTTGGCGTTGGCGCGCAGCTCCTGCTCGCAGAGCTCGATCAGGGTGGCGCGGAGCTCCTTCTGCCGATCGGTGTAGACCCAGTCCGGATCCCAGTCGTACCCCAGGCCCCAGAAGGGCTCCGAACCCCCACATCTTCTCCGACATCGGCTCCTCCAGTGCATGGCCCGCGGCGGGGCTCACATCCTAGTTTCGAAGGCTCGGGCCGGGCAACGCGGGCGGGTCCCGGACGCGCGACGGGGGCGGCGCGAACGCCGCCCCCGTCGACGCGTCCGAGGTCGCTCCGGAGCCCTAGGCTGATCGACTCCTCGCGGAGCAGCGCCATCTGCTCCTCGTTCGGCATCGTCGGCACGTCCCGGTCGCGGAACGTGATCTCTGGCCTTGTCCTGAACGGCTCGCCGGTAGAAGTAGCAGGAGCACCGCCACGACCAGGACGCCGATCCCCAGGTAGAGCGGGAGGCCGGTGAACTCGTAGAAGCCGAGGTACGAGGCGAGCGCCTGGTCGTAGACGCCGTAGACCACGAGCACCAGGTTGAACAGCGCGAGGACTGCGCGCGCGATCGGCAGCCACGCGTTGCCCATCTTGATCGGGCGCGGCCACTGTGGCCGGTCCCGCCGGAGCAGCAGGAACCCCGAGAGTGCCAGCACGTGGCAGAACACGTACCCGATGTTGGAGATGTACAGGATCACGAAGTTGTTCGCGCCGAGGAGGAGCAGGCAGGCCGATGTTCACCACCATGTCGACCGTCATGCCGCGCGCGCGGCACGTGGAAACGGTTCAGGTGGTAGAACCACTCTGATCGTCATGTCGTCGCGGGCTGATCCCGTACAGGGCGCGGCCGCCGTCCGCCGTGGCCTGTGTTCATCGACAGGATCAGGCTCGCGATCAGACAGACCACCGCGAAGCCGCCGATCACGTCCCCGGCGATCTCCTTGAGCGCCGCCACGCAGAAGCTGCCGTAGTCGCCGGTCGAACCGACCACGCCTCCGAGGCCGAGGGGCAGGAAGATGTAGACGAAGAGCGAGAACGCGGCGGCGCTCTTCAGCGCCTTCGCCGTGTCTCGCTTCGTGTCGTGGTATACTGGCGCGAAGCTCGCGCAGACCTCGATCCCGTACGCGGCCCAGCACATGATGAACAGCCACATCAGCGCGACCGAGAGGTCGCTGAAGCCCGAGGGACGGGTCGCCGGCGTTGTGGACGTACTCCAGGTTCGAGCTGACCAGTCGCCGGTGATAGTAGGGCATCACGATGAAGATGAACAGCGGGACCATCAGCAGCGCGCCCGTCACGTAGCCGACGGCGAGCGACGGTTTGACGCCGAGCACGTTGAACGACCAGACCGCGAGGATCACGACGATCGCGATCAGCCTGCGCGAGCCCGAAGTCGGCGAAGCCCAGGTTGAAGTACGCGTCGCCCGTGCCGTCGCCCGACTTGGGGAACCACTCCGCGACGATGAGCGCCCCGACGATGTTGCCGACGAACGAGAGGACGACCGACCAGCCGATCCAGTAGCCGAACGCGGCGATCGGTCCGAACAGGCTGAAGCGCGACCGCCAGCCCTCGTGCGCGTAGAGCGCGATCCCGCCGGGCTTGTCCGGGAACATCGCGGCCGTCTCGGAGTAGATGAAGTTCTGGAGCAGTCCGACGGTGGCGGAGATGCCCCACAGCAGGACCGATCCCCATGCGCCGATCGTGGCAAGCGTGAAGCCGAGCGATCCGAGGAGGAACGCCGGCTGGCAGAGCGCGATGACGAACCCGTCGTACCAGTGCAGGGTCTTGAGGAGCTGACGTTCCTCGATGACGGCCTCAGCCACGACGATCCCTCCCGAACGGCATCCTGGTCGAACGCCAGCGAGGGGTATAGCACTTCGGGTTCGGGCGTTCAAAAACGGCCCGATGTGCCCGGGGGATACAATCCGGCCCGATGCGTGGCGCACCCATCACCGATCCGCTGCGACTGTGGTCAGGTGGAGCGCGTCCCGTACGGGCAGACGTGGGTGTGCCCCGACTGCGGGCGCCGGTGGAACACCGAGCAGATCCCGGCCGAGGAGTACTGGGGGATCATGCGGGAGATGCGCCGAACTACCGCCTGCAGGTCGTCGGGGTGTCGCTGGCGTTCGGCGTCGGGGCGGCGATCGTGCTGGCCAACATGAGCGTCCAGCGCGTCCTGCCGATCATCCTCGCGCTGATGGCCTTCTGGTTCCTGGTCTACATGCCCCGATGGCGCCAGAAGGTCCGGCGCCGGGCCCGGAGCCTCCCGCACTGGCAGCTGCACCCGGAGTGAGCCGATGGGCGTCGACATCAGGGATCGCGGGACGGACGTCTCGACGGGACGTGGCGCCGCCGGCCGCCCGGTCCTGCTCGCGACCCTGGGCGTCCCGCTGAACGAGGAGGCGTCGGTGTTCGCGGTCGACACCGCCGTCGAGTCCGGGCAGCGGCTCGTCGTGGCCAACGTGACGGCGCGCTCGAACCGCTCCGCATGTCGATCACGCTCGGCTACGACGCCCTCTCCCGAGCTCACGCCGGAGGTCTCGGCGTCGCTGCGTCGTTCGGCCGAGCTCGCGCGGTCGCTCGGCGTCCGCGTGGAGCGCCTGCGCGTCCGGAGCCCGCGACCGCGTGCAGGCGCTGTTGGACCTGGTCGCCGACGTGCGTCCCGGGGCTGTTCGTATTCGGCCCGGACCGGAAGGCGCTTCGCGAGCGGCGCTACCGGAAGGCGCTCCGAGGCCGTTCGGGAGCGGGTCACCTGCTCTCGTCTGGGTTCCCAACGACGCCGCCGGGCGACCGTGACCTTCCTCATCGACTGTCCGAACTGCGGCCCGCGGGAGGCGCTCGAGTTCTCCTACGGCGGCGAGCGCACGCGGCGGGCCGGGTCCGGATGCGTCGGATCGAGACCTGGCCGGCTACCTGTTCTTCCGCGAGAACGTCAACGGCTGGCAGACCGAGTGGTGGCTCCATCGCGACGGGTGCCGGAAGATGGTTCCTCGGCCGAGCGGCACACCGAGACGAACGAGGTCCGGCGGACGTTCTGGCCAGGTGAGGGCCTGAATGAGCAGCGAGGCCGTCCGGCGACGGCGAGCCCATCAACGAGGCCTCGACGGCGTGACCGAACGGCTCCCACCGCGTCCCGGCGAGGCCATCCGGCGCGACCGACCGGTCACCGTTCGCCATGGACGGGCGGACGGTCGGCGCGTTCGAGGGCGACACGATCGGTTCGGCGCTGGCCGCGGCGGGCGTCTCGATCACGGGCGCTCGTTCAAGTACCACCGGGCGCGCGGCCTGTTCTGCATGACGGGGGCGTGTCCGAACTGCCTGATGCAGGTCGACGGGATCCCGAACGTCCGCTCGTGCACCGAGCCGGTCCGCGACGGGATGCGCGTCGAACGCCAGAACGCGTGGCCGAGCGTGGACCACGACATCCACGGCTGGCTGAACACGTTCTCGTTCATGATGCCGCCGGGCTTCTACTACAAGATCTTCCACCGGCCTCGGTGGGCGTGGAAGACGGTCGAGCCGTTCATCCGCTCGAAGGCCGGTCTCGGCAAGGCGCCGAGGGACGCGGACCACGAGCCGCGCGAGGTGCCACAACCTCCACGCGGACGTCCTCGTGATCGGCGCCGGCCCGGCCGGGCCTCGCGGCGGCGGCCGAGGCCGGCGAGCGCGGGCGCCTCGACGATCGTCCTCGAGGAGCGCGCCGAGGTCGGGAGTCGATGTCGCCGGAGCTGGCGGCGGAGGCCGAGGCGGCCGGCGCGCTAGGATCATCGCGGGGACGCCGGCGTTCGGGGTGTTCGGCGGTCCGCTGATCGCCGCCGCGAACGGCGACCGGCTCTACCGGATCCGGGCGCGGCACCTGGTGTTCGCGACCGGCGCGGTCGAGCAGGCCGCGGTGTTCCCGAACAACGACCTGCCCGGCGTGATGCTCTCGTCCGCCGTCGACCTGTTGGTGGACCGCTACCGCGTGCTCCCGGGCCGGCGCGCGCCGTGGTGCTGACCTCGAGCGAGAACGGGCTACGAGACCGCCGCGCGCTGCCCGCGGCGCGGGCGCCGACGTGACGGTCGTCGATCTGCGGCCCCGACGCGCGACCGGTCGACGGGCTCGGCGGTCATCGCGGGCTCGACGATCGTGGCCGCCGAGGGACGCCGCCGCGTCCGCGAGGTCGTGGTCGGGACGCCCGGGCGAGCAGGGAGGCCGAACGATCCCCTGCGACCTCGTCGTCCTCGCGGGGTTCCGAGCCCCTCGACGAACCTGCTCGCGATGACCGGCGCCGAGCTCGCGTTCGACGAGGCGGCGCAGGCGTTCCTGCCGACGCAGCTGCCCCCGAACGTCCACGCCGCGGGCGCGGTCGCCGGCGCGCGCTCGCTCGAGGGCGCGATCGCGCAGGGCCGGCTCGCGGGGCTCGAGGCGGGATGGCGCTCGGGCTCGCCGCGCCCGACGCCGACGAACGGATCGAGCGGCTCGCGCCGAGGCCGCGGCCGAACGCGACCCCGTCGTCCTGCCGCCGGAGGTCGGCGCCGGCCACGGCAAGCAGTTCGCCTGCCTCTGCATGGACGTCACGAACAAGGAGCTGAAGACCGCGGTCACCGAGGGCTTCGACTCGATGGAGCTCCTCAAGCGGCTACGACGTATCACGATGGGTCCCTGCCAGGGCAAGGCCTGCATGATGGCCTCGCAGCGCCTGTGCTCGCGGGCGACCGGTTCGTCGTTCGCGCAGACGCGCCCGACGACCGCTCGGCCGCCGTGGACCCCGGTGGAGCTCGGACGCTCGCGGGCTGGCGCCGGAACCCGCGCAAGGAGACGACGATCCACGACCGGCACGCCGACGCCGGGCGCGACGTTCATGTGGGCGGGCGACTGGCGCCGGCCGCACCACTACACGACGCCGGAGGACGAGGTCGAGGCCGGTTCGGACGCGCGTCGGCGTGATCGACGTGAGCACGCTCGGCAAGTTCCGCGTCAAGGGCCCGAGGCCGTCGACCCTGCTCGAGCGCCTCTACCCGAGCCGGTTCGCCGACCTCGCGATCGGCCGGATCCGCTACGGCGTGATGCTGAACGACGAGGGCGTGATCGTGGACGACGGGACCGTCGCCCGGCTCGGCGACGACGAGTTCTTCGTCACCGTCACCACGGGCAACACCGCGGCGCTCGAACGGTGGATCACGTGGTGGAACGCCGACTGGGGTCTGGACGTCCGCGTCCTGAACCTCACGGGCGCCTACGCGGCGGTGAACCTCGCCGGGCCCGCCTCGCGCGACGTGATGCGTCTCGCTCACCGACGCCGACGTCTCGGGCGAGGCCGTGCCGTACCTGTCGGCGACCACGATGGACGTCGCCGGCGTCCCGGCGCTCGTGCTGCGGATCGGGTTCGTCGGCGAGCTCGGGTACGAGATCCACGTCCCGTCGATGTTCGGCGAGCACGTGTGGGACGAGGTCATGACCGCCGGCGAGGCGCACGGCATCCGGCCGTTCGGCCTGGAGGCGCAGCGGATCCTCCGCCTGGAGAAGCAGCACATCCTGGTCGGGCAGGACACGGACGCCGAGTCCGACCCGTTCGAGGCCGGTCTGGGCTGGACGGTCAAGGCGGACAAGGACGACTTCCTCGGCAAGCGCGGGCTCGAGGGCCTCGACGCCGAGGCGCCGGGGAAGCGGCTCGTCGGCTTCACGTGTTCGGGGACGTGGGTGCCGCCCGAGGGCGCGAGCGTGGTCCACGACGGCGTCTGGGTGGGTCGCGTCACCTCGGCCCGGCAGAGCGCCGCGGCCGGGGTCATCGTCGGCCTGGCCTGGGTGCCCGCGGGCTGGGCGAGCGACGGGACGCCGTTCGAGATCCAGTTCGGCGCGCACCGCGCGAACGCGACCGTCGCGATGCGGCCGTTCTACGACCCCGACGGCGCGAGGCTCCGGTCGTGAACGAACCCGTCCGCCGCTCGCCGCTCGCGCGTTCGCACGCGCGATCTCGGTGCCGTGACGGACCGGGAGGCGGGTGGGAGCTCGTCGCGCACTACGGCGACGAGGCGTCCGAACGCACGACCCTGCGCGAGAGGTCGCGGTGGCCGACGTGACGCGCGCGCGGCAAAGATCGACGTCCGGGGTTCGCTCGAGGGTGCCCTCTCGGCGGCGGGCGACGTCCTCACCGCGAGGATCGCCGACGACTGGGCGCTCCTGCTGAGCGAACCCGGAGGCGAGGAGGTCCTGGTGCCGAGGTCGGCTTCGGCGGCCGGCGCCGGCGCGATGGTGACCGACGCGACGCACCTGTTCGTCGGGTTCGCGCTCGCGGGACCGCAGCTGCCGGAGGCGCTCGCCCGGCTGACGTCGTGGGACCCGGCATCGCTCGCGGCGGGCGAGGCGACCGGCGCGCCGATCGGCGACGTCCGGGCCGTCGTGGTCCGTCGCGACCTGCCGCTGCCGGTGCTGGAGGCGTACGTCGCGACCGAGTTCGCGCGGTACGCCTGGGAGACGGTGCTCGACGCGGTGCGCCGGACGGGCGGAGCGCCGGTCGGCTGGCGCGCTCCGGGCCGAGGGGTGGTCGTAGCGATGCATCCGATCCGCTACTTCCAGCCCTGGACGATGTGGCGGCGGCACGACCTCCGGCCCACGTACGACGTCGTGATCGTCGGCGGCGGCGCCCACGGGCTCGCGATCGCCTACGAGCTCGCGAAGCGCGGCATCACGAAGGTGGCGATCCTGGAGAAGAGCTACATCGGCGCCGGCGGTTCCGGCCGCAACACCACGATCATCCGCGCCAACTACCGAACGCCCGAGGGCGTCGCCTTCTACAAGCAGGCGCTCAGGCTCTACGAGCACCTGGCACAGGAGCTCGACTACAACCTGCTGTTCTCGCAGCAGGGCCATCTGACGCTCGCCCACGCCGAACGGGCGGTCAACGTCGCGCACGAACGCGCCGAGGTGAACCGGCTCCTCGGGGTCGACTCGCCGGGTGATCTACCCGGACGAGATCCGCAAGCTCTGCCCGCAGCTCGACCTGTCCGATCGCCCTGCCTTCCCGATCATGGCGGCGCTGTACCACCCGCCCGGCGGCGTGATCCGCCACGACGCGGTCGTCTGGGCCTACGCGCGCCAGGCCGACCGGATGGGCGTCGAGATCCATCAGGGCGTCGAGGTGACGGGCGTGAACGTCGACGGCGGCAAGGTGACCGGCGTCTCGACGAGCGCCGGGGACGTCTCGGCGCCCGTGGTGGTCTCGGCCACGCGCCGGCTGGACCTCCGAGATCGCGCGGATGGCGGGGATCCGCGTCCCGATCACGACGCACCCGCTGCAGGCGTTCGTGACCGAACCGCTCAAGCCGTTCCTGCACGCGATCCTCGTCTCGGCGACGCTGCACGTCTACGTCTCGCAGACCGACCGCGGCGAGGTGCTGGTCGGCTCGGAGATCGAGCCGTACTCCTCGTACGCGCAGGACTCGACCCTGGACTTCCTCGAGGTCACGGCGGAGCACACGCTCGAGCTCCTCCCGTTCCTGTCGCGCGTCAAGGTGATGCGGGCGTGGGGCGGCCTGTGCGACGTCTCGCCCGACTACTCGCCGATCATGGGGACCACCGAGGTGGAGGGTTCCTGATCGACGGCGGGTGGGGACGTACGGGTTCAAGGCGACGCCGATCGTGGGCGTCACGATGGCCGACCTGATCCACACCGGGCACGGTGCCCGAGCTGATCGCCCCGTTCGCGCTCGACCGGTTCTGGAAGCGCGAGCTCGTCTCCGAGATCGCCGCCGCCGCCGTCTCGCACTGAGCCTCGCCGCGCTGCCTGGAGATGGACCCTCGTGGCCCGCGGTCGGATACTGGAGCGGTGACCGTCACCGAAGCCGATCCGGCACAGCTCCACCCGGACACGCGTCCTCGCCGTGCACGACGGCGTTCGCTCCGAGCGCACCGGACAGCCTGGCCACCGAGGAGCCCCTCGAGATCCGCGTGCAGGGGTCCCGAACAGGGAGCCGGTGCAGGTGGCGGTGACGATGCGGACGCCCGGCGGCGACTTCGAGCTCGCCGTCGGCTTCCTGTTCACCGAGGGCCTGATCGCGCCCGGGGACGTCCAGCGCGTGGCCTACTGCGACAACCTGCCCGGCGAGGACCAGCGCTACAACGTGGTCTCGGTCACGCTCGGCGCGGCCGTTGGACGCCGAACGGCTCCGCCGGAACTTCTACGCGACCTCCTCCTGCGGCGTCTGCGGCAAGGCGCGCTCGAGGGACATCGAGGTGCGATGCGAGCCCGTGGCGCCGGGACCCGAGGTCGAGCCTCGGGTTGCTGATCTCGCTGCCCGACCGGCTCCGCGAGGCGCAGGCCGTGTTCGAGCGCACCGGGGGCCTCCACGCCGCCGGGCTGTTCGACGCGTCGGGGACGGCTGCTCGCGGTCGCGCGAGGACGTCGGGCGCCACAACGCGGTCGACAAGGTGGTCGGGGAGCGGGTACCTGGCGGGCCAGGTCCCGGCGGACGGGACGATCCTGCAGGTGAGCGGCCGGGCGTCGTTCGAGATCGTCAGAAGGCGGCGGTGGCCGGCATCCCGATCGTCAGCGCGGTGAGCGCGCCCTCCTCGCTCGCGGTCGAGGCCGCCGAGCGGTTCGGGATGACGCTGGTGGGGTTCGTCCGCGACGGGCGCGCGAACGTCTACAACCACGCCGAGCGCGTCCCCGCCTGAGGAGCCCGACCCCCGAACCGCGGCATACAATCGGTCCCGGAGCCGAGCGAAAGGAGCACGCCTCGATGAAGAACGGGCTCACACGGCTCACCGAGCCGATGGTCCGCGACAACGGCGGCCTGCGAACGGCGACCTGGGACGAGGCCCTCGATCGGGCAGCGGCGGGTCTGCGGGCGGCCACCGAGCGGAACGCCGGTGAAGGGGTCGGCCTGTTCAGCTGCTCGAAGGCCACCAACGAGATGAACTTCGTCGCGCAGAAGTTCATGCGCGACGGTCCTTCGCAGCAACAACATCGACAGCTGCAACCGCACCTGACACGCTCCTCGCGTCGTCGGTCTGGCGACGGTGTTCGGAGCAGGTGGCGGGACCAGCTCGTACGAGGAGATCGAGAACACCGATCTCATCGTGCTGTGGGGCTCGAACGCGCGCGAGACGCATCCGATCTTCTTCCACCACGTGCTGAAGGGGATCCGCAAGGGCGCCCGGCTCGTCGTCGTCGATCCGCGCCGGACGACCTCGGCGCAGTGGGCCGACCTGTGGCTCGGGCTCGACGTGGGCTCGGACATCGCGCTCTCCAACGCCATGGCGCGCGAGATCATCGTGCTCGGACCTGCGTGAACGCAGACGTTCATCGAGCGCGCGACGATGCGGTATCGACGCCTACCGGGACTCGGTGATGGAGTGGACGCTGGAGCGCGGCGAGCAGGCGACCGGCATCCCCGCCGAGGTGATCCGCGAGTTCGCGCACGCCTACGCGAAGGCCGACCGGGCGCGATGATCTGCTGGACGCTCGGCATCACCGAGCACCACAACGCCGTCGACAACGTGCTTGGCCCTGATCAACCTCGGGCTGCTGTGCCGGCCACGTCGGCCGCTACGGGAGCGGCCTGAACCCGCTGCGCGGTCAGAACAACGTGCAGGGCGGCGGCGACATGGGCGCGATCCCCAACAAGCTGCCCGGCTTCCAGGACATCGAGAACGACCCGAGGCCTGCGCGCGGTACGAGCAGGCGTGCGGCGTCCCGATGATCCGCAAGTACGGCTGGCACCTGACGCAGATGTTCGACGGCGATGGAGCACGGCGAGCTGACGCGCGCTCTACGTGATCGGCGAGAACCCGGCATCCTCGGAGGCCGACGTCGAGCCACGCGCGCAAGCTCATCGGGAACCTCGACACGCCTGATCGTCCAGGACATCTTCATGACGCGGACCGCCGAAGATGGCCGACGTCGTCCTGCCGGCCTCCAGCTCGGCGTTGCGAGTCCGAGGGCACGGTCACCAACAGCGAGCGGCGGGTCCAGCGCGTCCGCAAGGCGCTCGAACCGCCGGGCGACGCGCGAGGACGACATCTGGATCATCGCGCGAGCTCGCGCAGCGGCTCGGGCGGGACTGGGGCGAGGTCACGCCGCGTCGGCCTGGGACGAGCTCCGGGCGGCTCTCGCCGATGCACGCCGGGATGACCTACGAACGCCTCGAGGCGCTCGAGGGGATCCAGTGGCCGTGCTACGACGAGGAGCACGAGGGGACGCTGTTCCTGCACGCCCGGCTGTGGGAGGAGCCGGGATCAGCGCGGCCCCAAGGCGCCGTTCAGCGTCGACGCCGTTCGAGCCCCCGGTGGACGAGCTGACCGAGGAGTTCCCGCTCCGCCTGACGACCGGCCGCCGGCTCGACTCGTACAACACCGGCGTCCAGACCGGCGGCTACACGTCGCCGCTGCGACGCGGCGAGACGCATCGACATGTCGCCCGAGGACGCCGATCGGCTCGGCGTTGCGGAGGGTGAGGTCGTCCGCGTGACCTCGCGGCGCGGTTCGCTCGAGGTCGCCGGTCCGGGTCGATCGGGGCCTGCGCCCGGGCCTCGTGTTCATGACGCTGCACTTCCCCGACCAGGTCGACAACGAACATCCTCACGATCGACGCCACCGACCCGAAGTCCGGGACCGCCGAGTTCAAGGCGACCGCGGTCCGGATCGACGAAGACTCTCCGAGTCGGTGGAGGCCTAGCGCCGCCGTGGACCTCGTCCTGTCCGACGACCTCGCCAGCGACGACGAAGCGCGCCGCCGTCGACGCGGTCCTCGGCGCGCCGCGACCTCGGGCTGGGTCCGGCGGGGAACGGACCGAGGCGGACGGGCGCGTGCGCTCGGGGCGGGCACGAGGCGCGCGGAACAGCGCCACCTGCTGCTCCCGTCCTGCACGCGCTGCAGTCGGGCGCGGGCTGGATCAGCCCGGGCGGGCTCGCGCTACGCCTGCCGAGCGGCTCACGGTCCCGCCCGCCGAGGCCTACGGCGTCGCGACGTTCTACGCGATGTTCTGCGGTCGAGCCGCGGCCGACGATCGGTCGCTGCACCTATGCGACGACATCGCGTGCAAGGTCGCGGGTGCGGAGGGCCTGATCGAGCGAGGGCGATCGCGGCAGGTCGGTTCCGGAGCAGGTGCTCCGGAGCCCTGCCTCGGGATGTGCGAGCGGGCGCCGGCGGCGCTCCTGCAGGGTTCCGGCTCGAGGGACGTGGCGTTCGGTCCGCGTCTCGATCCGAACGGCTCGACCCGTCTCCCGCGCGGCGGTCCGCTGGACGAGCGATGAGCGGCGCGGAGGTCACGGACGTCGCGCCGCAGACCGACGGCACGCGCGAGGAGCTCCGGCTGCTCCGCCGGGTCGGCGTCGTCGATCCGGCGTCGCTCGACGACTACCGGGCGCACGGCGGGTACGAGGCGCTCCGGCGGGCGGTCGAGCTCGGTCCCGCAGGGCGTGATCGCCGAGGCTCACGGACTCGAAGCTCCAGGGCCGCGGCGGCGCCGCGTTCCCGGCCGGCGTGAAGTGGGAGGCGGTCGCGACGGCAGCCGGTCCAGCCGCACTACTTCATCTGCAACGCCGACGAATCCGAGCCCGGCACGTTCAAGGACCGGGTCCTGATGGAGCACGACCCGTTCGCCGTCCGTCGAGGCGCTCACGATCGCCGGCGTACGCGACGGGTTCCGAGCAGGGCTACATCTACATCCGCGGCGAGTACCCGCTCGCGACGCTCAGGCTCGAGCACGCGATCGAGCTGGCCGCGCCGCACGGGTTCCTCGGCGACGGACGTCATGGGCGAGGGCTTCGCGTTCGACGTCGAGCTCCGGCGCGGCGCCGGCGCCTACATCTGCGGCGAGGAGACCGCGCTGTTCAACTCGATCGAGGGCAAGCGCGGCGAGCCGCGCAACAAGCCGCCGTTCCCGGTCGAGCGCGGGGCTGTTCGGCAAGCCGACCGGTGATCAACAACGTCGAGACGCTCGTGAACGTGCTCGACAGTGCTCACGCTCGGCGGCGCGGCGTTCGCCCGGATCGGGACGCGCCGACTCCACCGGCCCGCGGCTGTTCTGCCTCTCCGGCTGCGTCGAACGGCCCGGCGTCTACGAGGTCGAGTTCGGCATCACGCTGCGCGAGCTGCTCGAGATGGCCGGCGGCGTGCGCGGGCGGCACGAGCTGAAGGCGATGCTGCTCGGCGGCGCGGCGGGCGTCGTTCGTCACGGCCGGACGATCTCGACCTGCGGCTCACGTTCGAGGCGACGCGAGGCCGCGGGCGTCACGCTCGGCTCGGGCGTCGTGATGGTGTTCGACGAGGACCGTCGACCTGACCGACATCGCTGCTGCGGATCGCGGCGTTCTTCCGCGACGAGTCGTGCGGGCAGTGCGTCCCGTGCCGGGTCGGGACCGTCCGCCAGGAGGAGGCGCTCGCCCGGCTGCGTCGACGGTCGCGCGCAGACGGCTCGCTCGCCGACGAGCTCGCGCTGCTCGACGAGATCGGCGCAGGTGATGCGGGACGCGTCGATCTGCGGTCTCGGGCAGACTGGCCGCGAACGCGATCGACTCGGCGATCCACCGCCTTCAAGATCTTCGACCCGGAGGGTGCCGCGTGAGCGGTCGTCCCGCTCGCCCGCGCCACCCGGCTGATCGAGCTCGAGGTCGACGGCAGGCCGGTCCGCGTCCGCGAGGGCTCGACGATCCTGGACGCGCTGCCGCGCGCAGGGCGTCGACACGCCGACGCTCTGCTACGCCGACAACCTGACGCCGGTCAACGCGTGCCGGGTGTGCGTGGTCGAGGTCGAGGGCTCGCGCGTGCTCGTGCCCTCGTGCTGCGCGCGCAAGGCCGAGGACGGGCATGAAGGTCAAGACGGACTCCGAACGCGTCCGGCTACTGCGCGCAAGATGGTGCTCGAGTTCCTGGGCTCCAGCGTCGACGTCGCACTCACCGGTGCCGACGTCGAGCGCTGGCAGACCGACTACGGCGCCGATCCGCGAGCGGTACGGCGCCGCCAGGCGACGCCCGCGGCGGCGGGCGAGCGCGACGCGCGCACGCCGGTCACCACCACGAGCCGGACGGCGCCGACGGCGGCCAGACCGTCGCGCCAGCCGGTCAAGGTGGACAACGAGCTCTACGTCCGCGACTACTCGAAGTGCATCCTCTGCTACAAGTGCGTCGAGGCGCTGCGGCGGTCGACGCGCAGAACACGTTCGCGATCGCGGTGGCCGGGCGCGGGCTTCGACGCGCGCATCTCGACCGAGTTCGACGTCGCCGCTGCCCGATTCCGCGTGCGTCTACTGCGGCAACTGCATCGGCGTCTGCCCGACCGGCGCGCTGATGTTCACCAGCGAGCACGACATGCGCGAGGCCGGCACCTGGGACGAGTCGCAGCAGACGGTGACCGAGACGATCTGCCCGTACTGCGGCGTCGGCTGCGACCTCGAGCTGCACGTGCAGGACAACTCGATCGTGAAGGTCACCTCGCCGCTCGGACACACCGGTCACGAGCGGCCACCTCTGCATCAAGGGGCGGTTCGGGTTCCAGTTCGTGCAGAACCGCGCGCGGCCCAGGACCCCGGTGCCGCGGCCAACCGTCGACGGAGGACCGGCCTGCCTGAGGTCGCGGGCGTCGTCCTGGCGGGCGGGCGCTCGACGCGGTTCGGCCGCGACAAGCTCTCCGAGCCCTACCGCGGGACTGCCGATGCTGCAGCACGCCGTGCTGCGTCTGGGCGAGGTGTGTTCGGAGGTGATCGTCGTCCTGGCCCCCGACGCGCCCGAACCGCCGATGCCGATCGAGCGCCCCGGCGCGATTCGCGCGCGACCCGACCGAGGGCGAGGGTCCGCTCGCCGGCGGTCCACGCGGGGCTCGCTCGCCGTCGGGACCGAGTTCGCCCTGGTCACCGGCGGCGACATGCCGGACCTGCAGACCCGGGTCCTGCTCGAGATGCTGCAGGTGGCGGGGGAGGCCGACGTCGAGGCCGGTGGCGCTGCAGGACGGCGAGGGTTCCGGCCGCTGCCGAGCGTCGTTCGGACCGCGAGGGCGGTCGGGTCGCCCACGCACGCTCCTGCACGACGGCCGGCGGGCGCTCCGGGACCTGCTCGACGCGTTGCGGCTCGCCGTGATCGACGAGCCGACCTGGGTGGCGCTCGACCCCGAGCGCCGGACCCTCGTTCGACGTCGACACGCCGACCGACCTCGGCGGTGATCCTCGCCAGCGCCGCAGCGGTAGGTCTGATCGGATGCACGAACCGATCACTTCGGTGACGTGGAATCTCGGTCGTCTCGAGGGCTACGCGCCGCTCGAGCTCCGACGGATGCGCCACGGGCGCCGAGATCGACTTCCACGGGCGACTGGCGCGGCCGCTATCCCTGGGCGTTCGTCGGCGAGGATGCGTGGCCGTGGCACGTCCACGTTCGCTCCGAGAACGCCCACCGGCTGCCAACTGCTGGTCGACGCGGGAGTGAGCCGTTTCCCGCCCGTTCGGCCCTGGGCCGAGAGGCACACCCACTCGAGGCCCTCGGCATCGCCAGAGTCGATCATGGCCGGGTTCGGATGGTGGTGCACCATCTGCGCGCCGATCACGCGGGCGCTCGGTCGTGGACGGCGAGCCCCTTTACCCGAACGCCGTGCGTGTCGTGCATCCGACTGGTCGCGTTCATTGGCGGCGGATCATCCAGCGGGCGCGCGGCGCGATGCAGCAGCTGTTTGAAGCAAAGGGATGAAATTCGACCTCGCCCGAGGACGGCGGTGTGGCCGGCGTCCCGCGTGGTGCGTGGCCCCGGCCACACGCCCGGCCACCGGTCGGTGTGGTGCTCAGTACGGTGGGCACGATCGATGCTGTTCATCGGCGTCTCTGCACGCCGCTCCAGATCTCGCGCCGGGCACCCCTCGAACCCGAGCGTCACGACGCGGACGAGGCGTGCCGATCAGGTCGGGCACCGTCGGCCGGCCCACGGACGAGGGCTGGACCGTCGCGGTCGGTGCCACTTCGCGTGCGCTCGGCCGGGTGGGTGCAGTGGCCCGTCCGGGTGGGTCGTGAAGAGCCGCCGCCGAAGGGCTGTTGCCGGAACCCGCCCAACCCGGGTAGATTCGTCCCGAAGAGCGGGCCTCGCCGGGTCCCGCCGTGCGTGGACCTGGCGAAGTTCTCCCGCGCATCAAACCTCGGACCCTCCGAGAGAATCTCGGCCATGCCGCGTCGTGTCCTCATCATGGGAGCCGCCGGGCGCGACTTCCACAACTTCAACGTCGTGCTACCGCGACGACCGCCGGTCGAGGTCGTCGGCGTTCACCGCGACGCAGATCCCGTTCATCGACGACCGGATGTACCCGCCGAGCTCGCCGGCGACCGCACTACCCGGACGGCATCCCGATCCATCGACGAGTCGAGCTCGACGCGAGCTGATCACGACGAGCTGGAGTCGACGACGTCGGTGCTTCGCGTACTCCGACGTCAGCACGAGTACGTGATGCACGCGGCCAGCGAGGTGCTCGCGGCCGGCGCGAACTTCGCTGCTCCTCGGCCCGAACGCGACGATGCTGCAGGCGACCGTGCCCGTCGTCGTCGGTCTGCGCGGTCCGGACCGGGTCGGGCAAGAGCCAGACGACGCGCGCGATCGCGCGAGCGCGCTCAGGGATGCCGGCAAGCGCGTGGTCGCCGTCCGCCACCCGATGCCGTACGGCGACCTCGAGCGCGCAGCGGGTGCAGCGGTTCGCGACGCTCGAGGACCTCGACGCGCTGACGCCACGATCGAGGAGCGCGAGGAGTACGAGCCGCACATCACCTCGGGCACGATCATCTACGCCGGGCGTCGACTACGGCGACGATCCTCGAGCAGGCGCAGGCCGGAGTGCGACGTGCTGCTGTGGGACGGCGGGAACAACGACCTGCCGTTCTACCGCCCCGACGTGCACGTCGTGGTCGCCGACCCGCTGCGCGCCGGCCACGAGCCGACGCTACCACCCCGGCGAGGCCAACCTCCGCATGGCCGACGTGATCGTCGTCAACAAGGTGGACATCGCCGCGTCGAGCAGGTGATCGCAGCTGCATGGCGACGCATCGCCGCGAGCCGAACCCGACGGCGACCGTCGTCAGGGCGAACAGCCGCGTCACGGTCGACGACCGCGACGCGATCCGCGGGCAAGCGGGTGCTCGTGCGTCGAGGACGGCCCGACGCTCACGCACGGCGAGATGAAGTACGGCGCGCGGCGTCGTCGCGGCGCGCAGCACGGCGCCGCCGAGATCGTCGACCCGCGGCCCTGGGCGGTCGGCACGATCGCGGAGACCTTCCGCAAGTACGACGTCGGCCCGGTGCTGCCGGCGATGGGGTACTCGGACGGCCAGCTCGCCGAGATGGCGCAAGATCATCGACGCGGCCGAGGTCGACGCTCGTGGTGATCGGCACGCCGATCGACCTGCGGCGCGTGATCGAGATCATCGAAGCCGGCCGTGCGCGTTCGGCTACGACCTCGAGGTGCTGCCCGACTCGCCGACGCTCACTGACGTCCTGGCGCCGGTGCTCAAGGGCTGAACCTGTGAACCACACTGGAGTAGGCGCGATGGAACGGGTCGTCATCGCGCTCGGCGGGAACGCGCTGCTGCGTCGCGGTGCCAGGACGACACGTTCGAGGAGACCTGTACGGGTCGGCGCGTGTCGGCGGCCGAGCGGATCGCGGACATCGCCGCCGCCGGCTGGGAGGTCGTGGTCACCCCACGGCAACGGCCCGCCAGGTGGGCCGGATCCTGCTGCAGCAGGAGGCTGCCGAAGACGGTCGGGTGCACCCGATGCCGCTCGACGTCTGCGGCGCCGGAGAGCTAGGGCTGCATCGGCTACCTCCTGCAGGTCACGATCGGCGACGTCTTCTTCGAGCGCGGGATGGAGCGGCCGGTCGCGACTGGTCCTGACGCTCGACGCGCGTCGCCCGCAGACGACCCGGCGTTCGCGCAGCCCGACCAAGCCGATCGGCCCGTTCTACGAGGAGGCCGGGGGCGAGGCAGTCGGGACCGAGCACGGCCATGGGTGCTCAGGCCCCGACCCGCACGGCGGGTTCCGCCGCGTCGTGCCTTCGCCGGACCCGTACTCGATCGTCGAGGCGCCCCGTGATCCGCACGCTGATCGGCCGAGGGCGACGATCGTGATCGCCTCGGGCGGCGGGGGCATCCCGGTGGTCGAGGAGGGCCCGAGGCTTGATCGGGCGCGGAGGGCGTGGTCGACCAGGACCTCGCAGCGGCGATCCTGGCCCGCGACGTCGCGGCGCATCGACGCGCTGCTGGTCCTCACCGACGTGCCAGGCCGTGCAGCGCGGGTTCGGTACCGAGCGAGGGCCGAGGCCGATCGAACCGGATGACGTGCGAGCGAGGCCCGCGAGCTGCTCAGCGCGGGGAGTTCGGCGCCGGCTCGATGGGCCCGAAGGTCGAGGCCGCGGTGCGCTTCGTCGAGCAGGGTGGTGCGCGTTCGGCGATCGGGGATCTCGACGCGGCGGTCGCGGTACTGGCGGAGAGTCCGGCACGAGCATCGTCGGGGCTAACCTCCGACCCCAGATGCGACTGCGGGTCATCGTCTACAACGTCCGTGGGTTCCGGGAACGGGTTCAGCGCCTCGATGCGGCTGGTCGGCCACGTTCGGCCCGACCTGCTCCTGCTCTAACAGAGACTCGGTGGCCGGTTGGCGCTCTCCGACGGTTCGCGAACGCCCTCGGCATGGAGCTCTCCGCGGATCCGTGGTCACGCGTTGCGGCGCTGCGAGACGGTGCGACAGTCGTGAACGCGCCCTGGACGATCCTCGATCACGCGCGCAGCACCGGTTCGAGGGGGCCCCTGGCTCTACTCCCGAGGAGCGCTGATCGCGACGCTCGGGCATGGCGGAGCGAGGCTACTGCGCGGTCTCGACCCATCTGGGCCTTCATCCTGCGTGAGCGTCTCGAACACGGTGCGAGCACTCCGTCGCGCTCGTCGACGACGTCGGCGCGCCCATCGTCGCCGGCGGAGATCTCGAACGAAGCCAGACGGCCGAGGCAGTCGGGTTCGCACTGTCCGAACGGTTCCGCGATGCCCTGGCTGCTAGGCGGCGACGCCGACGGAGAGACGTTCCCGGCGGATGAGCCGACGTCGCGGATCGACTACCTGTTCGTCTCCGAGGGCATCGTGGTCGAACGCGTCCTCGTGCCGCCGGGTCCCGACGCGCGCGAAGCGTCCGACCACCGGCCGCTGGTCGCCGGAGCTCACCCGCGCCGGGTCCGAGTAGGCTCGAGGCGACCAGCCGTCCACGGAGGAGGACCGGCGAGCTCTCACCCGACATCGAACGCGATGAAACACGCAGATCGCGGCCGAGCTCTATTCTCGCACCTGTACCGCCGCGATGTCCGCCTACTGCGAGGAGCAGGCGCTGCCGAGGTTCTCGCACTGGTTCCGGCTGCAGTCGGACGGGGAGCGCGAGCACGCACTGAAGTTCGTCCGGCACGTGGTGGACCGGGGCGGGCGCGTGATGCTCACGAGCATCGACGCGCCCGCGTCGGACTCGGCACGCCGCAGGGGCGTTCGAGCAGGCGCTGGCGCACTGGGATGAACGTGACGGCATGATCGACGGCGCTGTATTCGGGGATGGCCGTCCAGCACGGCGACTACGCGAGGCCAGGTGATTCCTGCAGTGGTTCGTGACCGAACAGGCGTCGAGGAGGAGCGCACGGCGGCCGCAGATCGTGCAGACGCTCGAAGACGCTCGGGGCGAGCCGGCGTCGCTGCTGCTGATCCTCGACCGGGAGCTCAGGTCGCGCACCGCGCGAGGCCTAGCCAGCCACGTCTAGACGGAGCGCTTGCCGCCGCGGGTTCACGAACAGCGTCCCGACCATGACAGGAACGCGAGTCCGACCGCCCCGGTCAGGCCGACCGGGAGAAGGCGAACGTCCACCTCGACGCAGACCCCACGCGGCGAGCACGACGCTCATGCCTGCGAGGGCCGGCGCGAGCTCGGTCGCATCCGAGGTCGGCACGACGATCTCGGCACCCACGACCGACCCGAGGTACCCGGCCGCCGCCTGGGACATAGAATCGATCGAGGCGTTCAAAATGACCGAGCCGGACCCGATCGACCGGGGCCGTACAATCAGGTTCTCGACAGCCCGACCACGGGACTTGACACCCGTACGACCCGACAGGGCGCGACGAGTGACCACACTATCGGCGTCATCACGGCCGGCGGGGACGCGCCCGGCCTGAACGCGGCGATCCACGTGCGGTCGTGCGCACGGCGATCGGCGTGCACGGGTTAGCTCGGGTTCCGCAAGGGCTGGCGCGGGGTGATGGACGGGGACGATGTCGTGGAGCTCACGTCGGCGTCCGTGCAGGATCCTCATCGCGGCGGGACGATCCTGGGTCTCTCCGGCGCCGACCCGTACCACGAGCAGGGGTCGATCGGGTGCGCCGGACGTTCGCGGACCTCGGCACGTCGATGCGCTGGTCGCGATCGGCGGCGAGGGGAACGATGGGCACCGCGGCACATGTCGTCCGAGGACGTGCCGGTGGTCAGCATCGACGATGGACAACGATCTGACCGGGCACCGACGCCTGCCGGTCGGGTTCGCGCACCGCCGTGCAGGTCGCGACCGATGCGATCGACCGGCTGCCACACGACCGCGGAGAGCCACGACCGGCGTGATGGTTTGGTCGAGGTGATGGTGCGGCGCGGGGCTGGATCGCGCTGTACGCCGGGGATCGACGGGTGGCGCCCGGCAGCACGCTGCTGCATGCCCGACGACGCCGTTCGACCTGGAGCGAGGTCGCGTCGGCGCCCGGCCGCCGGCACATGCACACGGGCAACTCGTTCTCGATCGTCGTGGTCGCGGAGGCGCCGATGCCCATGGCCGGCAGCGATGGCCGGCGCCGGAGTACCCGGTGGACGCGAACGGGCTCCGCGTCTCGGCGGGCATCGCGTACGTGGTGGCGCCGAGAGCTCGAAGCAGCGGACGGGCGCAGGAGTCACGCGGTGACGGTCCTCAGGCACGTCCAGCGCGGCAGTTCCCCGGTGGCCGCTGACGGATCCGTGGCGACACGCGGTTCGGGGCGGCGGCGACCGACTGATCGCCGAGGGGTGGGTTCGGCCAGATGGTGGCGTTGCACGGCGATCGGATCAGGCGGAATCCCGCTGGCCGAGGCCGCGAGGTCAGCCGGAAGTCCCCGCGCTCGTCGCCGTCGCGGAGCTGTTCTTCGAGGAGCCAGGCGCCCGTGAAGATCGGCATCCTGACGGGCGGCGGCGACGTGCCAGATCTCAACGCGTGCATCAAGGCCGCGACGCTCAGCAATACGTAACC
>ERZ1370068.10727-contig-940_pt1 | contig 70650 bp, 96 predicted proteins | sample MGYA00561227_ERZ1370068 | MGnify/ENA primary metagenome ERZ1370068 (study PRJEB38410, sample SAMEA6850437) | metagenome | study: Metagenomic assessment of the ecological functions of the soil: analysis of the soil microbiota associated with the...
AGCCGTATTGCTCTCCCGCCGCTCTTCGACTCCCGGCGCCTGGCTGTGGAGAGACCGTATCTGAAGCCGCTGAGCCAGTTTTCGGCGACACCGCGCCGTCACGCCAACGCGACCGGGTGGTCCATCTACGGCGGCAGCTTGCCAGCCCACCACGCCATGGACCGTCAACCGTGACGGGCGCGGGCCTGCAGGGCAATCCGTTCTATAATAACACGCGGAGTTTGGGCTGGGCACGACGTGGCGCCGACGTGCAGTGATCCGATACGCGCCGCGAGCTCGTCACCCGGATCGGCTCATTCAGCGCGAGAGAGCGCTGGGCCGGCGCTCGCGGCCGACCAGTCCAATGACGCAGGATCGAGGCATGTGCCAGCGCCGCGTCGAGCAGCTCGCCACCCCGACCTGCGAGACTGCGCGCAGCCACAGCGTGGCCGACACACTGGTCACGCGGACCGTTCCGACCGTACCGGAGGCGACGCTGGGCCCACACATTTATGGCGGACTCGACCACGTGCTGGCCTCGGGGCACAAGGTGAACGTGCTGGTGCTGGATACCGAGGTACTGAACACGGGTGGCCAGATGGGCCAGCGCGCGGCGCGGTCAGAGCTGCGGCCGGCGGTGCAGTCCACTGCGAAGAAGGATCTCGGTCCCGGGCTGGCATTTGTTACTTTCGGCAACGTTCCATACCCACGCGTGGCCGGGAGGCAACGACACCCAGACCGTCAAGAGCGGCGTTCCACGTGTGTATGCGCCCGGACCGCTCATCACCGCCACGGTCCGCATCGCCCACGGCTACTTCATCTCCGGTTCGGCATGGACCAGCAGCAGGCGGCCGTCCTTTCCGGCTACTGGCCCCTCTTCCGCTACACCCCGACTGCGCCGCGAGGGTGAGATCCCCATGCCGACCCGCCGCCAGCCGCCAGCACAAAACACCATCGTGCCGCCACCGGCGCGCGCCGGCCCGGCAGCTGTCTTCAGCGCCGGCAGCGGCTGCTCGAGGCCCGGAACGGTACTGACACTGGCGCGTCTGTCCGTCGCGCCAAAGCAGGTTTCGCGCCCCAGGACCGGCCATGAGCGATCTGGGTCTCGTATCTCGGCCTGACGCGCCACGGTTCGCCGCAGGAATTCTGCGTCGCCCGAGTCCTATAACATATCCGCCGCGGATGAGATGCTGGCGCCGGCGCGGTGCCGTTCTCGCCTTTGAGGATAGATCGCTGAAAGTCACGACATCTCGATCGCCATCTCTCTCACGGGACCGAGAGCTTCGCCGAGTCGCTGACCCCACCTGCCGACGTGGTAACGACCGCTGTGTTTGACCCAGACGCTCACCTGAGCACGTTCGGTGCCGCTGCCGCGGCGAGCATTCTGGTCGGGCCCAGCAGTCTCAACGGTGTCTCGACCGGCGCTTGATCAGCGCCAGGAAGATCCAGGACGCCGGGGCCGACGCGCTCGAGCTGAACGTACGCCATTCCCCACCGACCCGGTCAGCTCCGCCGAGGTCGAAAGCATACGACCCGTCCGCGACGTGACGCGGAGTGTCGGCATCCCGGTGGCTCGGGCAAGGGGAGCGCGTTGCTCGCCAATGCGGGCGGCGCGGCCATTTCGAGCATGCCCGTTCCAGGCGTTGTTCAACCGTTTCTACCAGCCGGACTTCGATCTGGACAACAACCTGAGGTGCCGAGCTCTCCAGCTCGTACGAGTTGCCTTGAGGCTGCACTGGACGGCCATTCTCTACGGTCAGGTGGGGGCCGACCTCGCCGCGACGGCGGCGTGCACGGCCGAGACGCCGTGAAGCGATGATGGTGGCGCGCGGCAGGCGATTAATGACGTCCGCGCTCCTTCTCCATGGTACTGGCTTTCAACAGTCCACGCCAGGACGGGCTACCATGGAGGCGCGCGAGTACGATCCATCCGCCAGATGGAAGTATGGAGCCACGCTCGGTGATCCCTCCGCGTTCGAGCGCGCTAAACTGGCAGCATGCAAAGCCGGAGCCAAAAACACGCCGGACGGGTGGCGGCGGCCGCAGGCGTGATCCTGCCTTTGAATGAGGGATGAAGACGTGCTACTTGGTGGAGCAGCCGCGTTTAGCAGCCCGCAGATCTGGAGGAGGACACGATGAGCTCCGAGCGCGTAAACGTCGTGGTGCTGAGCGCGGTCCGACGGCAGCAGATGGTGGCAGTCTCAGATCACCCGCCGACCCGGCGGCGACTGTGGTGCGCGAGGTAACGCCGGCGTCCCACCGACGTGGGACACGTGGTATCTGGGCAATGCGGATCCACACCGACATCCACGACATGTATCTCGCGTATCAAGGTGGGTCATGCCCGTCGAGACGCCATGTCACGCTCAACCGGCTGTGCGGGCACCGGACTGCAGGCCATTGTCTCCGCCGCGCAGATCACCGGCGACGCGGACGTCGCAGGGGCGCGGAGCATGAGCCGCGGCCAGTACTGCGCCGCCCTCCGGGGGCAGCGTAACGACGGCGCCGTGGTGTCGATACTTGTCGAAGCCACCGATCCCTTCGACGACTGCCACGGGGATCACGGCCGAGAACGTGGCCGCCAAGTGGAACTGGCGGAGTACGTGAGGATCAGGACGCTCGCCGAAAGCCACCGCGCGCCGCGCAGGCTCCCGCCAAGGGCTATCAAGGAGCAAATCGTCCCGATCGAGGTCAAGACGCCGAAGAGCGTGCTGGCGGCGTTCGACATGGACGAGGCGCCTGGACGCGAGCGTCGCGGCGATGACGAAGCTCAGGCCGGTGTTCGCCAGTGGAGCGTGACGGCCGCCAACGCCGCCGGCATCAACGACGCGGCGGCCGCCGTAGGTGCTGATGGATCGCGCCGCCGCCGAACGCCGCGGGCTTCCGGGCCGCTCGCCCAGCATCGTGCGCGTGCAGCGCACGCTGGCGTCGAGCCGAAGTACATGGGCATCGGGCCGGTGCCGGCGGTGCGCGCCGTGCTGGACCGCGCGCGCCGGTTCAGCGTCGAGTGGATCTCGACAGTGATCGAGGTGAACGGAGGGCCTTCGCGGCTCAGGCGCCGGCCGTGTGTCGAGACCTCGGGTATTGCCGGGCTGATCGGACGAATCCCAACGGCAGCGGCATCTCCTCGGGCATCCGATCGGCGCGACGGGCTGCATCCTCACCGTGAAGGCGCTGTACGCCGACTCCAGCGCACAGGCGGTCGGCGGTACGCGCTGGTAGACGATGTGTATCGGCGTGAGGTCAGCAGGGCCGCGCGGTCTACGAACGGCTCAGACTGACTCGGCTGGCTCTGAGTTTTTACGACGCCTTCCCGCTGGGAGAGGGCGGCGGAGCGGACGGGCCCCGATTCGGGCGAAATAGTTCGAGGACATATCATTGTGCTGGAGGCGTGAGATCTGCTGAGTTAGCATGCGACGGTCGGAAGGCAGTTTGTGCTCCGAACCGTCGCCAGAGTCCCGACAGAAAAGCGGGGGCGCCCATGCGTACTGACCGTGCAGATGCATCGTCGTGACCGTGTTGATCGCCTGCGGCGGTCGGCGCCGCCTCGTGGCCTCAGCCCGTCTTCACCGCGAGCCAGGATCCGGTGGCGGGGCGCCGCGGTCTTTCACCGAGAAGGGCTGCGTGAAATGCGACAGCGGTCAACGGCGTCGGGGGCAAGGTCGGGCCTCGACCTCGCCAAGCTCGCGCGGCCGCGCACCTTCTACGATCTTCCGCCGACATGTGGAACCACCTCCACACGATGCACGGGCGCGATGAAGTCGCTCGGCATCCGACGGCCCCGTCTCGATTCTCGCGCGAGGCGGCGACTCTCGTCGGCTACCTGTTCGCTTCCTGAACTATTTCGACGCGCCGGGGAACGCGGAGGCAGGGCGCAAGGTTTTTACTGACAAAGGGTGTGCCGCCTGCCACACGTTCCAGGGCTCGGGCGGAAACGTAGGCCGAAGCTGACCATCTGGCGCAGTTCCGTTCTCCGATCATCTTCGCGCCGCGGCTGCCATGTGGAATCATGGGCCGCGGATGGGCCGACAAGATGGGGTGAGAAGTGGCGTCCAGCGTCCGGTCTTGGACCTTGATGAGCAACTGAGCTCCGGGATCTCATCGCCTATCTCGCGCGCCGGGCCACGGCGGGACCGCAGGAAGGGGGCCGGTGTATGCCCCGCCTGGGCGGCCCCGAGGTCGGGCGGTTGCTCTTTGCCGAAAGGGCTGCACGAGGCACATGGTCGGCGGCGCGGGCGCAAGGTCGGGCCCGATCTGGTGGAGCGCGGTGTCCGGCAGGAGACCCGTGGAGCTCTGCCGCGACGCTCTGAACAAGCGAGCCCCGCCATGGCGGCGGCCATGAAGGAGCGGAACATCACGCTGCCGCAGCTGTCGCCGTCCGAGATGGCGACGACTGGCTCGCCTCGGCTCTGTCCGGTCCGTTATTTCGGGAACGGCGGCAATATCCAGAGACGGCTGGGCGGTGGCCACGAACAAGGGATGTCTCACGCACGGTGCGGAGAGCGCGGAAAGCCTGGCGAGCGACGCCACGCGAAGTGGCGAGGCTCTCGACCGCGCTGGCGGCCGTGCTCGCTGCGCTCTGGAATCATGCCGTGGTCTGGCACGCCGCCTCAAAGCGATCGGAGGATCGAAGACACCGAGGCGGCCGCTCCTCAATCCGAAGGCTGATATGCAAATCTGGTGCATGTACCGGGTCGTCTCGAAAGGGCGGTTGATCACGAGGAGTAGATCCCTACCAACCGATGTAGATCTGACTTTCCCTGTGCAACGTCGATGCCAATGACCCGGTCGGCGCTTGTCACCCTGAGCGGGCTTCGCCTGCGCGCATGGCGTTCTAGAAATATCAGTTCCGTATGGACTCCTCTGGCTCTCCGGCATGATGAGTCAAGGATCCAGATGGCGGCGCGACGCGAGAGTAAAGGAGACGCGAGGTGGGGCAGGACTGCGTGAACCGGTCGCCTCCTGATCGGGCTCGCCGTAAAGGTTAGATGGTGGCGCTTATCATCGTCATCGCGGCGAGTTCACGAGGTAACAACGACACCATAGCGTGCCGGGCTACCGCACCGGCTCCGCCACCCGGACCAGCATAAACCGCGCGCGCTGGCGTGGTGGACCACCGCGCTCGCCATGCCTCGCGTTAAACCGCAAGCGCATCGCCTGCCGTCTACCTCGCGTCGCGCCTCCCCCGTGGACCGCCTTCATCCCCGCATCCGACGCGAAAGGACGAGTCAGGCCGCACCTGCCTCTCGCGTGTTTACATCGATGGCGGTTGGGTGCCGCGGTTCAGCGCCTCTTACACCCGTCACGCCGCACCCTGACCTGCGCTGTGTTCGGCTTGTCACGAGCCGCAGGCCCCGAGCAACGCGTTGAATGCCGGTGCCGCGCCCCGGCTGCCAGCCGTCACGCCTGAACCCCCGCCCCCGATTCCGCATTCGCTCGAAATGCGAAGCGTGTCGTGGGCCCTGAGTGGTGGACGCATTTCGCACGAAATTCCTGAACGCGAAGCGTGTCAGTCACAAGTCGCCGAGCCTCCCAAGAAGCGTCTGCGAGCTGTCGGACAAGGGGAAGAATGAGGATCGCCGCTCTGTTCGCCCTGGTGCTCCTGCTTGCTGGCTGCCACGAGGAACACGCACAGACTGAAGGTGTTCCAGATCACGGAGAAGGCCAAGGCGAAGAATCCCAACGCGGGGCTCAGCACCGAGCGCTACCTCGGCGACGTGGAGCGCTGCGTCGAGGTCACCGGCTTCGCGGGCCAGCCGCGCTTCTTCATGGGCCTCGCCCATCGCCGAGCGTCAAGGAAATACCCGTGCACCAGCTGGGTCACACGGTTGGGCGCCCTCGAGCAGATGCGCGCGCGCCCCGGCTCCGCAAAGCGCGCGCACTGGGATGTGAAGCTGCAGCACGCGCCCGCGACGGTGATGACGTGCGCGACGTGCCACGCCGAGAACGGTTGCGCTCCGACACGCTTCGAGGGTGCGCCCGTCAAGACTTCGATCACAGCTACCGGCTGTGCGCGCAGTGCCATGCTCGCCAGGCACGACGGCTGGGCCGCCGGCGCGCATGGCGCAAGCGCGCCTGGCCGCCGGCTGGGCGCCGCCGCGTGTCGTGATGGCCTGCGTGCAGTGCCACAACCCGCATCAGCGGTCGGGACACGCGGTGGCCTGCCGTGGTACGGAGGCCACAATGACGCTCAAGCAGCCGCTGCCCGTGATCCAGCCGCGCGACACCGCTGCTGGCGGCGGTTGCGCGTATGCGGCGACTGACGGCGGGCTCGCAAGCGGGTCACGCAGCTCGCACGCGCCTGGCCGCCCGCGGCCCGACCGCAGAGCCCGGAGCACGATCCGTCTCTGTCCGGCTTCCGCCAGCTCATCGAGCGTGAGGTCGAGCCGGCGAACCGCGATCGGGGGCATGGCGGCGGGGCTCCCGGCCAGGCTCGGTCCCGTCCGACCGCGTGCAACCCGCTTGCGTCGGCCGAGGCAAGGGAGAAGCGCGACCCTCGGCTGCGCAGAAGTACTTTCAAGGGGGAACTTCCGCGTCTGATGACGGAGGAGGAGAAGAGACCACCTGCGCAGCGTACACAAGCCGGCGCTACGAGCTGCGGCAGCGGGTAAGAAGATCCGAGGTGAAGCGCGACCGGCGCGCGGCCCGACGCTGTCCTCTACGGATGCGCCCCTTCAACATTCGCTCGAAGTGCCGCGGGTACATGGACTGCATCCGCGGCTGCGTGAAGGAGAACAATCGGGACCACGGCGCCTGGGGATCAAAGTACATCCGCATCCACGAGTTCCGCAAGGGAGAATTCGACTTCGCCAGCGCCGAGGACGACTTCTTCCACGAGGTTCCCCGCCGCCGGCGCACTTCTACGTCGGGACGCAGTGCTTCCACTGCCAGAATCCGCCCTGCGTGGACGTCTGTCCCGGTCAGGCCACCTGGATGGAGCCGGACGGCATCGTCGTGGTCGACTACAGCTGAGTGCATCGGCTGCCCGCTATTGCATCGCGGCGTGCCTTTGACGCGCGTCGCTTCAGCTGGAGCGACCCCGTCGCGGTTTCCGGCCGACGAGGTCAGCCCCGAATCAGCATTCACCTGGGGAACCGGCTTCGAAAGGGCGGGGTGGTGGAGAAGTGCGTTTCTGCATCCATGCCGCACGCGTGAAGGCCGCAATCGCGTGCGTCGAAGCCTGCCCGACAGGCGCGCGCGCGTCTTCGAGGTCTCCTGGATCCAGACAGCGAGATCCGCTGGGGGCGCTGGCGAACGAGCAGGTCTTTCGGCCTGCAAGGATAGACCTCGGGACCAGCAAGTTCTGGTACTACATGGACTGATGCGATGAGCGCGATCGTTCGGCCTTTGGCAGCCGCCGCTCCGCGCCGCTCGCCGCTCGTGGGGCTTCTTCGCCGACGGCCTTCGCGGAGATCACGCAGGGAAAGCGTCGCCTATCACGTCTGGATGGGCGCGCTCACCCTCGTGATGCTGATGCTGTGGGCCTACGCCTGCTCGATTCAACTACCGCGAGGGCCTGGCCGTCACGGGGATGAACGACCACGTGAGCTGGGGCATCTCACATCGCCTCTCGTTTCACCTTCCTGGTCGTGGATGGCCGCGGCCGCCGTGACTCTGGTGATGCCGTCCTACCGTCCTCCACGACCTCGACTTCAGTGGCCGTGCTCTGCCGGGGAAGCGATGGCGGTGCCGGCACTCATCACTGCCATGGGCTTGGGTCGTCGTGGACAGGGGCGGGCCAACGATCGACTCTGGCACCTACTCATGCGGGATCGGCATCTTCAACTGGCCGCGATCGATGCTGGCGTGGGACATCCCCGCTGTACCGGGCGGCTATCTCGTCCTGAATCTGGTGATCCCCTTTTACATCCTCTACAGTCACCACGGCGGGCGCAGAGCCCGAACGCGCGCTACTACGTCCCCTGCGCTGTTCGTGTCCATCCTGTGGGCGGTGAGCGTGCACCGCAGTCCCGACGGCGTTCCTGCGCGCGCGCTGCCCGCGCGGCCGCACTGGAACACGGCGCTGCTCGGACCGCGATTCCTCGCGACGGCGTCTCGCCCGCCGGAGCCGGCGCTGATGATCATCATCCTCGCGGTCATCCGGCGTTACCACGACGGCGCGTACGCGGTGTACTGACTCCACGATCGGGAAGCTCGCTCTGAAAGTCGCGACGGTGGCAGCTCAGGTGTCTGCGGTGATGCTCGCGTCAGGAACTCTTCGCCGAGTTCTACCGCACGACCCCACCACAGCGAGAGCGCAAATGTGCCTCTACCTGGGGGCTGAGTAGGTCGGCGTGAGCTGCGTGCCTGGAGCCGGACCTCGCGGTGGGACTCGTCGTGGCGGCAACCGTCATGTTGAGCGTGCACGCTGCGCGCCGCACGCCGACCCTGCTGTACTCGCCTGCGCAGATGCTGTTCATCGGCGTCCTGATCGGAGAAGCATCGGCACGATCATCCCGGGCTTCGTTCCCGAGCCCTGGGGCAAGATCCCACGCTATGTCCCGACGTGGGTGGAGCTCACCGTGAGTGCCGGTCTGTGGGCGCTCGGAGCCTTCGGTCTTCACCGTTCTGGCCATAGGCGGCCATACCGATCGAGCCCGGCCGCGCCGAGGACAACAGGTACCGGCGGCCCTTGACGAGCGTCCTCGTCAAGGAGCGCCGGCGGAAGCGTTTTACTGAGCACGATGGCGGTGAGCGCCCGTAACGCGCTCACTACTTTCCCATTGTACTCCTTCAACGCCTGCACGTCGGGCGCCTTCAGGCTCTTCTTCTGCATGTCCGCCAGCGAGAATTTGCCGCGGTCGTTCAAAATCCGTATCCGGCTTGAAGGTCTCTTTCTTCGGGAGTGCCACGGTGTGGCGTGCTGGCAATTCTTCGCGGGAAAGCCAGCCTTCTTCGCCTCGAGAGCGTCGGCGGCTGAGCGAGGGGACGCCCTGGTGCGGCCAACGCGACCGTGATCATTCCCGCCGTCATACCGGTGACAAGCTTCGCGGTGCGCCCTCCTTGTCCGACTGCTGGTTAGATGCGAGCTGCTCCCATCAGTCATGCATCTTACCGCCGATGCCGGGCTCGTGCGTTTACGGCTGCCATGGAAGATTTCGGTGACGAAGGGCGCGGGAACCCCCACGACGAACGACAGTGAGTCGGGCTTTTCCTGCATGACGAGGGTCTCGTCGCGGTGGCCCGTCATCCCCGGACCGGCAGACTTTCGAGCCGAGCGCCCGTGTTGTTGTTGAACGTAGAGCGCGCGCATGTCCTCGACACTATAGCCAACGTAGGTGTCGGCCTTGAGTTTCGCCGATCTCCTGATCGAGCATGAGAAACGTCCGGTCACACGCTGATCGTCGTGCAGGAGTGACGGTAGGAATCGCAATGACAGTCTTGGCCGGCGCGGGAATGGCATCTGCCACACCAAGGGGAAGGGAGAGCAGACAGCCCGGCGACGGTGCCGAGACGATGAGCTGCGCTTCGCAGCAGGAGCCTGCTCGATGAGGAGCGCCGAGCCGCGGCGATTTGAAGCGATGCGAACGAGATGAGTTGCCAACCGATCGCCGCTCAGCGTCACAGCAGGTTTCACCATCTGGATGGAGATTGCCGGCCTCGAGTCCGGATCGCGTCGCCCAGGTCCTTCGCGGCCAGTGGGAGACGGGTGAGTGGGTTCCGTCGCTGGACTGGGCATTCCTGGAGCACTGCCTGCGCTGCGGATATTTTCTTAGCACATTTATGACGGAGGAATGTGTGGCGATCTGGGCGACCTGAGGTCGAGGCCGATGGGACACCGGCAAGGACGGCCCCCTTTGTACGCGTTGAACGCCGGGCTGTTGTAAAGAGCACTGCGTCCTGGGTCTGACGCTGCTGGCGGTGGCAAAGGTAAGTCGGCCGCCTCGACGAGGTGCATGCCGAACCGTCCAGTCCCGAACCCCGCGGATCGAGTGCGCGGATCGCGCCCGAACGCCGCTGGCGGATGACGACTCCTGCCGGCCGGGGAGGTTGTGGAGCTCCACCCCGGTGTCGACATTTCTCGCTGCCGCGCGAGCCGGCGCCGAAGTCGGTGGCACCACGTGACAGCGACTGCACCGCCCGACGTCATTGAGGAAGATCGCTCGCCCGCTCGCGGCATGCCCTTGAGCCGTAGCGGCAGCGTCAAACGGACTGCCGACCCAGCGAAAGCTGGAAGGCCTCGAGGGCGCGTCCAGTTATGCTCAGGGCGCCGGAAGACGCCAGGCACACGGTTGAGTGTTCGGGTGAAATGCTGAGTGAAGCGCCGGTGGCAACGAGCGGAGCGAGCCACCGGGAGCGCCGCCTCGACCACCCCGTGTGTGGTCCACAAGCCTGACCGAGGTCGCGCGAGCGTGTGGGACAGCGCAGGACTCCCGGTTTGTCGAAGCCGCCATCGCGCCTGGTGAGAGGGCGTAATCGAGCATCTCGGAATTCACAGAGCCGGGTTCACGGCGACGAAGAGCGGATCGCTGGAGTGGAGCTCGCGCGATGAAGGCCGGATCCAAGGTGAAGTTGTTTTGGTCTACGACAGGTGGCACACGCTGTCCGTTTCCGCTGGGCGTCCGCTGAAGAGGTCGGCGCCTCCGGCGATAGCTTCTCCGTCGTGTCGTCATCGCCACGCTCGTGGAACCCCGGACCGCATCATCCAGAGCTCCACCACGACTTTGGCTGCTGGCCGGGTCGAACGGCATGGACTCGCCGAGCGCGAAGACTGCGAAGGCGTTTGGCCCGGCGCCAGGCTTGACGTTGCCGCCGACGATTGCCCCTGTGGCCGGATCGGCTTCCCGGACCGCGAGCGCGCGAGGTATCGCCGGTGGCCTGGCGTTGGCCGTCAGAGGCTGCGCCGACGTTGACGGCGGCCACCGCGAAGAGATGAAGGTGCTGGTACACGACCCCCTCGCGTTTGAAGGCCGCAGCAGTATCGCCACTGCCGTTGATGGCATCGAGATGCCGTCGTTCGAGCTGGTCGCTGCCGCGCCACGAAGGGGCGGCACTATCGAGTTTCGATGCAGATGCGTGCCGACTCCCGAGATCAGCATGATCAGGCCCCGTCGAGAAGTCAGAACTCGACGAGGACCGGCGGAACGGCCTTGCTCGGCGTCAGCGCGCGATCACGAAGGTCTGGCTATGGCTTGTGCCGAAGCGTCGACCGGCATTAGGTGCCTGATCGGCTGATTGCGGCCGGGTCCGTCGTCTGGTCAGCGTGGCTGCAATCTGGTGTCGAAGACGACACCGTGCGCGCGGTGGCGGACCCCGCATTGACCACGGTGACGAAGGTATCACCGCGTTCCAACGAGCGCGCGAGCGACTGCTCGGCAGCACCGCCGCCACCTGACCTGGTCCTGAAACGGGTAGGGTGGCGGTCGAGACGAAGATCGAGCACAGCAGCAGAACGATCAGGGAGAAGGACAGCTTCACGGGCCAGCCCTTCGTCGCGATCGACCTACTCCGGCAACGCGGGAAGGCCCGGCCAGCGGTTTCGTCTCGCGGGGACGCTTGGCGCGGTCCGCGGCACCTGGGATTCTCTGGCAGGATTGAGCGGCGATGTCGTCGGTCGAGCAGTGCTCTCCGGCATACGCGCCGAGGTGGCGATGATCGGGTTGGTTTCTGTGCCATGAGAGCGCGAGGTGATCGTGCGTTCGCCCGGAACGCGGCGGCAGCGTCCATTGCTACCGCTGGACGCGACGACCGGATTGCCCCGGGCCGTGTTATGCCGCATGCACCGAAGCGGGACGTCCGCCGTGACTCGTGCTGACCTTCTCGGCGTCGGGACCTGGGCGCCCGTCTGATGGCCCGTGGCGACAGAAAGGGCTACTGGGGAGAACCTCGATGTCGTCGACATAAGCGAAAACGCCTCCTCGCGGGCATCGGCCGCCCGTGGCACGACGTGCGCGACATGCCGCACGTATTGGCAGGACTCGCTCGCCGCCTCGGACGCGCACGCCGCGATCACGCGTTCTCGTAGAAGGCGGAGCTCGCGACCTCACCGCTTGTGAGGCCGTGAAGGACCCCCGCATGTGCCGGCTGGCACCGCTCTGGCTCAATGCGCTGACGCACTGCGGCGTGCAGCGCCGGCTTCCTCCCCGTCGTCCGTCATCCACTCGAGGTGCAGCTTCACTGTACGTGCGCAACCGGGTGGTCCCGGAGCGCGCCTCGCTTTCTGCTCTGGATGCATCACACATCCTCGAGGCGGAGCGAGCGACGCGCGGATGCCTCGCGCGATGGTCACGGCTACGACCAGATGCTCACGGACTGGCGTGGCACCATGGAGCGAGCGCCTCGAGCAGCCTCAGCAATCAGCTTGGCCCCGGTCCCTGGACGAGGCGCGGGTGGACGTAGAGGCATCCCTCGATGTCGGCCAACGCCACCACCGGGCTCCGCCCCTACAGGCCGGTGCCCTTGTGGCTTCCGGCTTCGTCCGGTGCTGGTCGCGGAGGTCTTCCGGCGATGCCTGGGGCTCAGCACGAACCTGTACGCCTGGCGTCACCTCGAGGAGCTGGCGGACGAGCTTCGAGCGAGCGTCTCGGGCTGTTTGGAGCCTGCTTCGATGATCTCGCCGTTGATACGCGCGGACGACGACGGGCTGGCCGCGCCGGGCCTGGTAGAGGCCATCCGCTGGGCAGCGCTTCGGGGAGCCGCTCTGGGAACCGGACACAGCTGCGCCAAGTCATCGATCAACTGAACGTCTCCCGCCCTCACCGCCGGATGGCGAGGAACTTCGAGGCCGTGAACCAGTGCTTGGCTCAGCAAGCGACGCAGATCCAGCGCCTGAGCCAACCGTCATGGGCCACGTGGGCCCGCACATCGCGTCCCTCGTAGCGCGCTTGCTGCGGAATCGGAAAATCTCAGGTGCGCCCTTGCTGTTCACCCGCAGACGGTGAAGCCCGGGTGAGCCCGGAGCAGGCGGCTCGCGTGAACCAGCAATCGAGAGGCTGACGCGCCCTGTCGGCGCGCAAGCCGAGACGGGTCAGGAGCCGCGATCGAGCGCCAGTTGGCCATTAAGGGACGCCCGGGCAAATCGTACCGAGGCTGCAACGCTGGCTGGGACGGTCCGACACGTAGAGGCAGTCCTCGTCCCGACTCAGTACAGCAATCTCGAAGCCGCCGTCGCCCACGCATCGTCACAGACCGACCCGGCGGAGCATCGCCTTCCGGCTGTGCTGCCACGGCGTGCGCCGAGCGATGGCGCCTGTGCGATGCGGTCGTCCTCGCATTCGCGCTCTGGACCGTCTGCGCCCATGCGGTCGTGGCGGCGGGTGGAGGCCTCGTCACGTTGCGCCTGCTCTCCACGGCGGTGGCATGCGTCGGCTTGACCCTGGGCTTCAGGCTGGGATCGATACCTTCAGAGCCCGCCGCTTCGCGACCCAGCTGACTCGTCCGGCTGGCTGCCGTGGGTGTTGCGAAGCGCCGCGCTCGGCGCGTCGGTCTGACCGTCAGCTAGCCTTCGCCTGGCGACCAGATGCCCGACTCCTGGTGGTGGAGTGCAATGCTGTTGCTGGGTGTCGCGGCGCTTTGGATCTATCGGCGGGATCAGCCGGGCCGAGCCCGCAGACTCTCGCTCGTCAGTCCGAGATATTGCCGTGGTTTCTTGGTGCGGTCTGCGTTGGACTCCACGCTCGTCAGCCATCGCTCTGACGCCCGGACGACGCGTTCTACGTGAGAACATGGTGGCGGCGGCGGACGCCCCCCGCACGGGCTCTGTGCGGCGCACAACACGCTGCACGGCATCGAGGGCATGCCCCTCTGTATCCCGGTGTACCGTCGCATCCAGCGTGTGAACTGCCGAACGGAGCGTTGGGGCTCACCTGACCGGCTGGCCGGCGATCTCACGTCTTCCACTGGCTCGCGGCGGCCTTCTGGGCGCTCCTGGTGCCAGCTGGCGCACGCCAAGCTCTTCCGGGCGTTGACGCCGCGGTGGTGGCTGCGGTCCGTGACGGTCCTGCTCGTTGTCCCGGTGGCCGCTGGCGGGAACGCATCCGGTGGTACGGCAACTTCGCGTTCGTTCGAATGTGGCAGGGGAAGGCCGTTCTCCGGTCCGTGTATTCTTGCCACCGATCTACGCGCGTATGGGCTACGGTTCGCGGTGCGGGCCCAATCTGCGCGAGTGGACCTTGCTCTGTGCAGCTCAGATCGCCGCGGTCGGATGCAGCTCGACCACGCGTTGTGGGCAGGCCCGCCGCCGCGTTGATCGCGCTTCTCTGCGGGGTTCGTCCGGCGCGTCAGGGCCTGAAGAAGACCGTGGTGCTAGGCGCGGGGCTCGCTCTACGCGCCCGGCGTGGCCTGGCTCACCAGATTGAGCGCTGGCGGCAGACTTGGCGGAATGTTTGGCGGTGTCCGGGACGCGTACGTGCTGAGGGGCGGCGAGCATTGGTCCTCCACGCTCTACGCCCCCGCTAGTCGCGCTCGGGGGATTCCCGGCTCCTTGCGGCTTCGGCGTGGCGTCGATCTTGACCACCTGGGCACTCGCTGAGCCCGGGCTCGCTCGTGCGCTTCGCCGTCGTGTGTCCCCCTCGTCGTGTTAGCTGGGATTGTTGAACCCCTACCTCGCAGGATGGATGAGCGCGAACGTCTTGGGTCCTCTCCTACTGGAGGGCGATGTGGAGTCTTGCCTTTGCCGGTCCTGATGACGCTGGTCATCCTGACGTCCCCCCATTCCACCTCGGCAGAGGCACATTCTCGCGGCGGATCGCAGTGCTGCTTCTGCTGGCGGGTTTTTTGCCATCCTGGTCCCTCGGTATGGCGGGCTCAGCCAGGAGAACAGTGTGCAACTGGGCTGGCTCTCGACTGAAGGTTCCAGAACCGAGCCCCTATCGGGTGGGCAGCTCTGGTGAACAACGGCGTGCCTCCTTCCTGGATCACCGGTCGCCGTCCCTCCCGATATTACACTCGGCAGACCTGCCGGATCGTCACCTTTTCATCACGTCACTACCCATTGATTGTGCGGAACTATCTTCGGGCGGATTTCACGGGGTTCTACAATGCGCGGCTCCGTGGACAGATGCAGGGAATTTGTCGCCAACCCGGGACTCGTCGAGGCCGATCCCTGGCAGTCTCGTGCCAGTCTCGACGAGCCTCGCGGTACGAGCGGTCTGTCTCGGCCGTCTCCCCGCACGCCAACGCGTGGCGGGGACCGTCTTGCAGCAGGCTGGCTTCCATCGAACGATTGCGGCCGAAGATTGCGAATTGTGGGTTCGGACCTGACCCATGCCGAGTGTGAGTGTGCCCGAACCGAATAGGGATCGAGGGAGAAGAATTCGATGACCGGGGATGGGGCCAACTGAGAACCGGCCATTCGCGCTCGCGACCGCAGCACCGACGGGGGCGCGGGGTAACGGCTGGGCTATATCTCCTCGTGGCACTTCCAGCGCTGAACGAGGACGAAGACTCGTTGGCCGGAGTGATCCAGCCAGGTGCCACGGGAGATTACGCCAGGATCAGCGTCATCGGAAACCGTGCTCGTGTGGTGGATGATGGCAGCGAGGACTCGGACCGTCGAAGAAGCGGAGCGGGCGGGCGCGCGGGTGATCCCGGCACGGTGCCGCTTACGTGGAGTCGGCGGAGCGTTCCGGTCGGCTGTCGCCTACGGCCTCGACCAGGGGGCTGACTCTGCAGACTGCGTGAGCCTCGACGCAGACGGGCAGTTCGACGCCGCCGACGATTCCAACGCCTCTCATCGCGCCGGTCGTGGCGGGCCGGAGGCGGACTTCGCCACGGCGTCCCGTTTCAGGACCCTGCGCTGACTCCTCGAATGACCCGGAGCAAGCTCTGGGGGAACCGCTTCATGAGTCGGTTGATCTCACGCCTCACGGGGCAACGGTTCCATGACGTGTCGCGCGGCATGCGGTGCTACCGCCGCCGCGCCGCCCTGCTGCTGTACCTGCTCGCGCTGCACGTACACACAAGAGGTGTTCTTGAACCTGGCCTCACGCGCCAGGTGCGGATGTCGGATGCCGGGATCCGCGTCCGGGGCGAACGCGCGTTCGGTCGGAGCCGTCGCGTCGCCCACAGCTTGTCGCGGTACGCATTCCGTGCAAGCGTCATCATCCTCCGTTCGTACCGCGATTACTGGCCTCTGCACTCTCTTCACGGTCTCCGATCGCAAGCTGGTGTTGCTCGCCGCCACCACGCCGGGCTCGGTCGCGTTCTTTCTCGTCCACTATGCCAGGACCGGCCAGTTCCGCCCGCACACCCTGCGACAGCGCTTCGGTCAGCGCGGGGGGCTAGCTTCGGGCTGGCGGTGCTGATGATGCACATTGGCCTGATCACGGGGACGTGCTCAACCGCCACCGGATCTACCTGGAGTGACACTGCCAGGCAGCGGGAAGGCCACTCAGACCGCCGCGCGAGGAGTCGGAGGGCGTGGCCGAGCGACTGCGTTGAAGTCCCCGCGGTCTGGCCTCAGAGCCGCTACGCCGGTCTGCCGCCTTGGCCGTAGGACTCGACGAGCGTGACGATGAACTCCGTGACGTCGATGCTGTCCGCCAGCATCTTCTCGCGCTTAAGCCGCCAGCGTTCTTTTGATCCGTCGTCAGGATCTCGACCGCCTATCCTGCCAACAGCGTCGGTGTTGGGCAAATCCGCGGTCGCTGAACGTATATGTCAGCCCGTACCGCTATCCTGCTCGTCGGTGTAGCCCTGGCCGGTGGTCGATACGAAGATGGCAGGGGTGCCCAGCGTCGCGCTCTCGCTCGCCATCGTCGCGCTCTCACCGATATAAGACGGGCGAAGGCAAGCAGGTGATGGACGTGCTCCGGGTGGGCCGATCAGCCGGTTGGCATCGAGTGCTCGAAAGGCATCTGGGCCTCGGAGCTGATGACCACGCGGCCGAAGCGCTCAAGCTGTCGGATGGCATTCTCGACCCGCGTGAAGCCGTGATCGCGGGTGTCATGCGCACGCCGCAGCGCCCAGGCCACGAGCCGCACGAAGATGAACGGCTCGTCGAGTGTCAACCCGTAGGCCGTCAGACGCTCGGGATCGGGCGTGAACTGGTGCAGGTGCGTGTAGGCGAGCTCCTGATAACCCGAGTATGTCCGATGCTTTCGAGCCGGCACCGGTCGGTATATGCGCGCAGGTGTCTACCACGACAAGCAAAAATTATTACGAAAGAGTCGGCGATGAGAAGGTTGGACAAGAATGGCGTTCTCGGTGTCGTAGAACACGACGGAGGGCACGCGGCAGATCCATCCGGCCTGGGCGATATGAAGACGCCGGCGATCGAGGTCGCTACGACATCGGGCCGGAAGTGACGCACTCGACGGCACAGGCGATAGGTGCGGGAGAAGGCTCGACGCTCAAGCCCATCAACCGCTGCGTGCGGGCGCCAGGTCGTCGTTGCTCGATCACCTGCGGCACGCAGAAGTCGACGACGATGTCTTGCGGCGCCGGTGTGGACCGTGTGTGGCCCCGCCAGCGCCCAGCGTTCGATGGTGGCGTAACGAAAGAAGTGAACGTCTAACCCGGATGTGTCAGGTCCGCAAGTATCCGCATGACGCCTCACATCACGGGCGGTCATGAGCCTCGCGCGCCATCATGATAGTACGGCTCGTCCCCTCTTGCGCCGATTCCGTGCGGTAGCCCGGACTCCCCGTATAATTGCGACGACTCTCACCTACCGGGAAGAGATTGGTTGTCGGCCGGGGTGCCGGCCGCGGCAGGCGCACGCATCGGGACCTCAGAAACGACGAGGATCAGGCGATCGAAGCTCCTCCAGGGATCGGGTCGACCCAGACATGAGTCGGTGATGGGGCCATCCAACCGCACTTCTGGTTCACGGCTTGACAGGCTCATGGGGCTCAGATGGCGACCGTTCTGGTCAGGCCTGGCATCACTCGCCCACGCCTCGAGATGTCCGCCGATGTCCTCGGCGACATCACGCTGGGGCTGCTGCGATCGAAGACTGGCGCCTGGGTTGGTGGCGTGTGCGTCACTCACCCCTGCGGACGTCTTCTGCGCGGCGATCCGACTTCCGGAAGGCCTACCATCACCATGGCTTCCAGACGGCACTCCACGCAGGCAATCTCTCGCGGGTCGTGACACGACTCCGCTCGGGTGGCGTAGAGCCCCTGCTGGTGAAAGGACCGGCGATCGGGCGCCTGTATCGGAGAGAGGTCTACACGGCCTTTCGGAATCTCGATAATGTGCGATGGGACCGGAACGGTATCGCGCGGCCTCAGCGATCCTCCCGGGACTGGATCGATGAGTTTCTCCGGTGGACCTCATCAGGGGATTCGGGCGGCTCTACGCGCGGAGTTGGGACGACCTCTACGCGCGGTCGCAACTGGTGACCCTTCGGCGGGATCGACGTGCGTGTTCCCAGTCCCGAGGACCATCACCGTTTTCTGTGCCTACACCAGCTGAAGCACGGGCGCCGCGAGTCCTGTGTGGCTATGCGATATTTGCCGTGGCTCTGATCCCCGGACAGCCAGCTTCGACTGGGACCTTGCATTGGGGTCCCGATCGACTACGGGCCGACTGGATTGCCTGCACGATTGGCCTGGCGCACCAGCTGCTCAGGGTGCTCGTCCGACGATACTCCCGTCGCTCGCCGTGCCCGGAATCTTCCGAGCTGGCTCGCCCCGAGCGTCCTCCATCACTGGGGCGTCAGTGCCGGGTGGCTACCGAGCCCCCGAGCTATCCCTGGGATTTGGGGCCTTTTGGCGCGTCGCCGAAACGATCGTGCAGTACTGGCCGAGCCCGGTTGCGGCGACCATCATCTCCGTGCCATTCAACAGCTTCCACGAGTGCCCATCAGGTGGTCGACGCCTCTGCCCGGCTCTTCAGGTTTTGCCTGCGCCGGGTCGCCGGCCGGAGTATGCCGGCTGACGCCCGATGATGGCCCCCTGTCGGCCCGGATAGCCCGGAAGTTTGGCCAGATGAGCCTCGAAATTGGTAGGAACAGGACTAGACCGTATAATAATTCCATAGTTGACACGGCAGGAGCATATCCCATAGAATCGGGTCGGTGCTCATTCACTCGGTGTTTTCGACTTGGGGGCCAGGATCGAACCGGACGATGGAAGCGAGCAAGAATGGTCGGTATCAGCAGCGGTCAACCGTCGAGGCCGCACCTCTCGAAGACGGGATGATCTCTGTTGCGATCCCGAGACCAGCCAGTTCTCCGTCCTGAACGCCGACGGCGTCGGCGATCTGGACGAGCGTGGCCCAGCCAGCCACCAGTGAGGAGATCGTCGCCGAGATCCGCGCGCGGTTCGCCGAGGTGGGGGACGGTCGTGTCGATGTCGAGGACACGCTCCGGCAAATGGTGGAGCGGCGCCTGATCACGCGGGTATAGGCGGCAAGCATGCTTCAAAACAGGCGGCATTCATTGCTCGGAGGAGGACACAATGGCTGCAGGTCCAGAATCGTCCACGTTACGAAGCTCCGAAGATCACCTCGATGGATCGCGACGAGGTCCTGCAGGCCTTCCAGATGTCCGCCGCGCAGATCAGCGCCGCCGGTTGCTGGTGGATCCGCTGGGTGTGCCGCGAGCGCGCCCTGCAGCATCAAGTAACCCTGATGTGAGGTAGAGCAACTCGCGGCGGCCAGGTCGGGCGGATGCTGCCCGACCTGGCCCTGATCACCGTTCGCATGCTCGGCACCATACGGTAAGGATCCCGTGCCGCCTCACTCGACCACGACCAAGACCGTGCGTGGGCGTGACGCTTCCACCCGCGATCGGCGCGCGAGGAGTGCTTCACGGTCGTCCAGTTGCACAAGGATCTGCGGGACTACGACGACATGTCGGATATCTCGCAGCGCGCCAGCGGCTGCACCGCCACATGCACAACGAGATGCAGACGCTGGAGATCGTGGCGCAGTGCACTGCGCCGACTTTCCCGACGCGCCGTGGGAGCTCCGGATGCATGCTGGCGCTCGGCAGTGCTGGGATGAGTCGCGGCACAGCGCCATTCTGCTTATCGCCGGCTCGCGGAGTATGGGCGGTCGCAAAGGCTGAGTTCCCGGTCATGAACTACTGAGTGGGGCGTGACCCAGCTGCTCGATTCGCTGCCCGCGCGCCTGGCGGTTCAGAACCGCACCTTCGAGGGCGGCGAGATGGACCTGCTGCGGCAGCAGGTGCCGCATGTGGCGCGAGGCTGGCGATGATGGGAACGGCCGCATCGCTGATGGACGCGCTCCTGGCGGACGAAGTGCACCACGTGCGCTACGCCAACCGCTGGCTCAACGCGGAGTGGCGCGCGAGAACCCCGCACCTTGCTGCAGGTGGCGATCCGGCGTTCGAAAAGCTCCTGCAGAAGATCACCGCGGGCCTGGCGCCGCAGCCGCCCGGCGGACGTGAACGCGGTCGTTATTCTTTCACGGAGTTACCACGTCGAGGTGTACGGCCCAGTCGCGGGTCACGACCGCGTAGCCCTGGTCCAGCGTCACCGCTACGGGTCGATCGTTCACCGTCAGCGTCACCGGTTCGGCTGACGTGTCCGCGAACCGATAGAGATCGCCGGGCGACGCCTTCGTTCCGCGCCCAGCCGGGCACGCGCAGCCGTAACGTGAAGCGCCCTGGCGCGGCCGGCGCCAGTGTCAGTCGCACGTCGCCGTCCCACGGGTAGCGCGTGTCCTGCGTCACGCGCACGTGACCGGCGTCCAGGGGGATGTCGGCCGTGCTGCCGACGAAGAGATTCACGTACACCGATGTCTCCCTGCTGCGCGTAGATGTAGCCCGGCATCGACGGCGAGGAACCGCGTGATGTTGCCGGGACAGCACGCCACGCCGAACCAGGGCTCCGTTCGTGCTGGCCGTTCGACTCCAGCGGGTTCGGGTAGAAGAACGCCTTGCCGTCCAGCGAGACGCCAGAGAGCAGCCCGTTGTAGAGCGTCCGCTCCAGCACGTCGATGTAGCTGGCCGTCGCCGTGCAGCAGGAACAGCCGCTGGTTCCAGTAGTCGTTGCCGACCGCGGCGCACGTCTCGTTGTACGCGCTCATGTTCGGCAGCTCGTAGTCGTCGCCGAACGCTTCTCTTCATCGCGCCGCGCGCCGATGCCGCCGGTCACATACAGCTTCCGCTCGACGACGTTGCGCCAGATGCGATCCGATGGCCTGGACGTAGCGACTGGTCTCCCGTGAGCGCCGCGACGTCGGCCATGCCCGAATACATGTAGGTCGCGCGCACTGCGTGGCCCGACCGCCTCGGTCTGGTCGACCACGCGCTGCCTGCGACTGGTTGTACGTGTTTGCCTGCTCTCGGCAGGCTGCCAGGGCCGCGGACGTCCAGCATGAACTTCGCGAGCGACAAGTAGCTGCTCGTTCGCCTGTCACGCGATAGAGCTTCGCAAGGCCCATCTCGGTGATCTGGTGGCCCGGCCAGATCGTCTGCTTGCCGGGGCCGAAGGTCGCGATCGAGCAGGTCGGCGCTGTGCGAATCGCGACGTCGAGCAGCGAGCGCTTCCCGTCGCCTGGTAATGCGCGACGGCGGCTTCATACAGGTGACCCAGGTTGTAGAGCTCGTGACTGAGGTCGGTCTCGTTGCACCCAGCGCGAGGAACCGGCCCAGGGATGCGGATGCCGCGGGTCGATGGTGCGCGTCGTGTACAGGTAGCCGTCCTTCTCCTGTGCCGCGGCGATCGTCTCGATCAGGCCATCGAGGTAGCCGGAGAGTTTCGGATCCGGCTTGACGCTCAGCGTGTAGCTGGCGCCTTCGAGCACCTTGTAGATGTCCGTGTCGTCGAACGGATAGCCGGGCGGCTTGAGGTCGGCCGGCGGATGTCCCGCGCAGCACCGCCGCGGCGCGCTGGAAGTTTCCGACGCGTCCCGTCTCCTCGTTCTTGCCGAACGCGAACGGGATGGTGACGGTGCGATTGATCTCGATGCGCGGCGCCCAGAACTGATCGGTGACCTGCACGGCCGTGAACGGGACCGGCCGCACCGGATAGTCGTGGGCGCGTGCGGCCTGCGGTTGTGCTCCGGATCGGATGAGGCCGCCCGCGATTGCCACCGAGAGCGCAACGAACGCCGTTGTCAGTCGCATGCGACGCATTCTACCGCCTCAGATCGCCACAGAGGGCACGAGAAACTCGCCACGGAGTCACGGAGAACACGGAGGGGAAGGCGATCCACAGATTACACAGATTGCACAGATGAGAACTGCCCTGGCGCGGCTCGACCGGGCTGGCGCGCAGCGGCCGATTGTGTGACGTCGAGCCGTGCCAGGGCAGTCAGTCCTGATCTGGTGGAATCTGTGTAATCTGTGAGTTCCGCCTTCTCTGCGAAATCCCGTATTTGAATCTGGACAATTGCATTACTTGAAGATTGCTTTTGGCATTAGCGCGTGGACGCCGACCTTGCCGTCCACCAGCTGCGTGATACGCGAGGTTCATCGCGTTGCTGCGCGAGCACGTACGCCGACGAGCGATCGAGGTGCTTGTCCTTGATGAGCAGATCGATCATCTGCTCAACGGCGATCTTCGTGGCGTCCGTCAGGTTCTCATTGAATCCCATCGTCATGTAGTCGGTGGGCGTTTCGGCGCGCGGCCAGTCCAGCTTCATGTCCTTGCGCACGATCAGCTGGAACGTGCCGCGGAGCGACGTCTCCATCGCCGTGACGCAGACTTCGCCATCGCCCTGCGCCGCATGGCCGTCGCCCACGGAGAACAACGCGCCGGAGGCGTGCACGGGAATGTAGAGCGTGCTGCCGGCGACGAGCTCCTTGTTGTCCATGTTGCCGGTGTGCACCCACGGCGGACCGCTGCTGATGCGGCCGCTCAGCGGCGGCGGCGCCACGCCCATCACGCCGAAGAAAGGCCGGATCGGCACGGCGATGCCCGGCGCGAAGTCCGCGACCTTGCGGCTCATGTCGAGCGGGATGGATCTGGCGTGGAAGTATGGGAACTGGTCGGGCAGGAATCCGCGGCCGGGCATGAAGAACGTGACCGCGTATGGAATCGTCAGGTCGACGGACAGAATCCTGACTTCGAGCACATCGCCCGGCTCGGCGCCCTCGACGTAGATCGGGCCGGTCAGGATGTGCGGGATCTCGCCGCGCTCGGTCACCTCGCGATCGATGTCGATGAGCGCCTGCTGGATCTTGTCGCGCGGCACGCCGGCCGCCTCGAGCTGCCGCGGAGCGGCGGCCACGAGCGCTTCGATGTCGACCGTATCGCCTGACTTCACGCGAAGCACCGGCGGCGTCTTCGCATCGAAGTAGCCCCAGGTGACCGTCTTCGGCGTCGGCGTGAGCTTGTGCGTCTCGGCGACAGCCACGGAGCCGAGGGCCGCCGCAACAGCCGATGATCAGCAGGCAACGGGCGAGCAGCCGCAGAGTCTTCATCGTCTCCTCCGCAAATGAGCGCCGCTACTCTATCGCAGCTGGCTCTCGCCGCGGAGAAGAGCGCCACGGAGACAGGGAGAACTACGCCGCGGAGACGCGGAGAACACGGAGAACATTCGCCGCGGAGACACGGCAGAACACGGAGAGTCTTTTTGGCGTAGTCTCGTGCAGCACCGTCGAACGCATCCAAGTAAGCTTCTCCGTGCTCTCCGTGGCTCCGTGGCGTATGTTCTCCGTGTTCCGCGGCGTCAGAAGGTCACTCCCAGCGTGACATGCGCCCGCGTGGAGCCTCCGAGGCCATGCGCGACGTCGATCCGGAACGACAGCACCGGCAGCTGCAGGAACCATCCCGCGCCGATGCCGGTGTCGAACTTCGCGTGATCCAGGGTCGTATGCGCGTCGTACGTGGCGCCCGAGTCGGCGAAGATGGCGATGCCGGCGCGGCCGATGTTCCGCGGCGACGAGATCGGGATGCGCAGCTCCAGCGTCCCACGCGGCGAGCCGATCGCCGTAGCGGTAGCCGAGCGGGAAGCCGCGGAGTGACGACGTGCCGCCCAGCAGGGGCTGTTCAAAGACGGGCAGCGCATCCGCGCCGCGGATCTGCTGCATCCGCACCGCGAGCACGCTCGATCCGAACAGGCCGAGAAAGCCGCGGACGTCGGTAGTCGAGGCGATTCGTGTCGGCCGCGTGATCGAACCAGAGACGATCCCAGCCGAGCGAGGCGTAGATCGCGTTGCGCGGGAACGCCGGATCGCCGCGTGTGTCCAGCGTGGCCTCGAACCCGGCCGTGCGCAGCGTGTCCTCGGTGTCACCGAAGTGGACCGACTGCAGGCTGCCGGTGCCGCCGACGCGAAACCACGGCGTCACCGCACGCTCGGCGAGAAGCGTTGCACCCTTCGCGGCGATCGCCGATGTCGAGGCTCGGGTGCTCGCGCCGCCAGACGCCGCCTGTCGCCAGCAGGCGCGTCAGCGGTCCGTGCTCGAACCCCCGCTCCACTTCCACGCTCGCGCGCCGCTCACCGCCCCACGACAGCGGCACGGAGACACGCGAGCGCTTGCCGAGCACGTTGACGAAGCTCATACGCGCGCCGTAGGTGAAGCCGTAGCCGTCTTCGAACCGGAGGATCGGCAGCCACATCGTTTGCGATCCGAATCGGCGCCACGGCCCTGGCTCCAGGTTGTCGATGCTGATCCCCTCGCGCTCGACGACCATGATGACGATGAGGACGGCGCTGAGGTCGGTGAGCGACTGGTAGCGTTTCAGGACCTCGACCGAGCGGAAGCGATCGCTCTTCTCCAGGCGACTCTTGACTGGCCGGCAGTACGTCATCGCTGAACGGGTCGCCCAATCTGATCCCCGCCACCTGGAGGACTACGGCGTCCGGCGTGGTGTGGTTTGCCGCGGACTTCGATGCCACCGATGTGCGCCGGAGCTGAGGTGGGTTGGCCTGGCCTGCGGCGCCTGCAAGAGCCGCGAGCAGCACGGCGATCGCCGCGGCGCTCATTTGATCTTCACCGCGACGCTGGCCTCGCGGTAGTTGCGATAGCGCACGGCGTAGTGGGCATCGCACGTGCCGAGCGCCAGCGTGAAGCTGCCCGACGCGTCGATGTCCTGCGGCAGCCAGACGCCTGGAAACGGCTGCCCCATCTTCATCGTCGCGCCGAAGCCGTCCACGCGAACGACTGAGCGCGCCGGCAGGAAGTCGAGCGGCAGGTTCTCGAAGCGGTACTGGACAATCTGGTGGCTGGCGGGCTCGATCCAGAGCGTCACGAGCGCGGTCTTGTTCATCTGCCGCGTGATGCGCTCCTCGAGCTTCTGCTCCTTGTCCTTCTCGGCCACTGCTTGCCCCTGCTGCCCTCCTTGCCCTGCTCGCCCTCCTCTGCCCGGCCCGTCATCGTCGTACAGCCGGCGCGGGTAGTACTCGATGCGCAGCACTCTGACGTCCTTCGTAGGTCTCGGACCGACGAACGCGTAGTGGCCGGGCTCGAACTTGAAGCGCATGAAGTAGGCCGCGGAGACGAACTGCGGCTCGCGCGTGGACTTGAGAATCGAATCGAGCGAGCCGGGGTTGTCCGTGTCGGGTGCGGGCGCTCCCTGGAGGACGGCCGCCGACTTCGCAGCGTCCGATTTCTGGCGATCCTTCTCCTGGCCGATCCATTCCTGCTCCGGCCTTCCGGCGGTCCTCCTCACCGAGCGTCACGCCATCGAACTTCACGGGGCTGCGGACGAAGACGCCGTCGCGGATGCACCACTCGTACTCGCGGTCCATCGCAAACAGGCGGATCCGGCCCGGCCCGAGAAAGTCGGCCGTCTCACGCTCGTCGAGGACGTATTGCTGCAGCTTCCGCCAGTTGTCGTCGCGCCGCGGCAAGCACCTGCGCCATGAACTGGTCGAGGTCGTTGCCGGCCTGTCGGCTTTCCGATGGCGCCACCGAGAGGCAGACGGCCAGCGGCACGAAGAGGGCGACGGGTTTGAGCAGAGAGCAGGTTGAGGGCCATCAGCGGCTCACGGCGGGCGGGCGCTGGCGTGCCCGTCCCGGTTGGACGAGGGATGCCCGGCAGGAGTTCCCCCATGGACCTATGGACCATGGACCTATGGACCCAGTGGACCTATGGACCTATGGACCTATATCCTCCTCGCCATGAACCGACGCAGCTTCCTGAAGGCCGCCGGCGCGACGCTGGCCCTGGGCTCAGTCCCCCGCTACGCAGAGGCTTTGGCCGACACCCACAAGCGGGTCGGACTCACATCGGCACCGGCTGGGTACGGCAAGTCCGACCTCTTCCGCCTGATCCAGGTAGCGCCCGTGGAGGTTGTCTCGCTCTGCGACGTCGACAGCGGATGCTGGCCGATGCCGCCGCGCATGGTCGCGTCACGCCAGGCCTCGAAGAAGACGCCGCGCACCTTCTCGACTACCGCGAGATGCTCCGCCAGAGGACCTCGACATCGTCGCTCATCGCCACGCCCGGATCACTGGCACGCGCTGCCGATGATCGAGGCAGCGAAGGCAGGCGCCGACATCTACGTGCAGAAGCCGATCAGCGTCGACGTCGCCGAAGGCCAGGCGATGCTGGCCGCCGCGCGCAAGCATCAGCGCGTCGTGCAGGTGGGCATGCAGCGCCGAAGCACGCCGCATCTCATCACCGCGCGCGATCGCATCATCCGCGAAGGCAAGCTCGGGCAAGGTCGGCGCTGCGTCGAGATCTACTGCTACTACCACATGCGCGCGACGCGAGAACCCGCCGGACATCGCGGCGCCCGACTACCTCGACTACGAGATGTGGACCGGGCCCGCGCCGATGCGGCCCTACAACGCGCTCGTTCATCCTCGCGAGCTGGCGCGCCTTCATGGAGTACGGCAACGGCATCGTCGGCGACATGTGCGTGCACATGCTCGACATGGTGCGCTGGATGCTGGACCTCGGGCATGCCGACGCGCATCAGCTCGTCGGGCGGCATCCTCGTCGACAAGGCGAGCAAGGCGAACATCACCGACACGCAGACGGCCACGTTCGACTATCCGGCAGCATGCAGGTCGTCTGGACGCACCGCTCGTGGGGCGACCCGCCCGATCCGAAATATCCGTGGGGCGCCACGATCTACGGCGACAAGGGCACGCTCAAGGCCAGCGTGCATGGGCTACGACTTCGTGCCCGGTCGGCGGCGGGACGCCGATTCACGAGGACGTGACGCTACGAGCTCGAGCAGTATCCGGAGGACAAGACGGAAGAAGGATCTCGAGCGGCACGTCGCGCCGGCGATCCGCGGGCACATGAAGAACCTGCTGCAGTGCATCGAGACGCGCGAGACGCCCGGTCTCGGACATCGAGCAGGGCTACATCTCGGCGACGGCGTGCATCCTGGCCAACCTGTCGCAGAAGCTCGGGCGATCGCTGACGTGGGACCACGCGCGCGGGGCTGTCGTCGGCGACGACGAGGCCAACGCGCTGCTGAAGCGTCCGTATCGCGGCCGCATGGGTGCATCCGGAGGCCGCGAATATTTGAGACCGGAACGGCGCACGCTGCGAGACTCTACTGACTGCGTCCTCGGCGGCGGGCACTTCATTCGCGCCTCACGCGCACTTTGAGCGAGGTTCCATGCCGACACGACGAACGTTCCTGAAAGAGATGGCCACCGCCACGCTGGCAACGGCCGCGTCGAGCCGCCGCGTGCTGGGCGCGAACGATCGCGTGCGCGTCGGGTTCATCGGCATTGGCCTGATCGGCACGCGCCACCTGCTGGACTTCCAGGCGCAGCCGGATTGCGAAATCGCCGGCATCTCGGAGCTTTCTGACGAGCGGATGGACTCCGGCGTCGCGAAGGCGGGCAACAACCCGGCGCGCTTCCCCGACTTCCGCCGCATGCTCGAGCGCGCCGACATCGACGCCATCGTCGTCTCGACGCCCGACCACTGGCACGCGCTGCTGACGATCATGGCGTGCGCCGCCGGGAAGGACGTCTACGTCGAGAAGCCGCTGACCTACACGCTGCGCGAAGGCGGCTGGATGGCCCGAGGCGCCGCGCGGGCGAACAAGCGGGTCGTGCAGGTGGACAGCACAGCAGAGGTCCGGCGTACACTATCAGCGGGCGCGCGCGCTGCTCCGTGAAGGCAAGCTCGGAGATATCCGAGGCGCGCGCTCGGGCTCGTTTCGCAACATCGTGCCCGGCTTCACGCAGCCCGTGGGGAAGCCCCTCTCGGCGGCGCAATGGGACCTGTGGCTCGGCCCGCTGCGCCTGCGGTGCCCTACGATCCGGCGCGCTGCCTCTATCACTTCCGCTGGTTCAACGACTACTCCGGCGGCCAGACGACGAACCTGCTGGCGCACGAGATCGACATCGTCCAGTGGGTGACCGGCGCGGCGCCGGTGCGGGTCGCCGCGTTCGCCCAGCGCAAGTCGCTGACGGGCTTCGGCGAGACGCCGGACGTCTTCCGAAGCGATCTTCGGTACCCGGACTTCCTGGTGAACTGGTCGAGCCGCGAGGTGTCCGCCGGGTGGACGCGGCAACGGCCTCGAGCTTCTATGGGACAAAGGGCACGCTGACGATCAACCGCAAGGGGTTCGAGATCGTGCCCGACCGCGCGCTGACGCCGGAGTCGCAGATTCCGAGCTTCACCGAGCCGGCCCGCTCGGACGACGACACGCGCCGTTCCGGACCGAGGCGGTGAAGGACGAAGGGCTACGACCAGGTGCGCGACCAGTTCCGCCCGCACGTCCGCAACTTCCTCGACTCGGTGAAGAGCCGCCGCGGCACCGGTTTCCGATCTCGAAGGCGGACACCAGACTGCCGTCGCGTGTCACCTGGCGAATATCGCCGCCCGAGCGGGGCGCGTCGTCCACTGGAACGCGAAGGAACAGAGCGATCGTCGGCGATCCGGAAGCCTCAGCTCTTCGTGACCCGCCCTATCGGGTGCCGCTGGGATCGCGAGCTGAAGGCGATCGTGCCGTCGGCATGAGCGTCATGCTGACCCGACGCGCACTGCTCAACTCGATGGCGCTCGCCGGCGGCAGCGCCGCTCGTCCGTCTGGCTGGAGATGGCCCGCGCATGTGTCTTGCCTACACGTCGTTCGCCGTGCGGATGCTTCAGGGAAAGGACATCCTGAAGTCGAATGCCGCGGCACTTGACCGCCGATCAGTTCCTGGACCTGTGCGTGAGGTTCGGTGCGCGCGGGGCGCAGCTGGACTGGTCGCAAATCGAGTCGCACGAACTCGGCTGCTCGCTGGCGAAGCTCGAGGCCCGCGTCGAGCGCGACGGCCTGGCCGCTCGAGCTGTCGGTCCCGGCATCGTGCCTCGAAACACCAGCCGCTTACAACGAGATGGCCGACGACGGCATCGACCCTTCGGCGCGAAGCGCGTCCGGATCGCGTTGCTATACGGACGCCGCTACGAGACCTTCAAGACGCGCGAGGAGTGGACCACGTGGCGGGCGAAATGGTTCGCGACGCTGCCCGCGATGAAAAGCACGCCGATCGATGCGCCCACCCTGCTCTCGTGGACATCGAGAACCACGAGGATTTTCACGCGGCCGAGCCTCGTCGAGCTGCTGCAGAGGTCGGCAGCGCGAAGGTCGGCTGCTGCGTGGACTTCGGCAACAACCTCTCGCTGCTGGAAGATCCGATGGACACCATCCGCCGACTGGCGCCCTGATACGGTGACCACGCACCTCAAGGACATGGCCGTCGCCGACGGCCGACGGCTTCGAGCTGTCGGAGGTGGCGCTGGCGAGGGCCTGTTGCCGCTCAGGCGATGATCGACGAAGCTGACGACGGCACCGGCCGGACGTCGATCTGTGCCTCGAGATGATCACGCGCGATCCGCTGCAGGTGCCGTATAAGACCGACCGCTACTGGGTCGCGATGGATCGCGCGGCCGTGGACGTCGCGCGCTTCGAGCGAGAGATACTGAGCAAGCCGTCGACACGCTGACTTGCGCGCGTCACCGGACTGCGCGCCGTGCAGATCAGGTTGCGCTCGAGGACGAACTGGTGCGGCGCTCGATGGATACGCCCGACGGGCGCTCAAGCTCTGACCGTTGCGACGGGTTGCGATTGCGACGTTGCGTGGGTTGCGTGAGGTTGCGTGCCGACGATGGATTCTGTCCTTAGCCAGTTTCAGCTGACCAACAGGCGCGCCCTGGTGACCGGGGGCGCGCGTGGCCTCGGTCGCATGATGGCCGACGCGCTGGCGGAAGCCGGCGCTGATGTCGCGATCACCAGCCGCACCATCGCGAGCGCGCAGGACGCCGCCGCGGAAATCGCACGCGCGACGGGCCGGAAGGTCGTCGGCCTCGAGGCGGACGTCAGTCGCGCGAGCGACGTCACGCGGCTGGTCGATCAAGCCGAAGACGTCGCTCGGCGGCGATCGACATCCTCGTCAACAACGCCGGCGTCAACATCCGCGGCGCAAGCGAGGCGCTGGCGGAGGCGGACTGGGACACGGTGATCGACACGAACCTGAAGGGACCGTTCCTCTGCGCGCGCGTGCTCGGCCCGCGCATGACTGCGCGCGCGGATGGGGCCGCATCATCAACCTCGGGTCGATCCTGAGGCGTGATCGCGCTGCCCTGGCCGCGCGCCCCACGCGGCCTCGAAGGCCGGCGTCGCAAACCTCACGCGCGTGCTGGGGCTGGAGTGGGCGGCCCAGGGCGTGACGCGTGAACGCGATCTGCCCCGGGCCGTTCGGCACGAGATGAACCGGCCGCTATTGAACGACCCCGAGAAATACGCCGCCTTCGTCGCGAAGATCCCGATGGGCCGCTGGGGCGAACTGCACGAGATCAAGGCGTGGCCGCGGTTTCTCGCCTCCGACGCCTCGTCGTTCGTGACCGGCAGCCTGCTCTTCGTCGACGGCGGCTGGACTGCTCAGTAACGGGGACAGTCCCCAACTGGATCGGGATTGGGGACAGTCCCCAACACCAGGGGGACATGTCCTCATCAACGGGGTGACTGTCCCCAAATCCGATCCACTTGGGGACTGTCCCCCAACTATTGCGCCGGCACTGACGCCTCCACGGCGTCGTCGTAGTAGTGCGTGATCGGCTTGCGCTCGTCGCCGTCGCGACGATGCCGCCTTCCACCTTCGTCTGCACCATCAGCTCGCGGTGATCGGAGACGAGGCGTGTAGCTCTGAGTGAACTTCATCCCCCAGCCATCGACGTCTCGATCGTCAGCGCGCCAGCTTCCCACTTGCTCTTCGTCTCGACGGTGCCGTTGTCGAACTGGTGCTTCTCCTTCTTCCCGTCGGTCTTGTACTTCTTCACGCGGCCGTCGGCGTCGGTGAACGAGACGATGTCGCCGTCGACGGTGATGTTGAGCCGCGTCGGCGGCGTCAGCAGCTCGCGCGCCAGGTTTCGCCGGCGCTGCATCTCCGCGCGCTGCTCGTCGCTCATCTGGCCGCCGCCGCCCATCCCGCCACCGCGCATGCCGCCCATCCCGCCGCCGTAACCGCCGCCACCGCCGGCAGCCCCGCCATGCCGGTGCCCACCGCCGCCCTGGTCGTCAGGCATCCCCGCGCTTCTGCCGGGCCGATCGCCGATCTCGCGTGGTTGAGCGTCCAGGCGCCTTCAATCTTCGGCCGCTCCGTGGCCGGCGCCTGGGCAGCGCCTGCCGCGCCGCCTGCGGCGAGGGCGAGCGCAGGGCCGACCCGAGCGCGGTGTCCAACATTGCCGTTCGCATGACAGCCTCCTCGAACACCTTACCGCTGAATTGAGAAGTCCCGGGTGGCCGGGCCAGGCGAAGCCACCCGGGAATGAAGGAATACGTGCCGGTGATGCCTGACCGCGTGGGGCGTCCTGGCGTACGCCCGGCGTCAACGACTCGCACTGATTGAGACGTCGCGCAGCCGGCTGGCCGGGCCCATCACGTAAAGAATTCTCGAAAGAAGACCTAGGCGGTGACGGCGGGATTGACGCAGAACAGATAGCCGACGCCCCGGACGGTTCGGATCAGGGTCGCGCGATCGGCCAGCTTGCGACGCAGGCGGCTGATGTGGACGTCGAGCGAGCGATCGAGGCTCGACGGCTCGCGCTGGCAGACCACCGCCATCAGCTCGTCGCGCGGCACGATGCGCCCGGCGTGACGGACGAGATACTCGAGGATCTCGTATTCGGTGGACGTCGCGGCGATGACGTCGCCGTTCACGTGGACCTCGCGCGTGCCGGTCTCGAGGATCACGCCGCTGGCCTCGAGCCGTTCAGGCTTGGAGAGCGCGGCGCGTCCCGTGCGCCGAAGCACCGCGCGGATGCGGGCGAGCGAGTTCCTCGATGCCGAAGGGTTTCGCCGAGGTAGTCGTCGGCGCCGGCGTCGAGCCCCGTCACGCGATCGGTTTCGTCACCGCGCGCCGTCAGCATGATGATCGGCACGTGGCTGCGCCGCCGTATCTGCCGCAGCAGCTCGAAGCCGTCGAGCCCGGGAAGCCGGACGTCGAGGAGCACGAGGTCGTGGCCGCCTTCGAGCGCCTGGCGCAGGCCGAGGTAGCCGTTGTGCACGGCGTCGAGGCGCATGCCGTAGTACGGCAGCACCTGCCCCATCACTCCACACAAGCCTCGTCATCGTCGATGAGCAGGACGGAGAGCGACGGCTTGATCGAAGGCTGCAGGCTCTGACGCTACCGATGCGTGGCTGGCCACGAAGTCGATTGTGCCGCAGTTCGCACGCGTATTGCGGCACTTAACAATCTTTAACAACCGACAACCTTTCTTAAGGACGCGCAGCGCGAGTGCGCTCGTAGGATTTCTCTCACCAGCAGATTCGCAGCGTGCGCCGCGCTCACCGCACTCACGGACGAAGCGCCCCGCTGCCACCGAGCTCGGCCGTGATTTTCTGGGAGGGTTGTCCGCTGCACGCCCGGCAGCAGGCACCCTCCCCACGGCCGGGGTTGCCCCCCACTTCAAATCATGCCCGTGCTTGGTGCTTAGTGCTGTGTGCTTGGTGCGGTGCTTGTGCCAGGTGCCTTGTGCAGTGCTTGGTGCTTCGTGCTGTGCGCGGTAGCCGCCAGGCGCTGCGGCGCACTCCAGCACCATGCACGAAGCACCGCACTGCCGGCACGCGGCAACGGAAAGCACTGAGTCTAGATCTCAACAAGGATCTTCCCGACGCCTTCAGGTTGTTCGGCCCAGCGTGTGAACATGGCGGGCACGTCATCGAGGGGCACACGGTTCGTGACGAGCGCCAGCGGATCGATCCGGCCCGACTCGAACAGCGCGATGACCTCGGCGAACTCGTCGGTCGCGTTGCGCGATCCGAGGATGTCCACTTCCTTCGCGACGATTTGCCGCGCCTCGAGCGCGATGTCGCCCTTCACCCACCCGATGTAGACGATGCGGCCGCAGGCGGCGACGAGATCGAGCGCGAGCCGATACGTCGCTGGCTTGCCGACCGCTTCGATGACCACGTCGGGCCCTTCGCCGCCGTGGTGAGCGCGCGGATGCGGGCCGCAGCCTCGTGCGTCGGAGCTGATGACGGTGCGTCGAGCGCCAAGCGCGGTGGCCTGCGCAAGCTTGTCCGGGTCCACGTCCATGGCGATGACGTCCGCGCCGCGCCCCGCGGCTGCCGCCGACGGCTCCAGCGCCGACCCCGCCGCATCCCATCACGAGCACGGCGTCGTCCTGGACCACTCGCGCACGCCGGACCGCGTGCATGCCGATGCAGAACGGCTCGACCAGCGCGAGGTGATCGAGGCGACAGCGAGGCCGACGTGAAGAGCCGGTCCGCGGACACGACTGTGAACTCGGCGAGCGCGCCTCGCGCTGGACGCCGAGCGTCTGGTTGTTGCGGCACGCGTTCGGCCTCGCGTGCCGGCATGCCGCGCAGGCGCCGCAGTGCTTGTACGGGCTGAGCGTCACGGCCGCACCGGCAGGCCAGCCGGCGACGCCGTCGCCGACCGCCTGATGGTGCCGGCGATCTCGTGGCCGATCACGCGGGGATAGGAGACGAGCGGGTTCTTCCCGAGAAAGGTGCTCAGGTCCGTCCCCGCACAGGCCCACGCGCCTGACGCGCACCAGCGCCTCGCCGGCGCCGGGAACGGGGCGTGCCCGTTCGACGACGCGTGCTGCACCGGGAGCGTCGATGGCCAGGGCGCGCATCAGCTGACCGGCCCGTTGGCCCGCTTGAGGCGCAGCACGTCCACGATTTCGTCCAGCGCGCGTGTGAGCGAAACGCTGATCGCGCCGCGCTCCTCGTCGGTGAGCGCGCTCATCAGGCTGTGCATGGACGCCGTCCGGCTCGTGAGGCCGAGCGACAGCCGCCACTGGGCCGTGTCGTCGAGAAAGCGATCGCGTTCGATCACCATGGCAGGTCGATTGTAGGTGGGAAGGACGATTCTGTGGTATCCCTCCCGGGTCGGAGCCGCCCATGACCACGAGCTTCAGTCGTCGCACCTTCCTTCAGGCCGCTGCGGGCGTCGCAGGCGCTGGCGCGGCGCGATCCGGCCAATCCGCTGCAGCGCAACCGGCCGCGGGCACCGCAACAGGCCCCGTGACCTGCGCGGGGTTCTTCGATCTGCAGGTCAACGGCTTTGCCGGCGTGGACTTCAACGATCCGGCACTCACCGCCTCGCAAGTGGCCGAGGCCGCCGAGAAGATGCAGGCCACCGGCGTCACGCTGTTCCTGGCGACGCTCATCTCGCAGCCGCTGGCCCGCTTCGCGCCGTGCGCGCGGACGCTCGTGCGATCCGGCGTGCCCGCGCTGGCGGGGCTGCACATGGAGGGCCCGTGCATCTCGCCCGAGGATGGCGCCCGCGGCGCCCATCGTCGCGAAGACATCGAGCCGCCCACCATCGACGACTTCGCGCGCCGGCAGGAGGCAGCCGAGGGCCACATCACCGTGGTGACGATTGCCCCTGAGGTGACCGGCGCGATGACGCTGATCGACTACATGCGTGAAGCACGGAGTCCGCGTCTCGATCGGCCACTACCGCAGCGCCACCGGCAGCAATCCGCGAAGCGATCGCGCGCGGGGCGACGCTCTCCACGCACCTCGGCAACGGGTGCGCGCAGATGCTCCCCCGTCATCCCAACTTCGTCTGGGAGCAGCTGGCCGCCGACGAGCTCTCCGCCGGCTTCATCGTCGATGGCCATCACCTGCCGCCGGCGACGGTGAAGGCGATGATGCGCGCGAAAACGCCGGCGCGCTCGATTCTCGTGACCGACGCCATCATCGCCGCCGGCCAGCCTCCTGGCGACTACATGTTGGGCGACGTGCGGGTGCACGTCGATGACACAGGCCGCGTCGGGCTGCCCAACTCGCCCCATACCTCGCCGGCTCGGCGCTGGCGCTCGATCGCGCGGTGGGCAACACCGTGCGATTCACCGGCCTGCCGCTCGACCAGGTGCTGCCGATGGCATCGACACTTCCGGCAGCGGCCGTCGGCCTGAAGCCGCGCGGAGAGATCGACGCCGAATGGGATGCGGCAACCGGGACGTTCGTCGTCAAGCGCGTGCGGGTGTAGGCCATAGGTCCATAGGTCCATAGGTCCATGGGTCCATGGGTCCATGGGCAACGGCTGTCGTAGGGCAGAACTTCCGCTCGTCGTATGCCGGACTCGTTCGCGCCATCGGTGATCGCTGCTTCACGCTGGCGTTGTCTGCCCATGCCCAACCGCCGGCATTCACGGCGCAAGTCGTCGCCGTCCACGACGGCGACACGATCACGGTGCGCACCACGGCGGAAACGCTGAAGGTGCGCGTCGCGGGCGTGGACTGCCCTGAGATCGGCCAGCCGTGGTCGTCGCGCGCGAAGCAGTTCACGTCGCAGCTCGTGTTCGGCAAGACGGTCACGATCGAGACTCACGGTACCCGATCAATACGGCCGCATGATCGGACGCGTTTTCGTCGGCACTCGCGATCTCAGCGAGGGAGCTGCTCCGCGCGGGAATGGCGTGGCGCTACGAGGTTGGACCCCCGATCACCATCTCGTCGACGCCGAGCGCGCCGCACGTCAGTCGCGCGCCGGGCTGTGGGCCGACGCGGCACCCGGTTCCGCCGTGGCAGTGGCGTCACGAGCGCCAGGGTGAGGACGGGCTCCAGCGGCTCGACCGGATCGAGCTCGAGCCGTTCGCGGACCGCCCGCGTGGACGTGCGCGATGCGCGCGGGCCTTTCCACGGCAACGTCCACTCGCACGTGTATCACCGTCCAGGCTGTCCGCACTACAACTGCAAGAGCTGCGAAGAGACCTTCCTGACCACGCAGTCGGCCGAGGAGGCCGGCTATCACGCCCGCGGGCGACTGCTTGCGCGCGCCCTGAGCCGATCCGCTCACCGCTCTGCGCACTCTCTCGGTGAGGGCGGGGCTCCAGCCCGCGACACGCGGCCCTGAAGGGCCGCCTCACATCGTCACCAGGAGGTTCCCATGCGCGAGACAATTGCTGCCCTGCTGATGCTCATCGTGCTCCCCGCGGTCGCATGGGCGCATGCCTGCGACCTCGCCGCCCCGGAAGGCACACGGCCATCTGGACGGTTGCTGGTGCCGGCGGCGGGTTCGCCCTCGGCATGTTCCTCGGACTGGGCAGTGTTCGACGACGACGCGTCGAGAGCGAGCAGAAGGTGTGGGCGACCGCCATCGCGTCGGCCGCCGCCGGCGGGGCGATGGCGTGCATGCTGTCGCGGTCGCACCAAACCGTGCAGCGTCCAGCACCCGGCGACGCTGACCGACGCCGAAGCTGCGCGAGGCTCGCCTCCAGGTTCGCCTCCGCACTTCTCCCGACGACTAAGAGAGCGGCGCTATTCTCCTAATCACGATTAGGAGAACGATGCCACCTCGCGCGGAACTGCTCCCCGGGACGCTGGACCTGCTGATACTCAAGACCGTGTCACTCGGCCCCCTGCACGGATACGGCGTGCTGCTGCGGATCGAGCGAGATCACCGACGGCGCGCTGCTGGTCGAGCAGGGGCGCGCTCTACCCGGCGCTCTTTCGCCTGGAGGCACAGGGGTGGCTGTCGAGCGAGTGGGGCGTCTCGGACAACAACCGGCGTGCGAAGTTCTACCAGCTCACCGCGGCGGGCCGCCGCCAGCTGAAATCGGAGGCCGAAGGCTGGCAGCGGCTGGTCGACGCCATGGCCTCGGCGCTCGGTGCGAGGCCTGAGGGAGGCCTGACCATGTGGGCGCGACTGCGATCAGGGCTCGCGCGCTGCTCGGCCGGCGGCGCTTCGAGGACGACCTGACCGACGAGCTCGCGTTCCATCTCCAGGCACGGACCGATCACTGGATCGCGCAGGGATGAACCGGACCGAGGCGGCGCGCCGCCGCGCTGGAGTTCGGATCGCCGGACAAGCACGCCGAGGCGTGCCGCGAATCGCGCGGGCTGCGTCTGGTCGACGAGCTCGCCGCCGATCTCGCGCTACGGACTCCGCCAGCTCCGGCGCGCGCACGGCGCTCACGCTGGTCGCCACGCTCACGCTCGCGTTGGCCATCGGCGCCAACGCCGCGATCTTCCAGTCTCGTGGACGCCGGTCTCTGATCAAGACGCTGCCCGTCGCCAGAGCCGCAGCAGTTGCGGCAGTTGTCGTGGGTGGGGCGCGCGACGAGACGTCACTCTGGAACGGCATTTGGTACAGCGGCGGCGGTAAACTGCGCGGACCGTCCCCAGATCGCCGCCACGTCGTTCTCCTACGTTACCTGCGACGCGATCCGGCGGCACACGAACACGTTCAGCGACGTCCTGTGCCTCGGAGACATTCGCCGGGTGAACATCAGGTGTCGGCGGCCGCGCGGTCCTCGGCCGCGGGCAGCTCGTCCCAGGCAATTTCTTCCAGCGGATTGCGCCTCGGAATGCACCTCGGCCGCGCGATCGCGCCTGAAGACGACCGAGCCGGCCAGCCGCCAGTCGCTGTGCTCGGCTACGGACTCTGGGACGCGCGCTCGGCGCCGACCCCGGCGTGCTCGGCCGGTCAGCTGACAGTCAACGGCGTGGCCGTCACCATCGTCGGCGTCGCCGCCCGCGGATTCACGGGCCTGCAGCCCGGTGAAGTGACGGACGTCTTCCTCCCGCTCGTGCCGCTGCAGCCGGCGTTCTACAGCCGAGCCGGACATGCTGTCGAGCCCACGGTGCTCGGAACTGGCTGGTCGTCGGCCGCCTGAAGCCGGGCGTCGATCCGACGCATGCCCGTCAGGAAAGCGAGCGGCTGTTCCGGCAGGAGCTGATGGCGCGGCCAACGCTCGGCCACTCCGCTCGACATGCCTCGGCTCGAGGTCACGGAGTTCGATCACGGCTTCGATCGACTGCGCGAGTCATTCGGCAACCCGCTTCGCGTACTGCGGACTGATCGTGGGTGCCGTGTTGCTCATCGCGTGCGCCAACATCGCGGGCCTGCTGCTGACGCGCGCGGGCGCGCTGGCAGCCGAGTTTCGACGCGCTTGTCTCTCGGCGCCGGGCGCGGACGCCTGGTCCGCCAGTTGCTGACCGGAGCGCGCTGCTCGTCAGGGCTTGGCGGCGCGGCGGGACTCGCGCTCGGCCTCCGCTTCGGCACGCGCTGCCGGCGGCGCTCAACGAATCGCCGGACCCGCTGATGCTCGACATGTCCGCGGATGTCTGGGCTGGTTGTCTACTCCGGCGCGATCTGCGCCTTCACGCATCTGCGTGCGGCGTCCTGCCCGCGCTCCGGCGCTCCACGCGTGGGACTGCGGCCGGCGATTGCGCGCGCGGCGTCGGCGTGACACCGCCGGCGGCACCGCGCGTCTGGTCGAGGCAAGGCGCTGGTGGCGGTTCAGGTGACCATCATCGCTGCTGTCTTCTCGTCGGAGCCGGACTCTTCGTTGCGGACCTTGTCGAACCTGCGCGCCGAGGCCCTCCGGTTCCGTGCCGATCACCTGCTGCTGTTCGAGACATGAACGGGACGCTCAGTACGGCTACGAAGGATGACCGGCTCCAGCGCCGTGCGACGACGATGTCGCGCGGCCTGGCCGCCGTTCCGACGGCGTCACGAGCGCATCGGTGTGCGCGTTACGGCCTGTTGAGCGGCGATTTGACTGGTGACGGCATCACCGTGCCGGGGGCAGAAGGACTCGGTCCATGCCGATATCCACTACATCTTTCCCGGCTATTTCCACACAATGGGCGTCGCCGCTGCTCGCTGGGCCGCGACTTCGCGGACGCCGATACCGGATCGGCGCCGCTCGTCGTCATCGTCAACCGCGCCTTTGCCACGAAGGCTTTCGGAACGGATACTGCCATCGGCCGCACACTGCAGCTCGACAACAAGACCGCGACGGTCAGTCTGGCCTGGCGGCCGCAACGCTGCTTCGACGACATCCGGACGCCGCCGCCGCGCGCATTAGCTACGCTGCCGGTTCCGACAGCCTGGCGCAGCACGTTTGCGACGTTCGCGCTCCGCACGGCCGGCAATCCGGCGGACCTCATCCCGATGATCGAAAAGAGGCCGTCGCGCGCATCGCCCCGGAGGTTCCGCCGTGCAGTGCGCACGCAGGAGCAGCAGATCCAGGACGCCGTCCGTCGCGAGCGGCTGTTTGCGTCGCTGGTCTCGGGCTTCGCCGTGGTCGGGGCCCTGCTCGCCTGCCGCCGGGATCTACGGGACGCTCGGCCTACTCGGTGGCGCGCCGCACGTCCGAGATCGGGCTCCGCGTCGCGCTCAGGGCGCAGAGTGCGAGCTGTCGTCTGGCTGATTCTGCGTGGAGTCCGTCTGGCCGGTCGTCGTGGCGGGCCTTATCTTGGGCCTTCCGGCGCACTGGCGCTCACCCGCCTGATCGACAGCATGCTGTTCGGGCTGACGCCCCAGGACCCGGTCACCTACGCCGTTGCCGCCGCGCTGCTCCTTGCCAGCGCGATCGTCGCCGCCTGGATTCCTTCCGCCGCGCTGCGCAACTCGATCCGATGACGGTTCTCCGCTGCGAATGACGTCACGGCCGAACTGAAGTTCGGCCCTACGACAGCACCAGCGATGCCGAAGCCTCATTAGGCGAGCTTTAGCTCAGCCATCCAAGAGGATTGACACACTACTGTATGCATTCTACAGTAGCGTCATACGCATATGCCAGACGACTCCGAGGAACTCCTCAAGGGCACGCTCGACATGCTGATCCTGAAGGCGCTCGACCTGCAGCCCATGCACGGCTGGGGCATCGGCGAGCGCATCGCGCAGCTTGTCGCGCGACGTCTTCCACGTGCAGACCGGCACCCTCTACCCCGCCCTGCAGCGGCTGCTCCGGCGCGGATGGATCGCCGCGGAGTGGAGCACCACCGACGCGGGGCGCCGCGCGGCGGCATTACCGGCTGACAACGGTCCGGCCGGAAGCACCTTGAAACGGAACGCGCGTGCCTGGGAACGCGCGAGCCTGGCCGTCCGGCGCATCATCGAGCGCGGAGTCCTGAGGCATGTCCAGGCTCGCTGGGTGTCGGTCGGCGCGTGCGCGAGCTGCTCAAGCCATCCGAGCCTCGACGCCGACCTGAACGACGAGCTCCAGCAGCACTTCGATCACGAGCTCAGCTGGCAGCTCGCCTCTGGCGTTCCGGAAGAGGAGGCGCGCCGGCGCGCCAGGCTGCGCGTCGGACGACTCGACCTCGCCCGCGAGGCCCGTCGCCGAGGAGCGACAGTGGCCGCGTCCTGGCCGATGCGGCGCGCGACGCGCGCGTTCGCCGTTCGCGCGTTGCGGCGCAATCCCGGCTCTACCGCACGGCGGTCGTGATCTCTGCTGGCGCTTGGCGTCTGGGCGGCACGACCGCGATCTTCGGCGTCGTATGCGCGGTGTTGCTGCGTCCGCTGAATTACCCGCAGCCGGACGACCTTCACATTGTCCGCGTGTGGTGGAACGATTTCGAGCGCCTCGCTCTCCCCGCGGACCTCTTCGCGCTGCGCGAGCACCATGACGGCGTGGCGGACGTGGGCGCATAGCTTCTACCCGGCAACGGCTTCGCCATGGCCACACCGGAAGGGCCACAGCTCATCGAGGGCGCGCTCATTCACCGACGAGTTGCCTGGCGTTCTCGGCGTGCCGCTACTGCTCGGGCCTGGCTTCTCCGAGGACCGATCGCTGCCGGAGCTGCTCATCTCCGAGGCGCTGTGGCACCGAAGTTGGAGGGAGGCCCGATGCGATCGGCGAAGCCGCTGACCGTGGACGGCGACACGTGCACGATCGTGGGCGTCATGCCAGCGGGCTTTCATGTGCCCGGTCAGCTGAACGATCAGGTGTGGGTTCGGCCGATTCTCGAGCAGCCGACCGAGGCGCGGCCCGTTCTACCTGACGGTCGTTGCGCGACTTGCGCGCCGAGCGTGTCGCGTGAACAGGCCGAAGTCCGGCTGACGACGGCGATCAAGCCGGTGATGCGCGAAGCAGTACGCGGTCAAGGACCACAACCTGGCGCTTATGGATTTCGCTCCGTCAAAGAGACCCTGACGGGCGAGGTTCGTGAGACGCTGTGGCTGACCTTCGCGGCCGTGGGCCTCGTGCATGCCTCATCGCGATCGCCAACGTCGCCAACCTGCTGCTCGCGCGGTGGCACGGTGAGGGCCCGCGAGCTGGCCGGTCCGCGCATCGCTCGGCGCAGGGCGCGGACGCCTCGCGCGGCAACTGCTCGCCGAGTCGGCGTTGCTCGGACTGGCGGCCGGCAGCCTGGGACTGGTGCTCGCCTTCACCTTCGTCCAGGGCGTTCGCGCCGCCGCCGGGATCGTGATGCCCGGCCTTCCAGTCGTCGAAGTCGATGCGGTGATGGTGACCTTCGCCATCGCGACGAGGAGTCGCGGCGGGGATGCTCGCCGGCGTCTTCCCCCTGCTTCGGTTGCCCTGGGAGCGGCTCGGCGAGTGGCTCAGGAAGGCAGGACGGACGGCTGCTGATGGCCTGCGGCATGGGCACGCACGCCGCGTGCTCGTCGTGGCGGAGATCGCGCTGACGCTGACCGTGCTCACCGGCGCCGCGCTGCTGGTCAGGAGCCTGATCAACCTGCAGCACGTCGACCCCGGATTCCGCGGCGAAGGTGTGCTCACGTTCAACCTGGCGCTTCCCGACAAGCCCTACGACGACGAAAAGCGGCTCAGCGCGTTCATGCGGGACCTCGACGCGCGCCTCCGAACGCTGCCTGGCGTCGAATCCGTCGCGGCGGCCAGCTACCTTCCCGTCGATCAGTCGGTCTGGACCAACAACTACACCGTCGAAGGGCAAGCGCCCGATTCGCGCGGCGCAGGCGGCGTCTGCGCAGTGGAACGTCGTCGACCGTGAGTACTTTCGGGCGCTTGGCATCCCGTTGCTTCGTGGCCGCGCCGTCGAGTGGCTCGGAACGCGCCGACGGCCCGCCCGTCGCAATCGTCAACGAGACCTTCGCGCGGCGTCACTTCCCGAACGGCGATGCCGTCGGCAAGCGGGTCAAGGGCGGCGACTGGGACCCCAAGACGCCGTGGGCGACGATTGTTGGCGTGGCTTCGAATGTCGCCTACGGCAATGCGCTGCTGGGACGGGCCCACGGAGACGGTCTACACGGCCTTCGAGCAGAACCTCTGGATGCGGTCGTCGGTGCGTCGTCATCGGGTCGCCGGCGGCGACCCATGGCGCTTCGTGCCAGCAGCAAGCGGGATCGTCGCGTCACTCGACAGCCGCGTGCCGCTGCGTGACGTCTCGACGATGAACGAGCGGCTGCAGCTGGCGACGGCAATCCCGCGCTTCCGCGGGCTGCTGTTCTCTTTGCTGGGCGGGCTCGCGCTTGCCCTCGCGATCACCGGGATCTACGGGGTGATGGCGTACCACGTCAGTCAGCGGCGCCGCGAGACCGCGATTCGCCGCGCGCTCGGGGCGAGCGTCGGCCAGGTCGTCGGCATGGTGCTCGGCTCGGGCATGCGGCTCGCGCTTGCCGGCGTCGTGCTCGGCGCCATTGGCGCGCTGCTCACGACGCGCAGCCTGTCGTCGCTGCTCTTCCGCGTCGACCCGCGCGATCCATCGATCCTGGTGGCCTCGGCGGTGCTCGTCACCCTCTCGGCTCTCATCGCCTGCGCGCTTCCTGCCCTGCGGGCCGGACGGACCGATCCGGCTGCCATCCTCCGCGACGAGTAGGTTCGAGGCCGAGCTAAAGCAGCTCGCGCCCTACGTACTCGGCCTGTGCATGTGACGTGCGTAGGCCGAACTTTAGTTCGGCCTGTGCATGTTGTATGAATGTGCAGGGGCGACGCGCGTGGACACTCGACAACTGGGCAATTCCGATCTGCAGATCACGCTGGTGGGCTTCGGCGCCTGGGCCATTGGCGGCGGCGACTGGATGTTCGGCTGGGGCCCGCAGGACGATGCGGACTCCGTGAAGGCGATCCACCGCGCGGTGGACGTGGGCATCAACTGGGTCGACACCGCGGCGGCGTACGGCCTCGGGCATTCCGAGGAAGTCGTCGCCCGGGCGCTTGGCGAGCTGCCGGCGGCAGGCGCCCGTACGTGTTCACGAAGTGCAGCCTCGTGTGGGACGCCACGCGCACGCTGATCGCACAGCCTGCGGCCCGAGTCGCTCCGCAAGGAAGTCGACGGAAGCCTGTCGCGCCTCGGCGTCGATACGATCGACCTGTATCAGATTCACTGGCCCCGCTGGGGCGCTTCGCCGGCCGGACACGATCCCGGCCCCGTTGACGAGGCGTGGCGGACGCTCGAGAGGACATCAGGAAGGCTGGCAAGGTCCGTCACATCGGCGTTTCGGATTTCACGGTGGCCGATCTGGAGGCTGCGTCCGCGGTCGCGCCCGTGACCAGCCTGCAACCGCCCTACTCGGCGCTGCGGCGCGACATCGAGCAGGACGTCCTGCCCATGGTGCCGGGCGCACGGCGTGGGCGTCATCGTCTACTCGCCGATGCAGTCGGGGCTGCTGACCGGCGCGCATGACGCGTGAGCGCTTCGCGTCGCTGGCGCCCAACGACTGGCGCAGGAAAGCGAAGCTACTTCCAGGAGCCCTATTTCACGCTGGGACTCGAGCTGGTCGAGCGCCTGCGCGCGGTGGGGCGAAGCTACGGCAAGTCCGCCAAGCGAAACCGCCATCGCTTGGACGCTGAAGCACCCGGCCGTCACCGCGGCCATCGTTGGCGCCCGCCACCCCGACCAGCTCGATGGCATCGTTGGCGCTGCGGACTTCACGCTCAGCGACGAAGACATGCATGCATCGGATACTGCGATGCTGGAGTGCGTGTGCTATGTGCCGGTGCGCTATGTGCCGGGTGCGGTGCTACGTGCCTGTCAGTGCCAGGTGCAGGTCTGGCACCGCACGGGCACAAGGCGCTCAGCACCGCACCAGGCACCGCGGCACTCAGCACCAGAGCACGGATACAGTCCTACCAGGCTCCAGCAGAACCCATCGCGCGATTCGATCTCGACGCGGCACGCCGAAGGCTTCGGAGAGCACGGCGCTCGTGAGGACGTCGGCTTTCGGCCCGTCGCGGATAGACCCAGCCATCCTTCAGCACCACGACGCGATCGATTTCCGGGACGATGTCGGGCAGGTGGTGCGTGACGAGGATGATGTTGGTGCCCTGCTGCGCCAGCGCGCTCAGCCGCGAGGTGAAGTCGCGGCAGGCACGAAGGTCCAGGCTGTTGGTCGGCTCATCCAGCACCAGCGGCCTGCGGCCGTGCGCCAGGCGCGCGCGCGACCAGCAGCCGGCGGGCCTCTCCCGACGACAGCTCGTTCACCTGACGCCCGCGCAGGTGGGCGAACCTCCATGATGTCGAGCGCCGCCGCGGCCCGCGCTTCCATGTCAGGCATCACCGTGTGGTGCGGCCACAGACCCACTGCGCCGAAGAAGGCCGACAGCACGAGCTCGCGCCCGGTAATCGGCCTCGTGCAGGTCGCCATCAGATCGTTGGTCACGATCCCGAGGTGCTCGCGCAGCTCCGGAAAGCACCCAGCGGTCTCGCCTCATCACGCGGAGCACGGCGTCGGGCGCGACGACGGGATACAGCTCCGCGTGACGAGCTTGATGAGCGTGGACTTGCCCGAGCCGTTCGGTCCTGAGAATCGCGATGTTCTGTCCCGCGGGGATGGTGAGCGAGAAATCGATCCAGGACTCGCGTCAGGTCGCGATAGACGGTCAGGTTGCTGAACTCGAGCAGCGCAGCCGGCACGGCCGAGACTCTATCACTCGACGATCGCCAATCAGGTGATACGCTTTCCTCTCATGCCCGTTCATCACGTCAGCCGCCGCAGTTTTCTCCAGTCCGTCGCCGGCCGCCGCCGTAGCCGCGCCATTCCATGAGCCGCGGCATCCGCGCCGCCCAGACCGTCCGCCACGCCAGCAATCGGCTCGTCGGGCCAGGCGTTCTCCGACATCATGCGTCGTTCGCCGAGCATCCCGCGTTCCGACCTGGTGGCCGTGGCCGACGTCGACTGTGCAAAGTCGATCAGGTGCTGGTGAAGTTCCCGAAGGTCCGCGTCTACCAGGACTGGCGCGAGCTGCTGAAGAAGGAACGCGACCACATCGATTCGGTCAGCGTATCGACACCGGATCACATGCACTGCATGGTCGCGGTGGAGGCGCTGAGGCGCAACAAGCCGGTGTACGTGCAGAAGCCGCTGTGCAACACGCTGCACGAAGTGCGCCGGCTCACCGATCTGGCGCGCAAGCGCGGCCTGACGACGCAAATGGGCATCCAGGTGTCGTCGTCGAAGGACGCAGCGCTACGGCGAAGCGCTGGTCAGGACGCAGCATCGTCGGGAAGATCAAGGAAGTCCACACGTTCTCGAACAAGAGCTGGGGCGACGACCAGCCGCTGGTCGATCGCGTGGATGCGGTGCCACCGACGCTCGACTGGGATCAGTGGCTCGGCGTCGCGGAGACGCGACCGCTTCAAGCGCGGCGTCTACCACCCCGGCGAGTGGCGCAAGCGCGTTGGCTTCGGCACCGGAACGCTCGGCGACATGGGCTGCCACATCTACAGCCCGCCCTATCGCGCGCTGGGGCTGACATCACCGATCGGCGTCATGGCGTTCGCCCCGCGCCGGGCGCGGAGAGCTGGGCAAGCGCGCGAAGGTCAAGCTGACCTACCCGGCACGCGCAGTCACCGCGGGCAACACGGTGGACGTCTGGTGGTACGACGGCGGGGAGATGCCGCCGGCATCGATCCTCGAGCCGGTGGGCGCACGCGCGTGCCCGATCAGGGGAGCATCGTCATCGGGTACTCGACGGGATCATCGTTCTCCCGCACGCGAGCGCACCAGCGTTCGTGCTGCCGGCCGACAAGGGCGCGAACCTGCCCACGATCGATCTGGCCGAGCGCGATCACTACGCGGAGTTCCTCGAGGCGGTGCTGGCGGGCGGCAAGACGCCGTGCTCGGCCGGCTTCGATTACGCGCGGCCCTCCTCACCGAGTCGGTGCTCATCGGCAACGTCGCCGCGCGTTTCCTGGAGAGACGCTCGCATTCGACGGAAAGGCGCTGCACTTCACGAACAAGCCTGGAAGCGAATCAGCTACTGACGCGGACTTACCGGAAGGGGTGGACGATCCGGCTTGGCGCCTCGTGAGCGGAGCGCCTCGCTTCGCTCGTAGGCTGGCGGCAGCTCGCCGCGCTGCGAGCTAAGCTCGTGCGCGTTGCCCGAGCTAAAGCTCGGGCCTGCGCACGACGGACCTGCTACCAGTCAGGCGAATCGAGTCGATACTGGTGCCGGATGTCGCGCGCCTGGCCCGGGTAGACGCCGGCCCGGCGGGCGGAGTCGGCGGCATCGCTCGTAGGCCGCCGGAATTTCAGCGCCGCGGCCTTCAGGTCGCCGTAGTAGTCGCTGCTGCACCCGCCGACACCTTGCCGTCGTCGAAGCCTTCCCAGATGGCGAACCAGTCGCGGTCGCCGTGTGAAGAAGGACCGCGGCCGGAAAGGCATTGCCCGACGAGCGTCTCCCACGATCGATCGATCTGGTCGGCCTTCCTGGCCGCTTCCGGGTATGAACCGCTCGTAGCCTTCGGTCGCATCGTTGCGCTCGGCGTCGGGATCGGACGCCGTCGCATTGGTGTTCATCGAGTCCACCCATGCGGTGCCCGGACGAGGCGGGCGCGCGGTGCCGTCGAGCATCGCGCGCACGTGCTCCGCCGCGACGCCGAAGCCGAGCGACTCGGCCTCGCCCCGTCAGCTTCATCGTCGCCACCGCCACCACGCGGCCGTTGTGATCCAGTAAGGGCCACCACTGTTGCCGGATTGATCGCGGCATCGGTCTGGATCAGCGTCACCTGGCCCACGCGGCGGAAGCTGCTGACGATCCCGCGCGTGACCGTGTTCTCGCAGCCCCATGTGGGCGATCCGATCGCGACGATCTCCTGCCCCACCCTGAGTCGCCCGACGATCCAAGCGCCACTGCACGGTTGCCCGGCCTTCGCCTTCGACGCGTGGCAGGACGGCGAGATCCAGATCGGTGTTGCGCGAGGTGACCATCGCCGGCGTCTGATCGCCAGCCCGCCGCGCAGCGTGACGTAGGTCGCGCCCTCGACGACGTGCGCGTTCGTGATGACGGTGTCGTTCGAGACGAAGAAGCCGGTGCTGCGCGCCCTCTCGGTGGTGTCCACGAGCACGACGGCCGCGGAATGGCGCTGCTCGCGACGTCCTCGCGACCGACCGTGGCGAGGTGCAGTCGCGCGCGCCGCGGTACGTCCGCAGGGGGCAGCAGCTGACGCTTTGGCGACGGCGTCCGCCTGCGTGAACAATGTCGGGGTCGCTGGGGCCAGTGCGGCTCACCTGGCTTGGATCGCTCCGGACGCGGTGGCTTCAGTCAGCGTGGCGTCTCACCGGGCACTGGCGCGCCAGCGACAGCAGGTGGCGACGCGAGTCGGCCGCAGGAAGACGTAGGCCAGGCTCCACCCAGCGGCCAGCGCGGCGGCCATCAGCAACAGCGTCGAGAAACCACCGAGCTGGCTCGGGCAAAAGTAGTCGCTGCGAGTCACGACCAGTGGCGCGGTCCGGCGCAGTTTTCGGAGGCGCGCCAGATCGTCACCGACTCCTGCACGTGGCCAGTGCGCCTGGGTAAGCCCTGGCAGCGGTACACGTCCACCGTGCGCGGCACGGAACGGCCACACTTCGGGCATCGCCAGGCGGTGATTGCGGTCACGTCAGGCCCTTCCAGATTGGCTTATCGGCGGATTGCGTGGCCGGGGTTGACGTCAGCTCCTGCGGCAGGCTTCGGCAGCAGCGGGCGTCCAGGGCGCCTGGTGGGAGGTCGCCCCGTGGTGGTGGTGAGGCGCGCAAGCCGGGCCAGGAGATCGGCTCTGGGGCGGATCGCCCGGGCGCCGAGGTGGCGTAGGTGCCGGAGTCTGCCGGCTGGCGGGCGCCGGATCAGGTCGAACCCCCAGCGCCGGAGCCGCGCGACCAGCGCCACGTGAACGCCACCCGCCGGAGGCGTCCGTCACGCTGGCGAACATCGACTCTGCTTCTTCGAAAGAACACGCGCCCAATCGCAATCCCGTAAAGTCTGCCAGCGAGCTCGCCTGCCCGACCAGCGTCCTGGACTCAGAGTGCGTATCCGGCGCGGTGGAGAACCGACACAGGCGCCGATCGCGTCTCGGGGGCGCGATCCGGGTGCCGGTCTGATCGGGACGCGGTTCCGCGCACGCTTCCGTGACGAAGGCCGTGTCAGCGCCGATCGGCGCGGATAAAACAGCTGCCGCGCCGGAACGTGCGCTTTCAGTGATCGCGACACGTGCGGCTCGCCGGGCATCAGGACCATGCGCGGGTCCGGCGTCCGATCAGGATCGGTTCGCCGGGGTTGAACCGACGGGAAGCACACGCAGCGCCGTAGAGCGTCTGACGAGGCGCGTGTCATCGACAAGCCTCGCGCCGCCCGGCGGCGGCTGGCGAGCGCCATTCGGCCGCCGCAGCGGGCGTCTCGGGCGGCGGCGGCGGATCGTCAGCCGGGCGTCAGACACGTGGATCTTCATGCGCCGCTCGGGCGCAGACGCCGCCCGATCACGCGGTGGAGTGTGGCCGGAACCCGCCGAGGAACCGATCGACCCGCGCCAGCATCGTCCGCCAGTACGCGCGATCGCCGCCTTCCAGCTTTCCGGTCGTTGCAACCGCGGTGGCGATCGTCGGCGCGTCGGCCAGCGCCGCGCGCACGGCACTGCCAGGTCGATGTCGCCCTTCGCCGATGACTGCTTCCCACTCGAACTTCGCGCTCTCGCGGTCCACGCGGAAGTCCTTCCAGATGCAGGCGCGCGATGCGCTTGCGCGAGCGTGCGGATCCAGTCCCGCGGCATACCACGCACATGCACTTTGACGCTGCCGACGTCCATGTGAAGGCCTTGATCCACACGGCGATCGGAACTCGCGTCGATGCCAAGCGGGTGATCCCCAGCGGGCTGGAGGGAGGAACTTGTTCCTGACCTCCCCTCAGGGGCCACGATCTTGACCTTGAAGCCGTCCGCCAGACGGGGTTCGAGCTCGCCTGATCACCCGGCGTCGAGCGTGCCCACGCCTCGGCGCATGGGGTCGCCAGGTTCAACGGACGGCCGGCACCAGCCAAGTGATCGATCTCCGCCTTCCGCAGAGCGAAGCGGCGTTGGTGAGCGAGGTCTTGATGCTGGCGATGCTCTTTCGCGCGACCTCGGGATCGGGACCCGGATCGGACGCTTTCCGGTGGCGCGCCATGTTCATCACCGGAATGGACGACCAGCCCTGGTCGTCACCTGCGATGCGCGCGCAACTTCTGGCCGCCGCCGCCTGATCTATCCATCGTCTGCATCCGACTGCCGTCAGAACCCGATGTAGCCTTCGCCAGGGCGAAGCGCGCTCCTTCAACCTGAGCTTCTCGGGGCGAGCATCAGACGGCAGCACCGCAGCGCTTGATGCCGGACCTGGCAGCGCACGGCTGGCCGTGGGTCCGGACCGGCGCAGCCTGCTCGCGGATATCGTCACCGCGCGCCTGGCGCTGAAGGATCTGATCAACGTCGCCATGGGGCGCTGCCGCAGTCTTCAGCAGATCTGACATGAAAGGTCGGTTGGCGGATGGATTCTACAGAAGTCCATGGTCCATGCGCCCATGGTCCATGCGGGTGGTCCATGGGGCAAAGACAACTCAACGCCACCTATGAACGGCGGACCTATGGACCTGCTGGACTCTTCAGCGAGCCGCGCTCTTTAGCGCGGCCAGCGGTCGTCGGCCAGCGACGCGACTTGAGGTGTGCCGCTACTTCGCGCACGGGCAGCGCGGAGCGCCAGTCGGGCGCGTTGGGGCACGCCATCGCCCACATCCCGGCCGTACGGCGGCGCGCAGGCCGTTGGGCGAGTCTTCGAATACCAGGCAACGGGCGTGCAGCGACGTCCATCCGTTGCGCCGCCAGCAGAACAGGTCCCGGCGTCGCCTTCACTGTAGTGTTCGACGCCGCCGTGCGCGGCGGATCAGTGTCGCGAAGCTGCCCTGGCGCCGGGGGGCGTCAGCCGGGCGCGTGACCACTGCGCGGTGCTGGTTGAGGCGATTGGGCGGTGGTGGATCCCGCGCCGCGGTGGCCTCGGCGAGTCGATCGGCCACGCCCGGCAGGATGGTTGCTTTCGCAGCGCCGCCAGTGCTCCTCGCTGACCAGGGCGCCGGCCTCGCGGGGCGACAGCCGCGTGCCGGTCATCGCAGCCAGCCGCAGCAGATCGAACCCGCTGGGGTCCAAAGCGCGATAGTTGTTGTGGGGTCCCATTTTCCGCCAGTTTATCTGTAGGTTGCGTGGTGTAGATCTCCTCCCCCAGATGCGGAAGATGGGCGTTTCGCTACCGACATTATGTCAGCCTTGAAGTCGAAAATGACGGCGTCGAACGGACACGGGGCGAATCATTAGCGGGCGCGCCGACTTCGCCGAGCAGGTGCCGGGCTAGCGGCCGCCCTGGCTACTTCCTGAGAGTGTCGAATGGAAGGGGACCCGTGATGATTCGATCCCGCGAGTGCTGTCCCGACGGCAGTTCGTTTCAGACTTGCCGCTTCCGCCCAGGCCTGGCAGCAGCCCACATCCCTGCGATCGACCGGGAAGCCCGAGAAGCTGGTGAACGTCGAGATCCTGCCGAGCTGACGATGGCGGCCAGACGACGTCATCATGCCTGGCGAAGTCGGCCAACGCGTGGCGCTTGAACGTCGACTGCGCGTTCTCGCGCACAAGGGGCAGGTCGTCGGCTATAAGCCCCGTGGTCGACCCATACGACTTCACGGAGACGCACAGCAAGAGTGAAGCGCCACGAAAACGGCGCGCCTGACGATTGCGCGAACGCACCGGGCGACCTCCGAACCTGATAGTTCAAGGAGCCGGCAGACACGGACGACCCGACGAAGGTCGACCTGCGCCACTCCTGCCACCGCCGGTCGCGCCACCCCGAGCTCGAGCCGCCGCCGGGTCGGGGTACCGCCGGAAGCCGTGCAGCCCGAGAAAGCAGGCAAATGGGGCCTCCGCCGAGCGGCCTTTGCCAGCGGCGCCAATTTCGAGGCCGAAGGTTCTGCATCGCGCGAGCGGAGTGAGCTTGGCTCTCCCGCGGGCGGAGCGCCCGTCCCGCGCGCCTGCAAACGAGGACCGTAACGGCCTGGAGTTCGCTGCGCCGGCGTGGCCAACCAGGCCATGCCCAGGCTCGGGCGCAAGAAGACCAGACTACGCGCCTGATTGCGCTTCACGAGATTCATCGACGCCGTCGGAAACAAGCCGCCTGCGCGCGGGAGATCGCCGGAGCGGCACGACGTGCCGGTGGAGCTGCTGGCGAAGGCGCCGCAGCGGCCGCGCAGCGTGGCGTGCTGCGGTCGCAGCAGGGGCATCTCACGCGCTGCCCGGCGCCAGCTGTCGCGGCGGGCGGACACGGTCACGGTGGCCGAGGTGGTGGAAGCCATCGACGGCCCACGCTGCAGCTGATCGGTCGTGCGCGACGACAGACGAGCGCTGCGAGCAGTTCAGGCAAGTGCAACATCGGGGACCGCTCCACCGCATTCGCGATCGGATCATCGGCGCTCTGATGGCGTGCACGATTGCGGAGCTCGTGCCGCCGGACCGTCACGACGATCCGGTGGCGATGCCGATTGCGACCGGCGGCCTGGCCATCGCGGGCAGAGCGCGTCAACGCTCGTCCGTCGACCGTAGCTGCGGCCGCGTAGCCCGTAACCCTGGGAATTGCTGGCATGGTGGAGATCACCGAAAGCGCATCGAAGCAGATTCTGAAAGATGCTCGGCGAAGAACGGGCTCGCCAGGCGGCGGCCTGCGCGCGTCGGGCTCGAGCCGGCGGCTGCTCCGGCTACGAGTACATCGTTCGCCTGGGAGTAAGGACGCCGCGCGCCAGGGACGACCAGCGTCTTCGACGGCCCGAACGGCGCGCGCGTGTTCGTCGACCCGCGCAGCTTCCGCCTGATCGACGGCACGGTGCTCGACTACGACACGCAACCTGGTGCAGCAAGGGTTCTGTCGTTCAACAACCCGAACGCGAAGAGCATATGCGCTGCGGGATCAGTCGTGAACGGGCACTCGAGTATTCGAGCGTGCACGTATGAGGCGGACACTACTCATGACCCAGGAGACCCAATGTGCACATCTACCAAACCATCGAGCGACGCGCAGCGTATAGCCATGGCTTCGTCACGGACTATCAGAGAACCGACGACGCTGCCGCCTGGGCCTGAACGAGGACGTCGATTCGCGCGATCTCTGAGAAGAAGACACGAGCCAGAATGGCTGCTCGAGTTCCGCCTGAAGGCGTTACCCGGGCCTGGCTCGAACGATGAAGGAGCCGACCTGGCACAACGTGCACTACGACCCGATCGACCTACCAGGCGCATCAGCTACTACTCGGCGCCGAAGAAGAAGCCGGTGCTGAACAGCCTGGACGAGGTCGATCCTGAGCTGCGGCAGCACGTTCGCCGAAGCTCGGCATTCCGCTCGAGGAACAGAAGCTGCTCGCCGGCGTCGCCGTGGACGCGGTGTTCGACTCCGGTCTCGGTCGCGACGACGTTCCGCAGCAAGCTGGCCGAGCTCGGCATCATCTTCTGCTCGTTCAGCGAGGCCGTGCAGGAGCACCCGGAGCTCGTGCAGAAGTATCCTCGGCTCGGTCGTGCCCTACACGGACAACTTCTTCGCGACGCTCAACTCGGCGGTCTTCAGCGACGGCAGCTTCGCCTCACGTCCCGAAGGGCGTGCGCTGCCCGATGGAGCTGTCGCACCTACTTCCGCATCAACGCGCCGAGCACGGGCCAGTTCGAGCGGACGCTGATCGTCGCCGACGAGGGCGCCTACGTCAGCTACCTCGAGGGCTGCACGGCGCCGATGCGCGACGAGAACCAGCTGCACGCCGCGGTCGTCGAGCTCGTGGCGCTCGACGACGCGACGATCAAGTACTCGACGGTGCAGAACTGGTACCCGGGCGACAAGGACGGCAAGGGCGGCATCTACAACTTCGTCACCAAGCGCGGCAGCGTGCCGCGGGCGGCGCTCGAAGATCACGTGGACGCAGGTCGAGACCGGCTCGGCGATCACGTGGAAGTACCCGAGCTGCATCCTGCAGGGCGACGACTCGATCGGCGAGTTCTACTCGGTGGCGCACGACGAACAACCGCCAGCAGGCCGACACCGGCACGAAGATGATCCACCTCGGCAAGAACACGCGCAGCACGATCGTCTCGAAGGGCATCTCGGCCGGCCACGGCCAGAACACGTATCGCGGGCTGGTGAAGATCGGCCGAAGGGCCGAGGGCGCGCGCAACTACTCGCAGTGCGACTCGCTGCTCATCGGCGACCGCTGCGGCGCGCACACGTTCCCGTATCTCGAGATGCAAGAACGCGACCGCGCAGGTCGAGCACGAGGCGTCGACGTCGAAGATCGGCGAGGACCAGATCTTCTACTGCCGCCAGCGCGGCATCTCGACCGAGGACGCCGTGAACATGATCGTCAGCGGCTTCTGCAAGGAAGTCTTCCAGCGAGCTGCCGATGGAGTTCGCCGTCGAGGCGCAGAAAGCTGCTCAGCATCCAGCTCTGAAGGCAGCGTTGGATAGACGACGTTGAGTCGGGGTTGCGAGCGTGAGTGACCTCGGTGAGCTGCGTGAAGTCCAACTGCGGCCGCTGCCAGCTCAGCCATGAGACTCATCGAATGCTTGAGATCAAGGACCTGAAGGTCGAGGCCGAGGGTCGCGAGATCTCTGAAGGGGCATCACGCTGACGGTGAAGCCCGGCGAGGTGCACGCGATCATGGGGCCCAACGGCTCGGGCAAGAGCACGCTGGCGCGCGTGCTGGCCGGCCATCCCGCCTATGAAGTGACCGGCGGCACGGTGACGTTCAACGGCAAGGACCTGCTCGACCATGGATCCGAGGAGCGCGCCTGCGAGGGCGTGTTCATGGCCTTCCAGTACTCCGGTCGAGATTCCCGGCGTGAACAACTCCTACTTCCTGAAGGCGGCGCTCAACGCGCAGCGGAAGCACCGCGGCGAGCCGGAGCTCGATGCGATGGAGTTCCTCGAGCTGGTCGAGGACCGGCTGCAGCGTGCTGCACATCGACAGCGAGCTGATGCGGCGGCCCGGTGAACGAGGGCTTCTCCGGCGGCGAGAAGAAGCGCAACGAGATCTTCCAGATGGCTCGTGCTGCGAGCCCGACGCTGGCCATCCTCGACGAGACCGACTCGGGCCTCGACATCGACGCGCTGAAGACCGTCGCCGAAGGCGTCAACGCGATGCGCGCACCCGAGCGCGCGATCGGTCGTCGTCACCCACTACCAGCGGCTGCTCAACTACATCGTGCCCGACTTCGTGCACGTGCTGAGCGACGGCCGGCTCGTGCGGTCGGGCGGCAAGGAGCTGGCGCTCGAGCTCGAGGAAAGGGCTACGGCTGGCTGGAGGGCGTGCGCGGCACGAGCTCCGTCGTCGAACCCAGGGCGCGGGCCGGGTCCAGCGGTACGTCGCGCAGCTTCGAGTTGCAGTCGGACCGTCGTCCGGCCGGCCCGGCGTGGCTCGAGGCGCGGCGGCGCGCGGCGATCACGCGGTTCGCCGCCGCTCGGCTTCCCGACGACCCGCGACGAGGAATACCGGTTCACGAACGTCGGGCCCATCGCGGACACCGACTTCGGCATCCGCGCCGCCGACACCCAGCGTCGATCGTGCGCGAGTTTGCCGAGCACCTGTACGGCGACGCGGTGGCGGCCGAGCTGGTCGTTCGTCGACGGGCGCTTCTTGGCGGCGCTGTCGTCGGTCGATCGCCTGCCGACCGGCGTCGTGACGGCGGGCCGCCTCGACGGACGTCCTCAGCGGACGCCGGAGGCTCTGCCAGTCGCCTCGGCGCGCTGGCCGGGACCGAGCGATTCGGCGCTTCACGGCGCTGAACACCGCGTTGTTCGAGGATGGCGCGGCGGTCGTCACGTCGCGCCGCGGCGTGCGTCGTCGAGACGCCGATCAACCTCGTCTTCGTCACGACGGCGAGCGTGCCGGACGGTGAGCTATCCGCGCGTGCTGCTCGTGGCCGGCGAGCATAGCCAGAGCACGATTCATCGAGACGCACGTCGGCTCGGCGGCGGCACGCACTTCTCGTGCGCCGTGACCGAGGTCGTCGCGGCGCGCCGACTCGGTGCTCGATCACTATCGCGTGCAGCTCGAGCGGCCGCGACGGGTATCCACTACTGCCGGCTGCAGGTGCAGGCCGCGCGCGTCGGCGACGTTCCTGTCGCACGCCTTCTCGCTCGGCGGCGCGATCGTCCGCAACGACCTCGGCGCCGGTGCTCGGCGGCGAGGGCGTCGACTGCACGCTGAACGGCCTGCTACCTGGCCGACGGCGACACGCTGGTCGACAACCACACGACCATCGACCACGCCGAGCCGCACTGCGGCAGCCACGAGGTCTACAAGGGCATCCTCGGCGGCAGGCCGCGCGGCGTCTTCAACGGCAAGATCATCGTGCGCCAGGACGCGCAGAAGACCGACGCGAAGCAGACGAACAAGGCGCTGCTGCTGTCGGACGACGCGCAGATCAACACGAAGCCGCAGCTCGAGATCTTCGCCGACGACGTGAAGTGCACGCACGGGGCGACCGTCGGCCAGCTCGACGAGGACGCGCTGTTCTACCTGCAGGCACGCGGCATCGCACGCGGCCGATGCGCGCGGCGACTGCTCATCCGCGCGTTCGCGGGCGACATCGTCGAGCGCGTCGCAGTTCCGGCCGCTCCGCGAGCGGCTGGACGGTGGCTGCTCGCGCAGATCCCGACGGACGTGGCGATAGGCGGTTCGTAGGTAGAGTAGGGCCGAGCTTTAGTCGGCCATCGCGACAGCCATGACGAAACTGGCTGACGCCGCCGCGACGTTCGACGTGCAGAAGATCCGCGAGGACTTCCCCATCCTCGCCGAGACCGTGCACGGCCAGCCGCTCGTGTATCTCGACAACGCGAACACGACGCAGAAGCCGCGGCAGGTCCTCGACGCGCTCGATCACTACTACCGGCACGACAACGCGAACATCCACCGCGCGACGCACCTGCTGAGCGAGCGCGCGACGGCAGCGCTACGAGGGCACGCGCGCCGTCGGTGAAGCGGTTCATCAACGCCGCCGATACGCGCGAAGTCGTCTTCACCAAGGGCTGCACCGAGGGCATCAACCTGGTGGCATCAGAGCTGGGGCCGCACGAATCTCACGCCCGGGCGACGAGGTGCTCCGTGACCTGGATGGAGCACCACTCGAACATCGTTCCGTGGCAGCTGCGTGTGCGAGCAGACCGGGCGCGACGCTGAAGGTCGTGCCCCGATCACCGATCGCGGCGAGCTCGATCTCGACGCGCTTCGATCGCGCTGCTGACGCCGAGGACGAAGCTGGTCGCGATGATCCACGTGAGCAACGCGCTCGGGCACCATCAACCCGGTCGCCGAGCCTCGACGGCACGTGCGCAGGCCGCAGGCGCGGTGGTCTCGTCGACGGCGCGCAGGCCGTCGCCGCACATGCCGGTCGACGTGCAGGCGATCGGCTGCGACTTCTACGCGTTCTCGGGCCACAAGATCTACGGGCCCGACGGGCACCGGCGTGCTCTACGGACGCGCGGCGCTGCTCGACGCGATGCCGCCCTACCAGGGCGGCGGCGACATGATCGCCTCGGTGACCTTCGAGAAGACCGACTACAACGTGCTGCCGCTACAAGTTCGAGGCCGGCACGCCGAACATCGCCGGCGTCGTCGGCCTCGGCGCGGCGATGCGGCTACGTCGAGGGCCTCGATCGCGCCGCCGCGCAGGCGCACGAGGACGCGCTCCTCGGCGTGACGCCACTGGCCGCGTGCGCGGCATCCCCGGCGTGCGCATCCTCGGCGGAGACGGCGCAGCAAGCTCGAGCGTGCTGTCGTTCGTCGTCGACGGCGTGCATCCCGCACGACATCGGCACGATCCTCGACGCGCGAGGGCATCGCGGTCCGCACGGGCCAGCACTGCGCGCAGCCGGTGATGGATCGCTACGGCGTGCCGGCGACGGTGCGCGCGTCGATCGGCCTCTACAACACGCGCGACGAGATCGACCCAGCTCGTGGCGGGCCTGCACAAGGTCCGCGAGGTGTTCGGCTGATGTCGGACCTGCGGGAGCTCTACCAGGAAGTGATCCTCGACCACAACAAGCGGCCGAGGAACTTCGGCGCGATCGAGCACCCGTCGCGCACGGCGAGGGACACAACCCGCTCTGCGGCGATCGGCTGACGCTGCACGTGACGCTCGACGGCGACCGCATCACCGACGTCGGCGTTCGAGGGATCCGGCTGCGCGATCTCGAAGGCGTCGGCGTCGCTGATGACCGAAGCCGTCAAGGGCAAGACCGTCGCCGAGGCCGACGTCGCTCTTCGAGTCGCTTCCACGACGCTCGTGACGCACGCCGCCTGATCTGCCCGCGACAGACCGAGGGCCTCGGCAAGCTGGCCGCTTTCGCGGGCGTGCGCGGAGTATCCCGCCCGCGTGAAGTGCGCCAGCCTGGCGTGGCACACGCTGAAGAACGCCGTCGAAGGCCGCCGACGACGTGGCGAAGACCGAAGACGAAACCCGATGAAGCCACTTCCCGTGATTCAACCCCAGTCCCCAGAGGCGACGCCGCCGGCCGGCGAACTCGAAGACCGGCCGACCTGGTCCGCGATGCGGCGCAGACCTCCGCGCTCGAGCCGCAGGGTCCGTGCCGCCATCAAGACGGTGTTCGACCCCGAGATCCCGGTCAACATCCACGACCTCGGCCTCATCTACGACGTCATCGTCGATGCCAACGCTGCAGTCGGCGTGCGTGATGACGCTGACGGCGCCAGCCTGCCCCGCAGCGCAGTGGCTGCCCGGCCAGGTGGAGCAGGCAGGTCAAGGGCGTCGAGGGCGTCACCGACGCCGTCGTCGACGTCGTGTTCGACCCGCCCTGGACGAAGGACAGCATGTCGGAGGCGGCCAAGCTCCAGCTCGGCCTGTGGTAAGTGACGTCCGCGGTGTATGCTTCTGGCGAGCGCGTCATGCCTGTCACGCTGCCCAGCCCGTCACGGCGAATCAGCACTCTTCGATGGTCATCTCCGATGACGTCGTCAACTACTGCCTCGAGCACGTCGGACGCTGGCCGACGGCGCGGAACGCGGTGAACTGCTGATTCAGCAGGGCGAGCCCGCGCGGCTCGTCTACGTCATCAAGTCCGGCTACGCGCAGATGGCTGTCGACCTCGCCCGGACGGCCACGAGGTGACTGGTCGGCATCGCCGGGCCGTCTCGACGTGTTCGGCCAGGCCGCGGCGACGGACGGAGCACCTGCGCGCCTACCTGGTGACCGCCACCGCGCTCACGCCGCATGGAGCTGGTGATCTGGACGCGCGCCGAAGGCGCTGGAGCTGGCGAACACGGTTCCTGAGGTCCACGCGCGGCTCGACGCGCAGATCGATCGCCGAACCTGTGATCTCGTGCTCGGGCGCCTGCACACGGTCAGCGAAGGCGACGTGCCGCGCAGCGGCTGACACGCGCGCGCTGCTGGAGCTCGCCGAGCGCCACGGGGAGAAGCAGTCCGCGCTGGCGTCTCGATCAACCCGCCGCTGACGCGCCAGGACCTCGGCGGCCCTGCACAGGGCACCACGCTCTACCCGGTCAGCCGGCTGCTGGCCGACTGGGAGCATCGGGGGTCTCGTCGTCACCTCCCGAGGGCACGCAACTGTCGATGTGCAGGCTCGAGACATCGCCGAGACCCCCGAGCAAAGACTCACCGCGGAGTTTGCGCCCGCGCAACGACCCATCGGGCCCCTGACCGCTACTCTCGAGGACATGAACGACGTCCTCGAGTTGTCGGCGTTGGCCGAGTGCGAGCCTGAGTGGCTGGAGCGGCCCGTCAGCGCCATCGCCACCCACATCAGCAACGTCGTACCACGAGTTCACACGCGACCGACTGCCGGTTCATCGCCAGCCTCGCCACTCGGGTGGCAGTCGATTCCAGGCGGACGGCTGGACATGCGGTTCGTGCCGGCTCGTCAACGCGCTGATCTCGCAGCTGCGCGACGCCGTCGAGACCCACGCATGGACGGAAGACGATCTGCTCTTCCCAGTGCTGGTCGCGCACGAGCATCCCGAGCGTCCTCGCGACCAACGGTCTCCGCGGAGGACCTGCTGAAGCGCCTGGTCGATACGCTGTCGTCGGAGCACATTCGAGATCCGCAGGATCATCAGCGCACTCGACGAGCTGACCAGCGGACTTCAAGACGCCGGAGGGCGCGCCGATGGAGATTCGACGATCTCGGTGCGCCTGGTGAAGGAGCTCACGCAGTCCCTGACCGAGGAGCTCGACCTCGAGGACCGCTGCCTGCTGCCGCGCGCGAACGAGATTGCCGCTGGGCGGCTGGTTAGTTGGTCATGAGACAGGGAGAACGCTGAGTGGATCCTCTGGGATCGCCACGGAGTCACGACGCGCCAGTGGCGGCGGGCCTTCAGCCCGCATCGATCACTACCTGACTCTACAACGACAGCCGGATCTCCTTGCCACACCTCGTCGTCAACCGGCACGCCGAGGCGGCGGTTCTCTTCGCGGAATCCTGAGGACGGACTTCGCCGGGATAGCGCGCGGGCGAGCCGTCCGGCGGCAGGCGACGCGCCGAGTGCAGGTCGTCGATCACGGCCGTCACCAGCTGCGCAACGGCGTCGGGCCGCGCGGGCCGGCTGACGTCGATCACGATGAACACCTGCGACAGGCCTGACTTCTTCCTCCTGCCTTCCCGATCTCGTGCGTCGTCTGGCCGCCTGACAGCGACGGCAGCCAGCAGGTCGAGCGACCAGCGCGAGCGCCGGCGCCCTTCCAATAGCCAATCGGCAGCGCGACGCCACGTGCTCCAGGATCGCGCCCGGGTCGGTCGTGAGCTGTCCGTCCGTCGTCGTAGCCGCCCGGGCAGCGGCGGCGGCTCGCCGCGTAGCGCGCAGGCGCTCCATCTTTGCCGCATGAGAACCGCGACATCGCGATGTCGAGCACGACGGGCGCGTGGTCGCGCGGCAGCGCGATGATGAGCGGGTTGTTCCCAGCTTGCGACGTCACCGTGCCCCACGGCGGCATGTTCGGCGTCGTCGTTGGTCCAGCCGATGAAGGCGAAGCCGGCGCAGTGCGCCGCCTGCCACCGCAGGTGCCGCCGCGCATCCAGTGGTTCGTGTGGCGCGAGCGCGACGAGTCCCGATGGCGCATGCTTCCGCGCGCGAGCGCGATGGCGCGCGACGTCGCCGCACGTCGCGTTCAGATTCCCCGGCCGAGATTGCCGTCCCACTGTTCCCAGCGGCCCTGCGCCGAGGCGATCGCGCGTCGGCTCGGCGTGCACATCGGACGACGCCGGCGCGGACCTGGCGGACGAAGCGCGGAAAGCGGTTGAGGCCATGCGACTGGCGACGCCGTCGAGCTGTGTCTCGGCGAAGATCGTCGCCGACTCGGCGCGCCGCGCCCGGCATGAAGCCGAGCGACGCGAGCACGCGGACGCAGCTCGCTGACGATCGAAGAGTCGAACGAGAGGCGCAGCATCGGTTTCAGCTTACAACGCCCGCCTGTAGCCTGCAGCCCGTAGTCCGTCTCGCCCGCATGCTATCGTCCCGGCGATGACGAGCTCAGCCGGCCCGGGCGGCGATCTGGCCGGTGGTCGTGTCCACGGTGTCGGGACGCTGGCGCGGGCCGTCGTCGCGGAGCGGTGCTCCGCGGGTTGATCGCCGCGCCGTTCAGGCCTTCGTCGTCTATCCAAAGGTGCACCACGCCGTCAACGCTCGGCGATACGCCAGCAACGCTGGTCCTGTTTCCAGGCGGCAGCGGCAACGACTTCGTCGCGGGCTCGGGCTCGGCTGGCGATCCCGGGACGACAGCGCGAGCGCTGCGATCCGGTGTGACGCGACGCGTGGATCTGCTCGAGGTGAACGGGCATCGCGTTCGCACGGTCGCGGGCATCGGCATCGTCGCGGCGACGGGCGTCCGGATGGCGCGGTTGATGGCGCCGGGGTCGGCGTGGCGTCTGCCGCTTTGCGATCGCCCTGCATACGGCGCGGCAGCTCGAGCTCCTGCTGGCGGCGCACGTCACGGCGCCCGCGACGGTGACGCTGGCGCGAGACGTCCAGTGACTGGTCCGAGGTGACGTCGGAAGTGCACGGGCGTTCCTCGCCAACCTTGCCACGCTCGGCGCGGGATTGCGGCTGCCCGTGCCCGGCCGGAACGACGACGGCCAGATTGGCGGTGCGGTTGCCCTGGAACGCGCGTGTGCGCTCGCTGCGCGGCTCAGCGTAGCCCGGTCTGGCCGGCCGCTGCCAGACGGATTGATCGACGTGAAGCGCGCAACGGAGGCAGAGATCGAATGGCCGGGCGGCAGCGCTGCTCGGCGATGGCGAAGACTCCGGGCGCTTTCGAACACTTTCGCGTCCGCGCGCCCTCGCTCGCGCGCTGCAGGTCGTCTCGCTCTGATGCGACGCCGCAGATATGCTGATGTGGCCGAGCTAAAGCCGGCCCTACGAAGAAGAAGCTCGGCCCCAAGAAGAAGAGGACCGGCCCTACGAAGAAGGACTCCACATGAAAACCGCGCCCGGCGAGATGACGACGCTTGAAGTCGAGTTCCTCAAACACCACCACACCGTCATCGTGCCGGTCGGCGCAACGTGGAACAGCACGGGCCGCATCGGCTCGCTGCCCTACCGACGTCCTGATTCCGCAGGAGGTGGCGCGCCGCGCCGCGCCAAAACTCGGCGCGTCGTCGCGCCGCCCGTGAACTATGCCCTGTCGTATCCGCACGTCGGATTCAAGGGCCTCGTCTACATGCGCATCCCGACCTTCATGGCGATGATCGAGGACGGCCGCCGCCTTCGGCGCGGTCGGGTTCAAGCGCATCGTCTTTCTGAACGGGCACTACGACAACACGTACGCGCATGGCGTACGCCTGCGCCACCGCGCGCGGAGCGACTGCCGAGACGCGCGGCTTATCCGCATCAACTACTGGGATGGGATGCCGCCCGGAAGTGCGGGAGACTACCGAGCCCTGCAGAAGGGCATGCACGCCAACGCGGCCGAGACGTCCGGCGATCCTGGCAATCGACCGCGAATCTGGTGGATATGGACGAAGGCGAACGCCGGGTTCCTGAACTCCCCGAGTTCACGGTGAACCCGGCGCCGGTGCACGCGGCGTTCTTCTTCTCGAACCCGAGGTCGGTGATGCGGGGCGACCAAATCGGGCACCTGGGGCGATGCCCGATCGGCCAATCCGCAAACCGGCGAGGACTACATCAACGCGGGCGTCGACTCGACCGATTGCCGTGATTGAAAACGTCGAGAAGACGTTCGCGGCGATCCCGCGACGACCGTGGTACTACCCAGGACTGGTGCTTGCTGTGTTCCAGGTGGTGTTGCGTGCCTGCCCCGTAGCATGGCGCACTCATCGGCACCCAGCACGGGCACGAGGCACCGCACCAGGCACATAGCACGCAGCACCTGGCACGGGCGAGTGCGTCAGTTGGTGATCGGCTCCCCCGTCCATCCCGGAATCGGTGCGCCTTCGCGGCCATCTCCAGCGGATCGAGCGCGCGTAGGTCATCGGCCCCAGCCGCTGGTCCGACGCCATCGTCTCCTGCCAGGTGACAGCCTTGCCCACGTGAAGGCCGACTGGCGGCCATGATCGCCATCAGCGTGGCCATGGCCGTCGGCTTTCGCGGTGTTGATCGGGCTTCCCGCGCGAATCGACGTGACGAAGTCGGCGTGCTCCTGCACGAGCGCGTTGCGCCGCTCGCCTTCGTGCTTGTAGATCACGCTTCCCCGAGCGATCGAGGATGAGCGCCTTGTCGAGGCTGGCGGTGCCCTTGGTGCCGACGACACGTTTCGTCGCGCAGGTTCGCGCACCCGCTCAGCTGACGGATGGTGCTGTGGCAGGTGGACGCCGTTCTCGAACTCGTAGTCCACGCTGAAGAAGTCATGCTGGTCGCCGGTCTGACGACGCAGGTGCGCGCCCATGCCGACGGCCTTGATCGGCGGCGCCCCGAGCACCCACAGCATCGCGTCGAGGTGGTGGATGTGCTGCTCGACGATGCTGATCGCCCGAGCCAGGTCCAGTTCACCCAGTCGCGAATCATGTATTCCATGTCGGACCAGCCGGCCTGCCGCTGCCGATACCAGAGCGCGCCCTGGTTGCGAACGCGCGCGCCGACAGGATGTCGCCGATGGCGCCGTCGTTGACCGCGGTCTGCGCACTTCCATGCGCGGCTGCTCGCGCCGCGCTTGCGTGCCCGTCATCACGGCCAGGCCCTTCGACGACGCTTTCTCCGACGTCGCCAGCAAGACGGATCGGACGCCGGCCGCATCGACGCCGACGGGCTTCTCGAGGAAGCAGTGCTTGCCTCGCCTGACGACACGCGGCGAAGTGCATGGGCCGGAAATGGGGCGGCGTGCAGCTGAGGACGATGTCGACGCCTGAGTCGATCAGCTTCTGGTGGGCATCAAAGCCCGTGAAGCAGCGGTTCGCGGGGACGTCGATGCCCTTGTCGGCCTTCAGCTGCTGGCGCGCGGCCTCGAGGCGATCGGGGAACAGGTCGGCCAGCGCGGTCAGCTGCAGGTTGGGCGCCGCGTCGAGAAAGCTGATCATCGCGCCGCGGCCAGGCCGCCGCACCCGATGAGGCCGGCCTTGAGCACCTGGCCGTCGGGCGCCTTCGGCGCGCCAGAGCACGTCGCGCTGTGACCTGGGCGTCGGCGCGGGTTCCCAGCGCCAGCGCCGTCCCTGCCGCGGCAAACTGGCCGAGAAAATCCGCGGCGGTTGACTGAGTGATCCGCGGCGACATCCTCCCGGCCGGCGATTATGTCTGCCCATCGCTACCCCCGCGGTCAACGAGGCAGTGCGGGCTCGAGGGTTCGGGGGCTCGGGGCCGGTTTCAGCGACCCCAGGCGCGCTGCGATCACTGGCGTTGCCAACCGCGCTTCGTGGATGACCCGGCGGAATCCCGCGGCTGGCGGACTTCCGCAACCTCGGGCCGACGGTGACGGGCTCCAGCCAGCGCGGGCTGTTCATCGTCGAAGGACGGCTCGTTGTCGAGCGCCTGCTGCGCGAGTCGCCGCTCGAGCCGTGCGCGGTGCTCGTCACCGAGGCAGCCGCTCGCGCGCTTGGCCCGGCGCTGGCGCAGCGGCCCGATCCTCGATGTCTACGTGGTGCCGGTGGCGCTGATGGAGCCGCTGACCGGCTTCAACATCCATCGAGGGGTGCCCTGGCGACGGCTCGCCGGCCTGCGCAGCGTTCGATTGACGATGTCCTGGCATCGCGGCGCGCGGCGCCTCGTGCTGGAGGGGTGACGAACCCCGACAACATCGGCGGGCTGTTCAGGACGGCGCGCGCCTTCGGTGTCCAGGCGGTCGTGCTGGGGCCCGGGTGTGGCGATCCGCTTTACCGCAAGGCCGTGCGCGTGTCGTGCGGCGCGGCGCTCGTCGTGCCCTTCGCCGTCGCCGACTGGTGGCCCGATTCGGTCGCGGTGCTCTGGCCGGACGGCGTCCAGATCTTCGCGCTCACACCGGGTGGCGATCGCTCGCTCGAGGAGGCCGCCGCGCTGCACAGACCTGGGGCGCCACTGGCGGTGATGGTGGGGGCCGAAGGGCCAGGACTCTCGAGCGGTGCCCTCCAGGTTGCCGATCAGCGGGGTGCGCATCGCCATCGATCCCGGCGCCGACTCGCTGAACGTCGTCGTCGCGCAGGCGGGCGCTGCCCTTCATCGCCGGCTCGCAGCATGTGGGTGGTAGGCCCGAGCTTTAGCTCGGGCAAACCCGTCACGCACGTGCCGACGTACTCCGGGCGCGGCACAACAGTGGGTAGGCCATGCGGTTTGCCCTCGCCCAGTTGAACTCTCACGGTCGGGGCCTTCGACCGGAACTTCGAGCAGATTGCCGATGCCGCCGCGCGCGCACGACGGGCCGGCGCCGACCTGCTGGTTCTGTCGGAACTCGCGACAACCGGAGCACCCGCCGAGAGACCTGCTGAACCACCGGCGCTTCGTGGATCGCCAACCTGGCGCTGCGCGATCGCATCGCCGCGTTGTCCGATCGCGTATCTCGGGATCCTGGTCGGCTGCGCGGAGCCCAACGAGGCGTCCGAGGGGAAGCTGCTGTTCAACGCGGCCGTCCTCTGCTCACGACGGCCGCGTGGTCGGCGCGGCACCGGAAGACGCTGCTGCCGACCTACGACGTCTTCGACGAGGACCGCTACTTCGAGCCGGCGCGCGAGCGACGCCGATCGTGTTCAAGGGCGTGCGCCTGGGCGTGACGGTCTGCGAAGAGGTCTGGAACGATGCCGGACTTCTGGCCGCGCGCGGCTGTACCGCCGCGATCCGGTCGTGCGACCTTGCGGCGAGCTGGCGTCGACCTGTTCGTCAACATCTCGTCCAGCCCGTTCACGCATCGGCAAGGCCGCGCTCCGCCGGCGAGATGATCCGGCAGCGAGGCGATCAAGCACCACCGCTGCCTTCCTGTACGTGAATCAGGTCGGCGGCAACGACGAGCTGATCTTCGACGGACATTCGCTGGCGCTTCGACGCCGAATGGCGATCGCAGGTCCCGTGCGACGCGACTTCGACGAGGACTTCGTCGTCGTCGACGTGGTCCGGTCGCCGAGCTGAGCTCGGCCTACGAAGAGCCCGCAGAGCCTGCGAGATTGCGCTGGCCCGTGAGCCAGTCGCGCGAAGAGGAAGTCTGGGGCGCGCTGGAGCTCGGCCTGCGCGACTACGCCGCAAGTGCGGGTTCCGCTCGGTGGTCCTGGGCCTGTCCGGCGGCATCGATTCGGCGCTGACCGCCGCGCTCGCCGCCGACGGCGCTCGGCCCCGAGCACGTGACCGGCGTCGCCATGCCGACGCGGCTATTCTTCGGCCCACTCGCTGGCTGATGCCGAGGCGCTGGCGCGCAACCTCGGCATCCAGTTCCACGCGATCCCGATCGACGCGATCTTCCAGACGTCACCTCGACGCGCTGGCGCCGGCGCTCGCCGGCCGCGCTCGGACGTCGCCGGAAGAGAACATCCAGGCGCGGATCCGCGGCGCGCGTGCTGATGGCGCTCTCGAACAACGAGGGGCCGCATGCTGCTCTCGACCGGCAACAAGTCGGAGCTGGCCGTCGGCTACTGCACGCTCTACGGCGACATGTGCGGCGGGCTGGCGGTGATCAGCGACGTGCCGAAGACGCTGGTCTACGACCTGGCGCGGTACGTGAACCGCGAGCGCGACGATCATTCCGCGCGTCCACGCATCACCAAGGCGCCCAGCGCGGAGTTGCGGCCCGAACCAGACCGATCAGGACACGCTGCCGCCCTACGAGGTCATCGACGCGATCGATCGAGGGCTACGTCGAGAAGCGACGCAGACATCGCGCGGCATCGTCGCCGGCGGCATCGACCGCGCCGTCGCCGACGTCGATCATCGGGCGCATCGATCGCAACGAGTACAAGCGCCGGCAGGCCGCGCCCGGCCTGAAGATCACGCTGGAAGGCGTTCGGGTCGGCTGGCGCTATCCCATCGCGGCCGACTACCGCTCGCTCGGCGATCTGAAGCTCGGCGAGCCGGTCCCCGAGGCCGCCCGGCCCGGACGGTGAGCCAGCGCCGCCAGCGGCGCGGGGCGACCCGCTCGATCTTGCCGCGCTCGCCACGCGGCTGCAGGCGCCGCCCGTCACCGCTTCGCGCCGTCACCCACCGGACATCTCCATCTCGGACACCTCGTCGACGCGATCTTCGTCTGGGGCATCGCGCGGGCGCTCGGCGGCCGCGTCCAGCTGCGCATCGAGAATCACGACCAGTCGCGGTGCGCGCCGCGAATTCGAGACGAGCATCCTCGACGATCTCGAGTGGCTCGGGTTCGTCCCCGACTCGCCGTCGATCGCGGCGCTCCGCGCGCTCCGGCCAATGCGCGGGCCGCCAGATGGATCGGCCCGAGCGCTACACTGGACGCGATGGTGAGGCTGACGCGCGACGGCCTGGTCTACTGGTGCGACTGCTCGCGGCGGCGCGTGCTCGACGAGTCGGGCACCGTGGAGGGCGAACTGCAGTGACGGCGGCCGCTGTCGAACGCGGGGTCTGGGGCCCGGGCCGGAACGAGCCGCTCGCGCGCGCCTGCCCTCAGGACGCGAGCAGTTCACCGACGCGCGGCTCGGCGAGTTCACGCAACGCCCGCGGAGCAGTGCGGCGACATCCTGATCCAGGATCGGCTCGGACACTGGACGTACCCAGTTCGCGGTCACCGTCGACGACTACGTCGATGGCGTCACGCTGGTGATTCAGCGGTGAAGATCCGCTGCCGTCAAGCGGACGGCAGATCTCGCATGGCGAGACGCTGGGCCGCGCGTCGCCGCCCGTGTTCCTGCATCACGCGTTGGTGCTCGGTCCGTCAGGGACGAAACTGAGCAAGTCGAGCGGCGATACCGGCCTGGCGCAGAGTTGCGCGAGGCGGGTGTCCCGCTCCGAGGACGCCATCGGCCGCGCTGCGGCCGACGTGGATTGATCGATCGGGTTCGACCGCTGGCCGCAGCGCAAGTGTCCGAGCTGTTCGCAACGTGAGCACGTGGCCCAGGTCTTCAGACCTGTGCGCGCTGCGATGACCAGGGCTAAGCCCTGTTCCACATGTATCAGGCCCTGAGGGCACGAGCGCATCCAGCCGTGACCGTCCCAGCTCGGTCACCAGCTCCGCACCGAGACCGAGCAACATCCCGACCACCAGCGCCCACATCGCACCCACCGCGCCGACGTCTTCGAGCCGCGCGCGCAGCAGCTCGCGCAGCACGTAGATGAGCGTGCCGGCTGCCACACGAGAGCACGAGCAGCTCCAGCCCGGCGTCCCACCCAGGCCGTGCCGACGATGATGACGCCGATGCAGGCTCGGGCCAGCGACGATCGCCGCGAGCAGGAACACGCGCGTCGCGGGCATCGGCTGTCCGACGACCGGAGCCGCGACGGCGGCGCCATCCACGAGGCTGTGGAGCGCCACGCCAAGCACCACGAGCCCGCCGGGCCCGGCGAGCGAGGTGGCCATCGACTGCCCCACCGACAGGCCCTCTGCAAAACTGTGCAAGCCGATCGCGCCTGCCAGCATGACCGCCACGTCGAGCGGCCTCGGCGCATCGGCGCCCGGCTGTCCGCGGCGCGTCTCGATCCAGGCCGAGGCCCACCAGCCCGAACAGCAGGCCCGCGAGCAGCAGCAGGCCGCTCAGCATGAAGGATCCAGGCGCATCGCTGAGGGCGCCCAGCTCGACCGAGCCGAGAGCCTGATGGCCGACCTCGGATCACAACGAACAGCGCCACACCGGCCGCGCCCATCGTGAACAGCCCGCGATTACGGCCGCTCCGGGGCAGCCAGCGCACCAGCGCGAGCCCCGCCACCGTGCACGCCGCCGACAACACGCCGACCCAGAGGCCCGACACCGACATGCGCGCCACGCCATCGGTGGCTCGGTGTCTGGCGTCAGGCAGAGGTGCATGCGGGCCGGGCCGGGCGCCAGGTCGCAGGGGCGTATCCCTGCTCGCCCGCCGTCGGCCCCATCCGGCCGTCCCGGGGCGATCCTCGCGGTCCCTGCAGGATTGGTGATCTCGGAGGCCAAATCCGCGATCCAATGGTTTGAAGCGATGGAAATGGATGATGAATTGCCCGCAAGTGGGTTCACCACTCCGACAAACCAGCTGACTTCGGCCGTTTGCTAGCTAATTCAAAGCATTCCTTCCCCCTATCCCAGTCAGTCGGCCGTTCGTCCTCAGGTGACCGGTGGCTGGGTGTTGGCTCATCCCGAGCCGTTGCAAGTCTTCGAGTCTCCGGGTGCCTGGAGCCCGGATGGAGGTGGAGTGGTGAAGTTGTCGCGGTCGCAAGGGCACGACTGCTCGCGATGGTGTCGCTCGCGCGCCTCCTCTGCCGGGGTAGCTTCCTTCGCGCAGACAGGAACCGCATCGCGTACGGCAAAGTCACGGACCCACAGCAGGGCGCGGTGCTTGCCCGGCGTGACGGTCACCGTCGCGAACTCAAGCCGCTGCGGTCACTGAAGCACGGTCTCGGACGCGACGGGCAACTACCAGTTCCTGGCGCTGCCACCGGGTCTCTACAAAGCGTCAAGGTGGAGCGCCACGGGCTTCCGCACGGCGACGCGCGATGGCGTCGAGCTGCCCGTGGACGTGCGGACGAAGATGGACGTGCCGATGGAGATCGGCGCGCAGACCGAGACCGTCGAGGTCCACGTCCGTCGTCTCGCCGCTGAACACCACGGACGCGAGCCTCCGGCAACGTCATCACGGGCGGCGCAGGCGGCGGCTGCCCTCGAAGCGCGCAACGCCGTCGGGCTGCTGAGCCTGCAGCCAGGGCGCCGGCTACCTGCCTCAACACGACCGAGCGAGCGATCCGCGCAGCGGGTCGGTGAGCGGGTGCGCGGGCGGACCAGTCGAACGTCACGCTGGACGGCGTCGACGCTTCAACGATCCGCAGCTTGGCACGGCGCCACTGAGCGCGCTGCGTGCGACGACTCGACGCGCTCCGGTGAGTTCCGCGTCACGACCAGCAACTACGGCGCGGACAGCGGGCGGTCGAGCGCCGCGCGCAGGTGTCTCGCTGGTCACCCGGAGCGGCACCAACGACTTCCACGGGTCAGGCGACTGCGTCGTCGGGACGCCAGACCGCACGGTCGTCGAAGGGAGCACTTCCTCGGGCTCTCTGAGTCAGGAGAAGGCAACACGGGAGCGTAAGAAGATCGGCGGCGGCGCCGTCGGCGGGCCGATCCTGAAGCGACATGCTCTTCTTCTTCGGCAACCACGAGCGGCTGCCAGGAGTCCTCCCTGGAGTCGCCGGTCACTCCGGGGCGTGCCGTCTCGACACCGATGCGCGACGGCGCGCTGGTCTACGGGTGCGCCTCGAATCCAGGTGAGTGCCCGGCGACGTCCGTGCAGGGATTCGCGGCGTCGCATGCCGTTCCCAGCCGATTCCACGGGCTCGCGCCAGCGGAGCTGGCGGCCGGTCGATCCGCTGCATCATCGGCCCCAGTCGCGGCGGCCTCCGGCGTTTTCACTTCAAGTATCCTGCAGCCCGAACGAATCTCGGGCGCTCGACGGGTTCAACATCGTCGGGCACCGGTTCGCGTCGCCGCTCGAGAACCGGTTCACGTACTGCGATCGGGCGAGTCGACTACCGGGCTTCAACGCCGGCCGTGAGTCTTTTTGGCCGTGTTCAACTTCCAGGACGACGCCGATCGCCGAGCCCGCAGCAGTTCCCGGGCCAGGCGCCGCGGCAACACGCAGAAAGGTGCAGCGCGCGGGGCTCAGCGATCGGCCACGACTGGGTGCTCGGCGTCTGAACAGAATCAACACCGTTCCGGGCATGGCTTACACCGAACATCGTGGAGGGACAGCTATCGCCGGCAGCAGGCGCGAGAGCCGGGCGAGCTTCCGCGTTCATCGACGACTGCAAGCGCCTTGACTGCGACCGTCGGGCCGCGACGACGCCCACGCACAACTTCGTGGACGACTTCAGCCGGGATCAAGGCTCGCACACGGTGCAGTTCGGCACGAACATGCGGTTCAGTCGGACTCGTCGGCACCAACAGCAATACGTAACTGAACGAAGTACAA